>Ga0114996_10009706_pt1 | contig 10527 bp, 12 predicted proteins | sample ArcticOcean_MG_C_4_FD_87039 | JGI IMG/M metagenome (GOLD analysis project Ga0114996, IMG submission 87039) | Marine microbial communities from western Arctic Ocean - ArcticOcean_MG_CB4_134 | ecosystem: Environmental > Aquatic > Marine > Oceanic | place: Arctic Ocean: Canada Basin | collected... | reverse complement strand
TAATTCAGATGTTGATGCAATTTCTAAAATCTTTTGAGCTTGTGTTTGTGTTTCTGCTGAGAATCCAAGCTTGTTTGCAAACTTTGGAATGTATTCTCCAGCCCCACTCGGAGTCATCTTAATACCTAATTCTCTTGCAATAAATCTGTAAGTCTTACCAACATCTCTCTTGTTATTATTTGTTAGTTGGCAAACTTCGTTCAAAGATCTTGGAAGTTTGAATTGTCGTGAAGCGATGTAAATTGCTCCAACAACTACACATTCCATAGAACGTCCTCGAACTAATCCTTTTTCAACAGCCATTCTGTAAATTCTAGCTGCTTCTTCCTCTATAGTTGGAGGAATGTTTAGTAAGGATGAAATTCTCTTTAAATCTGCTAAAGCGTACTTTAGGTTTCTTTCAAGAGATGTTGAAGATCGATTATGCCACTTTCTTAGTCGCAAATATTTTCTTCGATCTTTAACTGATAATTTATACACTTCAGAACTTGTACCTACTTCTGTGCCTGTTCCCATGTCGTGCTTTGCATAACTTGATGGTGCTCCAGATCGTCTTTCATTTTGCCCTTCTCCAGAAAATTCTCTCCATTCTTGACCTTGATCGATCATGTTTTCGTCCATTACGAAACCACAGCTGTTACATACTACTTCTCCACGTTTTTTGTCTACAGAAAGTTTTGTGCCTTGGCACTCTGGGCATGATTTTTTAGTTACCATTTTAAGTGTATTAACTCATCGAGGGTACGACAAGCTTTATAACACTATGCTCAACCGCGTTTATAAATGTTGTGAACTGTTGCGTTCTGAGGGTTCTACTGCTGTCTTTTTTGACGCCTCGTTTTGCTATTAGCAACTTTTATAAACTCACGAGAAAAGGGGATACGTACATGGGAAATAAGTCTCGAGGACTAAATGCTGGAACGAAATTATCCAAGCGTAGAAAGAAGTTCAGATGGGCAGATAAGTGGTATACGCGAAGAGCTCTTGGACTAAAGGCTAAATCAGATCCTCTGAGAGGAAGCCCACAAGCACGAGCAATCGTTCTTGAAAAGAGACAAGTTGAAGCTAAGCAACCTAATTCTGCTTTGCGAAAAGCTGCTCGAGTTCAATTAATTAAGAACGGAAGACAAGTTACAGTTTTCCTTCCCGGAAACCTTGCAAGTAAGTTTATTGATGAACACGATGAAATTATGATTGAAGGCATGGGTGGTCACATGGGTAAATCCAAAGGTGATATTCCAAATATTCGGTGGCAAGCATTCAAAGTTAATAGACAATCTCTACCTCAACTAGTAAAGGGTAAGATAGAAAAGAGAATTGGTAGAAACTAAAATGGCTGAAAAAACAACTAAGACAACAAAAGAAAAACCTGCTAATGTTGAGACTCCAAAGGTTAAAGCAAAGCCTAAGGTTGAGGTTGAGGTTGAGAAACCTGCAAAGGTTGAGACACCAAAGAAAGAATCTAAACCAAAGAAAATTATTGCTAAATTAAATCCTTTCCAACAAAATATTAAGAATATGAAAATGTTTGGAAGATGGTCAACTCAAGATGTTATTGTTTCAGATCCAGGTCTGAAAGCTTATATGAATCTTGATCCAATCTTAGTTCCAACTTCACTTGGAAGATTTACAGCAAAACAATTCTGGAAGTCCAAAAGACCAATTATTGAAAGACTTATGATTAGACTGTTCGTTGCAGGACACAGAGGTAAGAAACACGTTCGAACTTCTGGACACCTGACTGGAAAGAAAATTAATGCTTACAATGTTATAATTAGAACTTTTGAAATCCTTGAAAAGAAAACAAAAGGAAATCCAATTCAAGCAGTTGTTGATGCTATTGAAGCAGCATCACCTCGAGAAGGAATTACAACTATTGAATACGGTGGAGTAAGATATCCTCGTTCAGTAGATTTAAGTCCTCAAAAGAGAATCGACTTAGCTTTGAGATGGATTACTCAAGGTGCTTACGATAAGATGGTAAAATCAAAAGGTAAGAAAAGGATTGAACAAACTTTGGCAGAACAAATTCTGGCAACACTTGATTATAATCAACAATCTTCATTTGCATATTCAAAGAAGTATGATTTAGAAAGACAAGCTAAGGCAGCAAGATAATGGCAAAAGACTTTAAGATAACGGTAGCGGTTGGAACTCCTGAAACTAAAAAGACCTATAAGGTTGAATTAGATATGGATAAAGCACGACCATTGTTCGGTAAGAAAATTGGGCAAGAATTTAACGGAGAAACTATTGGATTAGATGGTTACAAGTTAAAGGTTACGGGCGGATCAGACCTTTCAGGATTCCCAATGCGGAGAGATATTGAAGGTTCTGGAAAGAGACGTGTTCTTTTAAATGTTGGTTCACATGGATTCAGAAAGCGAAGATATCACAGTATTCCTGAAGGTGAAGGTGCTAAGAAGAAGCTTAAAGAAACTCGAAAAGGTGAGCGGAGACGAAAATCAATTCGAGGAAATACGATTTCTGACGCAATTAGACAAGTTAATTGTGTTGTTACTAAATCAGGAAAAGCAACTCCTGAGAAATTACTTGGTTTAGAAGCTGAGGAAGCTCCAAAAGAAGAGAAATCTGAAGCAAAAGAAGAAACTAAGGTTGAAGAAAAAACTGAGTGAGCGCAAATACAATAAGGCGTTAATTGCTTATAATAATTTTCGGTGTTTGAATTGATAATTCATTTAAATCCTCAATATAAGTTTATTTTATGAAGACTAAACGAATTAGAAAAGATTTAGTTGCTTTCTTGAATGGAGAGATTAAATATTCTTGGAAGGAAAAGGGAATTTTTGATCGTCCGGCAAGTCCGGCTACAACTGATGAACTCCTGACATTCTATAATAGCGTAACTCGTCACGGTTCCAGTACACATCAGATTGGAAATGTGTTGAGTAAGGATAAAGATATAGTGAAAGTTGGTCTTGTAAAAAGTATAGGCATCTTAGGTGGAAGCTATGATATTTCTGAATGGGCAACCAAAGCCTGGGTTCTAAATCATATGCCTGAAGATAATTCTAATGAAATTGTTTATGAAACTCCAAACGGATTTATTCATAGCTATATAATTCCATCGGACTCTTTGAAGAGAATTCGTGGATTGGAAGCATTGATTGTTTAAACTAAGCTTTTTATCTTTTGAGTTCCAAATAAGTTTATGAATTCAGTTCCTCGAACTACTGACTTGGAAGGTACACTTGCAGAGTTTCATGAGTTTTTTGAAAAGCGTAAATTATATCTGAATCCTACTGATCTTTATGGAACTTCGCTAAATAAATGTGATATTATTCAGGATGAACCTCGTTTATTTATTCGTCTTAGTCCTGCTTCAGTTTCCGGAATTATATATGTTGGAACGGTTTTACGTGAGAGTGGTCGAGTTGAAATATATCGAGTTAGAGATACTGAAGGTTACAAAATAGCTTTAGTAAAACAAGGTCATTTAATTGATGAGTTGGGAGAAGTTATGTCGCTTATGGACTTGGCTCAAAGATCAGAATATTTAGTTAATAAGCGGGATTAAATTCCCCAAAGATCATTTTCTTTTCGTTTAATTTCTGCTAATTCTTTTAGAACTTCAATTTCGCTATCTGATAATAATGCTTTCTTATCTTTTAGTTTTCTGAAAGCTGATTCGGACATGTTTGTGATTAAGAAATCTCCTCCATCTGCGCCACGACCGATTGTTAGTTTTGTGACTGCTACTGCAGCTTCTTTTCCTTTTGTTAATTCTGAAAGTTTTTTACTTTTGTCTTCAATAGTTTTAACTCGCCCCACAACTTTTCCTTCCATATTGATTAATTCAACATTTGTAGTTAGTTTTCCATTGATAACTTCTGCTCCAAAAATTGCTGGACCTGATTGTCTGAAAATATATTGCTTCATAATTTGAATCTTTGCTGGCCATTGTAAATCTGAAATCTCTTCAAGTTGAAGTCTTTGTTTTCTTTCGGTGTGTAACTCTTCAAACTCTTCTACAATTTTGTAAATTACTTGATTGATCACGATTGGAATCTTTTTCTTTTTGGCCATTGTTTCAAGTTCTTGTTCAATAGTCACATTGAATCCTAAAACGAATGGATACTCACTTCCTTTATCGAGCGTTCCTTCTGCTTCAACTATATCTCTTTTTGTGATATTTCCAATGTCTGCTCGTTTGATTGGAATTTCATGTTTCTGGAATAATTTTGATGCTGCTTCTAAACTTCCAAGAGTGTCTGCTTTCAATACAACTCCATCTTCTCCAGTTTCTATAAGTACTTCTTCAATTTCTTCCTTTACTTTATTTTGTACTTCTTTGAGTTTATCTTCGTCTCGAACTGAAATAATTGGTGCTCCTGAAATTGCTTGACTTAAATTGTTTGCAATAATTTTTACTCCGGATGCTGCAACAACTTCTTTAACTTTATCAAATGAGGATTTCTTATCTCTAATTTCTGAAAGAGGTTTTGTTTTCAAAAGTGCTTTTACTTTTGTAGTAACTGCTGAGTCTAGACCTCCGACAACAATTGTATCATCTTGTCTTATCGTTCCTTCATAAATTATTACGTCTGCAGTTGTTCCCATTCCTTTTTCTTCTTTGATTTCAAGAATTGTTCCTTTTACTGGCGCATCAGTTTCAATTTCTAATTTTCCTGTTAAGAATTTTTGAGATAGACCTGTTAGTACTGCAAGTAATTCAGGAATTCCTTCTCCAGTCTTTGCTGATACTGGAACAATTGAAACAGTTTTTTGGTGGTCTTCAACTTTAGGATATAAGTTTGACTCGAAACCTATTTCTGAAAGGTCTCCAAGAATTTTGTAAAAATTGTTATCAAAATATTTCTTAACATTTTCTGCTTGATTTTTTACATTTCTTATGAATATTTTATCTTCAGATTTCCATCCCGTAATTAAATCTATTTTGTTTGCTGCAATAACGAAAGGTACTTTGAAATATTTTAGAATTTCAATTGATTCTCTTGTTTGTGGTTGAATTCCTTGGTTGATATCAATTACTAGAACTGCTAAGTCTGCAATTGATCCACCTCGCTTTCTTAAATTGCTGAAAGCTTCGTGACCTGGAGTATCTACAAATAATAATCCTGGTATGTTAAATTCAAGTTTGAATAAATCTAAAAGTTCACCGCAAGATTCCTTAATTTTGTCTATTGGAACTTCGGTTGCGCCGATGTGTTGAGTAATTTTTCCTGCTTCTCTGTCAGCAAGAGTCGTTCCTCTTAGGTAATCTAGTACTGAAGTCTTTCCGTGGTCGACATGACCAAGGACAGTTATTATCGGTTGTCGGATTGTCATTTTCCATCATTACCTCTATGGAAAAGCTTATTTTTTGGTTTAAAAGTGTATTGATTTTTATTTAAACCTCACTAATTCAAAACCTTGATAAGATTTTATTCTTTTGAAAAAAATTACTTAGAATCTTCCCCTAGATGGGAACTCTTCTTCAAGCCGTCTAATAAGTCTTCTTCTTGAATTAATAATGTTCTCTACATTATTTCCAGTGGCGCTATATTCTGGCGTTAATCTAGTTATATTGAGCTTGGGTTTATCTTCATCTGAAAGTATATAATCACGGACTCTACTGGAATCTTCCATATCTTTATTATATTGTATAATAGATTTAAATCTATCAATACTTTTAAGTTCAGTTGTCATACTTTAACCTCAAATAATTGGTTTAAAACCGTTGCTTTTTTACTATAACTTGGTTTTCTTAAATCCTTTTGATAGTTCAGGGAAAGAATCCACAAGTTGGTCAATTGGCGTGTAAAGTCTTGCTAAATGGTGTCTACGAAGGTGATTCCCGTACTTCCAGCTGATTTTACGGTGAAAGGCCACTAAAATGAGTCCAATTCCTATGGAAAAGCTTGATAAGAACATCATAACGGCCTTAATTGAGTACACTTCTGCAAACTCTCCAGCGTAGAACAAGGCTATTGCTGCTAATCCCCAAGTTAAAGTTTCAAATATTGCTATTGCTTGTCCGTGCTTGTTATTTGGCGTCATTTCTGCGACTCTTACATACATTGGTCGATAAATGAGTAGAATTCCAACTGCAAAGCCTCCCATCGCTAGAGCATACGATAAAATGTGATCAAACATGAAAAATAATCTCATGAAAAATCCTATCATGAAAAATCCCGGAATTATTAGCCATTTTGAATGGAAATTATCAGAAAATCTTCCGACAGGTAGTTGGAAAAATAATAATACAATTGAAGAAAGCATTACTACTACTCCTGCTTCCCAGAACTCAAATCTGGCAACCTCTCTCAGATAAATCAGAATAAAAGTATACCAAATTACTGTAATTGAAGATTGGATGAGCTTAATGAATGTTAATAAGGCAAAACCTTTGGTGATCAGTATATTTTGATAATTTTCTATTATCTTTGATACGCTTGGAATTTTGTTTTTGTGTTTTGTGTCTGTCAAAAGAAATAGTAGGGAAAGCGTTCCGATGCCGATAAAGAATGAAGTGTAAAACAGAGTTATGAATCCGAATAAGAATATGATTCCTCCGCCGATCAATGGTGCGAGAATTACTCCTAAAACTCTGTAAAATGAACGGACAGCATTGTATGCTGATAGTTTGCTTTTTGCGGAAATATCCCATGCATAACTTATATATGCTGGATAAAATATTGAAGCACCTATTCCAAATATTATTCCTCGAGTTATAAAAAATAATTCAGTAGCAAAAAATACTAGGCTTAAGTTTGCTAGAGCCATTATTACTCCTCCAGTAAACATTACTCGTCTGCGATCATAATAATCTACAAATGACCCGGCAAATAATTTAGATATATTGGTTGCAACTATTGATGCCGCAACAATTATTCCAATGTTTACTAAATTAATTCCAATATGGAAAAAATAAAGTGGTAGGAATACTACAACTAGTGAACGAGAAAGACTTATGAGAAAAGATATTGTATTTGTATATCGGTGATTTGCCTTTGTTCTTAAAGCCATGGATGACTGAGTCAAAGGAGCTATTAAAACTTAACCAAATATTTTTTGCTTTAGTCGTTTCATGTAAGTTGGACCATTTATTATTGCACTTTCAAGAGAAATTGATGCGTAGGCTTTCTTTCTTCTTGCTGCCAGACCCAATCTAACTAAATTAGCTGCAACTATAAACGCAGATGATCCATATGCAACTTCATCGATAGAATCTGGAAATTCTTCAGTAACAAAACGACCAGCCCATCCTGTTCCTTGTACCATAAGATAATATTGGGGAGACATAATAATATCAATCAGTGCATTTTGCATTGTTAACTCGTGAGGTTCTTTCTCAGCAATTAATGCAAACGCTTCTTGATCTCCTCGAGTCATAGCGCCACCAATATATACCTTCAAAAATGATCCAACAGGTCCAAGCTTTGCTTTGCCCTTCAGTCGCTTTTTGTAAATGTTGTTTATCCATCGGTTTACAAACCCAGTATCTTGAACATATTCAAAATAAGCATCCTCTGCTGCGCACTTGTCTGAGATATGTCGATTACCTTGCTCATCAAAACTGAATAAGTCACGTTCCTCTAATATCTGTTCAAGTGTTTCCATATTTAATTAACTAAAAAACAATATGTTCGTCTGCTCTCCTGTAAGAATGTAATTCTCTCTTGTCAAACCAAAGTGCCACTTCTTTCTTTGCATCTTTTGCATCTCCTGAAGCATGAATAATATTCGCAATGGATTTTCCAGCCCGATCAGCATAAGCATAAGTATGGTGTGCATAATCCCCTCGAATTGTTCCCGGAGTTGCATCACCTGGTGCTGTTGAACCAACAATTCTTCTGACGTTCTTTATTGCTTCAACGCCTTCAAGAACCATTGCTACAACAGGTCCAGATCGAATAAATTCATCAAGTCCTGGGAAAAATGGTTTTCCAATGTGATCAGAATAATGTTTTTTGGATAAAGCTTTGTTAACCCAAACCATTCTCATTCCAACAATCTTTAATCCAGCATTTTCAAATTTTGAAATAACTGTACCCGTTAAAGATCTTTGAACACCGTCAGGTTTGACTAAAACTAATGTCCGCTCTATCATGCTTTTTTGTGCTAACTAAATTTAAAACCTTAACGCTTTTGCCTTCTTTTTATTTGTCTAGACAATCGTCGAGTTAGTTCTTTCATTGCCAGTCCAAATTTCCAGTCTACTCCTTCAGCTCTAATGATTTTTCCTTCTGGCGTTTCTGCTTCTCCAGTTATTGCATACTTTGTTCGTTTGCCTTCTTTTTCATAACGCTTCAGTCTTAATCTAAGGCGTTTAAAATTTCTAGAAAATAATTTCTTACCTAGAATTTCTCTTAATCTCCGTCTCTCTTTTAGATCCAGCTTCTTTTCTGAAAATTCTACTTTCATATTGATTATTGTAGTTAAGTTTATTTAACCGTTACGCTCTTTGCAAGATTTCTTGGCTTATCTGGATCCAGTCCTTTCATAACTGCCAAATAATAGGACAATGCTTGAATTGGAATTATTCTTAATATTGGTGAGAATTTATCTGGACCTACAACTTTGATCCAGTAATCGAATACTTCGTGCTTCTTTTCTGATATTCCAATTATGAATGCTCCTCGCGTTTTGAGCTCTTGTGCGTTTGATAGGATGTCTTGATTTTCTTTATTTGGAACAAAGACAATACATGGTGTTCCGTGTTCAATCATTGCAATTGGTCCGTGTTTAATCTCGCCTCCAGCAAAACCTTCGGCATGAATATATGATACTTCTTTTATTTTTAGTGCTGCTTCCATCGCGGTTGCATAATCTCTTCCGCGACCAATAGTAAAAATATGATTTGAATATCTTAAAATCTGAGATAATTCTTTGGTGTATCTTCTGGCTGATTCGCTTGTTAAATAGTAAATATTTCTAACAATTTCCTCTATTTCCTGTTTTGCTTGATTTGGTTTTATTACTAAAGCAGCTGCAATTAACATAAGGATTGCAACTTGTGCAGTGTAAGATTTTGTTGAAAGTACACAAATTTCTGGACCAACATTCATGAAAATGTTTTGATCTGTAAGTCGTGCTAGAGATGAACCTTGTACATTTACAATTGCGATTATTTTTGATCCGCGAGACTTTGCAGTCTTTACTGCTTTGATTAAATCTAACGTTTCTCCAGATTGAGATATTGCTAGAATTGTTGAATCTTCGCTAAGAAATTTCTCATATTGTTCAAATTCGTGTGCATGGATTATTCTCGGAATTAATCCGTTTTTCAAGAATTCTGTTTCTGCTGCTTTTGCTGCATTGTAAGATGAACCGCATGCAACAATGTAAACTTTTGATGATTTCATTCGATTTGCTACTGTTGTTATTAGCTTTGAATCTTGTATCAAAGATTGTTTTACTGTATCCACTTGTTCTGATATCTCCTTTAACATGAAATGTTTGAAATCTCCCTTTTTTGCTTTGGCTACATCCCAATCAATCTTTGAAATTTCACGATGGACTTCTTTTTCTCCATTCAGAATTTTTATTTCTGAGTTTATATATCCGTAATCTCCATCTTCTAAGTAAATCACATTTTTTGTTTGATTAATGAAAGAAGTTACATCAGATGAAACAATTAGTGCATCTTTGTCAACACCAACAACTAATGGTGAATCTCTTCTTGCGAAAAATATCTTATTGCTTGAATTGTGTAAGAAAGTAATTGCAAAAGTTCCTTCTAGTTCATCAAGTGTTTTTTTGAATGCTTTTAAAATATCTTTTGAGTTTCTTAGATGGAATTCAATTAAGTTTGGAATTATTTCAGTATCAGTTTCTCCGTAGAAAGTAAATCCTTCTTTTTTAAGTTTGTTTTTTAATTCTTCATAGTTTTCTATAATTCCGTTATGAACTAGTGAAATATTTTTTGAGTTTGAGATATGAGGATGAGTATTATCTTCAGTTACTTTCCCATGAGTTGCCCAACGTGTGTGACCTATTACAAATGTTGCATTTCCTTTTTGATTTGGAGTTGGAATCTTTCCTAATTGTTTTTCAGTTGTTAATTGATCTTTATCTTTGAAAGTAAATCCCCAAGAATCATATCCTCGATAATCTAGGCTTTTAATCATTGATACAAATTTTGATAACTCTATGGCATTTGAATTACTTGAATATCCAACTATGCCGCACATATAGTGAAAAGTGAAAATTCGTATTAAAAGATTGTGAAACTTAGAGTTGATTATTCTGAGGTTTTAGGAGTTAGATCTGTTTGCTCTGTTTCTGCTGGTGTTTCTGGTTCAGTAACTGGTTCTTCAGCTGATGTTTCCTTAACCTTAGGTTCTTCTTTAACTTCAGATTCAACAACAGGTGCTTCAACTGGCGTTTCTTCAACAGCAGGTTCTTCTTTTGCTGTCTCTTCAGCAACTGTTTCTGCTGGTGCTTCTTCAACTTTTGGTTCTTCTTTCTTAAGTATTATTTCAGAAGTTGTTGGAGTTGGGTTTACTCTAGTTAATTTATCTAAATGAATATCAATTGTTGAAACTCTAATTGGTCTTCCTT
>Ga0114996_10009703_pt1 | contig 10528 bp, 5 predicted proteins | sample ArcticOcean_MG_C_4_FD_87039 | JGI IMG/M metagenome (GOLD analysis project Ga0114996, IMG submission 87039) | Marine microbial communities from western Arctic Ocean - ArcticOcean_MG_CB4_134 | ecosystem: Environmental > Aquatic > Marine > Oceanic | place: Arctic Ocean: Canada Basin | collected... | reverse complement strand
AATAGAATTATCCGTTCGTCTTTGGCAAATTCGGGATAATGTATGGGGTGGTGAACAGCGAGCTGAATTAGACCTCCAGAAATTCAAATGGGACATCACCGATGCGAGTGGAAATTGCCCACCGGTCGACGAGCCTTGGGGTGTCAATTTCGGCCTTGAGTTCAATCTACAACAGAATGTGGATAATATCTCAGGTCAAGTTAGTCTAAACTACACATTGACCGATTGGTTCAGACTAATGTTCGATGCGAACGAAGATGGCTCACTTGACCAAACGGAATTAGACTCTTTCCTAGCAGATTTAGAGGGGGATGGAGATATGGATATTCCCATTGAAATGTTCTTCGATAATGAAGAGATGGGTGAGCCAGATTCGATGGTCGTCACCTACACAATTCTGAATGGATTGGGTGATTGGGATGATGGAATGAACTGGAATCTAATCATGGCGCTTGATGTCGTACTAAATGAAACCGATATTAATAAAATTGAGATTGAAGTATTTGACCCACATGAATTTGGCGACGACGATAGAGAGAGTATAGCGATGTTTTCACTAGACGCTATGTTCAGTAGTTACAACCCCGCGATGGTAATCACCTCAGTCGAAATGGGTGGTACTTCACTAAACCATACAGATTCAACTGTAAGTACATCGTTCGCTAGCGAAGACCTCGAATTGATAACCATAATTATCGAAGACCCGAATGCCATCGATGATGCTGACGGCGATGGAGTAGCAGATTTAGATGACCTCTGCCCGAACACCGACACCACTTCCACAGTAGACCTAGTAGGCTGTGCAGCAAACCAACTCGACGCAGATAATGATGGGATCATGGATGATGCAGATGTGTGTGCAGACACACCAACTACAGACCTCGATATAGATTCTAGTGGATGCGGCGAATCACAAAGGGATAGTGATGGTGATGGAATCATGGATGCTTACGACCTGTGTGCAGACACACCGAGCACTGCCATTGATGTGAACGCGGATGGTTGCAGTCAGGACGACGATGCCGACGGTTGGTCTAACCAAGATGAAGCCAACTGCAACACCTCAGGAAATGACAGCACCTCGATGCCAAACGATTTCGATGGTGATGGTCTTTGTGACTTCGTCGACTACGACGACGACAATGATGGATGGACGGACGCCAATGAAACTGATTGTGGAACTAATGGACTGAATGACAATTCAACACCTCTAGATAGCGATGGTGATGGGATTTGTGACATGGTAGACCTAAGCCCATACCCTAACGCCAATATGTTACCAAGTTGCTCGGTAGCATATTCGATAGGCAGCACTGTCTCCTTCATGGGAACAAGCGTCGAGACTAGAATGGATGGCGGTACGACGATGTCAACACCGTTATCGGGTTCGTTCGACATTAGTTTGCCAGTGGGTACATACATGATATTCATCGAATGTTCGGACCCCGATGGCGATGATATGACCGTAACAATTACTGAGGGGAGTAACAGCGCTCAGACAATACCGCTTGGCAACTCGTTCTACGCAGAGATGAACTTCACGCTCACCGAGGCTATGGTCGGCTCGGGTGAAGACATCAGACTACAGTGGAGCGATAGTGCTGCATCTGGTGAAATTCGCATGTCGGTCAGCGTGATAGCGCTAGACCAACCAATCGATATCACTCCAGAAGATGTCGAAGAAGGCGGACTACCTGGCTTCACCGGCATGCTCGGAGTGCTCTCACTCCTTGGCGCAGCGATTATCCAGCGCCGCCGTACTTGATACACAACGAATACGAATGAATTGGGTTCTTCGGAACCCGCTCAACGGCCATTGAGCGTAGCGTATCGTTGCAGAAGCGTACCTTCGTCAACATCTGGCCCGGACTCGATACTGCAATCTACTACATCGGAATATCTCCAATATCGTATTTTGTAGTTCAGAATCGGCGTATCACATCATGATACATAGTTCGGAACAGTCATATCTCTAGTATTCTGTCACATTATCATCCGATTCTGATGAATCATCTAAGTGTGTGAGATCTAAGATGGTGTGCGAGAGGTGTTTTCAATTGGGTTTTTGGATTGGGATTTGAGTTTTATTTGATTAGGGCGTGAATATTTAATTTATGCAAAAAAAACTTGTAAGACAATTGTCTTTCATTTGCATTAACTTTATGAACCGAACCACCTGTGCTCTGTCTGCAAGACGAGGTGAAGTGGGATGTCAGGTCACAGCAAAATGGTATCTCTAAGGATTCCAGAGGACCACGCCTTGGAACTCGAGCAACGAGTCGGCTTCGACGGAATGCGCAACCGATCCGACGTCATCCGCACCGCTGTACGCGATTATCTCAAGCAGCCACAATCACCAGATGTAGGAGCAGAAATCGAAGTCCACTTAGGACTCGATTTAGCTGACAAATTCAACCAGTTCTGTAAGTTACGCCAGGACAAGCCGGACGATATAATGCGCGTCGCACTACGTAATCATATGAAAAACGAGATGGAAGAGGGAGTACTTCTCGACCAATTATTACAGAAACGGATGGATGAACTGCGCGCTAAACAAAGCGCGCGTGAGGATCACACGCCTTGAATGGAGGCGAGGGGCAAATGTGCGGGGATGGGATGCCGGACACCGCGGGGGGGCGAGATAATCGCCCTCCCGCACCCACTCCGTTTGATTGGCTTAGCGTGCGAAGTGCTCTACGCAACAGGATTTCAAACAAGATTACAAAGTCGGCTAGAAATGAAGTTCGTACTGCTATGAACCATCTACTCGACAGAATGCGAGTCACCAATCGGATGATCCATGAATACGCTGTTAGCCGAGCACCGATTGCTTATGAGGACTCAATCAGAAAGAGTCCGGCGCCGGACCGAACATTCCTTTCTCTCCGCATACGAGCACGCGAGCTCAGCGAAGATAACTGAAACTCACACACACCCGCCCCGCTTCGGCGGGGCACCCAACTCGGTCTGAGGAAACTCTATTCAACCTAGAACCGGACCCATAGATTTCGCACGAATAGATGATGAAAGAAGACAAAATTACATTCATAGTTCTGATTATCTCGCAACGAATTGCAATTCATAGTGCCAATCTTCTTGGAGGGTCGCACGCCGGTCCGAAGATGTGACCGTCGAACTACCTAGTCTCGGACGCTTTGTCGCGCACGAAACTCTACGAGATAGTCAGCGGAAAATGATGGAAGATGGCGCGGCTGTAGTCGCCGACGGTGGCTGGTTAATCGCGGCTGCGCCGACAGGGCTTGGCAAAACCGCCGCAGCACTCGCCGTCGCATTGGAAGCAGCACGATCTGACGAGCATCAGAAAACTATTCTCTTCATGACGGGTAGGCAAAGTCAACACGCAATTGTCGTAGAAACGGTTCGGGCGATCAACGAGAGATTGTCACCGGGTGAGCAGAAGGTGAGGCTTGTCGACCTAATTGGTCAGCAGGGGATGTGTATCCACGATATTTCACAAGAATCGCCTTGGGTTTTTGGCAAACTATGTGCAAATCTCCGCAAAGAAAAAAGTTGTTCATTTTGGATGAAAGATGTATCCGAAATCAGACCACGTATCTATCAAGACCCACTTCACGTAGAAGAATTATCGGACATCTGTCGAAACCACTCCGACGGTCAAGGACGGCCTGGTATCTGCCCCTGGAAAGTCGCTCGAGAATCAGCATCCGGCGCCGATATCGTCGTCTGTGACTACAATCATATCTTCCACGAGCGTGTCCGTGAGGCATCTTTAGCAGCGATGGGCTTGAACTTAGAAGAACTAATCCTCATCGTCGACGAGGCGCACAATCTACCAGACCGTATCCGACGAGGGATGGAACGAAGAATGACGGCTACATTGATTCGTGATGCCCTCTTTGAAGTCCAAGAATATCTAGGAGAGGAACAGAAAATAAATGAGAAAGAGGATGATTCAAAAACCGATTCAATCTCACGATTAATCTTGGTTGAAGGTGCCCTTAAACGACTAAGGCAACGCTTACCTGTTTGGTTTCAAGGGCTAAAGAATCAATTAAAATCCGACCAAGATGACATTGCAGTACCCGCTAAAACATTCCTCATCGAAGTTCAGAATGCATTGAGCAGCCATCTCGGCGAGCCGTTACCACTGAGAACCCTTGTTACCACACTCGCCGAAGTAGAAGTTGAGATGGATAAGGACGAAGAAGAAAGTGACACCGCTTCAAAACGACTCAGCGAAGTGATCAATATCTGCTCGGACCTCGCTGATGACCCGGCCCTCGCCGTAGTATTCGATCTAATGGGCGATGAAGGAAGGCTGACTACTCATCTGTTGGACCCAGGGGTAGTTGCCGGCCCGCTTTTCGAAGATGCATCAGGGGGTATTCTGATGTCTGGCACACTTTTCCCGCCCACTATGTATCGCGATTTACTCCGAATTCCAACCAGCAAAATGACCTGCTGTGAAGAGTATGAATCTCCTTTCCTCTCCGATAGGCGACCGGTCATCGTCGCCAATGATGTTACGACACGGTTTAAAGATCGGAGCGAGGATATGACTAAAAAAATACGAAGCCATCTACACGCATTACTCCGGGAAACCCCGGGCCATGTGGCAGTGTTTTGCCCGAGTTATAGTCAATTGAAGGAAATCATCGAGAAGGGCTCTTGGCCTGGTCGTAGGGTGATAATCGAAGAGCGTGCCTGGCGGAAGCGAGACATCGAGAAAGCGATTGCGAGTTTACATTCAGCTCGAAGACAGCGACAGCGAGTAATGTTAGCAGGAGTTTTCAATGCTAAATTGTCCGAAGGAATTGATTACAGTGGGAATATTCTCGACGCGGTAGCATGTATCGGGTTGCCTCTAGCCCCTCCTTCAGCTCGCCAAAAAGCGATGGAATCCTATGTCGCTGACCGCTTCGGTGCAGGCAACCGCTGGCGCTACGCCTCCGCTCAGCCGGCGATGAATTCCATTTTGCAAGCGATGGGGAGACCGATTAGGAAAGCCGAGGATAGAGCACTCGTTCTTCTACTCGAACGCCGAGTTAAGAGTGGAGGCTTCAGGTCTTGCCTTCCTACCGGCCTCACGATGGTCGACTCTTCGGACTCTAGAATCACTGGCCGACATGCGAAACGATTCTTTCAGAGACACCCTGAACCAGCGAAAGGGATGTGACCGACAATAGATGATTCTGCAACCGATATCCGGTCAACAAATTGAATTTCGTCATCTCATAATCATGTCTAATGAATTTTTTTACCCTTCATCAAAACACTCTGCAGATGAAACACGAATTCCGAGAGGTTCATGAGAGAGACAGTTGGGGTAGATGATACATGGACGAAGTTGTTTGGCACTCCATCCCACTCTTATCCGGGGTTGCCGGTATCCCTCAAGAGCCGGTTAATCATCCCTCATCCATCGTTGTAGATGAATCCGAAGAAGACCGGGGTTTACAATTTAGTGCCCAAGAAATGCATCGCCGTTTCATAACCGAACTCGATTCAGATTTCACCCTCGCCAAAGTACGCCAAACACATATTGAGTTGCTGAACAACGATTTCAGTAAAATCGAGGCGACGAGAAGGGCAGTTGCAATGATTCCAACGATGGAACTATTCTCCGCAAACCTCGACGGCACGATTCTAGGGGATATTATTCGCATACCGATGCGAGGGGTCACATCTGAGCAAATCGAAATTGAAGTCGGAATGTTAGGTGCCGAACAAATCGTCAAACTCGTAATTCAGGGAAGCACACTCGTCGAGCGAATTGCTAGACTAGGCCTCGGCAAACGATTGGAATCTACTTGGTTCCAAGGTGGCGAACTCAATCTGAAAACATCCTAACGATTGCAGTCTAGGACAATCTTCTAATTGATTAGATTGAAATTTAAACATATTTGACTCTAACACGCTGAGCAAATCTGGTGGGCAAAAATCATGCCATTCATGAGAGAGAGTTTCATGAAGAGTAACATCCGGTCTTAGAAACTATGAACCTACAGGATTCAACCAAACTCAAGAAAAATAATCTCTCCCCTTGGTTGAACGGCCAACTGGTGATGCTCCACCCTCCAATTTATCCTCTAGAATGCTCAAATATTTCTCATTACAATGATCTGTGATGAACTTGCCCGTCATCATTCCGAGCAGGTCATCCAAATTCTCAAACACCTGTTCAGGTATACTCGGAGCGACTTTCAAATCGCCCCTACCATTTAGATAAACCAAAGTGCCGATGTGAAAATAACCAATTTTTGGGATGGTGGCGACAACATCCTCATCGTTGACAACGCGGAAACAATTCGGCACCAATTTTGAAAATGCTTTCTTGAAATGAATATTACCTACTCGGGGGCTGCCGAAATTGTACAAAACGATGTCGTGCTGGCTATTCTTCGCGAAATCTGCGGCAGCGAGAGTCGCTAAGCCCGCACCGAGCGAATGACCCGTGATATTCAATCGAACTGGCAGGCCAGCACTCGCTCGGTTGATGACTTCGAAGACTCTTTCTCTTACCGACTCCCAAGCATTTTGGAAGCCGAGGTGGACTTTGGGGGAAAAGAGGAACTTTTTGAGAGGGGTGAATCTTTCTTTTAGCACAAGGATGTCTGAACAGGCGTCTTTGACGGTGCTGCTGCCCCGGAAAACGATGACATAACTACGCGCTGGCCCCATGCAAACCATGCATTGTGTGCCGGTTTCTTCATCTTCGATGAAACGGACTAAGCGGTACCCGTACTGTGATACGTCGAGGTATGGCATGTTTTTGTAGACCTCGTGTGATAATCTGGCCATCTCTACAGCGTGCACCAAGTCCCACACTGGACCACTACCGCTCACCATCATCACTCCCTTCATACTTCCAATGAGGCTTCACATATGAGTAAATTGGATTTAATCTGCCTCCGCGGACCGGTTGAACTAGGGCGGTTCTTGAGTAACCGCCTGAATTTCGGGGGAATTCTACGTCTATGCTGAAAGCTCCATCCTCTGCCGCACAATTTTATTGAAAAAAAGCAAGGCTAAGCGACTCCGCAATTCCGATTCAATTGCTTTGAATTCAGCGGGCTGGGATGACTTCGCCGCGGGCCGTCATATTTGCGATTTCAGAGCGGACACCGTCGATGGCTTGCTGCGCAGCGTTTCGGTGTGCTTCAACCATTTCGTGACTCGAGTAACGTGCCTCTTCGAAGACTTGGTCGAGCGAGATGAGCGCTTGCTCGCGAATCGGCAACGCTTCTCTGATTGCGAGTTCAAATTCTCGGACTGTCTCAAAATCTCGGCGCAAGAATCCCTGTTCCATCAGGGTGACACAGAGACTTTCGTAGCACAGGAATATCGCCTCACGAATCTCATCTGCTGCGAGCAGTAATTCAGCACTGTACGCGAATGTATCATCGAGCGCTTCTGCGGCACTCTTACGGCGACGCAGATGCAGTAGAGCCGCTACTAGGCCAGCGAGCAGCAACAGACTGCCTGCGATAGCCGGTGGCGATGGGCCACCGGCCGCATCCTCTGCAACCGCATAAGTCGCAACTACAGGTGTGGCGGTCTCGAGGCGTGCTCGGTCATCTGCCGCTAGTAGTGGAGAGGTCGAATTGAATGATACCGATAGGCGACCCCAATGTGCTTGGTCTGAGAATGGAGGTAATGGTTTGACCGAGGCGAATGAGTAGGTGAATAAACCATCTTCACCGGTCAATCGACTGTATTGTGCGATTGTCGTAGTCTCGTTGATCAAGCGGGCCTCAATCGACACATTGGCCAGTGGTCGACCTGTATCTGCAGCACTCACACGTACTGTGCTCTCGACATATCTAGATTCCAAATCTATATACAGAGACTCGAATGAGAATTCTGCTGGCACCATTATGTACACTGTCGCCGTATCATCATCGCCGTGTAGATACGAAGATGGGGTTTCATCGGAATAGATAGTGATTATCTCATTCCCTGACATTGGGTCGTGTGCAGTAAACCGTATTGTCCAATAACCAGTTGCGTTATCCCATTCGGTTAGAACTACCTTTTGTTCGCCATTCCAGAGTACTCTGAGAGGCATATTTTCAATGACATTTCCAGCACCACCAACCTCGACAATCTTGCCGGTTATGATGATCGGATGGTCAGGGTCACTACGGATGATATTCTCTGACACATCGGTTACCTCGATGACGACATCGGCCCAAACATAGAGGGCCGCCTCGTTGCTAGAAGCGAGCCAGTCTGCCTCACCAGCGAAATCGATAGTCAGTGAGTGAGCACCTCGGCTCGCCGAGTCATCGACTCTGATGAAAATCTGATAACGACCGTCGATGTCTGTTACGACATCGAATGTTTCGGATTGATCTAAAGTCAACCTTACGAGACGGCCTCCTAAACCAGGTGCACCAGCGACATCTTCATCATAAAGACGACCGGTTATGTTCCACATATCTCCACGGGTTGCATGGCCACCGTTTGCTACATCTATCGATAGACCGGCGTTGTGGACAACTCGCATGGTTGAGTTGACGGTAGCCTCTCGATACCAGCCTTGTTCCGCTGCATAGACCTCGATTGGATGGTCTGCTATCTCAAGCCAGAATGGTACGGTCCAAGTGATACTCCATGTGCCGTTCGCATCTGTCTGAACGGTGTCGATGAGGGTTTCATTCACTCGTAGTTCAATCGTATGTGATTCTATCCAGCCGTCCTCTAGGTTATCTCGAACCGTTCCGCTAAAGGTGATGATATCACCAACTGCGACCAGTGTAGGCACATCGAGTGTCATCACGACTGCTGCGTGTACATCGAAAGATGTCTGAGCACTGCTGGGTAGATGGAATTCATCGCCAGCAAATGTTATCTCAACAATTTGTGGTCCGAGTGTCATATTCGAGGGCACCGGATAGAAAACTGAGAATATTCCAAACTCGTTGGTCATTACATCGGTAAGGTGCTGACCATTCATTGAGACCGAAATCGTAGCGTTGGTTAGAGGACGGTCTATTATATCGAGAAGTTGTCCATCGAAGCGCAACAATTCATTCCGGTCTACTTGGCCAGAATCACTATTGACGATGATGTTGGTTGGGACCGAGACATTAAACGAATGATTTGAAGCCGAACCTAGATAGAATTCTGGATTCAATGAATCACCAAAACCCATCGGGTCGACCCAGATGAAACCGCCAAGGAATGCCCCTGTGACAGTGTGAGCACCGGGTTGAGTATCTAATGGCAAAGTGTAGAAAATCGACCAATTACCACTGTCTGGGTCAGTCATAACGACATTGACGCTACCAGTGTCGGTACCATCCATAGCAAGGTGAATAATGCCGCCTGCTGCGGTACCATTCTCATACCGCAAAATCGACCCATGTTCATCCAAAAGTGTACCATTGATGATAATCATCTGGCCTGCGATGAGGTCGCCTTCGATGCTATCGACTGTTAGAACAGTAGGTGCGAGAATAATTACTCGAGTGAAGGCTGCATCACCCATCACACCGGTGGACCCATTGATGCCATCGAAAGTGATGTTGATGGTCAGAGGACCAGGATTCTGCATATCCATGACTAGGAAGGTGAGCATCGCTGTACCATTCTCATCGGTTGTGAGGTCTGGGATTGTATAGCCGAGAACCGTTGCGGATACCGTGACATTTTCAATTGGCGCGCCAGAATTATCGATCAATAATATCGAGAAAGTTAGGTTATCGCCTCGGACGGTTCGACGGTCTGGGTCAAGATCTAGAGGGTCGGTGAAAGTAAGTACTGAGAATCCACGGCTATCGAAGTTCGCATTATCAGAAGAACCACGATAGTAGTTGACTGCAGGGGTGTAGACTACGGTTAAATTATGTGTTGCCCGAGGGAAATCTTGGTCCAACAAAATTCTAACCGACCATGATCCGTTCGCATGAACAGTTGAATTAGCCACCGTGAAGGTGTCTTGGAATCCATCGATACGTACGGTTAGTTGTGGAGATAATCCATTTCCATTTCGGTCGATAATACCAGAGCCATTCTCACTCGTCAGGTTGCCGGTGACATTCATCCATCCGCCAGCGACAGGGTTGTCGATTATCGGGTCGATGACTAGGACGGTCACCGCACGAACGGTTATTGTGTTAAACGAACGATTTATTGAATGAAGTGAATATGTGCTGTTGAAGTAGACCATCATCTCGATTTGGCCGAGCGGATGATTGGTAGGTATTGGGAAATTGAAATCTACATCACCGGTTCCATTGGTCATAGATTCATTGAGCCAAGTATCATGGAACATTGCGGCTACTGTCAGATTCGGCAAAATCCTAGAACCATCGCTGGCTTCTCTCAAGGTTGCACCGAAGTTAGCGGTTGTTCCTCGTTCAACAATAATCGGAATCAATGGCCTTACATCTGTGAATACCGTGACCCCCATAACCAAAATCGGTTGATTTCCGGTGCTCGTTAGGTAAAATGGGCTCGAGCCATTCAGGACACTAATTACAACAATTTTGTCGCCACTCGTAACCCCATCACCATTCGGATCGGTTGGAACTGTGATGTT
>Ga0114996_10009701_pt1 | contig 10530 bp, 13 predicted proteins | sample ArcticOcean_MG_C_4_FD_87039 | JGI IMG/M metagenome (GOLD analysis project Ga0114996, IMG submission 87039) | Marine microbial communities from western Arctic Ocean - ArcticOcean_MG_CB4_134 | ecosystem: Environmental > Aquatic > Marine > Oceanic | place: Arctic Ocean: Canada Basin | collected... | reverse complement strand
GCGTCATCAGTTCACCACCAGCGTCATCAGTTCATAAAACGGCCCGGGATTCAGGAAGAGCCCTAGCGTGGCGAGGGCCGTAATAACCATCGCGACCACCGTGGGCCACGGCGCCTCGTGGATGCCATCTCCAAGGTGGGCGTCCTCGGGCGGCGCACTGAAGAAGGCCCGAACCGGCACCTCCAACAGATAAACCAGGCTCAAGAGTGAGCTCACCATGAGGACGGCCAGAAGCCCCACCTGGCCCGCTTCGAGTGTGCCCATTCCGAGGAACCACTTGCTCCACGCACCCCCCGCAGGTGGTAACCCGATGATGCTGAGGGAGCCCACGAAGAACGCGCCGAAGGTGATTGGCATCGTACGTCCGAGGCCACCCATCCGGCTGATGTCCTTCTCATGTGCAGCCACCAGCACTGCGCCGGCCGCGAAAAAGAGGGTGATCTTCCCGAAGGCGTGCATTACGATGTGCATGCCACCCCCGATGATGCCCCACTCGTTCGCCAAGAGGGCCCCGAGGACGATGTACGAGAGCTGGCTGATCGTCGAATACGCCAAGCGCGCCTTGAGGTTGTCCTTCGTGAATGCGACGAGAGAACCAAGGATGATGGTGGTCGCCGCGATCCAGGCTAGCCACGTCGTGCTGGCGAGCGTGCCCAGCAGATCCACCCCGAAGACGTATACGGACACCTTCAAGATTGTGAACACGCCCACCTTGACCACGGCGACCGCGTGCAGCAGTGCGGAGACCGGCGTGGGCGCCACCATCGCCGCCGGCAGCCACCGGTGGAAGGGCATTACGGCCGCTTTCCCCGCCCCGAAGAAGAACAGAATCAACAGCACGCTCAACAACCCGTTCGAGGCCGTCCCCGCCAGGATTCCGCCCTCCTGAAAATCCAGCGTCCCAGCCAGGTGCCACGTCCAGATGATCGCCAGAAGTTGGAAGCTAATCGACGTGGTGAGCAGGATGCCGAGGTAAACACGTCCGGCCTTCTTCGCCTCCGGTGTTCCGTGGTGGGTCACCAACGGGAAGGTGCACAGGGTGATCGCTTCATAGAACGCGAATAGCGTGAAGAGGTTGCCCGCAAACGCCACGCCCATCGCGGCCGAGATCGCGATCGCGAAGAACGCGAAGAAGCGCGTCTGATTTTTCTCGTGGTGGCCCCGCATGTAGCCGACGGCGTACACAGCGGTGACGATCCAAAGGAACGACGCGACCAGCGCGAAGAGCAGACCCAGCGGCTCGAGCTTCAAGCTCAACGAAACGCCTGGCAGCACTTCCAGGATCGGGTGCTCCGGCCGGAGCCCGGCCCGGATCGGCTCCACGAGCCGGAGGACCAGCGTGAAGAGGACTCCCGCCGTGACGATGCCTGCGGCATCCCGGGCATTAGGCCACTTGCCCAAGGCCAGGATGGCTATCGCCCCTATAAGGGGCAGGGCGATCGCAACCCCGAGGATCGTACCGGGACTCACGGGACCAGTCCGAACAACGTGCGTGCGGCGCTCTCGGCCAGCTCAACGGTGAAGGTGGCGTCGGTCCCGAAGTAGAAATTCGCCACGATGAGCGCCCAGGTGGGAATCAAGAGAGCCAACGGCGCTTCGACGATCGGTTCGCGGCTTCCCTCTATGGCCCCTACACCGGAAGCTCCATCACCAGGTGCTTCCTGGAAATACGCCGCCTCAACGACGCGCCAGATATAGACCACCGCCATGAGCGACGTAATAAGAACGAGACCGGCCACGGGCCATGCGTCGCGTTCCACCGCGCCGAGGATTAGATACCACTTGCTGATGAATCCCACCGTGAACGGCAGACCGATCAAGCTGAATCCACCGGCCACGAAGGCGGCCATGGTCCACGGCATCTTCTTTCCGAGACCCCGCATCGCCTCGATCTCGACCGATCCGACGCGGTACATGACGCAGCCCATCGCCATAAAAAGTGAGCCCTTGATCATGGCGTGATTAAAGAGGTGCAGAATCCCCGCGGTGAGTCCCGTTACCGACGCCAAGCTGATCCCGAGGATCATGTACCCGATCTGAGCCACACTCGAGTACGCCAGCATACGCTTCACGTTGGTCTGGAAAATCGCCACCAGCGACATGCTGAAGATCGCGAGCAACGCGAGCACCAGGAGCACGATGTTCAGCCGCATGACGTTGAACGAGAAGACGACTCCGAAGACCGTGAAGAAGAAACGCAGCAGCATGTACACGGCCACTTTTGTCGCCGTCGACGCGATGAACGCGGTGACGGCAGACGGAGCGTAGGTGTAGGCGTTCGGCAACCAGAGATGCAGTGGGAAGAGCGCCAGTTTGAGACTGATCCCGACCGTCAGGAAGCCGAACGCGACCGCGATCGTGCGGTTCGGCCCCAGTTCCGCCAGGAGCACCGAGAGGTCGGCCATGTTCAGCGTGCCGGTCATCACGTACATCATGCCGATACCGATGACGATGAATGTCGCGCCGATGCTGCCCATGATCAGGTATTGAAATGCCGCCGTGAGGGCGCGCCGGTCCTGGCCCAACGCGATCAGCGAGTATGCGGACAGTGACGAGATCTCGAGGAAGACGAAGACGTTGAAGACGTCACCGGTGACGGCGATCCCCAAGAGCCCGGTGAGGCAGAGTAGGAATGCTGCGTAGAAGAGCGGGATTTGGGTGGTGTCGATCTCCCGCTCGACGCTCTTCAGCGCATAGGGGGTCACCACCGCCCCGATGGCCGTCACGATGACCAGGACGAACGCGCTGACGAGATCGATCCGGTATTCGATCCCCACGGGGGCCGCCCATCCGCCGAGGGCGTAGCTGATCGGCCCCTCGGCCTGGACGCGCGCGAGAAGCTGAATGGCGATCCAGAACGCCGTCCAGCTCGTCGCGAGCGCGATGCCCCAGGCGATCCGCCCACGTCGTGCAACAGCGCACAGGGTCGCCGCGAGCAGCGGGATGACGACCTGAAGGACCGGGAGATGGGCCGTCATGCCCTCGCGTCCACCCTGCTCACGTCCAAGCTCCCCACTTCGCCTTCAACTTCGGCGCGGTCGAGGTTATGGATTTCGTCCTCTTCCACCGTGCTGTACGTCTCGTGGATCCGGACCACGAGGCTCAATCCGAGCGCCAACGTCGCCACGCCGACCACGATCGCCGTGAGAATGAGCACGTGGGGAAGCGGATTGGAATAAACCGGATCTCCCTCCGTGAGAATCGGAGCGGTCCCGCCCCGAACCTTGCCCATGCTGATGTACAGAATGAAGACGGAGGTCTGAAAGAGGTTCAGCCCGACCAGTTTCTTGATCAGGTTCCCCTGCGAAATGAGGATGTAGAACCCGACCATCATCAAGAAGATGAAGGCCCAGTAGTTCACCAATCCGAGTGCTTCCATCAACGCACCTGCCGGCGGCCGGCGAACAGGTAGAAAATTGCTACCATGACCCCGAACACGGTCGTCAACACGCCCAGCTCCACCAACAGAATTCCCAATTCCTGTCCTTGCTCGGAATCGTTCGCGAGGACGTTGTAATTCAGGAATTCGCCGCCCATGACGAGCGTCACCACGCCCACCCCGGCGTAGATCACCACCCCGAGTGCACCGCAGAACCACACGAAGCCCAGGGGGATGACCCGCTTCGCGGTGTCGAGACCATAGATGAGCGCGTACAGGATGAAAGCGGCGGCGAAGATCACGCCGGCTTGAAATCCACCGCCGGGCCCATAGTCGCCGTGGAATTGAACGTAGAGCGCGAACATCAGAATGAACGGGATGAGGATCTTGGCACCGATCCTGAGGATGACGTTATCCTCCATGCACATCCCCTTCCTCGCCCGCTTCTTCAGGCTCCGCGCCGCGCTTGCGGATGCCCCCCATCAATAGCAGCACGCCCACCATCGCCGTGAAGACCACGGTGATTTCGCCCATCGTGTCGTAACCGCGGTAACTCGCGAGCACGGAGGTAACCACGTTTGGAATCCCGATTTCGTGTTCCGACTCCTCCAGATAGTGCGGCGCCACATGATGGTGCGCCGGATTGCCGGGGTCACCGTAGGGCGGCATGTCGAGGGTGCCGTACACCAGGATGGATCCCGTCACCAGCACGACCAGTAGCGGGAGCATGGACGAGTGAGTGGGCTTCTTTTGCTCGTGCCCGACCAGGGCCAGCGTGCCGAGCACCAGGATCGTGGAGATACCCGCCCCCACTGCCGCTTCGGTGAACGCGACGTCCACGGCGTCCAAGGCGGTAAAGAGACCGGCGGAAAGAAGGCTGTAAATGCCAGCAAGCATGGCCACCGCAAAAAGATTCCGAAGCTTCAGCAGCGCCAGGGCGGTAACCGCAAGCATGGTGAGAAAGAAAAAATCTACCAGACTCTCTATGAGTCACCCCCTCCCAGATCGACACGAATCGGCTCCACCTTGCCGTGGAGTGCCGCACGGGCCAATGCGTGAGTCGTGATGGGGCTCGTGAAGAGGAGGAAGGCCCAGATCATCATGAGTCGCACCGTGATCAGCCACGCCCCGGACTCAAACGACAATCCGGACTGGAACGACAACCCGACCAGTACCAAACCGGCGCCCATCGTATCGGTCATGCCGGCCGCGTGAAGACGCGTGTACACGTCGGGGAACCGTAGGACGCCCATGCTTCCCACCACGATGAAAAAAAGGCCACCCAAGATGAAGATCCAGCTTAATACGTCCCACACCATCAGGCCCGACCTCCGCCGGTCTCGCTTGCCTTCCCGAGATCGCCGACCTCGAAATATTTCAAGACCGCGATAGTCCCGATGAAATTGATCAACGCATAGACCAGCGCCAGATCCAGGAATTCCGGCCGGCCGGCGAGGAATCCCAGAACAGCGATCAGCAGCACGGTCTTGGTACCGAAGGTGTTGAGCGCGAGGACCCGGTCGTACGGGGTAGGACCCAGGAGCGCGCGAATCATGGCCAGCGTCATGCCGATCCCGATCCCCACCGCCGCTACCGCAAACATCAGGACATACCCTCCACTACCGACACACGCCGGTCCATCTCGTCTTCCTCTCGGCCATCGACGTCCTGCCACGTAAGGGCGTGTATCTCCAACTGGTCTCCCTCGACACCCGTGGTGATCGTGCCGGGCGTCAGCGTGATGGAGTTCGCATACAACACGCGCCCGAGGTCAGACCTCTGGGTGGACCGAAAGACGACCATGATCGGCCTGATCGGAAGACCCGGCGAGAGAATGACCTTCGCGACGTTGATGTTGGCGACCAGAATTTCCTTCAGCAGCCAGGGAAGGTAGAGAAGGAAACGGCCAACCCAATAAATCGGGACACCCTCGTGATCGGCGACGTCCATGCGCCTGGCGATATAGACGGTGAGCGTGCAAGATCCCACGCCGAAGCCGATGAGCAGCGGGCTGTCCCAATGCCCGGACAGAAGCAGCCAAACGGCGAAGAGTATTACCCAGAGGCCTACGATCCGTGCCAACCCAATCGTCCTTTCTTGTCATGCGGTGCGCCCTGGACTGAACAGCCCAGGCATTTTTCGGAGGCCAACCTACCAGTTTGACTGGTCCCCGTCCACGATACGCTGTACGAGAAGCTCGATGGCCTCTATGCGCCCGATCTCTTCGGGCTCTCCTTCGAGGTACTGGCCCTGGGTGCTTAGGCCCCGATCAATCCCACAGGATCACGTTCTCGACGAGGTCGATCAGCTCCACCTCGACGCGGATGCTCACCTAGCGCTGGAGCACATCCACCTGGCCAAGCTGGTCCGACCGAAAGAGAGGAGACGTCAGGTCGTAACGCACGATCCGTCCCCGAACCACGGCATCCGCTGCGTCTTCCCCCGCGTTGTTGACCCCTCGAGCGCGCGGCAGTGTCTGCACCAGTTCCTCGTGGATCTCTTGCGTGAGCTCGAAACGGTTGGTGTCGTTGCCGAAGGGGAGAATGGCGACGGTTCGGATGTGGTCCGGAAAACTTCCCGAGCGGAAACCGTAGTTACATCCACCCGCGACGAGCACCACGATGAACACGCTGAGCCCGATGTGTCGACGTGCCACGTTAGGGAACCAGATACCAGATGTCCGACGGATGGGAGTCCACCCTCTCGACGGTGTCAACCGTCACCTTGAGTTCGCTGAATGAGACCAGATTGCGATAGGTTGCCTCCGAAGGCAACTCCCCTCCGTTCTCCTGCTTCAGAACGACTCGGTGCACCGCGTCCCCCTCGTGGCGTAGCTCCACCGTGGACTGGAACGTGATCTTCCTGCTCGCGGCGATGATGACGATCGTCTCGATCATGATCCCGACCGGGGGTTTCGGTTGGCTGGCGTTCAAGCTGGCTGCGTTCAGCAAGGGACGGCTCTATCTGATGCTGGTGCTGCTCGGCACCTGTGTGACCGTACTTTCGCTGTTGCTCGACAATGTGACGACCGTCCTGATCTTCGGGCCGCTGATCATCCTGATCGCGAAGGCGCAGAAAATCAATCCGATTCCTTACCTCCTGGCGGCTGCACTGCTTTCCAATACGGGTGGCATCGGCACGCTCGTGGGTGATCCCCCGAACCTCATGATCGGCTCGGCCGCGGACATCTCGTTCAACGACTTCGCGATCCGCATGGGGCCACCGGTCGCCGTGGTTTGGCTCGCGATCCTCTTGGTTCTCAAGTTCCTCTTCCGGAAAGAGCTGGCTGTAGAACCGGCCGATACCTTCCATGAAGAGGGGGAGATCAAGGACCCGAAGCTCTGGAAAGCCTCCCTGATCGTCCTCGGTGCCATGGTCGTCGGCTTCATTCTTCACGGGCGTTTGGGATGGGAGCCGTGGTTCGTTGCAGCTCTCGGCATGACCGCGTTGGTGTTCTGGTCCCGGAACCTGCTCATGGATCACGCCGTGGAGCACCTCGAGGTCCCACTGCTGATCTTCTTCATTGACCTCTTCATGGTGGTCGGCGGCGTGGAGCACAGTGAGTTCCTCGTCTACGTGGGTCAGTTCATCCTGCCTTTCGCACAAAATGATCTGCTGGTGGCGACGGTTGTGCTGATGTGGGTCGCCGCCTTTCTATCGGCGGCGATCGATAACATTCCGTTCACCGCAGCGATGATCCCGATCATCCTCGGTATGGAGACCCAGGGGATCAACGTGACGCCGATATGGCGGGGGCTCGCGATGGGCGTGGGACTGGGCGGCAATGGCACCCACATCGGTTCGGCGGCCAACGTGTTCATCGTCACGATCTCCTAGCGGTCGCGACCGTGCTCATGGTGGTGTTTGGGGGGTGGTTCGAAGCTCCCTTGGGGTAGCGGGGTCCGTGAGGGTCCCACCGAGGGGCCCCCTCTGGGTCTACCGGCCCGTGCCCAAACATCGTGAGCGGGTTTTCCCCGGTGGAGGCAAGGCTGTAGTTTCTCCGCGGCTCATCTGTGACGTCCCACCAGGATCGACGCTTAGTGCCCAACCCGACTCCATCGCAAACCGAACGCGAGGCCAACCCGATCCTTCTGGTTGGTCGCGTCGTCTACTTCCTCCTCCTGCTGTACCTGTTCTTCTTCAGCATAGAGCTGATGAGCGCCGCCTTCAGGATGGGTGGCCGTGGATTCGCAGAGCAGCTGCTGAACACCGCCTCCGATCCGGTGGCGGGGCTGATCATCGGCTTCCTCGCGACCAGCCTGATCCAGAGCTCGTCGACCACGACGACGATCGTGGTTGGACTCGTCGCGTCGGGCGCGCTCACGATCCAGCTCGCGATCCCCATAATCATGGGTGCGAACATCGGGACGACGACGACCAACACGATCGTGTCTATCGGCCACGTGACACGACCCGCCGAGTTCGAACGGGCCTTTGCGGCGTCGACAGTGCACGATTTTTTCAACGTCCTCGCCGCCGTGGCGATACTGCCAATCGAGATCTTCTTCCACCCCGTGGAGAGGATGGCGACGTTCCTTCAGGGGGTCTTCGCCGGAGCAGGCGGCATGAGCTTGGCCAGTCCGCTTAAGGCGGTGGTGACGCCGCTGTCGGACTTGGTGACCGGCCTGGTGCCGTACGAGCTCCCCCTGATCGCCATCGCGCTGGTCCTGCTCATCACCGTGCTTACCCAGCTCATGAAGCTGATGCGCGGCGTCTTCCTCGAGCGCATGGCGAGCCTGTTCGACCGGGTGTTGTTCCGTAACGACGTGACGAGCTTCGCTCTGGGGGCGGTGACCACGGTGGCGGTTCAGAGCAGCTCTGCAACGACGTCGCTGGTCGTGCCGCTGGCGGGGACGGGCGTTCTGTCGCTGAGGCAGATTTTCCCGTACACGCTGGGTGCGAACATCGGAACGACTGTCACCGCCTTGCTCGCATCATTCTCCACGGCGAGCCCCGCCGCGGTGATCGTCGCTCTCGCTCACCTGAGCTTCAACATCCTGGGTATGGTCATCTTCTATCCTCTCCGCGCGCTCCCCATCTGGATGGCGGAGAAGGTCGGTGCTCTGGCGGCCAGAACGAAGGTCAGTTCGGCGGGGGTCATCATAGTTTACGGTGTACTACACATCATCCCAATTCTCTACCTCATTCTATAGGCAGGAAAGGTTAACAATCTATGTGGAAGGAAATTGTCACACTCTTCAGGTCCCAAGGCCCGCTTCAGGAGGCATACGACGAAGCCATGCTGATGCTGCGAGCCTCCCACGAAATGTTCGACCACGCGCTCGAGCAGCTCCACGCCGAGGGCGCCCTGGACACCGACATCTACAAGCGTGATCAGCAGCTCAACAAGTATGAGCGGAGTGTTCGCCGGAAGATCGTCACGCACATGTCCGTGTCGTCCAAGCCGGACATCAACCTTGGGCTGGTGCTCACCTCGATGGTCATCGACATCGAGCGGATCGGCGACTATACCAAGAACATCGTGGAGTTGGCCGGTGCGGTTCCGGGGCCCTTCGATGGACTCGAGCTACATGCCGACGTGGTTGAGATCGAGAAGAGCATGGTTCAGATGTTCGACGACATCGTGCCCGCCTTAGAGGAATCCGACGAGGCCAAGGCCAGAGGCATCATAGGGTCTCACGCCATCATTGCATCCAAGGTGGACGAAAATCTGCATGTCCTGTGCTCGGGTGAGGCGTTGTCGGGACGGTCGGGGCATGCGGCCACGTTGGCGATCTACCTGCGCTACCTGAAACGTGTCAGCGCCCATCTGAAGAACGTGGCGACGAGCATAGTGAATCCTTACCACCGGATCGGATTCCGGGAGAAGGCGAAGGGGAAGGGCAAGGGCAAGGGGTCTCGAGCCCCAAGCGCTTGATCTCTTGGACCTCGTCTTCCTCGTCCTCGCACTTCTGGCCCTCTGGCAGGGGACCGATTTCGCTCTCGAGGGCGCCCTCCGGATCAGCGAGCGCTTCGGCGTCTCAGGGGGATTCGTCGGGCTGACCGTCTTGGCCATCGGGACCGGGCTTCCAGAACTCGTGGTGGGTGTCGTCGGCGGCATGGAGCAGCTGGGCGGAACCGAGGCATCTGGGGTCGTCGTCGGAAACGTCACCGGCAGCGTCGTTGCGCAGGGCGCCCTGGTGCTCGGGTTGTCGGGTCTCTACACCCACCTGCGCCTCGCTCCCCGCATGATTCGCCGGGACGGGCTCATCCTGCTGCTTGCCATAGGCCTCTTCACGCTGGTGAGCATCGACGGTCGCATCCTTCGCGCCGAGGGGGCGATTCTCATCCTCGCGTACGCCATCTATCTGGTCGCCCTCGTCCAGGCCGAGCGACGCGGGAAGAACACCCCGAAGCCGTCAAAGCGGCGGGCCATCGTCGACTTCGCCACCGTGGCCCTCGGCCTGGTGACCGTCGTCGTCGCCGCGAACGTGGTGGTCATCCAGGCCATCTCCATCGCCGAGGCCTGGAACGTCAGCCAGACCGTGATCGGCATCTTCATCGTGGGGGCCGGCACCAGCCTGCCTGAGCTGGCCGTCTCGGTCCGCGCGGCTTGGAAGGGGAAAACCAGCATCTCGGTAGGAAACGTTATTGGAAGCAACACCTTCGATCTGATGGTCCCGTTGGGTGCGAGCTCCATGCTGTTTCCCCTCGCGGTCAGCCGTGACACGCTGGTGATCGACGTGCCCGTCATGATGGTGGTCACCGTGGCAACGCTGATCTTCTTCCTTTGGAGGAAGGGTCTCCAGAAGGGCGAAGCTGCGTCACTCCTCCTCATGTACGTGGGCTACCTGGTGGTGCGCGTCTTCGTGATCTGACAGCTTGATGGGTCTGACGGCGTACACCGCCTAGGCGATTTTTCGGAGGCGAACCTACCAGTTTGACTGCGCCCCGTCGACGATGCGCTGTACGAGAAGCTCGATGGCCTCTGCGCGGCCGACCTCCTCGGGTTCCCCTTCGAGGTACTGGCCCAGGGTGCTAAGGCCCCGATTATCCCACAGGATCAAGTCCTCGACGAGGTCGATCAGCTCCACCTCCACACGGATGTTCACCTGGCGCTGGAGCACATCCACCTGGTCGTCTTGCTGGCCCGCCCGAAAGAGAGGAGTTGTCAAGTCGTAGCGAACGATCCGTCCCTGGACCACAGCGTC
>Ga0114996_10009698_pt1 | contig 10532 bp, 12 predicted proteins | sample ArcticOcean_MG_C_4_FD_87039 | JGI IMG/M metagenome (GOLD analysis project Ga0114996, IMG submission 87039) | Marine microbial communities from western Arctic Ocean - ArcticOcean_MG_CB4_134 | ecosystem: Environmental > Aquatic > Marine > Oceanic | place: Arctic Ocean: Canada Basin | collected... | reverse complement strand
TTTCAATTGGTCTAGATGAAATGATTCCTGCGATCTGAAATGGCATAAATGCAAGTGTTTTTCCATCTTTGATTACAACCATTCCACCTTGAAATTTTGATAATTTATTGCAAGCCACAGCCATATCTTTTTCATTAGATCCAATAACAATCAGATCGTTTTCATGAAAGCTCCATGATGATGCAAATGCACCTATCTCTGCTCCAAAATTTTTCAAAAAACCTACAGTATGTTTCTTGGTACCATGTGTTCTATCAAATGCAGCCACCTTCCATACATCTTTATCTAACGAAGAACAAACATTTCCATTCTTCGTATCAAGATCTTCTACAGTTTTTTCAGTAACAATCTCAGTCTTCATTTTTATAACATTAACATTCTGAGATGATTTAACAGATTTTATAAGAAAGTCATCTTCAGAGAATTTGGAAGTTTTTACAGTTTTGGTAATCCAACTAGGAATTTTTGGTTTTTTAACAGTTGGTATAATTTGGTTATTTGATACAACTATTTTTCCTCCAAGTAGTACCATGTTTATTTTTATTTTTTGAAGATCATCTAAAATCAGAATATCAGCTAGTTTTCCTGGCGCAATACCCCCATACTGTTGATCTAAATTATAATAATCAAAACAATTCTTTGAGGCCATTGAGATTGCATCAATAGGATCCATGCCTAGCTTAATTGCACTTCTAACACAATGATCAATGTGACCATGTAATGAAATATCAATTGGATCAACACCATCAGAACAAAACATTAGTCTATCGGTATAGGTTCCATGAGACATAACTATTGGAATTATCTCTTTTAAATCCCGTCGAATAGAACCTTCACGAATCATAATCCACATTCCCAATCTAAGTCTCTCAATTACCTGGTCGAAGTTGATTGGTTCGTGACATGAAAAAATTCCTGAAGATACATATGCATTTAATTTTTTACCGCCTGCCCCAGCAGTATGTCCATTAATAATGCAGTTTTGCTCATGCGCCTGTATTAGAGATTTGATTGTTCTTGAATCCTTCTTTGTAACTTTAGTCCATGAAAAAACTTCGCCCATTCCAATTACAGTAGACATGTTAAGGGCAGACTTTTCTTGTTTGAGTGTAAGAGTTCTTGCATGACTGAATTTTTTATCAACCGGCAATCCGCCAGGGATAGTGTGAAAGAATCTCATTGGTAGATTTTTTGTAAGATTAACAAATTCTTTGAATCCCCTGTATCCGCATACGCTAACAATATCTATAGAATCTGGAAATATGGATGTGACACCACACATGAGAGATTTTTTAACAAATTCTCCAGGTGTGATAAAGTGATCTATGTGAATGTGTGGATCAACAAAACTTGGAGAAACAAATCTGTTTTTAATATCTAGGATTTTAGTTTTAGGTCCTTTACAATGAGATGCGTCATCTCCTACGAACGCAATTCTATCACTAGTAATAGCAATCTGAATTTTCTCCTGTATTTCACGAGTGTAAACGTTAACCAATGAGCAATTAATTAAAATTAAATCAGCATGGTTATGTCCCATTGCAACAGCATTAATTTTGGAAAAAGTTGATGGGAAGTTAGATTGCACATGTCGATGTATTGTTAGAGATTATTATAGATTGAAGCGATGTTTAAATTATAGTCAAAAATGCATGTAAATGTGAATCTCCCAAAGGAAAAAAGAGCATATTGTCCAAAATGCAAGAGTCATCAGGCCATGAAAGTTTCAATATACAAAGCTGGAAAACGAAGAGGTTCCGCGGCCGGTGAAAGAAGACATGCAATACGAAAAAAGGGATATGGTGGACAAAAATTCCCAAAGTTGGCTAAACCTGCAAAGACAACAAAAAAAGTTGTACTTATTGAAACGTGTACTGTATGTAAGAAGAAAATGATGAATAAAGGTATCCGGATAAGAAAGTTTGAGTTGATAGCAGCATGAAAAAAGAGCATATATTCATTCCAACTCCAAAAAGTAGTTTTAATAAAATTAAATGTGCGGAATGCAATGAAGAGCAGGTTGTGTATTCACATAACACTATAGAGGTTATGTGCAACTCGTGTGGAAATGTACTTGCAAAAACAAGAGGAACAAAGTCAAGAATACATGGAAAAGTATCAGAAAGTACTCAATAAGTTATAATCACTCTTCGTGTTAAGATTTATCCCAATTCGTTTGTCATTAATAACAAGAAAATCTTCCTTAACTGGATCAAGATTTAAAATTTTTTTAGAATCTACAATTGATATGCCTGTCTGAACATAATTATCATTTTCTACAATATAATCTGATTTTTTATCCAAAGATTGCTGAAAAGAAAGTGTAGTTACAATGCTAGTCCAAGTTTTGTTTGGTCTATAATTCTCTATAATCTTTGTAATAATTTCTTCATCCAGTAACGGTAAATCACCGGAGGTTACAAAAACAACATCGTCTAATTGTTGTAGTACATTATTAAGATCACTGACAAAATTTTTGCCTGAAGTTGAAATAATATCTACGCCATATTCTTTTAGAATTTTTTCAGTTTTTGGTGAATTAGCGCTGGTTGCTGCAATAATTTTTGAGAAATAGTTTGATTTTTGTAATGCGTCTACAACATGTAAAATTATTGGTTTTTTGTATGTCAAAAGAAGCTTTTCTTCATTGGAATTCATTCTGGTGCCCTTGCCACCAGCCATTATTAATCCAATCATAATGAAACAAAGATTAGCATAGATCCAAGTCTTGTAATTTCGTTGGTTGCTCCAAGTACATCACCAGTAATTCCACCAAAATTTCTAGTAGAGATAGCAACTAGTAACATTGTCATTACAATAACACTAGCCAAAACTAAAAATCCTGTTGGTTCTCCAATTATCAAAAATGGAATAATAGTAATTAATGCAGCAACTGCTAGACGCTTTTTATTTTTCATAATATACACAAACGGTGAATTAGAACCAATAGATGCTGAATTTCCAAGACTTGCCATTAGTACCATTGAAAATTTTGCTAGAATTTCACTTAGTAAGATTATTTTGAAGAGATCATATCCGCTTGTAAGAGACAAAGCAATTATGGCGCCTACTATATAAAATACAATAGAGGTTATTCCTGCAGAACCAGTTGCAAGATCTTTCATTGCCTTTAGTTTTTTTTCTTTTGTACCTTTAGTCATCAATCCATCTGCAAAATCTGCCAAACCGTCAGTATGATGTATGCCAGTAACTACTGCAATAGATGCAATAACAATTAGTGAAACGATCAGTGGATCAAGAAATAATGATAAGCCAAAACCAATAGAACCAATCAACAGTCCAATTGCAATACCAACAATTGGAAAAAGATACATGTGCTTGGCTATTGTTTCAAGATTTGCATTACTTGTAGGAATTATAGTAAGAAATGAAAACACGGAACTAATTTGTTTAAGCAAGAATAGTCAGCCCCAAATAAGATAAAATTGTAATTATTGGAATGGTAACTATTCCAAAGAAAAGAATTGATGTCACTTTCATTAAAATTATTGCAGAACGTACATGTTTTGTTGAAAGATAAAATGAGCCATCACCAATGGTGTAATATTCAACCTTTTCAAATTTTGTGTCTAACGCACCTGCTAATGCAGCCATTGGATAGCCAGAATTAGGGCTAGAAGTTTTCTCACTATCTCTCTTTAAAATTTGATATGACTGCTTCCAATCATTTTCTAAAAGCATGGCAGATAAAACCATAATTAGACCTGTTATTCTTGATGGTAGATAGTTTAGAACTTTATCACAATTTGCCCCAAACCAGCCAATATTTCTAAACATTTCAGTTTTGTAACCAATCATGGAATCAATCGTATTGATCACACGATAAACAAATGCGCCAGGAAGTCCGAATATGGCAAAATAAAACATTGGTCCTGTAATTCCATCAACTGTGTTTTCACTTATGCTCTCTAAAACTCCAGATAAAATATGATTTTTATCTAAATTTTTTGTTTTACGTTTTACTATCTTTGCTAAATTTGCTCTTGCTTCATCAATATCATCACGTTCCAATGCATAAACGACTTGCAATGCATGCTTTTCCATTCCACTTATAGCTATTGTAGTCTTTAACAAAATAGATCCAACAACAACAGTTACTATTGTAATGAGTAATTCATGTCCAATTACATCTATTTTGAGAGTAAGAATTATCAATAACGTACCAACAACGCCACTTGAGATTAGTACAATTAGTATGCCACCAAATTTCTCCAAATGTGAATTTTCGTTTTTAAATAATGGTACTAGATTGCTAATGAATCCACCAATCCAGGCAGTTGGATGATATTTATTTCTTGGATCAGCAACAACAAGATCTAGAATTATTGCAAAACTGATTATAAGAATAGACTCTAATATCATTTCAGGATCCTCTTTATTGCACTAATATTAAGACTTGATTTCACTACATAACTAATTTTATCAATCTCTAAATCTAGTTTCCTTAAATTAGTTTTATTCCAAACTAGTTTTTTTGCAGATTTTCCAATAGAATCCTCATCTGGTATTGAAAATTTAGTTAATGGAATTGTCCCGAGAATTGGTTTATTAGTTATTTTTTTTAATTTGCGAAATCCTGGCTTAAGAATTTCAATGTCACCGCGAAATTTGTTAAAAACAAAACCTTTTACCAGATTCTGATATTTTTTTTCAATTAACTTCATGGTGCCAACAAGGCTTGCAAAGGAACCACCACGTTCAATATCAGTAATCAGAATTACTGGTGAATCTGTTTCTTCAGCAATTTTCATATTTGAAATATCATATTTTACAAGATTAATCTCAGCTGGAGAACCAGCACCTTCTAAAATTACTAGATCATGAGTTTTTTGTAATCTATCAAATGATTGTAAAGCAAGTTTTAATCCAGTCTGCATGACAAATTTTTTGTAGTAATCATTTGCATGCATTTTTTTTAATAATTTTCCATTTGTATAGACTAAACTTTGATAATTTCCTAGTGGTTTTAACAAAATTGGATTCTGATCTGGTAAAATTTCTGTTCTGGCAGCAATTGCTTGGATAGCCTGTGCCCTAGATATTTCAAAATTCTTAGTAGAATATGCGTAATTTGACATGTTTTGAGCCTTAAATGGAGATACTGAATAGCCTAAATCCGAAAAAATTCTGCAAAGTGCTGTAACCAATATTGTTTTTCCAGCTCCAGATGAAGTGCCCTGAATCATTATTGATTTTAAAATATTAAATCTCCTCCAATGCGCTAATTAATTTTATGTTCTCTTTACGTGTTTTTACTGCAATTCTCACATAGCTGTCATTAAGACCTCGAAAAGTGCTACAGTCTCTTATCAAAATTTTATTTTTTAATAATTTTTTTTGAAGTGTTTTTGATTTAATTTTAGTTTTTAATAATAAAAAATTCGTGGATGATTTATAACATGAAAATTTATCAAGTTCAGAAATAGATTTTGTTAAAAAATCATTTTCTTTTTTGATTAACTTGTTAGATTTTTCAAGAAACGGATGATAGCATATTGCTGCACTTGCAGCACTTTGTGCAATGTTACTTACATTCCAAGGAATTTTAATTCTTTGTAGTACACTAACTATTTCTTTACTGCCAAGTGCATATCCTATTCTAATACCTGCCAATCCAAAGGATTTAGTAAATGAGCGCAGTATGAAGAGATTATTGTGATGTTTGATTGATTTTACTAATGATTCATTAGAATCCGGCACTAATTCAATAAACGTCTCATCGATGAAAACTATGCTAGACTTTTTTTTAGCACTGGTAACAATTTTTAGCAGATTTATTTTAGGAATGATAACTCCTGTAGGATTGTTTGGGTTACATACAAATACAATCCCATTGTTTGGAATTTTTTTTATGAATTCACTAAGATTGCTGTTAAGATTCATGGTTTTATAAAAAATAATTTTTGAACCTGATAGTCTTGCAGCCTTTTCATATTCAGAAAATGTTGGTATTGAAATCAATACCTTAGTTTTTTTGTTTAGAAATGCAGTACAAAAATTATAGATTATCTCAGTTGCGCCATTTCCTATAACTATCTGAGATTCAGCTAGTCCTGTATACCACTTTAGGTTTGAACGGAGTTTTTTTGATTCAGAATCAGGATATTGAGATATTGTGTTTAATTGTTTTTTGAGAAATTTTTTAACACCATTATAGCATCCTAATGGATTTACATTTGAACTAAAATCAACAATTTTCTCATCAGGATTTTTTATTGAAAATGGGCCACCATGTGAGGCTGGAATATGAGATTTGGCCAAATGATTTGCTTTAATTTTCAATACTTACAATATACAATTACACTATAGTATCTTTTTCTTTGTCTAAAGGAATATTAAGCAAAAATAGCAAAAATGTTTCTATGAAAAAGAAAGTGGCCATACTTGGGGTAACTGGTTCTGTGGGGCAAGAATTTGTTCAGTCTTTAAATGAACATCCTTGGTTTGAAGTAACTCAAATTGCTGCCTCAGAACGGTCTGCAGGTAAAAAATACCTAGAGGCTATAAGAAATGATAGTGGTATTATTGCATGGGATGTAGCTGGAAAAATTCCTGATTATATCAAAGAAATGGAAGTATTATCAATTGATGAAATTGACGTTACAAAATTAGATCTGGTTTTTTCTGCAATAGAATCAGGAGCCGCACTTGATATTGAAACTAAATTCGCAAAAGATCTTCCAGTAATTTCTACTTCGTCAGCATTTAGATATGAAGAAGACGTACCAATTCTTATCCCAGGAATAAATGATGATCACGCTGAACTTCTTGAAGTTCAAAAGAAAAATCGTAATTGGAAGGGTTGGGTGGCACCATTGCCAAACTGCACTACTACTGGTTTGGCCATTACACTAAAGCCATTACTAGACAAATATGGAGCCAAAAAAGTACTGATGACTTCAATGCAGGCAATCTCAGGTGGCGGAAAAACAGGTGTATCTGCAATGGGAATAATGGACAACATCTTGCCATATATTCCAAAAGAGGAAGGTAAAGTTAGAACCGAAACTAAAAAAATCTTAGGAAAATTAAATAATGGTAAGATTGACGATGCAGATATTCGTGTAAGCTGTACATGTACTCGTGTTCCTGTTATAGATGGACATACGGAATCAGTCTTTGTTGAAACAGAAAAGGAAATTGATCCAAGTTTAGCTAAAGAGACATACGATAGTTACAATAAGAAAATCTCTGTTGCAGGTTTGCCTTCGGCGCCTGAACAATATTATGCATTTCATGAAGATCCAACAAGACCTCAACCAAGAATGGAAAGAGAAGTTGGTGGTGGCATGACGACAACAATAGGTAGAGTTGAAAAAGAAGAGCTGTTTGAAAATGGTCTCAAGTATGTATTGTTTTCACATAATAAAAAAATGGGCTCTGCAAAAGGTGCAGTGTTGTTAGCTGAGATGCTATACAAAAAAAATAAGATTTAGGCAAAAAAAGAATAAAAATTTCAATAATAACTTTATTAGAGGTTAAATTATTCATAGAAACCGGTGTCTTAAACGGCAAAGATTGATGATTTAGATTTAAAAATTCTCTCTGAATTATATATAGATGCGTCAATTTCAGTTCCAAAACTTTCAGAAAAAATTAACACCAATGCTTCAGTAGTGTATAGTAGGATTAAGCGATTGTCACGTCAAAAGTTAATCAAACGATTTACCATTGATGTAAACGATAAAGAACTAGGTTTTATCGTAAAATCTATAACAGGCATTAACATGGATTCGAAGAAACGAGATCTGATTATAGACGCATTGTTCCAAATTAACGGGGTTAGGGAGATTTCAGAAGTCACAGGTAGGTTCGATATTTTGGTCACAATGTATACAAAAAGTCTTAATGACATGCATAAACTGGTATCAGAGAAAATTGGTAAAATTGACGGGGTTATAGGTTCTGAGAGCTTTATTGAGATGAAAACACTTACAAAACATACGCCTTACATGCAAAGCTGATCGAGTGGTATTTATTTTTCTGAGTTTATGAGATAACATGCAAGAGGCGTCAACTAAGATAAGATTCAAGACATATTACGAATTAACAAAACCAAAGATCTGGTATCTTTTAGTTTTCACAGCATTTGGTGCAGCAGTTACAGCTTCTAATGTCTATAATGTAGAAATTTCAATTGGAACTTGGATCTTGATGATTGCTGGAGTTGCAGCAGGTTCTGCAGCTGCAAACACACTGACAAACTATCATGATCGTGATATAGACGCAATTATGGATAGAACTAAAGAACGACCAATTCCAAGTAAGAGAATATTTCCAGCTGAAAAAGCGAGAGACTTTGGTTTAGTCCTAGCAGGAATCTCAATTGCATGTTCATTTGGAATAATGTATACAGCAGGATTTTGGAATGGAATTTGGTGTGGAATCTTTATGGTATTTGGTCTTGCAGACAATATTCTAATTTACAGTCATATGTTGAAAAGAAAATCTCAACTAAACATTATTCTTGGTGGATTCTCTGGTGGCGCACCAGCAATGATTGGTTTTGCAGCAGTAACTCTTACTGGCTTGTGGGACTTTGGCTTGATAATTGGAGGTCTTGTATTCATCTGGATTCCAATGCACATTTGGGCACTTACACTACATTTCAGAGATGACTATCAGAAAGTCAATGTGCCAATGCTAACTGCAGTCTTGTCAGAAAAGATATCTGCAAGAGTGATTGCAGGCACAACATTGATGATGGTCTTGTTTAGTGTTGTACCATTCTTTTTGGTGATTCCTGAAACAGGAGAACCTGTAATGGGTGAAGTGTATCTTTACACTGCAATTGCTTCTGGAGCCTTGATGATAATTCTTAGTGCTTGGGTAGTTTCAAAACCAACTGAGAAATCCTCTTGGGTTCTTTTCAAATTCTCAAGTCCATATCTTGCAGTATTGTTTATTGCACTTATGGTAGATTCTGCGCTGTAGGATCCGATTTATCTCCAAGTCATTATACATCTAGGCAGATTATACTTAAAGGAACAAAACACCATATTCTGCCATGGGACTTTTTGGAAAATCCAAAGCGGAGAAGATAGCCGAATTTAAGGAAAAGCAGTCCATGCTGAATGGTAGAGAACTGAAAAAACTTCTAACTGTGTTCAAGGAAAACCGTGACGAGATAGAAAGGCGTACAGGCAAGAGACCTGACATAGATGACACGACAAAATTATACATGCAAAAAGTTCTGAACGTCTGGCTGTCTGAGGGGAAGGATATTGACGACAAAAAGTTTTGGAATGCCGTTGACCATAACAAACAGTTTGATTATCCGGTTGAATATTACGAAAAGAGAAGATAACTGAAAATGAATCCAATTCGCAGATACTATGTCGTTCCGATTGTAATTGCTATTGTTTCTATCATTACAGTCTTTGGATCTGGATCATCAGATACAACTTCAGAAAATATTGAACCTGCATTCATGGATTATGATGATCAGATTACTAGAGTGATTGACGGAGATACTCTCTTGATTGATCAAACAAAAATCAGACTTTCACTTGTAAATTCCCCAGAACGTGGTGAGATGGGATACGAAGAAGCAAGAGATTTTGCATCGACTGTTTGTCCAGTTGGTGCTAATGCTGAATATGTTGAGGATTCATGGCAACCAGTGGATAAGTATGGAAGATCAGTCGGTTTGGTTTACTGCAACGATATGCTACTGAATGAGCTCCTTTTAACAAATGGTCATGCAGAAATCTCAACCTATTTTTGCGATAAGAGTGAGTTTGGTAGTGAGGACTGGGCTAGAGCATACGGTTGCTAGAAAGAAATTCTTATTTTTTAGGAGAAATCCCATGATCAGTGAAAGCCATGTTATTTTCTGTACTTGCAATTGCGATGATTGGGTTGATGGTTCCAAGTGCATTTGCAGCTGATGACGATTATGTTAAGGTAATAATTACACCCGTAGAAGGTTCTGGAAATTCAGATTCTGATTGTTATGATCATGACGACTTGACAATACTAAGTTCTTGTTTTAGTCCTGCACGTGTAATAGTTGGTGTAGATGATGAGATAGTATTTGCAAATACAGATACGATGCCACATTCATTTACTTCCTTAGTAGGGGAGGTGACGGATGAAGGTACTATTCCTGTATTTGATTCTGGTTTGCTAATGAATCAGTATGCACAGTATACTTGGTACCCAGATAGGTCAGGTGATTATCCTTACTATTGTGTAATCCATCCATGGATGACAGGATTGATTGTAGTTGAAAAAGCAGCTGAAGGCGGTGGTTGTCTCATAGCAACAGCAGCATTTGGTTCTGAGATGGAACCACAAGTTCAGTTTTTGAGGGAACTTCGTGATAATACTGTACTACAAACACAATCAGGTACCAGCTTCATGACAGCATTCAACCAGTTCTATTACTCATTCTCACCCCAAATAGCTGATCTTGAAAGAGAGAATCCAGCATTCAAAGAGGCAGTGAAATTAACACTTACGCCACTTCTTACATCGCTAACCCTACTCAACTATGTTGACATTGATAC
>Ga0114996_10009697_pt1 | contig 10532 bp, 7 predicted proteins | sample ArcticOcean_MG_C_4_FD_87039 | JGI IMG/M metagenome (GOLD analysis project Ga0114996, IMG submission 87039) | Marine microbial communities from western Arctic Ocean - ArcticOcean_MG_CB4_134 | ecosystem: Environmental > Aquatic > Marine > Oceanic | place: Arctic Ocean: Canada Basin | collected... | reverse complement strand
GCGCTCCAGGCGTGCGCTCTCCGCCCCCAGCAGGATCTCGTTGAGGACCTCCCATCCCGCCAACTCCAGCGACCCCAGTCGAGGCGCAGGAAACGCGATGGAGACACGCTCACTGGAGATGTCGAGCGCGATGTCCACGCTCTGCCCACCGGCGGTTGTCGGCGCGAAGGGTTCGTCCGCGATCGACGCCCCCGTCATCGCCCCATAATGTCGGTCGACATGCTGACAGACCACGTCGGGGTCCACGTCTCCGACGATGACGAGGGTCGTGTTCGAGGGGCCATACCAAGCCTCATGAAACGCCCGACAGTCCGCGAGATCAAACCGAGCGATGTCCTCCGCCCAGCCGAGCGTGGGCCAGCCATAGGGATGCTCCCGCCCGAACGCCATCGTCCAGAGGACTTCGTCCATCTTTCCGTCCGGATCATCCTCGACGCGCATCTGACGTTCGTTCAACACGACCTTGCGCTCTCCCTCGAGCTGCGTGGGGCCGACCACCACATGAGCGAGGCGCTCGGCCTCGATGTCGATGATCGTGGGGAGATGCTCGGAGGGAGCCTTTGCATGGAAACAGGTCCAGTCCAGCCAAGTGGCGGCGTTCACCTGTGCACCCAGCTGCTCCATGGCGCGATCGTACTCCCCCTCCGCGAGACGGCGCGACTCGCGAAACATCAGATGCTCGAAGAAATGCGCCATGCCCGTGCGACCCCGCGGATCCCGGGCAGAGCCCACGCCCAGCCAGGTGTGGAACGAGACGATCGGCGCCCGAGGGTCGCGATGAATGAGGAGACTGAGCCCGTTGTCCCAACGATGCCGCTCGACCACCGCGCCCCCCCCATCGGGACGCAGGGATCGCTCCTCCACCCAGGTCCGAGCGCGATGCGAGGAATCGCTCATTCGCCGACCTCCAGCTGCGCCTCGAGATGGTTCGCCAACATCTCGATGGCTGGCCTCCCGAAGGACGGCGAGAACACGAAGGGGAGCACGACAACTGGCACGCTCAAATCCGCACGGATGCGTTCGAGCAATCGCGACTGCCCCGCTTGGCGCGTGCGCATCCACTCCAGCGCATTCGCGCACCCATCCAGATCCTCAGCGCCCCGAAGAGCCTCTTCCACCGCAGGCCATTCAGAGTCGGGGACCCCATCCGGCCACACGCGATTGACCACACACAGCCCGGCGGGAACGGAGAGCGTCTCGACGCGGGACCGCTCGAGCTCCACGGCTTCCTCGACGGGAAGCTCTTCTGGCAACGTGACGATGTGGAACGCCGTTCGCTCGGGATCCGTGATGAGGGCGCGCATGTTTCGAGCATCGGACGCGAGGGGCCCCTCCCCCACCACCGAGAGGATCAACTCGGGCAGACGCAGGATCGACACGCCATGCCCGGTCGCTGGCGAGTCCACGATGATCACGTCCCAGCGGCTTCGCCCCTCGCTCGAACGCTCGGATTCCAGATGCCATGTCTTGCCCAGCAGAAGGATCTCGTCGATCGCCGGGACCATCCGAAGAAACCGCTTCATGAAGTCATTGCCAAAGACGAGCTTCACCGCAGCGTCCGAGCGGAGCTTCATCCGCGCATATTCCTGAAGCGCGGCGTCGGGGCAGATGTTGATGGCGAAGAGATTGGGTTCGAGTTCCCCGACCTCCGGGCCGACCGCGGAGTGCCCGAGGAGAGTCGGCAGAGAGCCGTCCGTGTGCATCTCCACAAAGAGCGTCTTCAAGCCCTGCCGAGCGGCCACGAGGCCGATCGCCGCCGCGACAGACGACCGCCCGACTCCACCCTTTCCGGCCACGATGTGAAAGCGTTTGTCCAACAGTCCCAAGAGCACACCCATCCCCGTTGCCTGCCGGTTGTACGCATACACAACGGGAAGCGCAACCTGAGTGCAGACCTCCACGGAATCCATTGCGGAACGGTTTACCGTTGGATTCGTCGGGTCCTTTCGCTAGACTCTGCCCGCCTGATGACCATCCGTGATTTCATAGGAGAAACACCATGCGCATTCTCGCTCTCGTGACCGTTGCCATTTTGAGCGTGGGATGCGGCGGGGATTCCCCCTCCACATCGAACACGGAAGAGACCGGCGCAGAGGAGACCGGCGCAGAGGAGACCGGCGCCGAAGAAACGGGCGCAGAGGAGTCCGGCGCCGAAGAAACGGGCGCAGAGGAGACCGGCGCAGAGGAGTCCGGCACCGAAGAAACGGGCGGAGGAGAAACGGGGACTGCGTGGGAAGAGATCCCCTCAATCGATGGAATGCAGGAATTTGCGCGGGTCGCGTTCGACGCCCTCGTTCATGACGTGGTTCTGGTCGCCGCCGGTTCCTCCGATGCTCCGGCCGAGGCCCGAGCGATCGCGTGTGCTGGCGACGGCGTGCATCTGGTGTCCCCCGACGGGATCCTGGCGAGCTCGCCCCTCCCGGGCGCGTGCACCCGCATCACGAAGAGCGACAGCGTCCTCGCGGTGGATGCACTCGGAGGCATCCACCGAGTCCTGGACTGGTCTGATGGAGCGCTCGTGATCGAGACGCTCTTCAGCTCCGAAGAGAGCGCTCCCGACGCCCTGGCGGCGTTCGAATACGAGGGCAAAATCCTCGTCGCAGCCGGAGCGAACGGACTCATGTGGCTGACGGAGGGAGACCTCATGCCTGTCATGGACGCGACCTATGCGAATGACGTCGCGATCGCATCCGACGGCGCTGTCGTCCTCGTCGCCGATCAGGATGGCGTGCACTCCTGGCTCCCGGCCAGCTCCCTCAAAGGAGAGCATCTGGTGATCGTGGGAGGAGTCTGGCGCCTCAGCCCCGCCGGCGCGAACGGGAACTGGGCCGCAGGAGGCCCCGTGAACACCACGATTTTCGAGGTCGATTCCGCTGGCAAGTTCACGACTCTCGGGGACGCGATTCCACGCGGCATTGGCATGGACATCGCCAGATCGAAAGATTGCGCCTTTATGGCCGGATGGAGTCATATCGCTCGAATTGCGTGCGACGGCGATGTGAAATTCATCGAATATGAGGAATTCTGGGCTGAATCGGAGTCAGACCCCCCCATCGATCACGCTGTGGCCGTTGATTCTCTCGAAGACACCCTGGCGACGGCTCTCACCAACGCAGTGGTCTTCATGGACGTGAGCGCCAACGCACAGGCGGGCGACATCACGACCAGCAACCTTCGCCTGCAATATGGGCATGTCCCTGCCGGAACGACCAGCGGCGTCGGGGTGGTCCTGACCAACGAAGGCAGCGAACCGCTCCTCGTGGAGAGCGTGTCCGTCAACGCCCCCGGATTCGAGATCAAAATCGACGAGCTCTTCGCCGGAAACACCCTGGCCTACAGCCCAGCGCCGCTGATGGTGATTGAGCCGTTCGGCAGCGCCCCCGTCTTCTTTGAGGTCCACTACACGGGCGAGGACGACGAGCCGGTCGACACCACAATTCAGGTGACCTCCACCGATCCTGACGAGCCGACCTTTCATGTCTCTGTCCAGGTCAATGTGCCCAGCCTGGCCCCGGGGCAGGTGGCGCCTGATGTGGTGCTCCCAGACATTCGAGGGAAGTTGCGCAGGCTCTCGGACTACCAGGGCGATGTCGTCTACTACAAGATCTTCAACGGGACGTGACCGACGTGCGCACTGGAGTTGCCAGTGATCAAGGACGAATACATCCCCGCCTATGGAGATCAGGGTTTCCAGCCGATCATCGTGCACGCCGGATCCGACATCCTCGGTGGGATCATGCACTGCCTGAACAACGACGAAGCCTTTCCGCTGCTGCTCGACGCAGACAACGCCGTGCTCGACACGTACAAGCAGACCGGCGAGGAGGCCATCCTCTTTCCTCTCTCGTACTTGATCGATCGGGATGGCGTGATTCAATTTTCCTACAATGAGAAAGAGCCTCCGGGAGAATTTTCTCCCCCGACCCTCCTGACGGATCTCGAATCCATCCTCGACGACTGATTCGATAGACTGCGCCTCATTTCGCGAACGCCCCCAAAACGGGAATGCAGGACTGCATCCTGTGGACAAGATCCATCCGTTTCCCCATGTCTTGTGGACAACTCACGAGAGCGTGTGGACATCCTGTGGGAGGATTCCCGGAGATGACTGATTTTGCAGGGAAATTCCATATGTTGTGGATTTTGAAAAAAAAGACACAAGATATTGTGCTTTTGTTCTTGACCCCCCCCTGGCCCTGGCTATGATTCGGAGAGATTGGATGGAAGTTGACTGGCCGTATCTGGCTTGGCGAAGTCGCCTCCCGTTATCTTCACCCGTTTTCGGGTGATCATCGGGAACGCGGACGCACTCCTCGGGGTGTCGGCTGAACGCGGTCAACAACGGGCGGATCCAGACAAACAACTCGATCTGGGCGCGCAGCGAGAAGCCCTCGCAATGGTGAAGTGTGCCTCACGTCGGATGTTTGAACGTTGAAATGCCGGGGGGATGGGACAGAAAACGCGGACTCGATGAAGCCCGCGCCAGACACGCAAGAACTTGGAACAGCCAGGGAGAGAAGAACGATGAGGCAGGCCACCCGCCAGAGCACGAAGCGCAGCTCCAGAAAGAAAGCAGACCCCTTGAAGGCGATCCAGGGCCTCTCGATCAAGCGACGGTTCACGATCGCTGGCGTAGATCCCCTCGACTCGGTCGAATACGACCGCCGCTCCACGCGCATCACGAACCCCGACGGTTCGGTCGTCTTCGAGATGAACGACGCTGAAATGCCCGCCGCATGGAGCCAGCTCGCCGGCGACATCATGGTCTCCAAGTACTTTCGCAAGGCGGGAGTCCCCCAGTTCGACGCGAAAGGAAACGCGCTCCTGGACAAGCAGGGTGCGCCGGTGACCGGCCCCGAGCGCAGCGCCCGCCAGGTCATTCGACGTTTGACCGGCTGCTGGCGAACGTGGGGCGAGGATCACGGCTACTTCGACACTCCCGACGACGCATCGACGTTCGAGGACGAGCTCGCGCACATGCTCATCCACCAGATGTGTGCCCCCAACTCCCCCCAGTGGTTCAACACGGGCCTCTTTCAAGCGTACGGGATCAACGGCCCCGCGCAGGGGCACTACTACGTCGATCCGAAGACCGGCGAGTGCCGGCGGAGCGAGGATGCCTACACCCATCCCCAGCCCCATGCGTGCTTCATCCAGTCGGTGGGGGACGATCTCGTGAATGAAGGCGGGATCATGGACCTCTGGACACGCGAGGCGCGCCTGTTCAAATACGGGAGCGGCACTGGAACCAACTTCTCCTCGCTTCGCGGGGAAGGAGAGCCCCTCAGCGGAGGCGGGATCTCCAGCGGCCTGATGAGCTTCCTCAAGATCGGTGACCGAGCGGCGGCAGCCATCAAGTCGGGCGGAACCACCCGTCGAGCTGCGAAGATGGTCTGCCTGGATCTCGACCACCCCGACATCGAGAAGTTCGTGAAGTGGAAGTCCGAGGAGGAGGACAAGGTCCTTGCCTTGGTGGACGCAGGCTACTCCTCCGACTTCAACGGCGAGGCCTACGGCACCGTCAGCGGTCAAAACAGCAACAACTCGGTCCGGATGCCCCACGGCTTCTTCCACGCCTTGGAGGAGGGCGGCACCTGGGATCTGACTTGGCGAACGGATGGAAGCGTCTGCAAGACTCTCGACGCCCACGCCCTCTGGGACGACATCTGCGAGGCGGCGTGGCGCTGCGCCGATCCGGGTGTCCAGTTCGATGACACCATCAACGATTGGCACACCTGCCCCGAGGGAGGACGCATTCGGGCGTCGAACCCCTGCAGCGAGTACATGTTCCTCGACAACACGGCATGCAACCTGGCGAGCCTGAACCTCCTGAAGTTCTACGACTCGGAGACGAACACGCTCCTCGTCGACGACATGGTGCACGCGACGCGCCTCTGGACGATCGTGCTCGAAATCAGCGTGCTGATGGCCCAGTTTCCGAGCCGAGAGATCGCCGAGTTGAGCTACGATTATCGCACCCTGGGACTCGGCTACGCGAACCTCGGAACGGTCCTCATGCGCACGGGGCTTCCCTATGACTCGGACATCGGACGAGCGATTTGCGGAGGCGTGACTGCGATTCTCTCCGGCGAATCCTATCGGACCAGCGCTGAGATGGCGCGCCTCATGGGAGCGTTCCCCCGGTTTCACGAGAACGCCGACCACATGCTTCGCGTGATGCGCAACCACCGCAGGGCCGCCTACAACGCGCCCGCGTCCGAGTACGAAGGACTCGGCGTGCCGCCGGTCGGAATCGACGAGGCGCTCTGCCCCGACTACCTCCTTACCGCAGCACGAGCCGCCTGGGACGAGGCCCTCGCCCTCGGGGAGAAGCACGGCTACCGCAACGCGCAGACCACGGTCATCGCCCCCACGGGCACCATCGGTCTCCTCATGGACTGTGACACCACCGGAGTGGAGCCGGATTTCGCGCTCGTGAAGTTCAAGAAGCTCGCGGGAGGCGGATACTTCAAGATCGTGAATCAATCGGTGGAGTCAGCCCTCGAACACCTCGGCTACACGGATGAGGAGCGAACGGAAATCATCCGCTACGCCCTCGGGACGCTGACCCTCGAGGGATTGGACAACATCAACCGAGAGACGCTCATCGGAGCGGGCCTGCTCCCCGCCGAGGTGGATCGCGTGGAGGAGATCCTCCCGACCCAGATGGAGCTCGGCACCGCGTTCGGATACTACATCCTCGGAGAGGAGTGCTTCGATCGTCTCGGCATCGGAGAGAAGGCCCTGAAGCCAGGCTTCAACCTGTTGAGCCATCTCGGGTTCACCTCCAGCCAAATCGCTCAAGCCAACGCCGTGGTCTGTGGAACGATGACTCTGGAGGGCGCACCGCATCTCAAGGAAGAGCACCTCCCCATCTTCGACTGCGCGAACCGCTGCGGAGAGATCGGAGAGCGGTTCATCCACCATGAAGGCCACATCCGAATGATGGCGGCGGCCCAGCCCTTCATCTCTGGCGCCATCTCGAAGACGATCAACCTCCCGAATGAGGCGAGCATCGACGACATCGGCGATGCATACCGCCTGAGCTGGAAGCTCGGACTCAAGGCGAACGCGCTCTACCGGGACGGATGCAAGGCGAGCCAGCCGCTCTCGACGAAGAGCGACGCGCAGCTCGACGAGGCGGAACCGACGGAAGAAGTCCAGGCGCCCATCGCCGCTGCTCCCGTGAAGCAGGAGAGCGTCCGAAGGCAGATGCCTGCCAAGCGGATGGGGTTCACCCAGGAAGCGCGGGTCGCCGGCCACAAGGTGTATCTGCGGACGGGCGAGTACGAGAGCGGACAGCTCGGTGAGATCTTCGTCGACATGCACAAGGAAGGGGCTGCTTTCCGGAGCCTGATGAACTGTTTCGCCATCGCGGTGTCGAAGGGCCTCCAGCATGGAGTCCCCCTCGAGGAATTCGTAGAGACCTTCACGTTCACCCGCTTCGAGCCCCAGGGCATGGTGGATCACCCGAACATCAAGTCGGCGACCAGCATCGTGGACTACCTGTTTAGGGTGCTCGCGCTGGAGTATCTGGGACGAGCAGATCTCGTTCAGATTCCGCCGAAGGAGCTGAGCACTCCGACCCAGATGGTCTCTGAAGCCAACGAGGACATGGCTGGGAGCCCTGAAGTCCTCCAGACCCTGATCGCGGAAGAGAGGATGGCGACCCGGACCGAAGGCGCGACCCTCAGCGCGACCGCTGGAGGCGGCGACAACGTCCAACTCGATGGAACCACTGCGGCGATGGCGAACTTGAGCGACCACCTCTCGCAGATGATGGGAGACGCTCCGATTTGCGATGGCTGCGGCCATATCACGGTCCGCAACGGCTCCTGCTACAAATGCCTCAACTGCGGCAACTCCATGGGCTGCAGCTGAACCCTGCCGGGGCGCCCGGCGACCGCGGCGCCCTCACTCGGTTCTCCCGATCGCGAGGGGGAGCCGGACGAACGCCTCCATCTTCCCGTGCCGGGTCGACGCCGCGCATCGCGCTGCGATGACGTGGGCTCACGAAATCGGGTCTGGGATCCCAGAGAGCGGCCGCTCCCCTGCGTTGTCCCCCAACCCCCTTGAATCAAACAACATTGGGCCTTGGATTCACCGCGCCGAATGGGGGCGATTCGACGGCTCGGCCCACCTGCTTGACAAGGCCGAATCCCCAGTGTTAGTCAACCCGCGCCCGGTCCGGGATCCGACTCCCGCGTCTTCTCCAGGACCTCGCTCATGGGCGGAGATGTCATGCTGTTGGTTCCCGATACGATCCTTTTCTTCCCCATGGCCGCATTGATCGATCTGGACGTCTCTGTCTTGATTCAGTGGGGCATCTTCCTGTTCACGACCATTTGTCTGAACTACCTGGTGTTTCGTCCGATGCTTCGGGTGGAAGAGCTCCGGGAATCCCGAACATCGGGTGCGCGAGAAGAAGCCGACCAACAAAACGCAGAGGCCGATCGACGGATCGCTCAGTACGAAGAGAGCATTCGCGACGCACGACGTGCGGGCAGCGACAGCTCCCTGGCGCTGCGAGAAGAGGCGGTGAGCGCAAGCAACGAGATGGAGTCGGAGGCTCGGGCGCGCGCCAACAAGGCGATCGATGATGCCCTCCCTGGCCTGCACGAGACCTACGAGACCAGTCGAGCGACCCTCCAAAAGGCCGCCAGTGAGATGTCCGAGAGCATCCTCGACAAGATCCTCGGTGCACCTTCCGCGGGAGGAAAGGCTTGATGCGCGACCTCCTCCTCGTAGCGCTTCTGACGATCCCTGCCAGCGCTCTCGCGAGCGACGGCCACGGGTTCGAGCGCGAAATCCATGGGTATTACCTGGTCGACTTCATCGTCCTCATGACGATCATCACGTACTTCGCGGGCAAGCCGATCATGGCCTTCCTTCAAACGCGACGCACGAACCTCATGCGCGAGATTGAAGAGGCCGACGCCCTCAAGCAAGAGGCCAACAAGCGACTCGAGGAATACACCCGACGCCTCGCCTCTCTCGATGAGGAGCGCGAGGCCATTCAGCAGGACTTCCGCCGAGATGGCGAGCGAGAGCGGGATCGGATACTGGCGGAAGCAGAGGACACGGCAGCACGACTCGTGGAGGATGCCGGCCGACGCATCGAGGGCGAGACCAGGCGGCTCCAGATCGCTCTGGAAGCCGAAGCCGTGCAGCTCGCCGTCAACTTGGTCGAGACCACCGTGAAAGAGCGGATGGACGCTGCGATGCAAGCGCGCCTCATCGAAGAATCCATTCAGGGAATCGAGTCGCTCAATGAGGGATCTCTCGGTCCCCGAGGAGCGTGAATCATGGCATCTGGAATGGTATTCAGGCGCTACGGAAAGGCCCTCTTCGAGCTCTGCGATGAGCAGAATGTGGAAGAGATCGGCGCCCAGCTCGGGGCATTCGCTTCCGCGATGGAGAAGACTCCGGAGCTCAAGGAAGCCATTGACTCCCCTTCGGTGCAGCCGGAGCAGCGCCGCGCTGCCATCGAGGCGGTCTTGAAGCTCCTGAAGATCCAGGACCTCGCACGCACCTTCGTGCTCTACCTCCTCGACCGCGGTCGCATGCATAGCCTCAGCGGCATCCTGGGGGAGTTCGAGCAACGGGTCGATGCTGCCCACGGTCGCATCCGCGCCGAGGTCCGCAGCGCCACCCCATTGGATACGGCGACGATTCAGCGCATGGAAGCCGCGTTGAAGTCCGCCACAGGCGCAAACGAAGTCATCCTGCAATCCCACGTTGACGACTCGCTGATCGGCGGAACCGTCACTCGCGTGGGCAACAAGGTGCTGGACAACAGCATCCGTCACCAGATCGAGTCCATTCGGGACCACCTTCTCGTCCGGTAACAGCCGAGGTCAGTCATGCAGATCAACGTCGAAGAAGTTTCACGCGTCATCCGTCAGCAAATCGAGGACTACGACAAGAAGGTCGAAGTTCAAGAGACGGGGACAGTGCTCATGGTGGGAGACGGCATCGCCCGCGTCCACGGCCTGAACAACGCGATGGCCGGAGAGATGCTCGAGTTTCCGCACGAGGTGCGGGGCATGGTCTTGAACCTCGAGCAAGACAACGTGGGTGTGGCGCTCTTCGGAGCCGCCTCGAAGATCCGCGAAGGGGACCCAGTCAAGCGAACTGGAGAGATCATCCAGGTCCCTGTTGGCAAGGCCCTCCTGGGCCGCGTCGTGGACGCCCTCGGGAACGCCATCGACGGCGCCGGCCCCATCGAATCAGACACGATGAGCCGCGTGGAGGTGAAGGCCCCCGGGATCGTCAGCCGAAAGAGCGTGGATGAGCCATTGCAGACGGGCCTGAAGGCCATCGACGCGCTCGTGCCCATCGGTCGCGGTCAGCGAGAGCTGATCATCGGCGACCGCGGGACGGGAAAGACCGCCGTCGCCATCGACGCGATCATCAACCAGAAAGACACGGACGTGTACTGCATTTACGTGGCGATTGGCCAAAAGCAGTCCACCGTCGCCCAGGTGGTCGACCGCCTCAAGCAGAACGGCGCGATGGACTACACGACGGTC
>Ga0114996_10009696_pt1 | contig 10533 bp, 6 predicted proteins | sample ArcticOcean_MG_C_4_FD_87039 | JGI IMG/M metagenome (GOLD analysis project Ga0114996, IMG submission 87039) | Marine microbial communities from western Arctic Ocean - ArcticOcean_MG_CB4_134 | ecosystem: Environmental > Aquatic > Marine > Oceanic | place: Arctic Ocean: Canada Basin | collected... | reverse complement strand
GATGCCGCGGAGGGGAGCGCCGAGATGTCGATCTTGATGCCGTTCTGCTGCGCCTTCGACGCTCCCAACTGAGCGAACACCTGCATGATCGGATAGAGCGTTCGCACGATCGACCGCATGTCAAGATAGCCGAGCGCCACCGGCCCGTTTTCCGACTTCAGTGCCGCGGCGACTTCTGGCACGTCGGCCAATGTACCGCGAGGATCGGCCTGTCGAACGAGGTGCGACTTGACTGACTGGGGAAACAGTCCGACCACGAGGGAATCCTTGGTGACACACCATGAAGGGGAGAAAAAGAACCCTGGCTCATCGACGTTCAGCACCGTGATTTCCTGCTTGCCGAACTTGAAGCGTTTGGTCATCGGAAAACGGAATTCTTCCACCGCGTCAGGCTCGGGTTTCTTGCTGCCTATCTTTTCGGCTGTCTTCTCGGCCGGGATTTTTTCGCCACCTGTGTCCCCGGCCTCGGCTTCAAGGACTTCTTCGACGAATTCTTCGAAGGCTTTGTCGGCGGCGTCTTCCTTGAGACCTTCCTTTACGGCCTCTTTGGCGTCGCGTTTTCGGGCTGGCCGGGTCGCCCCTGTTTTCACTCCGTGATCATGGTCGTGGTCGTCACGGTCGCCGTCAAAGCGATGGAATCTACGCTCCACTCGAACCATCGTCTTTTCCATCTTCCGCAGCGCCGCATCGAGTCGCGTCGGGTCCTTCACGCTGACCACCAACGTCAGGCCGGTCAGCCAGAGCCCGCCGTCGGTCTTCGATGCGTACAGACACCAACGGTCGCCCAAGGCTTCGATCAGATCCTTCTGGACATCGAGATCGAGATCCTTCTTTGCCCGGGCGATCCCCTGCTTCCAGATGGCGACCGCTTGCGGCTGCAAACCGCCGAGGATTTCGAGCGCAATCGTTTGCACCTGATTGAGATCCAATCGTCCAGCCAGCGCCACGATCGAATCCTTGGGAATGACCTTGAGGTCTTCTTTGGTAAGCGGCTTGCCGTTGATTAACTTCAAGACGCCCTGCGGCTGGCCGTCGAGCGCGAGTAGATCTTTTGCTACGAAGCGGTCGCCGTCGAGGCCGGACACGCTGCCGATGTGGCTAATGTTGTCGGCGCCGAACTGCTGGAGCACTTTGGCAACTTGCGGTTGTTTCGCGATGGGGCCGAGCGACGTTCGGATTGCCTTGATATTGAGGTAACCAACCGTAGCGACCCGCTGGACGGGCAGAGACTTTTTCAGATCGGCCAACCACTTTGGTTGTGGAGTGCGAGCCCGACGAAGGATTCCCTCGACCGAACCTTCGCCGACTCCAATGATCAGATACCTTCCCTTGATGCCCCAGGTGATCTGAGGAGTGCCATCTTTTTCGGGCAGCACGTCCCACTTGCTGCCGGCGATGGTGACCGTTTTGGCGTTCGGCACCATTTTCTTGAAGGTCTCTCTGAGGGTCGCCCCGATCTCCTCCGCGTTATCGCCCAGGCGAATGATCGCTCCACCCTTGCCGCCGACACCCGTAGGAGATGGTTTGGCCTGCTGAACGAAATAGGCGGCCGGTTGGGACAGGAGTGTCTTTAGCGGCAATGCAACCTTGTGGATGAGCGCATCATCGACCCCGTTGTTTTTCAGGCTCGTCAGCGCGACTTTTTCGATGGTTGCGAATAGTAGTTGAACCTCCTTTTCGGCGAGTAAGCGCTCTGTATGGTTGGTCGACTCCGGATCGACATTTGCGCGGCCGGACCAACTCATATAAAAGACGCACTCTTCGGGCGCGACGTTGACAACGGTCGCGTCGGGTGGTGCCGGCGGCATCGAAGTGGCGCCGCCCGACATAGCCGCCATGATCGTAAGTGCCGTGTAATAGAGCCACCCGATGCCTTCCATAATGTTTCCCTCCGCGTCGATCTGTTGAATGATGCACTTGTCCGGCGCGGTCAGCGTAACAGGTCGCAGGGGGATTGTCTAATGTGGGGGGAGAGAGGCTCTCCGTTTTCTTGTGTTTCAATGTTTCGTCGCGACCGGTGCCAACCGAATCGCCGAACCAGGTTTCCTTGGGGGCGCGGGATTGTCACCGTGTTCTCCGAACTCGGCGCGTTGTGCTTCGTGTGAAGTGGTGAGTGATCAATGGGTGTTGACCCGGAAGCGCCTACGTTGGAAACGACGGCGACAATAGGCAGATTCACATTGACAAAGTGTCTTGTGGGATTCTTGTTGGCGTAACTGCTGTGGTGCTGGTGAGTTAGAGAGCGGGTCTGGACTTTGCCGAAGGCGGCGCTATGATCTCGACGCGGAAGACCGTTTTGGCGAGTGAATGAGTTCAAGAAAAAAGAACCGCGGATGGACGCTGATTAACGCGGATAAGAAAGAAAACAGACCACGGATCACACGAATTTCACGGATACGAGAGAAAGGGTGTTCCGGGACATTGTGAAAAGAGATTCACCACTAAGGCACGGAGGACACGGAGAGTTTCTACTCGTTTCTTCGTGCCCTCCGTGTCTCAATGGTGATTTCCCTGCATTTGATGTGACAAGGATGAAATCGTTCACCCGAACGGCGGTGAGAAATGAGAAGAAACGTCACAATCCGAAAGTTTTTGCTTGACACGGTGTGTCAAATAACAAGCACCGTTTTAGAATCGACTGTTCGGAAAGTAGGGGCCTACTCGAACACAATCGGGGGTCGATCTAGGGGCGTTTGATTAGTCGGCGGCGGTTTTCCGTGTCTGTTTGAAAAGTGGGTGGATTAGTGTGGCAAGTGGAAAATGTCGAAAACCGGTTCAAAATGTGAAAACGTGACGCAAGTGGTTTGGCCACAAGGGAGTTACGATGCCTCGCGAGAAACAAAAAAAGTTCTTACACCGACGTGGGTTGGTTCGAGAGTGCCAAATGGCAAGTGTCGGCGAAATATCGCCGATTTTTCGCCGAGTGACTTCTCGAACGGGGGGGCGACACGCGAGGGAAGTTGGCGTCGCAACCTGTTGCGACGAGCAGAGTTGTGACTTGTCGAGCGCCGAGGGTGTTTGATTCAACAATGATGTTTGACTGTTCGATTGCAATGAGAAGAAAGAAAATCGGCGAGCAAGAGGAGTGCGTGGACGCACCCGCGAAACGGGTCAAGGGGAAAATGGGCCGGTGGCGTTCTACTCAGGTGGCGAGGTTTCGTTGCCGCCCGTTGACCGCTCTGGGGCCTGTAGGTAGGCTTGATTGAGTTCCTTTTGTTCGTCCGGGAGGCTCTTATGCTAGGTTGCCGCGTTGTTTTCGCCGGGGTTATCTCGCTGGCGCTGTCTGTTTCAGTCGGTGCCACAACGGCCCATGCGGTCGATTACTTCTTGACGATCGGCGGCGGCTATTCGCCCAGTGGAAACCAGGCGTCGCTGGAAAAAAACGTGCTGTTCTTTCAGGCGCTTTTGAAGGAACGAAAGCTCGCTGACGCGCCGCACGCGATCTTTTTCGCGGACGGTAATCATGTGGGGCGAGATCTTCAATTTGTCGATCCCAAGTATGATATCCCCAAGGCGAATCGCTTGCTCGCCCGTGTGATGCGGCAGGAACGCTTTTTGGGTTATCAATATCGTTCGCACGCCGTGCCTGGGATCAAAGGAGCCGACAACCCACAAAATATCAAACGCTGGTTCCAGGAGGTTGGTCGTAAATTGACGAAGAATGATCGGCTGGTGATTTATCTCACAGGCCATGGTGGCAAAGGCGATAAGAAAACGCCGGGCAACACCAAGTTCTATATGTGGAACTCGAAGTCGATGAAGGCGAGTGAATTCACCGGCCTGCTCGACAAAGTGCCGGCCGAGGTGCCGGTGGCGATGGTCATGGTGCAGTGCTACAGCGGCGGGTTCGCGAATGTGATCTTTAATCAGGCCAGCGCAAAGAAAGGCGTGACAGGCGCCAATCGTTGCGGGTTTTATGCCACCGTTCAGACCCGACCGGCGGCCGGATGTACTGCCGACATCAACGAGGCCGACTATCAAGAGTACAGCAGCTTTTTTTGGGCGGCGCTACGGGGAAAGACTCGGGTCGGCAAAGCGATCAAGCGGCCCGACTATGATGGCGACGGCGTGGTGAGCTTTGACGAGGCGCATGCGTTTGCGGTGATCGCGTCCGATACGATCGATATTCCGGTCAAAACGTCCGATGCTCTGCTGCGGCATGCAAGCAAGACGAAAGTCAAGGGTCGCAAGGATCTGGTGACGGCCGAAACGAAGTATGGTGAACTGCTAAAGACCGCCTCGAAGTCTGAACGGGCGATTCTGGAGCAGCTTTCGAAGCTTCTTAAGCTCAGCGGTGACAACCGGGCGAAAGCTGCCCGAGGGGCGGCCGGCAAGATTGCCAAGCAGAAAAAGGGGATTGAAGCGAAGCTCAAGAAAACTAGTGGCGAGCGTGACGCGGCTGGCAAGGCGATCCGTTCGGCGTTGTTTGTTCGTTGGCCGGAATTATCGAATCGGTGGAACCCGCAGGTCGGGGAGTTGCTTGGTCGGCAATCCAATGAGGTGGTTCGTCTGATCGAGTCGCACAAACATTATAGCGCTTTCACTCGCAAGTATGACGAAGCCAAAAAGCTCGCCGCACAGAAACTTGATCTGGATCGTCGTTGGGTTAAGACGCAACGGGTATTGCGGACGCTTGAGAACGTCGCTCTGGCGGTGAATCTGCCCAAGTTGGCTGACGCGAAGATGCAGGCGCGTTATCGCCGGCTGTTGGAGTCAGAACGGCAGACGCTTGGCGGAGTGGTGTCGGGTCGCTAATCGATTCTTCGGTTACGCGATCGGCTCTTGAATGCCGCCGTCGGGCAACAGTTCGAGCAGCGGACACTCTTCGCACTTGGGCGTCTTGCGGCAGTGCAGGTGCCCGACTCGTACCAGCAGTGCGTGAAACTCGTTATAGAGCGGCACCTCGGCCGGCAGATTCATGGTGAAGTGATCCTGGATCTGGTGATAGTCGGCCTCGTATTCGATCCACCCGTGCCGCGCTAGCACGCGGTGCGTGTAAGTATCGACCACGAATGAGGGCATCTGGCCGGCGTAGAGCAGAATCGAATCGGCCGTCTCTGGACCGACACCGTTGACGGCCAGCAGTTGCTCTCGAAGGGTCGAGAGCGACTCGGCGAACATCGCCTCGAGTGACCCATCGTAGCGGTCGAGGATCATTGCGAGCAGGTTCCGCAGTCGTTTTGACTTGAGGCGAAAATATCCGGCCGGGCGGATCAGTTCCTCGAGCTCCTCGACCGGCAACTTGAATAGTGCATGTGGATCGAGCAGTCCCTCCTCTCGCAGGTTGTTGATCGCCTTTTCGACGTTTTTCCAGGCGGTGTTTTGCACCAAGACCGCGCCGACCATGATCTCGAACGGCGAATCGCCCGGCCACCAATCTTGCGGGCCAAACGCGGTTAATAACCGGTCGTATACTTCGTGCAACGTGGCAGTCATGCTAGACACTCGCAGGACGGTAAAGTATGGTGCCCTACCTGCAGCCGAGACAGCAACACCATAATGATCATGCCCCGCTGATCCTACCTTAACGCCGCAACCTGTACACCACCGATGGCCGAAGCATCTGACAAATACATGGAGCAGTCGCGGCGACCGCTCACCAGTTTGGCGTTTCTTGTTCCGCTGCTGGTACTTTACGAGGGCGGCATCATCGCTTTGGGAGCGGACGCACTTCGCAACGGTCCGGAGGTTTGGTTACGCAGTCTGCTTGCGACGCTTGATTTCGGTCAGTACTTTCTTTTGCCGGTGCTGATCGTGGGGTCGCTGCTGGCATGGCATCATACGACCGGCGATCCGTGGCGGGTTTCGCCGGGGGTGGTTCTGGCGATGTTCGTCGAGTGCGCGGTGTTGGCTTTCTTGCTGCTGCTCCTTGCGCAGTCCCAGCGCTGGTTCGAAGGTCACCTCAATGCAATGCTGCCATCGCTGCGAATTCAGGCGCAAATCGATCCTAAGGAAATCGGCAAGTTCATCGGCTATATCGGAGCGGGGATCTACGAGGAATTCTTGTTTCGTCTGATGTTGATTCCGCTTGTCTCGGCGCTGGTTGGGTTGTTGGCCTCGTTGCTCCGCATCGAAAGGCGTCTGCAACTGTTCAAGCCGGTGATTGCCGTATTGGTGACAAGCCTGCTGTTCTCGGCGGCGCATTATATTGGGGCAGAAGGTTTCGAGTGGTCTACATTTGTCTTTCGATTTATCGCAGGCGTGTTCTTCGCCGTGTTGTTTTTGCATCGTGGGTTCGGTGTCGCGGCGGGTACCCACGCGGCGTACGACTTGTACACGTTAGCTTTTACGGCCGGCTGACGAGCGGTGATGCTAGCACTTTAATTCGCGAGGTCCATCACAACCTCTCACGGCTGTCAAGTCCTGTAATGCACCGAATATTTTTCTTCTCGAATCACCCTTTGAGTCGATCAACGCATGCGTCTATAATGACGCCGTAGCCAACACAAACAACATCACCCGTGGCGAGCCCAGGCACGCTGTGGGATTAAACCGAAGGGTATCCCGTGCTTTCTGTTCGACCGAAGGTTGCCGAACTTGTATTTCAGTTTTATGGCCGATCTTTGCACCCCGAGTTGTTCGAGGTTCACAAGTCGCGGTTGATCCAGCGTGGCGAGTACGAAGCCACGATTCAGATCACCAGCGCCGGCCATGTCGTCACTTGGCGACATCAAGGGATTACGCTCACCGAGGTTGCCACGGCGGCTCACCATCCGCTTCCGGAAAAGCGACGTCTGATGAAATATCGTCTCAAGGGCGAGCGTCAGGATCAGGTCGACTGTCGCGGAGGCGTTAGCTATCAGGTCAGTTTTCAGCTCGAACCGGTCGAACCGGAGGTCTTCTGGACCTTCCAGGAAGAGCTCTCGATGGATGCCGAGCGGGAAGGTATGCTCTACAAGTTTGGCTCGAGCGGGCGGTTGGACATCGGCGCGATGAGCTACATCAACTGCCAGAGCCGTGACAAGACGCTGCTGATCCAAGCGTTCCACACGTTCCCCGACGACTATGCGATCGTCAAGACGCAGTCGCTGTTCAAAGTACCGTAGAGACGGTGCCGTAGAGACGGTGCCGTAGAGACGCTGCCTTGGAGATAGGGATATCGTGGTGCGGGCTCTTGCCGACATGGAGTTCTTCGCCGCAAGAGCTCACTACGCGGACTTATCCAGCGCGTCGATCTGATTCAGCTTGTTGTAGAGCGTCTTCAGGCTGATCCCCAACTCTTCAGCTGCCCTTGGCTTGTTGCCATCATGGCGGGTCAGAGTTTCTTGGATCACTTGCAGTTCGATTTCTCTGAGTGTCTGGCCCCCCTCGCTCATCTTGAGCGCCGCCGCGTGGAGCGGTCGCAGGGCAAACTTCTGTGGCAGGTGTTGCACTCCGATCGGTCCGCCATCGCAGAGGATCGTGGCATGCTCGATGACGTTGGCCAGTTCGCGAACGTTGCCCGGCCAGGAATGTTCTCGCAGCGCCTCGAGCACTTCGTCGGTAAAGGGTTGCTCGCCTGCTGCTCCGGCCGCACGAAATCGCGTAACCAAATGGTTCGCCAGCAGCGGAATATCGATTTTTCGCTGCCGCAGCGCCGGTAGGTGAATCTCGAACGTGTTGATCCGAAAGAGTAAATCCTCGCGGAAATCGCCTGTGCCGACCATTTCGTCCAGATCGCGATGGGTTGCACAGACCACGCGCACATCGACCTTGATCGCTTCGTTGTCTCCGACACGACGAATCTCACCGCATTCGAGAAACCGCAGCAGTTTGGCTTGCAACGCCTTGGGCAGCTCACCGATCTCGTCCAGGAATAGCGTCCCGCCGTTGGCCACCTCAAAAAGTCCGACGCGATGTTCGTCGGCCCCCGTGAAACTACCTTTGCGATGCCCGAACAGTTCGCTTTCGATCAACGACTCGGGCAGCGCTCCGCAGTTGACGGGGACATAAGGCATTTCGGCCCGCGTGCTTTGGTCGTGGACCGCTCGGGCGACGAGTTCTTTTCCGGTACCGGTTTCGCCGAGCACAAGAACGGTCGAGTCGGTCGGGGCGACCTTCGAGATCAAGTTGCCGACCTGCTTCATCGAGACATCCTGTCCGACGAGATGCGATTTCCCCTCGACCCGTTCGAGACGACGTTTGATCGCCCGGTATTTGTTTTGTAGTTCGAGTTTCTCAGCGACCCGTTGCAGCACCGATTCGAGATCGACCAGCCGGCACGGTTTGGTCAGATAATCAAACGCGCCATAACGGATCGCCGCAATTGCGGTGTCGAGCGACGACTTGCCGGTAAGAATAATCGCTTCGGTGTCGGGCGCGAGGTCTTTGGCCTTGGCGATCACATCGATTCCCGACAGGCCGGGCATATCGAGATCGACCAGGATGCAGTCGTAGACGTTTTTCTGCAGCGCGGCGGCGGCGGTTAATCCATCGGGACAGACCGTCACTTGGTGCCCCATGCGAGGCAGTTCGAGGCTCATTAACTCCTGCAGCGAACGTTCGTCGTCCGCAAAGAGCAACTTCAGCGGCTTAGGCTGCTTGGTATCGATTTGTGGTCTCCTTTCGCTGCTGGCGAAGCGGCAGCGTGATCGTAAATTGTGAGCCCTGATCTGGTCCGGCACTCTTGCCGATGATTTCTCCCCCGTGACGCTGAACGATTCGATAGGCGATCGATAGTCCCAGCCCGGTCCCCTGGCCGGAACGCTTACGAGTGAAGAACGGCTCGAACAGATGGTCGAGCACTTCGTGGGTCATACCGCAACCGTTGTCGGTGACCACCAGCGAGGCGGTCGACTTGTCGGCGTGCAACTCGATCGTGACCCGTCCGCTGTCGTCGACACTGTCCAGCGCGTTGGTCAACAGGTTGAGAACGACTTGCTTGATTTCTTGGGGACTGACCGGTGCGCTGACGCTTGGTCCCTTGACCAATTCGATCTGTTTGTCTTGATGCTTGCCCATGTGCTGAACGACGTCCAACACGCCGCCGACCAACTCTCTTAAGTCGGTCGTCTCGTGCTCGGTATTGCTTGTGCGGGAGAAATCGAGCAGTCGTTCGGTGATCTCTTTACAGCGAAACGCCTCGGTTTGGATCATTTCGAGGTAACTGCTCACCACTTGGTGATCATCGTCCGAGTCGCTAAGCAGTTCACGAACCCGGCTGTCAAGCGATTCGGCACACATCGCGATCGAGGCGAGCGGGTTGTTGATCTCGTGAGCGACGCCGGCGGCCAACACACCCAGGCTGGCAAGTTGTTCGCTACGCACGACTTGGTCGGTTTGCTCCTCGACCTGATGGTCCAAGTCGTCGCGGACTGCCTGAAAGCGAGCGGTCATGTCATTCATCGCTTCGGCCAGTTCGGTAAGTTCGCCTTTGCCGTCGAGGTGAATCCGGTGGCCAAAGTTATCGTTCTTGGCGATTCGTTTTGACCCGTCGATCAATACCCGCAATGGTCCCAGGAGCCAGCGATGGGCTAGGCGAACGAATAGCAACAGAATCAAAGCCGAGGCGATGGCGCTGGCCCAAGTGAGCAGCAACAGGGCTCGGTATTCGATGCGGGCATGGTCGGGTAGCTGTTCGATGCGATGATGCAGATAACTGGTCAGTTCGGCGGTCAACTGCTGAAGCTGATCGATCTCGGTGCTGAGTCCTTCTGCCTTGACGGCGTCGAGCATCCAGTCTTCTGCGCGGTTCGCTTCTTCGATGCGGAGCAGGACTTTGTCGATTTGGGCGAGGGAATGACGTTCGTTGCTCGCATCGCCGATCAACAGGTCGGTCTCTTGATTCGCGTCGAGCGTGCGGCGATATCGATCCACGGTGTCGCGTACCGCTAGAAAGTTCATGCGGAACTGCTCCCGCAGGATGGGTCCTTCCATCGGCAGCGATTCGGTGTCGATGAGCGGATAGACCTTTTGCATTCCCCGAACTTGGCTCAGCGTAACCCGCACGTCGCTGACGTCCTGGGTTAGCTGCGAGGCGATCGGCAATTCGGAAGCGCGAGGACTAAGGCTCCTGACCAATTCGCGATAAGAGTAGACACTTCGCAGTCCGCTCAGCGAGAGCGTGGCGACGATAGCCAGCAACAGACCGCCCCAGACGAGCAGCTTCAGACGTATTGGCCAATTTGAAAGCAACGGCGACCTCCTTGTCGCTCTGGTCTGTTATGCAGTTTAGTCAAACTGCCGGTTGGTTCGCTGCCGAGAGTCCATTCGGCGGGCACATTTCCAACCACTGAAGGGCGGGAGTCTACCATCAAGCACGGTGCACGGGCAAGCCGAAATGAAAAAATTACAATGCGGCGCGGCGGCATTGCTAGCACGCGCGGCGGTCGTACGTCAGGAAGCTAAAGCCGTACTGGTTTTTTTCGTCGGCCGCGTGACGTTCTTCATCACGCAAGTCCCAGCACGACAGATCGAGCGGAGGCAATTGCACGTCACCCTCCACGCTGGCATGGACAAGCGTAAGGTACAGTCGGTCCGCCTGCGGAATCGCCAGCCGAAATATCTCGGCGCCGCCAATCACAAACGCCTCTTCGCTCTCTGTGGCCGCGAGCG
>Ga0114996_10009695_pt1 | contig 10533 bp, 11 predicted proteins | sample ArcticOcean_MG_C_4_FD_87039 | JGI IMG/M metagenome (GOLD analysis project Ga0114996, IMG submission 87039) | Marine microbial communities from western Arctic Ocean - ArcticOcean_MG_CB4_134 | ecosystem: Environmental > Aquatic > Marine > Oceanic | place: Arctic Ocean: Canada Basin | collected... | reverse complement strand
TCTTTGAGGCGCTCTCGCTGATTACGACGCCGTCCTCAAAGACTAGGCCCTTAAAAGGAAGGTAAGCCACGGCTAGGTTAGTGCCTATTGAGAGTACGCCGTCCTTTGTAAAATTTGTATCTGCAACGACTTGGCCCTTCTGAACCTTATCCCCTTTTTTCACCAAAGAGGTGCTGTGCATGAAGGCCTTTTTATCATTTAGGGGGTAATTATTGTAAAGCTGAACTTCGTGCTTTTCCCCCTTGCTGGTCTTTATCGTTATTTTGTCACCAGAGACGCTTACAACAGTTCCGGACTCTTTTGTCTTGTGGGAGTTAAAGCCGCCTAAAATCTTCTCCCAGGTGTTTACGTCTTCCCCACGACTTCCTGAGGCTGTTTGTACTAACGGCTGTTCCCTGTTCTTTAAGGAGATTGCTTGCTCCATATGCCGGGTGGCCATGCCTGCTCGATTAGCCTGATCGGACGGCAAAAAGGGAATCATATTGGCGGTCATAGAGAACATCTGCTTAGTCGAAGGTAAGATGTAATCAACCTTATCCGGACTTACAACAGTCGGGTCTTCACCACCACTAGGTATAACTGTTATCTGGCCTGTCTTAGGTCTTGGCTCTTTTCCTTTTTCAAAAATGAATTGATCCGAGAACGCAAGGCTTCCCTCTTTTAGAGTTACTGGCGTTGCCTGCTCAAATTTCTTTTTCTTCGTATTGTAGACTCGAATGGCGGGACTCTTCCCCTCCTTACTAACACCTAAAGTAAGGTGCGTGGACACTCCTGACCTAGAGCCCTCAGGGGTATGGATCGGGTCTATGAACCCAAGGTGGCTGGCATCAATCATCTTGGCGTCGTCAGTGATCGCATTATCGCTTGCTATACCACCTGTGCCGGTGAGAGTTACTCTTAAAAAGCCCCCCACCATGTCTACGGGGTTTACTTGGCTACTCTGCTGAGAGAGCGATGTCGAGGTGAAGAACGCCTTTACAGGTACATTAAAAATGTCCGTTGTTACGATAGAACGAACTTCCTCTCTCCTATCTAAATTATTCTTCATCTTGTAAAGAATACGCCGCGAGGAGTTCTGTATCCTTTCAGGAATATGGTCCTGCACAGACCACAACTCTTTGAACTCAAGAGCATCCCGGTTGTCTACCTTGCTCGTACCTCTACTAACGCCTAATAATTTACCCGAAGCGGCTAATAAGACAGGGCCTCCGACCTCAGTATAGGGCTTCCCAAGGGTTGTTTTAGTGGTTTCTCCGCTTAGTTCTGTTTTGGCCAGAGCTTCTTTTATTACAGGCAACGCCTCTATATCTGTTTTTCCTGTGAATCTCCGGTCAAGGGCTTTGGCCATCTTGACAAGATTGCCCTTCTTCTTTGTGCCGACGTTCTCAGCGTAAAGAGGCCTACCCCAACTTTTCTCTATAGCCTCATCAGCTATCCCTAGAGCCTGTAAAACAGGCAATAGCTGTACATGGGAAGACCCGTACCCTAGGAGAAACCTTCGCTTCTCTGGGTCAAAGGACATCTTGAAGCCACGACCCTTCGCAAGGTTGAACTGCGTTTCAAGCTCGCCATTAGCCTTTCTTCTCGTATAGGCCCCGGCCTTTAGACGCCACTGGTTGTCCGCTTGGTACTCTGTACCAGCTACAATAAAGCTATAACGTCTAGTTAGTTTGGGCAGGCTGACCAATTTTAGCTTGGACGCCTTACTTACGATTTTACCCGTTTCATTGTCAATGAGGTCGAAGTCCCCGTAAATACCAGTAGACCAAGTTCTACCACGCATTCGGGCCTTGCGTTGACTGGCGATATCGTCCACGTCAACGTCCTTCCCTGCATATACTTTTTTGGCTATGAGCGTGTGCTTTCTCCCCGTGAGAGGGAAGAACTTCTTGATCTCATCTACAGTCCCATCTTCGAGGGCTGCCATGGCCCTCTCAGGATCTAGAATCGACATTTCCTATCTCCTAAAGCAGTGTACGACACCAACCCTTTTTGGGTATAAGAGTAATGGAGGACCAAGACTACGTACTCCTCCGTAACCACATGCCCCCTTGGGGGTAACAAAAGAGGTTCCTATGCGATATTTTTTCCAGTCCTCATGTTCGGATCTAGACACAGACATCGACGACGCGTTAGACCCAGACTCGGACAAATGAAATGTAAACTGAAGGATGGATGGTGCGCTGAACCTACTCAGTGCAGGCAGTGTCCCTACTTCAGTGGGAAGGCGGGAAGGGTTGTGTGGATGTGCATTATATGCCTTCATAACAATTCGTCCCTGCCTTTTTACCACAAAGGTACGTGTAGTCGGTGTGGAAAAGTAAGGTTGATTCTCATACCCGTACCTATATCTGCGCTGAGTCAGGAGCCGCCCGAGGAGGAAGCTTCTCAGGAAGAGGCTTCATAGGCTTCATCCCGGACCCGCTTAAGTAATTATTTACCAGCATGTACAGGTCAGGGTTACTGGACCGTAGCTGAGCCATAGCCCTGTACCTGTCAACCTCATTCATAGCTTTTACCTGACTGCCCAATTTTTTAGCTTGCGCGAACAAGTCCACCATGGACCCACCAGCCTGTGCGACCTGTTGATCCATAGGACTCTGCTCAACTCCCTGAACGGCTCCCTGCTGTGCCTGTTGTGGGGGCGCTTGCTGCTCCGCACCGGGCTGTTGCCCTGGTGGGGGAGCGCCTTGTTCTGGAGGTGGTCCCTGCTGTTGTTGTGCCTGCTGTTGTTGTGCCTGCTCTGCTCCCTGCTGTTGTGGCTGTTGCCCTGGTGGGGGCGCTTGCTGCTGCATTTGGGCCTGAGCTTCCTGCTGCATTTGTTGAGACTGGATCTGATATCTAGTCTGGGTGAGCATGGCCTCGCCCTGAGCTTCTGCCTGCTTGCCCATCTGTGTTCGTGAGTCCCTGGCGAAATCAATACTTTCCTTCTCAATAAGTTTCTGCTCAGTGTCGTAGTTATAATCACGAGACTGCAAGAAAGTGCGCCTGCTGATCATCTTGGCGTTGGTGAGGTTCATGTCGAATGAGGCCCTCTGGATATCATCTGCCATTTTAAATGGCTTAAACTTCAGTGCGATTTTGGGAATGTCCAAGAAGGCTGTGACCCTGTCTCGTATGAAGGTAACGAGACGCATCATGTCTTGCCTATTACCCAAAAATTCATTTTCAAGTGCACGTAGGTTTACAGAAGCACCGGAGTACTGGGCCTCCCCGTAGAAGAACCCAGTGGGAACGCCCATTCCGGCAATTATCTGATCGTTGTAAACCCGAGTTTCCTGATGAAGGAGAAGACCCTTCCCCTGACCCCCTATTAGCTGGTACCCCACGGGAACAGGCATAACGGGTATATGGTTATTATCCATTTTCCACTTCTTAATTTGCTCTTGGACCTCCTTCTGCCAGTCTTTCAAGTTTACATGGGCGTAGGGGTTGTTACCGTCAGCAGTTACTTGGGGGAACATGACCCGCATTGGGACAATGTGTTCCAAGGCCACTGCCTCTTGAGCTTTACGAAGAATCTGTAGGAAATAGATGTCTTTCAAGACGGGTAAGATTAACGGAGACCCCCAGCCACTATCCGTGGGCTCTCTAGAAATCGAAGGTCTTCGCGCATGAAAAAGTTTGCTGGGGTCCAGCATGATAACTTTATTTTTCGCTAAAGCGTCTATGAACGCCTGCGGTATCGTCTCTATAACACTGGGCTTCCCTATGGTGATCTGGTTCTTCAGATGAACCGGCATCGTATAGTAGTACTGATACTCGCCAGTGATCTCTGTGTAATTAATAGTAATATTGTTTGGGTTCCACCGAAGTAGGCGTATTTTCTTATAAGACTTGACTGGCTCGTCCTTGGCTTTGGCTGGCCCATTATGGCCGCAGGACTTACACGTTATGTGAAATTTAAAGCCTTTCCATTTGTACCCAATCTTCTTGGCCACGTAGTCTTGGCTGCACGAACTACAGGTAAGCTTCTTAACGAACGGGAAGGCAATAGAGACAAAAGAGTTCCCGTAAGTATACCTATCTAAATTAGTCTCAATCAGAAAAGTTCTGAGCCTGAACTGGTCTTCAAAGATAGACTTGTAAAGCTCCTGCACTCCAGGGTTGTCCTCGGAGTAGACCAGATCAGTAATAGGGTACGTGGCTAGTTTGTAAGTAATCGCGCTTATAAGGGGATTCGTCTGCTGATAATACAGACACCACTTAAAGGTCTCCTTTACGGTCTTAGGTAGATAATTTTGAGCTATGTCAAAAAATGGGCTGGGGTAGAAAGTCTCCGGCCTACCTACATTTTTAGCAGCCGTCAATCTATTACTGCCTGATAGGCCATGTGCTGGCATCTTTTAATACCTCAAGAAAAGAGTCTTTTAAGCTGGTCCAAAAGCATTTTGGAAATCTGAGTGTTGAAGTCCTTAACTGACAAGGACTTCATTACCTGAATGTCGTCGGGGTTGGTCCCGTCAAACTTTGGGGTTGCCCCTTTAGAAACTCTTACCTTCACTCTTTCCTGCTGCCCTTTAGAAGCAAAAGACTTTGTATGTTGGTTGCAGGGTTCTAGGGGGCCGGGCCCATAGACCATTCCATAGTCTAGCATACACGCCGCTACGTACTTATATACCTCTTTAGATATATCCTTGTCCTCACGGATATGGCCGAAAATCTCTAGTGCAACAGAGGCCCTGTGGGGGGTACTCTTTTGTATAAGATCAAACCTGGGGGGGAGGCCAAGAAGCCCCATAGCTACTTTTTCAAATACCTCCCATAGCTCGTAAGGCTGGTCTGACACGTGGCATGTTCGGATAGCCTGGATCTTATTTCTATTGATTTCGGATATTGTCGTGCCCCACGTTCGCCCGATCTCAACCCAGCAGGTTTCAGGTTCCCAGGCAAGGTACTCTTTTTTAAACTCTTTGAGTAAGAGCAAGTTCAGGATCAGGGGATGGGTGTTCTTATTGGTAAACGCCATTTTAGTGGAACTAGGCCCTTGATATAATTTAGGGGGCGACACATGCTGCTTACCTGGAATCATCGATCATTCCCGCTATGACCTGCTTATGCGTAGTGGGGAGACTTCTAAATACGTTTACAGGGTCCTCAGAAAACTGTCTATTGAAATCCTCCCCAAACGTCTCTTCTAGCTTGTTGGAAGAGGAGTCCATGTACTCTTGCAAGTCGTCCCTGGTGTACTCTTTACCACCTACCTCGGTAATGTCGTTGTTAGGGCTTTCTGCGGTCTTCTCAATCGACGTCCCCAATACGGAGGAATACGGGTCGGGAAGAAGCTTTCCGTATAAATGAGTCAATCCCTGCTTAATGTCGAAATCATACAGGAGCGTTGCTAGAGAATCAACCTCCACGCTAGCTGATTTCTCAAAAAGATAGTCTAACTCCTCACTGGCCTCTTTATCAAAAGTAACAAGTTTCCTCAGGTCTAAAGACAACTTGAGATCACTGCCTACAGTGCTTCGTGCGTAGTCAGTCATACGCGCTGGCAAGTCCTCCTGCACCCCCGCCTCTTTTACCTGTAGCATCAGGCGACGTTTTCCTCTTGGAGAGCAGTCGTCAAAGGCGTCCTCGACCACCTCATAGGTAGAGTCATTTTCAATACCAAAAAGCTTTTCCAGGCTGATGTTGTCGGCGTGCGTGCTGTACCCAAGTTCCAAGGAAGCTGCCTTTGTCAGCGTGTCGGGCGCAGCAAACCCAAACGAAACTAGAGCATCATTTAACTTCTGTGCGGTCTTGACTCTGAGGCCTTCAGGTAGGGATTCTCCATACTCGGAGAAATACATAGCGGACGCTAGCGTATTTCCAGCGTCCACGCAGGGATACTTGTACTCCTTGCCCGTTGACGAGTCAACAACAAGAGCATAGTCATTATCGTTTCTGGACACGTTGGAAGATAGGTCAGCGGCAGTTTTAATGATGGCCGGAACGGTATTAAAGCCTATCTCCTTTCTAAGGAAAAGACCATTATCGTCGTAGTGGTCAAGAACAGAGATTTGTTCTAAAGAAAAAGAATTGGCGTTCGACATCTCCACACTCCCACAAGGGTTCGACTATTTTTGGTATAAGCAAGTTGTAGCAACCCTACCTTAACCTTGGAGAGGTACCACATCATGACCGATGATAACACTACTGAAAGTAAAGTAAAAGTATTAGAGTTACACCCCAACAGGGTGGTCTCCGTCGCCACAACAAAGGACAAGCTCCTAGCAGACTTGGGGCGTATTGTCCTGAGTTCTGTCCAGAAAGCTGTGACGGAGATTAACTTGCACACCGAACAGGAGGAGGTAGTTCTAACTATTGTGCTGCCCAAAATACAAATCGACCCTAAGTCCAGTGACCAATGAGGTAATTGGAAAATTGCTCCGGGATTTATGGGAAAAGCACAACTACTCCATACGGGGTTTTGCTAAGAAAACCGGGCTTTCAAGAGAAAGTGTGCGCCTCTACGGCTCCGGGGCACGTATCCCAAGTCATCAAACTATCTTACTCATGCTCGCTGCCCTGGAAGAGGGCGAGTCTGAGGAGGGCTTAGCTATTTTGACGTGCGCGCTGAACATAAAAAACAAAGAAATAACCCACTATTTGGGCGAGGAGCGAACGCAGGTCAATCTAGAAAAGAAGCTAGACGTCCTAGTAGACTTATTCTTTGAGCACTCTGGTCGAGATAGGGTACCTTCCATTGAGCACTTCATCAGGGAAAAATTTAGAGAAGTGGAGGAGAGTTTATAATGAAAATCTATGACCCGGAAATGGACCAGGGTGAGGCAATCAAGGGAAAAACGTTTCTTTCCTCAAATCTATGGCTGCCGAAAGAGCGTGTAAGCGACATTGACATACTATTGAGAGCCTGCACCTTTTACCAAGAAAATAGAAAAACGGGCCAGTCTAAGTCTATAAAACTAGCAACAGTTAAAAAGTACCATGTAGTCGTCCCCCGCTATTTATTATCGGTTAATAGTCCCTCAGAGGGTGCGCTCGGATCTATAGAGGAGCCCGAGTACAAATGGAAAAGGATAGACTTCAAGTCAAAAGTAAAACCCAGGAACCCGGCTCAGGAAAAAGCCTGGGGGGCGTTCTCTAATCAAAATTTCGGTACCCTCAATCTCGCCTGTGGCAAAGGTAAAACGGTGCTCGCCCTGCATAAAATTGCGCAGCGCAAAGTACCTGCTGTCGTTGTCGTCTCCAGCGTGGGTTTGATGAATCAATGGAAAGAACGGGCGCTGCAGTTTTTGGGTCTGAAAGAAGAAGAAATAGGAACTGTCCAAGGAAAAAAGGCTGAGTGGGATAAACCCTTGGTTATAGCCATGGTGCAGACCTTGGTGTCACAGAAGCTTAGTATCCCCATGGATGTACGGCGGCGTTTCGGTACTATCATCTTCGACGAGGTGCACCATATGGCGGCAACGTCTTTTGTGCAGACAGCCGATCTCTTCTTTGGTGCGCGCTTCGGGCTGACGGCTACCCCTAAAAGGGAGGACGGCCTAGAAGACGTGTACTTTGCGCACATAGGTCCGATCTTCTACTCAGACCTGAAGGGGGAGCTTTCCGCAGATATCTTCTTCAAAAAGCTCCCCACGTCTCTTACAAGAAAAGAGGAGGAAGAGATGTTAGACAAAATAGGAGAGTTCTCTGTCGGTAAGTTTTACCAAGTATTGGCCAACAAGGCGTCGAGGAACAAGTACATTCTAGACGTTGTAGAGCAAGCTCTGGGTAGTGGGAGAAAGCTGCTCGTGCTCGTGCACGCCGCAAAGCATCCCAAAATATTACTAGATAATTTCAACACTGCTGAACGGAAGACCAGCTATACGGCAGCGGCTGTGTCTGGTATAACTAAGGGTGCGGATAGAACACGGTTGATGGAAGAGGCTGACGTGACCTTCGCTACCTTTGGGGTGGCAAAGGAGGGTCTTGACGTGGCCTCTCTAGATACCTTAATCTTTGCTACCCCCTTCAAAGCATGGGGGGCCTTTCAACAAGGAAAAGGACGAGTAGAAAGAATAACAACCAACAAAAAGGACCCGCTAGTAGTTGTCCTAGACGACTATGGAGTAGGCCCCGCAGCAGCAATGTGCAACACACTACGACGACTCATCAAAATAAAGGGCTTCAGTTACAAGAATGTCAACCGCAACCAATGACAAAGAACTAGAACAACTATGCTTAACCTGGAAAAAGTGCAAAAAGTGCCCCCTCTATAGAAATAGAAAAACGGCTATCCTGCCGCTTGGGAACCCAAACCCCCAAGTAGTATTTGTTTTAGACCGTTTACATGTGGGGAGCATGTATGGAGAAGGTTTAGAAAACAGTACCCAAATATGGGTATTAAATAAAATACTTAGCTACCTCGAAAATAATCCAGTAATAAAAGACTTTTGGGTAACCCCGGTAGTTCTATGTCCTACAAAGGCGACTAATCCTAAAGAGAAGTCTCCAGATATGATGCCGTTACCAAAGGTAAACCATCTGACCGCTTGTAGGGAAAGACTGCATAAAGAACTGCATATACTTCAACCTAAAGTTATCGTAGCGTGCGGAGCGGTATCCTTGAAAGCTCTCCATATCAAGGCTCCCCCCAAGTACAAAGAAGCTTTTGGGGTGATGTCAGAAGTCTACATTCAAGGAGATTTAGTCCCCTACGCTGTACCTGTAATGACCACATTCTCCGTTAACTATTTAGATAGGCTGGGCCAAAGCGACCCAGGGATCTGGAATAAGTTCTATGAGCATTTAAACGTATCTTTAGAAATAGCTGACGAACTGAACAACTTAATGGGAGGTAGGCATGAGCCTAACTAAGGTCAAGGACGCTGTAGGGCAGTTTGAAGAGAAGAAAAAAAGGTTGCTGACATTTATGTCCGACCATGAGAACGAGATGGAAGAGTTTTTCGTTTTAGTAGGAGAGTACAATCAGTATCTTTCTGAAGCAAAGGATTTACTGCGAGGGGCTAGTGAGGCGGGGGCTATTAGAGTTGGCCCCTTGTCCCGTAGTGCGAAGCCGAAGTACATTAGGTATGACCCACAGAAAGTACCTGTCGATATTTTGACGATCCCAGGTGTAGTTAAAGACCTGGACTATAAGAAAATTGACGCCTTGGTCTCTGTTGGGGCCGTCAATGAGGAAGACATCGCCCCTGCTAAAAATATTGTATACGGCTCAGCCAGAATCTCCGGCCCCAAAGAGATCATTTTGAAATTATGAGGAACACACTGTACCCAATAACTGTGAAAACCTACACAACAAAAACCTACGGAAAGGGAGAAGACATGAAGTCGAAGACGGAAGGTACGGAAAGCATCAAAGACCTAGTTAGGATAGACACACCAGAGTCTCAGGTCGCCTCTGTGACCTGCGGGTTCACTAGAAAAGTGTCTGATGCGGCTTACTGGGGAGACGGAACTTGGGACAAGATCCCTTGGTCAGTGGAAGCATTCTCTTCTGTAACCCTCAAATGCGAACAAACTGAGAGCAGTTTGGATGCGGCAAGGGAGCGCGCTCTCAACATCGCCTGGGAGGCCTCACAAGAAAATATAGGGCACGCGATAGTGTCTCATGTAGACGACATAAAAACCCGTCTCTTCCCACACCTATTCTGACATGAAGATAAAGAAAGGACAGATAGACGAGGTAGTCCTCTATGAAGTAGAGCTAAAACAGATCTTCGGAACTGGCGTGTTCGGCATAACGGCTAAACTGGGCTACAAGGCTAACGAACGTCCAGTGGGGGATATAAACCTCAGCGGCCTCTCCTCCGACATTGACGAGGACTTAAGCGCCGCAGTGGCCGCCCTGACTACTGTGTTAGAGCGGGTTTGCGTAACAAAGCTGCTTCTAGCGGAAGCGGAGATAAAGGAATCGGAGGTGCCAAGAGGGCTCCTGCCGACCAAAACAAATTCAGGTGAGTATGGAGATATATAATGGCCAACTGGGAGTTACAGCTTATAAGCTCTATCGTAAAAGCTCCCGACAGGAGCGAAGTATATAGCGAAGTCTTAAAAGAGGGAGTGTGCTTTAAAATGTTTGGGACTCCCCAAGCACGCTCCCTCTGGGCTTCCATAGAGGCTTACTACAGTCGCCCAAACAATTTTGGGCACATACCAAGTGAGCAGACATTATTAGAAGGTAATCCCAACCTGACACTACCTGTGCCGGTTGAGAACATTATCGATTTATGCAGTAACGTAAAAACTTCTTTTGTAAAAAGACAAGCAGAGAAAAGTATACAAGAGTACCTACAAGGGGCCCAAACTGACCCCTATATAGCGGTAGCGGGGCTGTACCAAAGTCTGGGCTTACTTCAAGATGAGGCCAATGTCAGCAATGACGTAAGTTTCAAAGAAAGAGCTTTAGAAGAAGAAATCTTAAGATTGGAAGAGATCCATACAAAACAAGGCATCACTGGGATGCCTTGGCCCTGGGCGAAGCTGAATCTAGATACAGGTGGGATACACGACTCGGACTATATAATGGTCTGGGCGTTGCCCAAGTCCATGAAAACATGGTTTGGGCTTATCATAGTAACCCAC
>Ga0114996_10009694_pt1 | contig 10533 bp, 10 predicted proteins | sample ArcticOcean_MG_C_4_FD_87039 | JGI IMG/M metagenome (GOLD analysis project Ga0114996, IMG submission 87039) | Marine microbial communities from western Arctic Ocean - ArcticOcean_MG_CB4_134 | ecosystem: Environmental > Aquatic > Marine > Oceanic | place: Arctic Ocean: Canada Basin | collected... | reverse complement strand
TTGAGCGTGATGTGGTAGAATGGGAAAAAATATTAGCTAGGTGTTTTAGAATTCAAGATATGATAGCTATGCCAGAAAAATGTACGGGTGCCCCCTGGTGTGCTTGTAAAGAAGTAGGAACAATATGATAGAACAAGTAACCTTTACAGGAGCAGACGATTCTGTTTCTCCTGAAGCATTATCAGCGATTTCAAAAGAATTTCCATTTGTAGAGTGGGGAATTTTACTAGGTACTACATATTCTATATATGACGATGTAGGATTGCCACGATTCCCGTCCACATCATGGGTAGATTCCTTAGCTGAAGTATATAAGAAACATATGCGTGACGAGTTGGCACCTATGAAGCTTTCGGCTCACTGGTGTGAACCTTTTGCAGGGGAACTGGTAACAAAGGGTAGGTCTTTTAATGATATCCAGGGACTAAATGGAATCCCCAATATCTTTAAAAGAACTCAAATAAACACTTATGGATTGAAATATATTTTTGCTGAGTCATTTCTCGAAGAAATAAGAAAACATCCAGAGATGGAATTCATTTTACAGATAGACGGTGTAAACGATGATTTTGTATTAGGTACAAATTTACCAAATATCTCTTTACTACAAGACTATTCAAGTGGTGCAGGGACTTTTGCTAATGAGTGGGGTCAATGGGAAGGGAAGAAATACGGTTATGCTGGTGGATTAAACATCGATACCCTTCCAGCTGCTATGGATAAGTGGCTGGGTAGACCTGCCAATGAAACGATAGCGTGGATAGCTATGGAGTCTGGAGTACGTACTGGAACATCTGTTGCTGATGGGAATAAGTCTGTATTTGATTTGCAAAAAGTGGAAGATGTATTAACGTGGGCTGACCCGCATTGGTACTACTCCACGACAGTTCTGAAATCTTCTGCAGACGCTGGGATAGGTGTCCCCCACAGAAAGACGAGGATGCAACATGCAAGTACGTGAGACAAAATGGACTCCCATGAAAGCCTTAGGGAGAGCGCAACGAGAAGTTGAGTCCCTTGGACTTCCTAATTTTAAAGTCGATTTAGAAGAACGGCAGGACTTAGAATTCTCTAAATTAACTAACTATGATAATAAAGAACTGGAAGATTTTTTAACTATGTATGGTGGTTACAAGGCGTATCTTGAAACACGAGTTTCAGATATTGAAGCAACTGTTGGAGCGTTTGAGGCCGCTTTTAATGAGGGTTATAACACGGCTCTATTTAAGGTTACTCAAGAGTATAATGAAACAGCTAGAAAGAAGCCTACTCGTGAAGAATTGCGCGGTGAAGTTCTTACTAGATTTGAATCACTACGAGAATTAAAAAGGGAATTAATTGAGCAACAAGCTTTACTTAAAAAAACTCAAGGCTTACTCAATACTTACACAACAGCCTACAACACAGTTAGTAGGGTCGTCGCATTAAGAACATATGGTACTCAAGTACAATGAATTATTTAGGATTGGATTGTTCAAGCCTTGCTGTTCACGGAGCAATAGTAAATGACAAGGAAGAACTTGTATCCCTTCATAAATGGGGGAGCAAGCTTAAAACTTTTGATAGTCGATTCCCGGAGATAACAAAAGAATTTTCCAAGGAATTGAGTAAAATAAATCAAGTAGAATTTGCTTCTATAGAGGCGGCGATTTTCATTCAAAATCCAAAAACTACTATTGCAATAGCAAATGTAATTGGTGCAGTTTGGGCGTTCCTCTTGGAACAATCTATCAATACATCTATAATAGATAATAGGTCTTGGAAGAAAACCGTTATTGGAAAGGGTAATTCTTCCAAAGATGATATCAAGAAATTTGCAATAGAGAAGTGGGGAGATAAGTTCCCCGAACAAGATTATGCAGATGCAGCATGTGTTGCATTATGGAACAAAAGGAGGTTCTAGTATGGTAATGGGAGGCGAAGGTCTTAGAAAGGTAGGACCCGACCAAATGTATATGGGCGGGGCCAAACAGGAAAAGAAGAAGTTGGAGTATAAGGACAAGTTTCCTGAAAACCTTCCAACGTTAGACGATGTACGAAAGAAATATGGAACCGTTGTTTGGTGCAAATATTTAGCTTGTAAATCAAATCAAGAAGTAAAAGGTTTACAAACGACTAGTGGAACTGTTTTAAAAAATAGTCAGTATAATCCAATTAATGAACAAGACCATGTATGGACTGGTATTTGTACACGAGGAGAAATTGCTATTAAATACGATGAAATAACAACTACAAGTGGGGCGAAGGCGAAATATAACGTCCCCAATTGTTTTACTAGTTCGACTAAGCAGACAGGTCATGTCGATTTCAGTAATTTCTTAAATTCAGACGGTAGTCCCCTAGGTGGTAACGTATCTTCGCAACATGAATCAGATGCTGGTTATGGTGTGTTTGATTCTAATAGTATTTACGACGATTAGTTACTATGCCAAAGTATATTCCTGAATCAGTTAGATTAGAGGCTATGCAATTATTTATTGCAGGGAACCTCACGGCTAAAGAGATAGCTGAGTATGTCTCCAAAGATGGGGTTGTTGTAAGACCACCTACTATCTATGCGTGGGCAAAGAAGGAAAAATGGGCAGAACAAAAATCTGTGGCAATTGCAGATAAGAAACAAAAGATTGTTGAGACAGAAGCACAAAGATTTACTAGATTGCAAGAGGACCAGTTAGATAGCTATACGCAAATATCTAATAAGGCTACACGAGAGATAACAGAGTTACATTTCGATAGAGCCTTAGATGCAGCAAGGGCTGCTGATATTGGTATTAAAGGGCAAAGAGAAGTGTTATCAGGGATGATAAACCTCCAATTTGTACAGGATGTTTTAGGTATTCTTGTAGAAGAGGTCCAAGACCAGGGACTTTTGCAGAAGATTGCTGTTAAATTAAAAACTCTTGTACAAACTTCGGAGGAGAAAAAATAAGTGGCTAAAGATGTAGTGTCTATAGATAGCGCTTTTAACCTGCTATCTGATGGGTTATTAAAACAAAAACAATATGATGTTGGCACGTTCCGTGAGTTCATAGAAAACATTTGGTCATTGTCTTATGACAGTCCTGAATACTTTAAAGCCTGGCACGTATCTATTTTAGCCGAAGATATACAAGAATGTATTGAAAGCAACTTAAATTATGTTTGCGTTTTACCTAGGGGACATTTCAAATCTACAATCTTAGGTCATGCCTTTAGTGTATGGAGACTTTTAACTGCCCCTAGAGATATGTCAGTTCTTTATTTATCTTATAGCGATGGAATGGCTAGATATCATATCGCTGAGATAAATAAAACAGTTATGAGAAATCCAATTATTACAGAAATGCTTGTAAATAGAAATCCTAAAGCAGATTTTTCCGCTAGATTTTTTAAAAACAATCAACCTATGGAAATTATGCATGGTGGATTGTTTTCTTTCAAGAGAGGTATGCATGTCAACGGTGCTTTAATTGCAGATGACGTACTACGTGACCCTGAGAATCCATTGAACATGGGACAGATTACTAAAGTGGAAGACCACTTCATGACTGAATCAATGTTCATACCTTTAAAGGAAGCCCCTGTTATTGTTGTAGGAACTCCTATGATGCCCGGAGATTTGTTAGCCAAGCTTCAAGACGACGCTCGATTTAAGTCAAGAGTTCTTCCAGCATTAGACCCAGTTCCGGGGCGTAGAGTATTAGCACCTGAGATTATGGATGAGAAGTATTTATTAGCACAACAAAAAGCACGCCCTAAATCATTTGCTTCTGAGTTTATGTTAGTACCACATTTCTCAACTGAGTCATATTTTAGTGATGAAGACATAACTAAATGCGAAGATGAAACTTTAAGGTCAGCACCAGCTACTAAAGAGTTTAAAGATTGGGAAGGGGGTGACCAGTTCTTTGGTGGCTTCGATGTGGGTAAAAAAAGACATCCATCCCACCTAGTAATCTTTAGAAAACGAGGGGAGAAGGTTGAACAAGTTCATCACTCCTTTTTAGATGGTTGGAGTTACTCGGACCAAATTGAATATTTAAATGAAGTTGCTGATAATTTTAAATTAACTAGTGGGTACATAGATAACACTCGCGGGGAACTCGAAGACAGAGGATTGGACACTAGATGGCGTGGAATGCATTTCACATTGAAAGCAAAAAATACCATGGCCGGAGTGTTTGAAAATTTTGTTCATTCGGGTATCATAAGATTAATCAAGGATGAAAGGCAGAAGCAGCAGATTCTTTCTGTTAGCAATGAATTAAAGGCTCCTGCTACTCCTATGGGTCATGGGGATGCGTTTTTCTCAATCGCCATGGCTTTACAGGCCATTCATGATACAGCTTATAAGTTTGTAAATTTGGGGAGTGTGACTGATTGGTTTAATGCTGTTAGTCCCGATGAAACTTCTGAAAAAACTTCTGAAATTAGAAAAGAACAACTTGATGATGAGACTGGGTTTGGTTTCAATGAGGGTCCTGACAGCAGCAAGGCAAATCCTTTGCAAATGCAGCCCGTCAATGCAATAGAAATAGCGGAGTTTGCCCCAAATCCACAATGTGAGGAAGCAGTTTGTAACCCTGCCTTTTGGGTTCCTGAGAATGGTCTTTGCCTCTATTGTGGCCATAGACAATAGAATTTATTTTTTTATACGGAGATAAAAACCTTAAATGACAACAGTTAGAAATTATGTACAGCTCTCAGAACAAGCCCAAACTATTTTAGAGCACAGATATTTACTCAAGAATGATAAGAACAATATTATTGAAACGCCCGAAGAATTATTTAATCGTGTGTCTAATGGGGTTGCATCAGTTGAAACATTATATGGGAATCTTCCCGTAGAATCTGACTTATCTGCAATGGCTTTCTATGACATCATGAGCAATTTTGAATTTATACCTAACTCACCTACATTGATGAATGCTGGTACAGAACAAGGTACTCTAAGTGCTTGTTTTGTATTACCTTTGGAAGATTCAATGGAAGGTATAATGAAAGCTGCTACTGATAGTGCTATGGTACAAAAGTTTGGTGGGGGTACGGGTTTTGCCTTGTCAAAACTTCGACCTAGAGGAGATGCAATAAAATCAACACATGGAATCGCATGCGGACCAATTGAAGTATTGAAGACTCTCTCTAGGGTTTCTTCAATGATAACTCAGGGAGGCAAAAGAGATGGTGCGAATATGGCCATTATGTCTATCTATCATCCTGATATCCTTGACTTTATTAGTTGTAAAGCTGTTGAAGGGGATATTCACAACTTTAATATTTCGGTTGGTGTAGACAGACATTTTATGGAATGTGTTAAGCATGACCTTGATTATGATTTAGTTAACCCCAAAAATTTAAAGATTGTTGGAAAACAAAATGCACGGGAAGTTTTTACGAAAATAATTGAAGGTGCATGGAAGAATGGAGAACCTGGAATGGTTTTCCTAGATTCAATTAATAGAGACAATCATGTTATCTCAGAATATGGGGAAATGATTGCTACTAATCCATGTGGCGAACAACCATTACTTCCCAATGAATCTTGCAACCTAGGTTCTATTAATCTTGCTAAGTTTTATAAATCTGATGGAGATTTTACGGATGATGAATTAATACCTTTTGGGACACGAGCAGAAAATTATCTCAGCTGGAATGACAAAGTTGATTGGGCGAGATTAAAAGAAGTGACTGAGCTTGGAGTTCGCTTTTTAGACGATGTTATCGACGCCAATTATTATGCAACTCCTGAAATTGAACAGATGACTAAAGCCACTCGTAAGATTGGTTTAGGTATTATGGGATTTGCAGATTTACTAATCCAGTTAAAAATATCTTATGCTTCAGAAGAGGCAAGAGATATTGGTTCAAAGATTATGGGGTTAGTTCAAGAGTGGGCTGATGAAGAATCTATTCGCCTTGGTGAAAGCCGAGGGGTTTTCCCGGCCTGGGAACGAAGTACTTATAACAAGGAAACAGAACAATTCCGAAATAACTGCCGTCTAACCGTTGCCCCAACAGGAACGATATCAATGATAGCAGACACTTCTAGTGGTATTGAGCCTACCTTTGCCTTGGCCTGGAAGAAGCAAAATATCTTAGAGGGTAAAACATTAAACTATGTAAACAAATATTTTGAGGCTGATGCTAAAAAGTATGGATTTTATTCTGAAGATTTGATGGAATACTTAGCAGAAGGTGGCGCGTTAGAAAGCGTACCTCAAGTTCCAGATTGGGCTAAAGAAGTTTATACAACAGCCCCAGAGATTTCTCCAGAAGACCATGTATTAATGCAAGCCGCTTTTCAAGAGTCGTGTGATTCTGGAATATCCAAAACAATAAACTTTGCTAATAATGCAACTCTACAAGATGTGGAAGATGCTTATATGTTGGCATATGAAACAGGATGTAAAGGTATTACTGTTTATCGTGCGGGAAGTAGAGAGAAGGAAGTTCTAGTCAAAGGTAATCAAAAAGAAGAAAAACAGCTTGCCTTAGATGGTTTGGCTTTTAATGAAACAGTTTTAGGAGAGATAGGACATGGAAATTGCTGTGATAACCCAATGATTGTTTTTGCTGACGGGTGTGAAACATGTAAGTCATGTGGCCACAGTGCTTGTTTAATAGCATAGGTAATTTTTTAACAATTGAGTATAATATAAAATGAGAGAAGAATAGGAGTTGAATATGCCTTTAGGAAATATCCTTTCCGGGACAGAGCAACAATACGTAGCGAATAAAGATGACAAGGAAACATGGCGAATCTTAAACACTTGGCATGAGGATTTGAAACACCTTGACGCTGATGACGAAATTAACGACGACAGTCCGGCGGTTCTCTGCCTCTCTGAAGGTCAATTCATAGCTTTGATAAAGGAAGCAGCGACGACAGGACAGATACAGAACGCTAACTTTGGGGGAGGGGACACAGAGGAACTTGAAAGAGAGTTTACTGCCGAACTCGATATGAAACAACGAGAGACAGAACGTTTGCAGGAAAAGCTTGACAACCTTCAAAATGCAACCAGTGAAGTCATGGAAAATAGTTTAACTTCTGAGGATTATAAACTTAAAGAAAAAGCTATGGCTTCCATATTGAAATTAGTGTCTATGCAGGACATGACTAACCTTAGTAGGGAATAAGTATGAAATTATCTGAATACATGCCTCAAGTTCCCCAAATGCAACAGACGATGGCAGACTTGAACAAACAGATTAGTTTGTTAGACGTCATGAAATCGCAGGGAGATATTGGTCAGGCGCAAACAGTTGGCCTTGACCAGATAGTTAATACTTGGGTTAGACATCAGATGGCCTATCGCCAGCAATTGGTGATGGACTTACAGACTGTCTCAATGTCTGTAGAAGAAATTCGGGGACCCCTAAGTCATATTACAAGTGAAGTCTTTAGGCGTGGGATGGAAATTACCCCAAACAAGGAAGACCCAGACACAGAACAAAAAGAACATTTACAGAAGTGGTTAAAAGACTGTAATATATTCGACCAATCTTTAGAAGAGGTTCTTAGGCAATTTCATTTTGATGTGAATGCCTTAGATGATGGATTCTTATATTTGGCTAAAGAATATCAGGATAATGGTGATGGAACCGTTTCATCTAGGCTTCAAGAAATAAGACGTTTAAATCCAGCCTTAGTCGAGTTTGACTTAGACCAAGCTGGATTACCTAAGAACGCTCATTTTATCTGCCCTATCCATAGGGAGTTGACGCAAGACACAGCAGGAATGTGTGAGCATGACAACTGTCATGTCAAGTTAATGCCTGTCATGTATAAGTATTATCATCGAAGTAAACATATGTATTTCTCTGACAAAGAGATTATTCATTTGTCGAAGTTCTCTCCATCTGAAACATATGGATGGAGTCCGATTTTAACAATCTTTGAAAAGGCACTTACCTTGGTAGGGATGGATAAAAATCTATATAGGTATTTCTTTGAGAGGAAGATGCCTGCTAGCATGTTAATGGTAACTACTGATGACCCTGAGTCATTGCGTAGAGAACGAGAACATATCGCGGCACAAACACGATTAGACCCTAACTATATTCCAATGGTAGCTGTTTCAGCTAGAAACCAAAGAGGTAGAGTAGACCTTGTAAGGTTATTCCATACTCTGAATGAAATGGATTATCTACCTGTAAGAGAAGAAGTTAGAGAACGTGTTGCAGCTATGTGGGGTGTAACTCCAGCCTGGCAAGGTGCCCCAGAAGCATTTGGTGGATTATCTACACAAACTCAACAGTTAGTTGTTATGAGTCGTGTAGTTGAGGGCGACCAAAGATTGTTCATTGATAAAGTATTCCCACAATTGTTGGATGCTTTTGGTATTACAGACTATGCAATTAACTTACCAACTCCTGAAGAAAAAGCTGAGAACACTCGACTATCTTTTGCTCAACAGAAGATTCAAATTGTTAATCAGTTTAGTCAATTAGGATTTGACGTTAAACTAAAAGAACAAGATGTTGCTTTACATGAAGTTGAATTTATCATAAGTGGTCAACCAACACCTATGGCTCAGATGCAAGCTGAACAAATGGCTATAGGCATTCAACAGCAACAAGAGCAAATCGAACAAATGAAGGAACAGCAAGAACAACAACAAGCTATGCAAGAGCAGATGGCTGAAGAAGGAGAAGTACCTGAAGAAGGTATGATGTCTGCTGAAGGAGAAGCCATTCAAGCAATGTTAAAGGCTTACAAGCCACCTTCACAACGAAAATTTAAAGGTCGAACTGGTGGTGTTACTCCTGATTGGCATGATAAATCCCCAGATGAAGAGAGGGATATCGATGAATATGCTGAAGCTAGGAGTAAGAAAAACGAATTAACCTTATCAAAATCTTGGGTTGAGTCTTTAAATGATAAGGGCTACACTTCTCCCCTTATTAAAGAGGTCACCCCTGATATGAGTCAGATGTGGTTCTCTCAAGGCGGAATAGATTATATAGCCATGCTCTCTCCTACTGGAGTAACTCATGTAGAAAAGGCAACGTTTGCTGACCCAACTAGATATAGTAGAGTTCAACAAGAGAAACCTAAAGCTACAAAACCTACTGAGATAGAGATAGATGACTAAGAAAACTAGATACAGCTTACTTAAGGCGTGGGTGCCAAACTACAGAGAGTCCCAAAGGACAGGTAATAATTGGGTGACAAATCCTAGAGGACAGGACGATTCCTATAAGAAGGAAAAGAAAAACCTCCGTAAAGAGGGCGATGGGGGTGGTGCAACATCTGGTTCTTTTGGGGATGGCGGCGGTACTGTATTCACCTCAACCAACGCTGGAATCTTTACTCCCACTCATTCGGACCGTGGTGAACGCAAGAAGAATAATAAAAAGAAACGAACTGGAGTAGATAAACTAGCAGATTTTGTAAATGACGGTAGTCCAGAAAGAAAGATGCAAAAAGCAACGAGTGGCTTCGTTCTTAATTTAATTGATTGGGTAAGATTAGAATTAAGGAAAAAAGATTCTCTTAAAATAGAGAAAGTATTTAGGCAAGCAACAAGTTCTACAGCTATAAATGACCAAACTAAACAGACTGATGGGCTTAGAAACCCTGTTGAATTTGATGCAAGCCCCGATGACCAATCAGATGTAGAGCAAAAAGATATGGAAAGAAAAATTAAGATGTTAGATGATAAGGAGGATTCTCATGGAGGGAAGACTCAAGACACAGGCTCTGCTTCGCAAGCTGCTCCAGCTGGGCTGGACATTCAGCTTCGCTGGGAATCAGGCACACCCCAAGATGATTTAGCTACAGGTGGGGATAAGGATAAAGACCAAGGGAAAATAGAAGAACTAGAAGAAGAGACAAAAGAGACTCCATTTCACAAGTTATTGGGTAAAGACCTTTATCAAAGGCTGGTAGATGAAGATTGACTTCAAATTCATTGCATGCTAAGCTGTGCCCAAAGTGCCAAGGAAAAATGTATCTAAATGAAGACAAAGATTTACAGTGTCTCATCTGCGCAAAGATATTAGTAATGACAGTCAGGAGAGCATATGATTCCAGAAAAGGTAAAATCAGAGATAATAAGAAGAAGAGCGTTGGGAGCAACTTGGACTTCGATAGCGACGTGGTTGCAGGACGAACACGGAGTGGCCATACATCGGAGCACGATTCAACGCTGGCACGCCAAAGAAAATCTCTTGGTAATGCAGGCCGGAGAGGATTATCTTCCCGGAGATGATTATCTTCCCGGAGATGATTTAACTACACGAGTTAAACTTGATAAGAAAGTCGCCACATATAAAGGTGAGGCTGACTTCTATAAGAAGCTTTACCAAGCATCCTTAAAAGATAATACTAAAAAAGAGATTATAGTAGATGCTATAAAAGAATACACCAAAGCTTTTCCAAGGGTTTCGATACGACAAATCAATCCACCTTCTCTTAGTGGAACTTCACCACAAATAATGGTAGCCCCTTTATCGGACACACATATTGGGGAACATGTTTATAAAGAGCAGATGCATGGTCTTAATGAATATACCTTTGAGATATTTAATAAAAGATTATATGGGTGG
>Ga0114996_10009692_pt1 | contig 10535 bp, 10 predicted proteins | sample ArcticOcean_MG_C_4_FD_87039 | JGI IMG/M metagenome (GOLD analysis project Ga0114996, IMG submission 87039) | Marine microbial communities from western Arctic Ocean - ArcticOcean_MG_CB4_134 | ecosystem: Environmental > Aquatic > Marine > Oceanic | place: Arctic Ocean: Canada Basin | collected... | reverse complement strand
TGCCGGCAATCGCCACCGATGTTGGCGATGCGGCGCGCATTGTCAGCGATTCAGGGCGCATTGTGCCGCCGCGCGATGCCGACGCGCTCGCCGTAGCCATCCATGAGTTGGCGTTCGAGCCGCTTACCTTTCGTGCGGCACGTAAGCTTCATGCGCGCGCCTTGATCGAAAAGCGTAACTCCGTGGCTGAGTATTTGAAGAATAATGAGCAGATTTATGCGTCCTTGGTCTAATTGGCGGCAGTCCTAGAGCGATGTGCGGTTTTGCCGGGCGGGTTGATTTCGCAGGTATCGATTCCGCGAGCATGACACCGCGCCTCGCAAGCGCTAAGGCGCGCCTGTACCCGCGTGGCCCCGACAGCCAGGAGACTTGGCGTGATAATCGTTGCGCGCTGGTCAATACGCGGCTCTCGATTCAGGATCTGAGCAGCGCCGCAACCCTGCCGATGACGAGCCACGGCCTGGTGATCGCCTACAATGGCGAGATATTCAATTTTCATGAACTCCGCGCCGAGCTTGAAACCGCCGGCCATATATTCACCAGCCACGGCGATACGGAAGTGCTGCTCGCTGGCTGGCGCACCTGGGGAGAGGGATTGCTGCCGCGCCTTGCCGGCATGTTCGCCTTTGCTATTTGGGATGCGGCGGCATCCGAGCTTGTCCTGGTGCGCGATCGATTGGGCAAGAAGCCGCTGCTCTATAAAGCCGAAAGCGGGCGCTGCAGTTTCGCCTCTGAGCTCGCCGCCTTGGAGACCCTGCTTGATAGCGCGCCGGCGCTCGATATGTCGGCTTTGCACATGCTGTTCACTTTGCGCTATGTGCCGGAGCCGCTCGCCATCGTCGAAGGCGTACAAAAATTACCCGGAGGGCATTTGGCGCGCGTGACGGCCGAAGGCGTCACCGTGAAACGCTGGTACGACCTAAAGAGTGCTCGCCCGCCAACCTATAGCGATCCCCGAGAAGCTGAGCGCGATCTGGTGGCGCGCTTCGACGAAGCGGTGCGTTGCCGTCTGGTCGCCGATGTACCGCTTGGCGTGTTTCTTTCCGGCGGTATCGATTCGGCCCTGGTGGCGGCGTCGATGGTGCGCGCCGGCGAACGGGTGCGTAGTTTCACCGTCGGCTTTGCCGGTGCGGCGGACTATTATGAGGAGCGCCCCGCCGCCCAGCGTGTGGCGCAATATCTCGGCACCGAGCACACCGTGCTGGAAATATCACCAGCCGACGCACGTGCCGCCCTGGACGGTGTATTCCTCGGTCTCGATGAGCCCTTCGCCGATTCTTCCGCCATTCCGACATTTCTTCTGGCACGTGAGACTCGCCGCCATGTCACTGTGGCGCTCTCCGGCGATGGCGCCGATGAAGTGTTCGGCGGCTATCGCAAATATCAGGGCGAGTTGATGGCGGCGCGCTACCATGCCTTGCCGCGCCTGTTGCGGCGCGGCGTGATCGAGCCGCTGGTGGCGGCGTTGCCCGAGCGCAAATCAAGCCCGCTGCTGGAGCGCGCCCGGCGGCTGCGCCGCTTTACCCAGCATGCCGGCAAGGATGCGGTCGGTCGTCAGGCCGGTTGGATGCGCCTGATGAGCGATGCTGAAAGGACGCGATTGTTTGCCCGCTCCCACAGCGCGCCGAGTTTGCGCGATAAGGTGGCGGCGTTGCGCCAAGAATGCGGCGATGCGGACTCGCTCAACGCCATGCTCTACGCAGATATGCGCTTGGGGTTGCCCGGCGACATGCTGGTCAAGAGCGATCGCATGAGCATGGCCAACAGCCTCGAAGTGCGCTGCCCGTTTCTCGATCACCGCGTGGTGGAATGCGCCGCCGCCATGCCGGGTGCGTTCAAACTGGTGCCTGGTGAAGGCAAGCGGGTATTGCGCCGCGCCTTTGCCGATCGACTGCCGGCGGAAGTTTTCGCGTTGCCGAAGAAAGGTTTCGAAATTCCCATCGCCGAGTGGCTCACTGGCCCGCTGGAGGATTTAACCCGCCGCTCGATCGATGCGGGCCGTCTTGAGCGCCAGGGAATCTTCCGGCCTGAGCAGCCGCGCCGTTGGTACGCCGATCTCAAGGCAGGCCGGCGCGATTCTTCGGAGAAGCTGTGGACGCTGATCGCTTTTCAGGCCTGGTGCGAAAACTTCCGCCCCGATCTTGCCGCGTGACGCCATGAAAATCTGCCAGCTCTGCGCCGTCGATTTCACGCTCTACCATTTTATTCTCCCCCTCATGCGAGCCGAGCAGGCGGCCGGGCATGAAGTCGTGGGCGTTTGTTCGAACGGCCCGTGGTTGGAGAAGGTTCGGGCCGAAGGCTTCCGCACAATGCCGATCCCCATCGCCCGCAATCTCAATCCGCTGCGTCATTGGGTGAGCTACCTGCGTCTGGTTCGCCTGTTCCGCCAAGAGCGATTCGACTTAGTGCATGTGCACACGCCGATCGCCGCTTTGTTGGGCCGCCTTGCGGCGCGGCGCGCAGGTGTTGGGCGCATCGTCTATACCGCGCACGGATTTTATTTTCATGAGCATATGGCGCCGTGGAAGCGCGCGCTCTTCATCGCCTTGGAAAAATGGGGCGGGCGACATACGGATATTCTCTTTACCCAGGCCGAAGAAGACGCCGAGAGCGCGCGCCGCCTCGGCCTCTGTCGCGGCGGCGTGATCGAAGCCATCGGCAACGGCGTCGATCCGGCGCGCTTTGCACCGGCGGTAGACGGCGGCGCGGCGCGGCGCCGCTTGCGCGCCGAGTTGGATACACCCGAGGATGCGGTCGTGGTCATGATGACCGGTCGCATGGTGGCGGAAAAAGGCTATCCTGAACTGTTCGCGGCGATGGCCGGTCAGGACGCTATTCTGTGGGCCGCCGGCGAACGGCTGGCCAGCGATCATGCCGCTCAGGTGAGCCTCGCTGCACCGCCAGCCAACGTCCGTCTCCTCGGCCACCGCCAAGATGTGCCCGATCTGCTGCGCGCCGCCGACATCTTCACCCTGCCGTCGCACCGCGAAGGCATGCCGCGCTCGATCATCGAGGCGATGATGGTCGGTCTGCCGGTGATCGCCACCGATATCCGCGGTTCGCGCGAGGAAGTGGTGCGGGGAGAGACCGGCCTCCTGGTGCCGGTCGCCGACAAAGATGCCTTGGCCGGTGCGATCCGCGAACTCTCCGCCGATCCTGCGCTGCGGCAGCGAATGGGCGATGCGGGTCGGCGCCGCGCGCTCGATCTTTATGACGAATCCAAAGTCATCGAGCGCCAATTGAAGCGGCTCGCGCTGACGGATTAGTGCTGCTGCCGGGGTTTAATTCTTGGGGATTCGGAGAAGCGCCCATTTGACCACCGTTTCTTCGGCCTCGACGGGCCCGGTGATAATGACCTGTTCGCTGCGCCGGCGGTTTAGACCGTCGCTCGCGTAAACACTCTCATTCAATCCAATGGTGCCGCCGCTGGCGCGTATTTGCCAGCCGCTGCCGCTTGGCTGGCGCAGCAACACCGAGCCGCCATCCTGCACCAGCGAAGCCTGCACATCGGGATGCAGGTGGAAACGTATGGTAAAGGAGCGCCCGCCGCGATTGTTGGCGTTGGCGCGCGTCAAGATATCTTCACCGCGCAGGTTGTTGCCGTCGGGGGCGACATAAAGCCGGCGCTGGTGATTGAGGCCGAACGGCTCCCGGTAGCCGTCATGGCTTGCTTCCAGCCATGTTGCACCTTCCTGATCTTCGCGCTGGCTTTCGATGCGCGTCGGCCCGGTGCCAATGGAGCCATCATCGAATAACTCGCAGGAATTTGTGTCGTTCACGGTCAAGGTCGAATGCGCCGCCGTGGCGCGCAGCGCTTTGCGCCACGCATCGTCATCGCCGCGCCAGGCGCCGCAATTTACGATCAGGCGTTCTTTACCGGCGCTGAGTTCGAAGCTCAGTGTGCCGGCATGGACCCGCCGCCCGAATTTTGCCGGCGCGCCGAAGTCGGCGATAAGCAGCGAGCGGCCTGCTTGAACGCGGCGGAAGCCGACATGCGGCGCGTTGTCCAAGGCCCGGCCCTTGGTGCCGCACTGGGCCAAAACGAGATCGATCAGCCACGGCTCTGTTTCGACCGAATCGTTGAACAGGGCCAGCGCGCCGTCGCCGTGACGGAAGGCGCGAAGAATTGGCGCCATGCGGTCGATCGCGTTGTTGAGGGCTTCCGGTGAGGGCTGCCCGGCAGATATCAAAGAGCCGCGTATATCGATCAAGTGACGCAGAACCGAAAGATGAGCAGAGGGACTGCGCTCGAAATGCCCGCCGTCGGGCAAAATCTGGCGCGTCAGTTCCGCCGCCAATAATTTCAGCGCTTGGTGCGTGCGCCGCTCACCGTCCGGCAGGCTGAGGCCGCTATAGAGCAGGCCCTTGATGGCCAGGAACCGTTCCGAGCCGTCCTCGCAGGTACGCGCGGTGCGCGACAGATGGCGCGCTTGCAGCGTCACGCCCTGGAAAAAGCGCTTCGAAAACGACGAATCCGAATCCTTGAGGAGGAATTCCGCGTGCGACAGCCACGCCGCCACGCGCCGGCCCAGCAGATCGGGGCTCCACGGTCGCGGGTCGATGGCGGTATGGACATCAAGCCAGTGCAGCACCAGCTTGCGCGCCCGCGCCCGTGACACCTGTGTGGCGAGGGCCTGCAAATCGCGCAACCAGTCGAAACTTTGAAGTTCGCGGAACCAGTATTCGCTGGCGCCGGTGTGGCGCCAGGGGGGGCCGTCCTGGCCGCCGCCCGGCCGCGGCCCGTTTGGTGCCGTAACCTCCTGGCCGGCAAAGGCGTAGCGGTTCTCGAGAAGCGCACTGCCGCGGCCGGCATCGCCCGGGAGCATGTCGGCCGGCTGCAGCAGTAATTTATCCGGCGTACGGCCGCTAAGTGTCAGGCGGTAAGCCGAGCTAGCGTAGCCCAATCCCTTTATCTTGCCGACCACACCGCTGAGGGTAGTTCCGCCGGCGGAATTCTTGCGGCGGCCCCGCGCCATGACGCCTAATCTCCCGAAGCGGCGGCAGGTGGCGCGCCTTTCCGGGCGTTCCGCGCGGCGTTCGGCGTGCCGCGCAAGGCGGCGATATTCTCGCCATAATTTCCGTCGGCAAATGTCGCGGAACCGGCAACCAGCACGTCCGCGCCGGCGGCAATCGCGCGCGCCGCAGTGCTGCGGGTGATGCCGCCATCGACCTGCAATTAGTGCGCCCGGCGGGAGCCATCGACGAGAGCGCCCAGTTCTTTGATCTTGTCGATTTGGCTGGTGATAAACGACTGGCCGCCAAATCCCGGATTGACCGTCATCACCAGCACCAGGTCCAGTTCGCCAAGCAGCGGCTGCACGGCCTGAGGCGGCGTGCCGGGATTGAGAGCGACGCCGGCTTTCTTACCCAACGCTTTGATGTGCTGGATCGTGCGATGAAGATGGGCGCCGGATTCGGCATGGACCGTCAGGATATCGCTTCCCGCCTCGGCAAATGCGGCGAGGTAAGGATCGACCGGAGAGATCATCAAATGGACGTCAAACGGCAACTTGCTATGCGGTCTGAGGTCGCGAACGATCTCCGGGCCGATGGTGATGTTGGGCACGAAATGCCCGTCCATCACATCAATATGAATCCAATCCGCGCCCGCCTGATCAACCGCCTGCACCTCTTCACCCAGGCGCGCAAAGTCCGCTGATAGGATTGACGGAGCGATTCGCACAGACTGTTGCATGTCCCGTTTCGTAGCAGCTTAGAAGGTGCGCCGCAAGCGCGCGGCATAGAAGCCGTCCATGCCGCCGGCTGCCGCCAAATGACAGGGTAACGTCCGTAGATCGCCGGCCGGCGTGATCGCTTCAACCAGGCCCGCGGCTTCATTTGCGGTGATGGCGACTCGTTCCGCCGGTGCGCCTGCGGCAAGAAATTTTTCGATCTGCTCGGGCCCTTCAGGAGGCTCGAGCGAGCACACCGCATAGACCAGCAAGCCACCCGGCTTGATCATCTTGATCGCCGCTTGCAGCAGGCGCGCTTGCCGACCGGCAAGTTCCGCCACGTCTTCTGGCTGGCGCCGCCACATGATATCGGGATGACGGCGGATGGTGCCGGTGGCGCTGCACGGCGCGTCCAGTAAAAGACCATCGGCCAATTCCTGTGGGCGCCAGGTCTCGCCCTCAGCCTTGACGATTTCCGCTGTGAGACCGAGGCGGTCAAGGTTTTGCCGCAGCCGTGTCAGGCGGGCCGGCGAACGGTCCAGCGCCTGCACATGGGCGCCGGCCGCAGCGAGCTGCGCGGTCTTGCCGCCGGGTGCGGCGCCGATCTCGATAATATGCTGTCCCGATACCGCGCCCAGTAGCCGGGCCGGCAGGGCGGCGGCTAAATCTTGCACCCACCAGGCGCCCTCGGCATACCCGTCGAGCGCGTCCACCGCGCCGGCGCGCTTGAGGCGGAGGGTGCCGCCCGGCATTGCTGTGCCGCCGAGGCGCGCGGCCCAGGCGGGCGCCGCCTGTTTGAAGCTGAGATCGATCGGCGGCTCGGCCATATGGGCAAGTGCGATCGCGCGGCAGCGTTGTTCGCCATAACACGTCGTCCAGCTTTGCCACAGCCAATCGCTGGTATTGAGGCGCGCCGCATCCTGCATCGGAAGCAGTGCCGCGCCGTCGCGCGCCAGCCGTCGGAGCAGCGCGTTAACCAGACCCTTGAGCGCCGCATGACGCGATTGGGCCGTGAGCGCGACGGCGCCGTCTACTGCCGCGTGGGCCGGGGTGTTGAGGAATAAAAGCTGGGCCGCGCCGAGGCGCAAAATGTCGCGCACGGGCGCGCGCCGGGCGGGCAGCGGTTTTTCCAGCAATCTATCGATGGCATTGTCGATCTGACCCAGGCGACGCAACGTCGTGAGCAGCAGAAGACGGGTAAAGGCGCGGTCGCGGTCGGACATCGCCGTGAACGCCGATTGCGTGTCGAGCGCGTCAGCCGGATTGCGGCTCTTGCGCAGCACCGCTTCGAGGGCAATCCGTGCACATGCACGGCTTGCTGCGGGCGGTGCCGGCGGACGGGATTTTCGGGCGGGCGGCATGGTCTTTCTTATAGCGATAAATCAGCGCGATTCGTAGCGCTCCATTTTGCTCTGGCGGCGGGTGGCATGGTGGGGTATGGATTCTGAATGGCGCTATTCAAACGCAAGGTCAAGCCGGTCGCCGCGGACAAGCCCGCCGAGGCAGCGCAAACGCGCCCGCCGATAGCCGCCAATAAAAGCCCGGCCGGCACCGCATCCACTGCTCCCGTCGCTGACGGTGCTCCCGATGCTCCCGGTGCTCCCGGCGGTGACGCCGTGGCGCCCGAAGTCGGTGGCAGACATGGGCCCGAGCCGACACGCTACGGTGATTGGGAAAATAAAGGCCGCTGCGTCGATTTCTGATTCTACGTTGCCTTCCATGAAGCCCGCCGCAACGGCAGACAGGCGGCCATTTTTGCGCTGATTTGTTCTTGCTTTATTCCAATTAATGTGGTTATTATCCCCCATAGGTTGATCATACTTGTCGTGATTGGCTATATTTCTCCTTATAAGTGTAAATTATTTGAGCGGTGTGGAGGACTAGACAAATATTATTTCGCGCGCGCCGCGTAGCTCGGGTGGCGCACCGTGGCGGCGGGCGCGTCTTGCTGCCTATATGTTTGTTTTGCCTGCTGTTGATGATGCCGCCGCTCTTTGCGCGTGAAACCTTGCTCGGGCCCGTGCCGGCGACAGTTCTCAGGGTGATCGATGGCGATTCGCTGGTCGTGCGCGCCACCATTTGGTTGGGGCAGGAAGTGGAAACGACGGTTCGCTTGCTCGGTGTCGATACGCCGGAGTTGCGCGGTGCGTGCGGTGAAGAGCGCAACTTGGCGACGCGCTCTCGTGCCTTCACCGCCCGGCTGGCCGATACCGGTGCTGAAATCAGCCTCAGCGATATTCAACTAGGGAAATTCGCCGGGCGGGTGCTGGCGCGCGTGGTGACGGCGGGCGGGGTGGATATCGGCCAGGCCTTGATCGATGCCGGCCTGGCACGCCCCTATCGCGGCGGGCGCCGCGGCTCATGGTGCGTACGCGCTGCCTCCGACGCCGAGCCATCGTAAAACGCTAAGCACCCGCATCCATCTCAAAGCCATGCCAAACCGATACGTCAATGGCAGCGGCGCGGCGGTTCCTTCATCGACGCCAGGCCTTGAGCATCTGTTGAGATTTCTCTAAAGCGACTTTCGCCTCGGCAACAATATCGTCCCGCACGTACACTCGGTCAAAACAGTCATTCGCCCCAGGATAATGTTCGTGATGCGCAATCTCGACATAACCGTGCTGGGCCATCAATTGCGAGATTTCCTCCTGTCGATTCGGGCTCACCTCGATAATCCACTGACGAACAAGTCGCTCTGCAAGTGTCTTTGCCGCACCGCGCATGACGCGGCCTTCGAAGCCGTCGACATCGATTTTTACATGTGTCGGGGCGGCAAGGCCAAACTCGCGGTGCAGACTGTCGATGGAGACGGCCGGCGATCAATGCGATGCAAGAATGGGCTGTGCGCTTCGGCCACCGCGGGCATATTCATCTACGTTGTCGAAGCTGGTCCGCGTTCCGCCAGCGACGGGAAGGCTGTGCATTTTCAGTTTTTTATAGCTCGGTTCGAAATCGCAAGCGCCGAGCATGATATCGATCTTGCTCATGTCGCGGCCGGCGCGCTCAGACATAACTAAGGCCAATAAGATATTTTCGACACTCGGCAAGAACATTTCGACGCTGGCGACACGGCAATTGTGCGTGGCATGTGCATACATGCCCTCATAGCCGTTCGAGGCACCAATATCGTACAGCATATCGCAATCATCGATGGCGTTCAGCCAATCGAAAACTAGACTTTTCGGGTCGGCGCCGAACTGCGTGATTTGGCGCAGGTTTCGATAGCTGCGGACGGGTACGTAAAGTGTCCCTCGAGGCAAAGTTATTGTCGCTTGCCAACAGCGCAAATCACCTTGCCAAGTTAGCCGCCCGCCCCGGCCAAAGCGAAATTTAGTGACTTCACGAGCGAGGTGCCATTTTGGGCGCAAGGCCCGAGCTAGAGGCGCTGGAATCAGTCGCGAAATACGATGCGCGAGCGTAGTTCGTGCGGATTCGGCGGCTAAATTTGGATTGGACATGTAGCTTCCATCATGGCGATCGTGATTTTATTGCGCACCATCGGCACGACAAGGCCACCGACTCTCCCAGGCCCATAGAACGCATTTATAGCACTATGATGAGTTGTTTCCAATCGTCCCCAGGCGGGTGAAGAGCGTCTCATCTTGCGCTCCGGTTCAGCCGCTCTGCATCTCGATCCGCACACCTTACAGATTTGACTTTGCGGCGGATTAAAGCGATTCGCCGCAAATTTGCCGCATTCTAATCTATAGTTGCGGTGCGCTCTTGGATTTGCCTTGAATTTGCCTTGGAACAGCACAGGAATGTCGGCGTGACCTCAACGATTGCCGTTATCGATGATGACCGGAATTTGCTCACTTCGGTGACGATCGCGCTTGAATCCGAGGGATTCGATGTGCGCGCGCATGGTGACGCCGTTGAGGGGCTGCAGGATATCTTGCGCCGCCCGCCGGATTTGGCGATCCTCGATATCAAGATGCCGCGCATGGATGGCTTGGAGGTGCTTCGCCGTCTTCGCCGGCACAGCGATCTACCGGTTATTTTCCTGACCTCCAAGGATCAGGAAGCGGATGAATTGGAAGGGTTGCGGCACGGCGCCGACGATTACGTTTCCAAGCCGTTTTCGCTGCGTTTGTTGATCGAGCGGATTCGCGCGGTGATGCGCCGCAACCTGCCACCGGGCGATGCGGCGCTGAGCCGGGGTGGCACCGGCGAGCTGGAGCCGCCGCTGGTGCGCGGCGCGCTCATACTCGATACGGTAAGGCATGCCTGTACATGGAACGGCGCGCAGGTCATTCTTACCGTCACCGAGTTTTTGCTTCTCAAGGCGCTGGCACTCCGGCCCGGCCATGTGAAAAGCCGCAACCAATTGATGGATGCAGCTTATGACGACCAAACCTATGTCGACGACAGAACCATCGACAGCCACATCAAGCGCATCCGGAAAAAATTCAAAGCCGTCGATCCAGACTTCGCACAGATCGACACCCTCTACGGTGTCGGTTACAAATTCACCCAAATCTGAGGATGTTCTTGGCGCCGCGCCTCCGGAGAACCCCCCGGAGATAACGGCGGGGGCCACTGTCTCCTCCGCCCGCGCTTCTTCTACCCAGCCGCCTGACCCACCACTGCTAGGACACGCCGCCGCGCCGCCGCCGCGCCGCAGGCGCATTCCCGTCGCTTCACTCACCGCGCGAATTCTTGCCATCAATGTGCTGGCGCTCGCCATTGTTGTTGGTGGGTTTCTCTATCTCGATCGTTATCAAAGTGATTTGTTCGATGTCAAACTCGCTGGCCTCGCGCGCGAGGGAGCGTTGATCGCCGGGGCGCTTGGCGAAAGCGTGGTCGTGCTGCCGGATGGAGAGAATAGTTGGCTCGATCCCGAATTGGCTGGGCCGCTTATTC
>Ga0114996_10009690_pt1 | contig 10536 bp, 9 predicted proteins | sample ArcticOcean_MG_C_4_FD_87039 | JGI IMG/M metagenome (GOLD analysis project Ga0114996, IMG submission 87039) | Marine microbial communities from western Arctic Ocean - ArcticOcean_MG_CB4_134 | ecosystem: Environmental > Aquatic > Marine > Oceanic | place: Arctic Ocean: Canada Basin | collected... | reverse complement strand
ATTTTGTGAGTAAAAGAGAAGAAATTCTATCAATGATTTGGAACATGGAAGAAGAAATCATGGGCAAGGATATATAAGATGTTTACAGGATTTCTTACTTTTTTTATTATTTTTGCTGTCATCGGATCTATACTTTATGGACGAAGATTAATAAAAACTGAAAAATCAGATGCAGTTTTTGGAAACCCCGAAAGAGCTAAAGGCGGAGTACACTGGGTAATAGTAGGCACTAGTTTTCTAATATTGTCATGGCTTTATTACTCGTGGGATATAGCAAAATCCTTTTATCCAAAATCAGCAAATGAACTTTGTCAAGTTGCTAAAGTCAATGAGTCATTGTTATCTTTAAAATACCTTTTTCCAATTGTAGAAAGACAACACAAAAGTACAGCTATCATTAAACGTGAAAATATAAATATAGAAAAAAAAATAGCATTAATTCAAAGAGATACAAATTTAAAAAGCCAAGATAAAGAAATATTTGTCACTATACTTCGTAAGACAAAATTAATGATACCTACTTTAACTGACGAAAGGTATTTAGAAGATGTTACTAAAAATATAGTAAATGAATTAACTGGTAGAATAAATTTGTTGATGGCAGAATTTCCAACTGATGCATACCCAACATTAAGCGTTGAAGAAAAAAATGAATTAGATAATGGTTTAAAAAAACAATTGGGATGGGGTGCAACAGGTATGGAGGTTCCCACTCTTCCCGAAAGTAAAAGAGGATTAAAATTTCACATCGCAGCAGTAGAGTTAAATTCTATTAGCGATGAATTTTTTGAAATGAGAAATCATAATCCTGAATATCTAAGACAATCAGAAAAAATTTTTTCCGATATCAAGAAGTATATGGATGGGTTAGATGATGGTCGAGAATTAGACTATATCAAAGATATTAAGAAACTTGTTAGAAGAATAGAGTACGCAAGTATTTTTCCTCCCAATACATTAGTTGAACTTGAAAAATCAATTATAGCCTTTGATGTAGTTCAAAAAAATGAACAAGGAGGCTTAACAGTTATAGATGCTTTTTTATTTCCAGCTGGAAAAATTGTTTCAAATGGCTCTCAGTGTTCAGAAGCAGGACCTGGTAGATGGTTACCTAAACCATCTGACACTTTTAGAATTTTTGGGGATCTTTTAAAACCAAGTGTTGGATATAAAATGATTCCTATGCTTTGGTATGAAATGATGGGGGTTAACAAGATAGTTGGTTTTATGCTTCCAGATTGGATTGCAGATATTTTGCCGGGTAAGTATCCAGTACACAAACAAGATGGAACGGTTGATCCAAACTTTAAAAGTAAAGTTTTAGATATTGTGACTGGAGAATTTAATGCTTTCAAAATACCAGTTCCAGCAGGTCATATTTGGGATTCTTTTTTAAGAGTGTTCTTGGGGTTATCTCTTGGAATAATACTTGGTGTTCCTTTAGGTTTGTTTATGGGTCTAAACAGATTTGCGAAAGGTTTTTTTGATCCTTTGGTAGAATTATATAGACCGGTGCCTCCGCTCGCTTGGGCACCTTTAGTCATTACAGTTTTTGGAATTGATAACGTGGGAAAAGTATTTTTATTATTTATGGTTTCATTTTCAATTATGATTATATCAGCAAGAGCTGGTGCTTCTGGGACTCAATTATCAAAAATTCATGCTGCCCACTCATTGGGTGCATCTAGGTGGCAAATACTAAGAGAAGTAATTTTTCCAAATTCTTTGCCTGAAATACTAACAGGAATAAGAGTTGCGGTCGGTATGTGTTGGGGAACTTTAGTTGCTGCAGAATTTTTAGCTGGCACAACAGGAATTGGATTTGTTGAGAATGTTGCAAGAAAATATATGCAATATGAAGTTATATGGATAACAATCTTTGTAATGGGCATGCTTGGGCTGTTGTTCGATGTTACAATAAGAAAAATAATAGATAAAACTATTCCTTGGCGTGGAAAAGGTTAGTTGGGATGAGGTGGTTTAAGTCTCCCGCCACCACCTCACTTGAATTATATCTGATTCGCTATATAAACTTGAACTCGTAATAATTGTATTTGACTATAAAATTTTAAGTTTTATGTAATAATTTTGATATATGAAAAAATATTTATTAATTTTAAGTTTAAGCATGTTAATCATCGATCATGGGTCAGCAAACAGTTTATTACCCGAATGTAAAGGAAATGATATTAAAGCTTGGGTAAAAAAATTTACAAAAGTTAGAAAGTGGACAAACTGTCATGGAAATTTTACAGGACCAAATGGAGCTAAGTATGTAGGGGAATTTTACAAAGGCAAATTCCATGGAAAAGGTACATATACAGCAAATGGAAGAAAATATGTTGGGGAGTGGAAAAATCATGATCAGCATGGAAGTGGAACTTATAAATATGGTAATGGAGATAAATATGTTGGTGAGTGGGAAAAAGGAAAGTATCACGGTCAAGGAATTTATACATATTCGGATGGAACGATAGAAAAAGGTACTTTTAAAAAAGGAAAATTTATTAACTAAAAATAATCAAATAAATGAAAAAAATATTATCACTACTTACACTTTTTTCACTAATTTCTAATTTATGTTTTGCAGAAAACAAAAATGAACTCGTTACAACTGAGTCAAAAGTAGAAGAAGAAGCGAGGTATATTTTAGAGAACATGCATCAAGATTATATTACGTGTTATTCTTTTTATAAAATTGGTTCTGAATATATTAAAAAAACAAATGGTGACCCTGCTATAATTAAAGGTGTCGAAGATAGCTACGATACGTCTTTAAAACTTGTTCATGAAACAGGAGAGATGATAAGTATGACAAATCATGAAATGTCATCTAAAATTAAATCTGAAATTAAAAATCAATTAAATCTAATAGATAACAATTTTAATAACTCATCTATATTATTAAAAAAATACGCTCGAGTATGCAAAAATTTAATTGAGGATAAGGCACAAAGAATTTTTTTTTGGGAAAAACAAGCATTAGAAAAATTTAAATGAATAAAAAAAACTTAAAGAGAATTGTTAAAAATATATTTCTTAAATATGGTTTAAATAATAATCATTCAGAAATATCATCAAATTATATAATTCAAGCTGAGCTTGTTGGTGCTCCATCACATGGTCTAGCTAGATTAAGGATGTATTGTGACAGAATTAAAAAAAAACTTATAAATTCAAAAGCAAAAATTAAGATAAAAAAAATTTCCCAATCTATTTCATATATAGACGCTGATAATGCCATAGGTTTTGTTGGAGCTGATATAGGTATTAAAAAAGCTATTACTAATGCAACAAAAACTGGGATAGGCCTAGTTGCTATTAAAAACAGTGGTCACTATGGTTTATCTAGTTTCTATGCAGAGCAAGCTATCAAAAAAAAATTAATAGCTCTCTGTTTTACTAACGCGCCTCCAGCAATAGCACCTCATGGAGCTAAAAAAAGTTTATTTGGTACTAACCCAATTTGTTTTGGAGCTCCGACAGCATCAAAAATACCTTTTATTTTAGATACATCTGTATCAATGATTAATAGAGGTAAAATAAGATTGGCGGCAAGACAGGGAAATAAAATTCCAGCTAATGTAGCATTAGATAAATTTGGCAAACCGACAACAGACGCTAAAAAAGCTTTAGAAGGTGTCCAGTTACCTATAGCAGGTTTTAGGGGATCTGGTTTAGCTTGGATGGTTGATATATTAAGTGGCGTATTCACAGGCGGAAATCATGCTGGAAAAGTTAAGGATCCTTTTAATGATTTTAGTGGACCACAAAATATTGGACATTTATTTATTGTAATGAAATCTAATCTTTTTGTTGGAAGCAGCTATAACAAAAGAATTAAGGATAATATTAAAAAAATAAAAAAATTACCAAAAATAAAAGGTGTAAAAGAAATTCTTTTTCCAGGACAAAATAAATATAAAAAATATAAAACTAACTTAAAAAAAAAAATAGCAATACCAAATAATATATTAGAAGATTTAAAAAAACTAAGCTCACATTAATTAACGTAAACTTCTTGAAAATTCCACTATATCATTAATGAGTAATTCTGGTTGTTCAAGTGCAGCAAAGTGGCCTCCTTTACTCATTTTGGTCCAACGCTTAATATTAAACAAACGGTCCACGTATGATCTTGGTGGCCACTTTGACATTTCTGCAGGAAACTCTGCTATAGCTGTGGGAATTTCAATTTTTTTAAAATCTTTAGGTAAGAAACGTCCACCCTCTTCTCTTCTTCCATAATAAATCCATGATGCTGTATTAAAAGTTTTTGTAACTAAATAAACCATTACGTTTGCTAAAAGAATATCTTTGGAATAAACACTTTCAATATTATTTTTTTTTAGATCAGACCAAAAATAAAACTTTTCTATAATCCATGCAGCCACACCTACTGGACTATCCATCATAGCGTAACTTAGAGTTTGAGGCTTTGTTGCTTGTTGAGTCCTATAACCATCTTGCATGATTTGATCTATATTGAACTTAACTTGCCAATCTTTTTCTTCTTGGGTTTCAGGACCATTTGGATGACGCATTGTTAAACAATTAATATGTATTGCTTTGCATGTTTTGGAGTGATCATGACCTAACCAATTACAAATAGTTGCACCCCAATCTCCTCCTTGGGCTAAATAATTTTTGTAACCTAAATTTTTTATCATTAACTCATTAAGAATTTCAGCCATTTTTCTAGGCCCCATTGGATGTGTTAGTTTTCCAGAAAATCCAAATCCAGGTAATGAAGGTACAATTACATCAAATGAATCTTCTTCTTTACCGCCAAATTTTTCAGGATGAGCAAGTTTTTCAATTATATGAAGAAATTCAATAATTGATCCAGGCCATCCATGCATAAGAAGTAATGGAGTAGTATTAGATCCACTTCCCTTTTCTAAAATAAAATGAATCTCTGTATCAACAACTTTAGTAGTAAAATTATAAAATTTGTTTATTTTTGCCTCATATTTTTTCCAGTTAAAATCATTAACCCAATAATTTGAAATTTCTTTCATATAAGAAAGGTTAGCACCGTGTTTCCAGGTATCTATATTTATCATTTCATTCCAAGGATATTTTTTTATCTTGCTATAAATATCCAAGATAGTTTTTTCTGAAATATTAACTTTAAATGGTTTGACCATTTTTTTAAGTATGACTAATCCAAATAGTTTTTGTTTGAAGATATTGATTTAAAGCTTCTGTTCCTTGATCTCTACTTAATGATCCTGATTTTTTATAACCTCCAAAAGGAGTTTTAATATCTCCTTCTGAAAAAGTGTTTATTGATATTGTTCCACATGGTAAGTTTTTAGCTATATAAAATGCTTTATTAATGTCTTGAGTAAATACACTTCCATGTAATCCATATTTAGAATTTTTTGCTATTCTTAAAGCTTCCTCAGTATCGTTTGCTGTAAGAACTCCAAGAACAGGACCAAATATTTCATCTTGGGCTATCGTCATATTTTCTTTAACATTATCGAAAAGTGTAGGTTTAGCAAAAAAACCTTTTTTCACACCTTCTGAGACACCCCCATGTAAAATTGAAGCTCCTTCATCAATACCTTTTTGAATATAACTGTCAACTTTAGTCAAGTGCTCTTTTGATATCATAGATCCCATATTTGTATTAGTATCTAACGGGTCTCCAACTTTAATATTTTTTATTCTTTTCAAAATTTTATCCAAATATTCATCTTTTATTTTGCTGTGAACTATTTGTCTCATATTTGCTGAACAGTTTTGTCCACCATTCCAAAAAGCTGAGTTCATAGCATTATCTATTAAAGTGTCATTTATTTTTGCATCTTCTAAAACTATAAACGGACTTTTCCCTCCCATTTCAAGACCAATAGTTTTTAAATTACTTTCGCCTGAATATTTCATAAATAACCCACCAACTTCAGTTGATCCTGTGAATGAAACTGTATCTACATCATTATGTCTTCCTAATGCTTCACCAACATCACCAAAGCCAGGAACAACATTAAATACACCATCAGGGATTCCTGATTCTTTAGCGATTTGTGCAATTCTAATTGCGGATAAAGGTGTGTCTTCAGCAGGTTTTATTATTACTGAACATCCAGCAGCCAAAGCTGGCGCCGCCTTCCACACTGCCATCATTAATGGAAAATTCCATGGAACTACACCAGCAACGACTCCAATGGGTTCTTTAACTATTAAACTTGTTATTGATGGATCCGTGGGCACAACTTTACCAAAAGTTTTATCAATCAACTCTGCATACCATTGAAAATGCATCGGCGTATCATTTGCAACTTCGTTTATACAATCATTAATTAATTTTCCAGTATCAACACATTCAATTACAGAATTTTCCATACCATGTTTTCGTAACAATTCTGCAAATTTAAGTAAAATATCTTTTCTATGTTCAGGTGAAGCTTTGGACCATACACCTCTATCAAAAGCTTTTCTTGAAGCTTTCACTGCTAATTCAACATCCTTGTGATTGCACTTAGCTACAGAACAAAGGACTTCACCTGTAGCTGGATTTATACTTTCAAATTTTTCACCATCAACTGCATCTACATATTTTCCATTGATAAATGCCCTGCCTTCAAATTTCAATTTAGTGGCAATAGATTTGTAGTTAGTTGTAGTCATTTTTTAAATCAAAGATTATTATAAATAATTAATACAGTAAAGCTTGTTTAATAAACTTTAAAAAAGGTATATTAGATAACCTGTATAAAAGATGTTATCAAATAAACAAATTGTCTGTCCTAACAATTTAATTAGTGTTGCTAAAAAGTATGGCACAATTGAAGCTGCTATCGTTAATGCTGGTGAAATTTTTCCTATGGAGTCTGTTCATAAAGCGGTAGAACATAATTTAATTAAACCAACCTTTATTGGTAATGAGAATCAAATTAAAAAATATGCTGAAAAACTAAAATGGGATATAGGCAAATACAAAATTATTGATGAAAGAGATGAAAATAGTACAGCTCCAATAGCTGCTAAATTAGCAAGTGAAAATAAAGTTAAAATTATTGTTAAGGGACATATACACACTGATGTTTTGATGAAGGCGGTGCTAAAAAGAGATTTAAATTTAATAGGTAAAAAAAGATTGAGCCATGTTTGGCATATGACTCTAGATAAAAATGATAAACCGTTTATAATTACAGATGGAGTTGTTAATGTTATGCCAAAATTAGAAGTTAAAATGCATATTTTAAGGAACGCTGTTGAGTTTGCTAATAAAATTGGGATAGATAGACCTAAAGTAGCACTTCTGTCAGCTACTGAAGAAATAATAGAAAGTATTCCAAGCTCTATGGACGCTAGTTTAATTACAAAACGTGCTAAAGAGGAAAATATTAATGCTGATGTTTTTGGTCCTCTGGCTTTTGATAATTCTGTATCAAAAAAATCTGCTGCAATTAAAAAAATTAAGAATACTGTTTCCGGAGATGTAGATATATTACTTGTTCCAAATGTAGAGACAGGCAATGCGTTAGTTAAAATGATGATTTATTTTATGGGAGCATGTGGAGCGGGAGTTGTTGTTGGTGGTAAAGCACCTATTGTTATAACAAGTCGTTCTGATGAAGCTGAAGCAAGACTTGCATCAATTGCAGCATCAATAGTTGCTCTAAATTAAAAATTTTTTATGTTAAAAAGTCAAATGGAAATAGTTTCAGATAAACTTGTTAAGGCGTTTTTGCAAAACAAGATTATTTCACCTATTCCATTAAAGTTTGTAAAAAATATTGCTAAAGCAAAAAAATTAAGAGAATTATGCGAAAGTAAAATTAATATTCCAATAATAGGTTTTAAAGCTGGGGGAACATCTATACCAGTTTTAAAAAAACTCCGTGAAAAAGAACCTTTTTATGCAGCAATATTTAAAAATAATTTTTTACAAAGTAATCAAAAAGTTAAAATTAATTCTTATACCTTGGGAATAGAATTGGAGGTTTGTTTTTTAATTAAACGCGAATTTTTTTTAAAAAAAGAAAAAATTAACTTATCAAATATTAATAAAATAATATCTCACATGGCTCCCTGTATTGAAATAGTGGGTTATAGACAAAAGAAAAAAGGATTAAAATACTTGGGCGACATATGTAGTGATTTTGGTGCAAATGTTAAATTTTTAATAGGTAAAAAAATAAAATATAAAAAACTTAATTTTGATAATTTAAAAACAAAAATTTATAATACTAAAAGTCAACAATGTGAAAAAGGAAACACTAACACTGTTTACAAGAATCCCTTGAATTCATTAAAATTTATACTAAATAAAATAAAAAAAAATAAAATTAATTTAAGAAAAAGTTTTTATGTTTTTACTGGTTCGACTGTAGGAGTGGTTCCAATTAAAAAAAAAGGCTTATTTATAGGTACAATTGACAATTTAGGGTCAGTTAAAGCGTTAATTGTTTAAATTAATAAAATTATTTTAGGTGCTGTACATGAGCCATCATGTATTTCTTTAAAAGCCGAAGGTCCGTCCTTAAGATTTCTATATTCTATCCACTTTAAACTTCCTATTTCCTTATTATTTAAGATTGATAAAGTTTTTTCAAAATCTCTATTTGTATAACAATAAGTTCCAATAAAAATAATTTCTTGAAGTGTTGTTTTTCTAAAATCAAAAGATCCACGAGGTTCAGTTAGACCTATATGAATAATAACTCCACCTGGCTTAATTGCTTTTATCGCCTGTTGCCTAGTAACTTCCATGCCAACTGTATCAAAAACTATATCAAAACTGTTATCAATTATACTTTTATCTTCAGGCTTTGCCGTCAATGCATCTAAATACTTGAAGCATTCTCCTAATCTTTTTTCATTAAGATCAACAATAATTATTTCTTTACAATGTTTAACTTTAGATAAAATTAAACCGCTAAGTAATCCAATTGCCCCACCACCAATAATCAATGCTTTAGATTTTTTTAAAGTTTTAGAAAGCTCTCTTTCTCCAAGTTCTACAGCATGTAATGCCACAGCTGTAGGTTCTGCTATAGGAGCTTCTTTCATATCGAGTGCTTTTGGTAATTCGTATACATTTTGATTTGGAATAGAAACATATTCAGCAAATCCTCCTTGTCTTTCGATAGGTTTATTCATTCCTAAAATAATTCTTTTATTGCACAAATGTTCTCTTTTGTTTGAACAATAATCACATTTGCCACAAGTGATTAAAGGATTAAGAATAACTTTTTTTCCAGCAAATTTACCTTTATCAATAATTCCACTTATTTCATGTCCTAAAATTAATGGTGGTACTCTTCTATTGTCTTTACCGTGATAAGCGTGCATATCAGAACCACAAATACCTGAAGCAGAAACCTTAACTATACTTTCACCATTTATAATTTTTGGATTTTTTTCTTCTCTATAAACTAATTCTTGTGTTCCTGTATAGACAAGCGCGTGCATAATTAATTAGAATAACCATATTTTTTTAATCTTATATCACCAGTTCGTGCGTGTGCTTCCATTCCTTCAGCTCTTGCTAAGCGTGCTGCAGTTGCACCAACTATTTTGTTTGCTTCCTTACTCATTCTTTGAAAAGTTAAAGTCTTAATAAATTTTCCAACGAATAAACCTCCTGTATATCTCCCCCCACCTTTCGTAGGTAATATGTGATTTGTACCAGAACATTTATCTCCATATGCAACTGTGGTTTCTTCTCCTAAAAACAAAGATCCATAATTTCTTAATCTCTTTAGCCACCAATCTAAATTGTCTGCATGAACCTCCAGATGTTCCGATGCATACTGATCACTCACATTTGCCATTTCTTCATTTGAATCACAAAGTATTACTTCTCCATAATCTCTCCACGCAGCTTCGGCACTTGTTCTTGGTAGTTCAGGTAATTCTTTAATTAATTCAGGAATTCTTTTCATTACATAATCAGCAACAGATTTATCTGTTGTAAATAACCAACCAGGAGAGTTGTAGCCATGTTCTGCTTGGCCAACTATATCAACAGCAACTATTTCTTTATCTGCTGACTTATCAGCAATAATTGCAATTTCTGTTGGTCCTGCAAATTGATCAATTCCAACTTTTCCATAAACTAATCTTTTTGCTTCAGCCACATACTGATTGCCAGCTCCAACTAAAAAATCAACTGGAGGATTATTAAAACATCCATATGTCATTGAAGCGATTGCAGCTATACCACCTAAATTTAATATAACGTCTGCTCCACAAAGATTCGCAGCATAAATTATTCCAGGATTTGCCCCATTCTCATTTTTCGGAGGACTCGCACAAATTATATTTCTTACTCCAGCAACCTTAGCAGGTGTGATTGCCATTACAGCTGATGAAATATGCGCATAACGTCCACCTGGTATATAACAACCGGCTGTATCAACTGGAATAAGTCTTTGTCCAGCATATAAACCTTCTGATAATTCAACTTCAAAATTATTATTCATACTTTTAAGTTGATGTTCGGCGAACTTTCTTACTCTTTCATAAGCAAACTGAACATCATCTTTTGTTTTTTGATCAACTTTTTTTGAAGCTTCT
>Ga0114996_10009688_pt1 | contig 10537 bp, 9 predicted proteins | sample ArcticOcean_MG_C_4_FD_87039 | JGI IMG/M metagenome (GOLD analysis project Ga0114996, IMG submission 87039) | Marine microbial communities from western Arctic Ocean - ArcticOcean_MG_CB4_134 | ecosystem: Environmental > Aquatic > Marine > Oceanic | place: Arctic Ocean: Canada Basin | collected... | reverse complement strand
TGATTCATGGCTCCCCTCGAAACTTTTCACACCTAACCCTTCAGAAAGGAGATCCTCACCCTGCCGCTTGCCCTTTTCCGCCCTGACCCGTTTCAGGCTCATCCTTGCATTGGAAAATGCTCAGGCAGACCACCGAGAAGCACGCTTGTTGTGGCTGAGAGCCATCGAGCGAAGTCGCGGAAATTCGTGATGCCTCAGCAGCAACAACGCAGAGACCCGAGCACAAGTGAGGGGTCAACTCCGCGAAGGTCAACAATCTTTGAGGACTGGAAGGCGTGAAAAACTCGGAGACTGCCACAAGCGGCCATTCCTAACCCGCATTTCTCATCGGGTGGCGAGGCAAAGTGCATGAGAGGCCTGTCAATACGAGACGCGCCTCTCACGCACTTTGCCTCGCCACCCGATGAGAAATGCGGGCTAACCTGGAGTGTGCAGCGGCCGCAGCCGCAAGGTCTTCGTCCCGGCTCCTCTCACTTCCACCATCGTGCAGTCCTGTTCGGAGCCGGTTCGATACATCACCACGGTTCGAGTCCGGCCGTTGAATTCAGCACGGAACTCCAGCCGCGAGTCCCTGATTTGGTAGGTGGCGTTGTTGTCGGTGAAGCCATTGACGGTGACTCGGCAGGGACCATCTTCGGCCTTGGGGTCGCGATCGGTCAAATCGAACGAAACGTTGACGGCGCCGCTGTAAACCAGGGGAATATCCACCTCGCCGGCAAATGAGGCTGTGTAGGTATCAATGTGGGAAAACGAACCTTTCCCGAACTGCGGCCAGGCCGGCCAAACGTGTAGTTCGATGCTTTCCGGTGTGCCCGCAGTCGTGCCAACTCCCGCAAATTGCGTGAGAATACCCATGGTGATCTCCTTGCTGCCACGAACCGAACCAGGGACAGGGTCAGCGGCGACAGCGGCGCAACGACTTCTTACTATCGTTAATACCATGGGTTCAGCTAGAGTGGAAACAGGAAGTTTGTACTAAGGATCTCGCCACCTTTGCCCTAAGACCCAAGTTCTACGCAACTATTCGGCTCCAAGAGCAGCTAAGGTCGTTGATTGGCTTTAGGCTCGCCGCGAAACCCTCTTACTCACCAGCTCAAGGAAGCGAATTCGGACGGGCAAGGTTATTCCTGAGAGGAAAAAGGTTGAAAACCCAAAGTGCCCCAACTCCAGATCCCGCCTTTTTATCCCATCATCGATACCGGTTTCTTGGCTCGGATTGGCGTCGAGCCAGCCGTCCTGGCCAGAGCGATCGTTGAGGGAGGCGCCCGAATCGCGCAGTTTCGTCACAAGGGGCCCTACTCTCGGGCCGTCTTCGAGCAAGCGGAAGAAGTAGCGGCAATTCTCAGGACAGCTAAGATCCCGCTCATCATCAATGACCGCGCCGACATTGCGCTGATGGTGGCCGCCGGCGGTGTTCATGTGGGCCAGGATGACCTCGAAGTTTCCAAGGTCCGTTTGCTTGTAGGCGATTCGCTAGCGATTGGGCTTTCCAGCCACAACGAAGATCAACTGCGAGCTGGCAGCCCGACGACAGCGGACTATCTCGCCATCGGCCCCATCTTTCAGACTGCATCGAAAGAGAACCCGGACCCCCAGGTTGGCGTCAGCCGGCTGCGGGAGCTTCGTCGTGTGAGTCGAAAGCCACTGGTAGCAATCGGAGGAATCGAGCGGTCAAACGCCCGGCAGGTGCTAGCGGCCGGAGCGGACTCGGTAGCTGTGATTTCTGATCTCGGTCGCTCTGATCTCGGTCGCTCAGACCTGACCAGCCGCGTCCGCGAATGGGTGGAATTGACCCGTCCAGAGCGGTAGTGGCCCTGTCGAGAACCATACCGAGACGCCGGGTAAGCGCGCTAAGATTTCGGTCCGGCTGAAGGCGTGACAGCACCGAGCGCCGACCGGATTTTCTCTTCAAAGTTCTCGAGTTCTTCGATCACATCCTCGCGATCGTCAAGCGGCAATTCAGCCACAATCTCAGCGACACTGGCTTTTGGAGGCATATCGAGAACGTTGAATCCGATTGTGTCGGCAATCGAATTAGCGGCGGTCACCGTCGAGAGCAAGGAATTGCCTTTCGCTTCGGCGGTGTGGTGGGGGGCGATTGCCTCCACGAATTCTGGAGGCAAGTTCCACTCGCGTCCGAGCCACTCACCGGCGGCGCAGTGGTCGATGTCAAACAACTGCCGCTCGCACTCCAGTTCGTCGAAATCGTTTTCGCGCGCCACGGCCATCAGGTTGCCGTATTCGACCGGGTAACATGCCAGCAGGGCCAGTCTCCCTACGTCGTGAAGCAGTCCGGAAGTGTAGGCGCGGTCTTCGGGCTGGCCCATGGCTTCCGCCAGTTTTTCGGCGACTAAGGCACAGGCCACGCTGTGATCCCAGCACACGCGAAGACTCTGGTTCCGCAGGAAGCTGTGAGAAAACCGGCCCAGCGCGACCGTCAATGCCAGGCGTTTGACAACGTCGGTGCCCAGCACGACGATTGCGTGCGAGACATTGTCAATCCGGCGGCTCAGACCATAAAGGGCTGAGTTCGACACTCGCAGGATTTCGGCCGAAAGCGCCGGGTCGATCCTTAACAGCTCGACGACCTTCTTCATGGGCACTTCGCTGTCGTCGAGCAGGCTCAGCAGTTGCAAGGCGACCGCGGGAAAAGGGGGAAGACTCTTTAGAGCCCAGGGCCTTTTCTCTTTCGGGGCGGCGCTTTCATCAGCGGTAGTTGGGGCATTCAATACGGTTGACATCGGTCACTCCAAAGAACCTTATCGACCAGGGGAATCGGCGGCTTTATCGGACTCTGCCTTAAAACCGCGGGCTGGGAGGTTTTTTAGCCGGCCAACGTTGTAAAACACGTACTTGCGCGCGGAGGCATCAAGGCGCGCAGCGGCGTCAACGATAGTTGGACGAACCCGTATTGCTGATCACGCCGCGTGGCAAGAAATGCGGGCTAAAGCGGGCCCGTCCACGGGACGATATAGCTCAACACGGAGGTAGTACATGGCGGAAGACCCGATTTACAATGCAATCCAGGCGCTGCGCAGCGACTTGGCACGCGTGGACCACGCGATACAGGTGATCGAGAGCCTTGCTCTCGGCAAGCCTCGCCGCGGCCGCCCCCCGAAGTTTTTGGCCGAGATGGCAGCCTCGGCCACCCCCAAAAAAAAGCGCGGCCGACCCAAAAAGACCGCTAAGTCTTCCTGAGACCCGTTGGGTGATTCACTCGCCGATCTTCGGATTCACCGAAGACTCTGCTAAACGGTTTCCCACCCGCCGCTCTTGGCTGAGCGGAATACGGCATCAATGATGCGCATGTTGTTCACCGCGTTCTCGAGCGGAAACTCGAGCGGCTCGCCGCTCCGAATCGCCTGCGAGAACAACTGACCCTGAATGGCGTACTGATCGGCGGTCTCGAAGGTTTCCGTGACCGCACTAGAGGTCGATGGGGCATCGCTTCCGTCGTCCACGAAGATCTTGCAGGGTTCGGCGGTCGGCGCGTTGAAGGGGATCTCAACTTCAATCCGGCCTTCGGTGCCGAAGATGTTCATGCGCTGGTAGGGAACCAATTGCGTGGAACAAGTGAAACTCGCTTGTCCCGCCGGGAAGTCCAGAATCGCGCTCGCCAGCCGGTCCGTTTTCATCACGGGATCCCACTCGATCAGGGAGACAACGCGGGTTGGCTCGGCCTCGAAGATGTATCTGCACGTGGTAATCGGGTAGCACCCGATGTCATAGACGCCCCCTCCGCCGACTTCCGGGATGTTACGAATATTGGCGGGGTCGAGATTGGAATAGCTAAAGAACCCCTGAATCGCCCGCAAGTCCCCAATGCGGCCGCCGCGCACCAATTCGCGCGCCCGCCGCCATTGCGGATGAGTCCGCACCATGAACGCTTCCTGGATCAGCACCCCGGCGCGGTCGCGCGCCTCGATCAACGTTAGGGCCTCGGCGGCATCCATCGAAAGCGGCTTTTCGCAAAGGACATGCTTGCCCGCCTCGGCGGCTTTGACCGACCAGGGGACATGCAAATGCCCCGGCAGCGGATTGTAGACCGCTTCGATCGCTGAATCGGCGAGCAGCTCCTCGTAGGACCCGTAAGCCTTCTCAATCCCAAGCTGGTCGGCGGCGGCCCGTGCCGTTGCCAAGTCCCGCGAGGCGATCGCGGCGACGTCGCACAAAGGCTGAGTCTGCATCGCCGGAATGACCTTCTCCAGACCAATCTTGGCCGTGCTGATGATGCCCCACTTAACGGGTTCCATGATTTCTCCCTGAAATTTCGGCAGCCAAATCGTTGCCCATTATGGCAGAAGATTCGGCGCGGGCGGGCAGAGGCTTGGATGGAAGTCCACGCTCAGCCTGAAGCAAACGGACAGAAGTCCAAGCTCAGCCCCAAGCGCGCGAGCTCAACTCTCGGCCTTAAGCGAAGGCCCCGAGTGAAAGCCCGGAGCGACGGCCGGGAACGAAGGCTCGGGACGAAGGCTCGGAACAAAGGAAGGATGATGCGGTTCGGCGCGCAACCTCAAGCGGCTGCGCCCTGCTCCAGAACAAAACTGGCCCGGCGGTCTCGCCCTCGCTGCCTCCGGCGATGGGAAACGCGCGTTAGCGTTTTGTGCGCTGTTTCTGCTGACCAACGCGTACCTTGGCTGGTGCGGCCCGTGCTTCTTCCCAGCTCTTCCAATCGAAGCGTTTGGTGGCGTCTTTGAGGTAGCTGTTCACGTCCGCATTCTTCGGCAGCACGGCCATGACGGTTGCATAGCCCGGACCGTCCGGATTCTTGAGACGGTATTTCTTCGTGTTAGCGATGCCCATAATCATTCAATTTAGCACATGCGGCTGCTGCCCCAAGCCGCTTGATCGGCCGAACTCGGCCCGCGCGCCGCCGCCTCTGGCCTGCCCGTACCCCGCGGGGCTGTGAATAAACGGGGACTGTACCAAGCACGGGCCGAATCAGTTCCAACGAATCTGCCAGCGTGGGCGGCGCGAAGGGGACAGGAAGGTGTGAAAAAATCGGGGACTGCCACAAGCGGCCATTCCTAACTCCCTGTTCATCAATGATGACATTGGCCGCGGCTGGCTGTCCCCAGCATTTTTTCACACCTTCCTGTCCCCGATATTTTCACAGCCCCCGCTTCGTGCCCCGCGATGGGCTTTGCGGCGCTTTGCTACCCTGGAAATCCTGATCCAGCCGGCCCCGGAGACCCCAGCGATGACCCTCGAAGAGAAGCTAGCCGAACTCGATAAGCGCAACTCCGCCGCCCAAGCCGGTGGCGGACCCGAGCGTGTCGCGCGCCAGCACGAGGCCGGCAAGCTCTCGGCCCGCGAACGCATCCATCTTCTTCTCGACGAGGGCAGCTTCCAGGAACTGGACCGCCTCGTCACTCACTCCTGCCACGACTTCGAGATGCAGTCGAAAACAATCCCAGGCGACGGATTCGTCACCGGCTACGGGAAAATCGGCGGGCGCCTGGTCTACGTTTTCTCCCACGATTTCACCGTGTTCGGCGGCTCGTTGTCGCTTGAAAACGCGGCCAAGGTCTGCAAGGTGATGGACCTGGCCATGAAAACGGGAGCCCCCGTGATCGGCCTCAACGATTCAGGCGGCGCCCGCATCCAGGAGGGAGTCGGCTCGCTAGCCGGTTACGCCGACATCTTCCTGCGCAACACCCTGGCCAGCGGGGTCGTGCCGCAGATCTCGGCCATCATGGGACCCTGCGCGGGCGGCGCCGTCTATTCTCCGGCGATCACGGATTTCGTCTTCATGGTGGATAGCACCAGCTACATGTTCGTCACCGGTCCCGACGTCATCAAAACCGTCACGCACGAAGAAGTCAGCAAGGAAAAGCTGGGAGGCGCACGCACGCATAACCAGGTCAGCGGCGTGGCGCACTTCCTGGCGCGCGACGACGCCGAGTGCCTGCGCATGATCGCGGAGCTGATGAGCTTCCTGCCGTCCAATAACGTGGACGACCCGCCGCGCCTCAGCTGCAACGATCCGGTGGAGAGGGTCGAGGAAAAACTCGACAGCGTGGTGCCCTCCGAACCCAACCAGCCCTACGACATCAAGGAAGTCATCCGCCTAACGGTTGACGACGGCTATTTCTTCGAGGTCCAAGAGCATTTTGCCGGCAACATCGTGATCGGATTCGCGCGCCTGGACGGCCGCACTGTCGCGATCGTGGCGAACCAGCCCGCCGTGCTCGCCGGTTGCCTGGACATCAACGCGTCGGTCAAAGGCGCACGATTTGTTCGCTTCTGTGACGCCTTCGGAATTCCCATCGTGACCTTCGAGGATGTCCCCGGTTTTCTGCCCGGGACCGAACAAGAGTATGGCGGCATCATCAAACATGGAGCCAAGCTGCTCTACGCCTACGCTGAAGCGACCGTCCCGAAGATCACCGTCATCACGAGAAAGGCTTACGGCGGCGCCTATTGCGTGATGGGATCCAAACACCTGCGCACCGACATCAACTACGCCTACCCCACCGCCGAGATAGCCGTGATGGGCCCCGATGGCGCCGTGAGTATCCTTTATCGGCGCGAGCTGGCCGCTGCCGGCGATAGCGCCGAACAGTTCAGGAAAGAAAAAACCGAGGAGTTTCGCGAGCAATTCGCGAACCCCTATTCGGCGGCTGAAAAGGGCTGGATCGACGAGGTGATTCAGCCGCGGCATACGCGCGCCAAACTGATTGCCGCGTTAGAGATGCTCGAGAACAAAGCAGACACTACGCCCCGCAAGAAGCACGGCAATATCCCTTTGTAGCCAGAGTTGTAGCCAGAGTTGTAGCCAGAGCGTAAACCCGGGCGAGAGGTCCGCCCCAAGGTTCGGCCCGTCTGAGGTGGCGTGAGCCACCAGGCTTGCCGCGTCGAGACTCTCTCGACGCTTGTTTGTTCGACATGCATGCGAGGCAACGTTGGGGCTAGCCCCAACGCGGCACGGCCGAGCCTTGTGCCACGCCGGTCCTCGCCGCCTGATAAGAAACCCGAAGCTAAGCCTCGATCAACTCCTCCCCTCGCATCGGCATGGCACGCAAGCGCACACCAGTTGCATTGAAAACGGCATTGCCGATAGCCGGGGCAACCGCGATGATCGGCGTTTCACTGCCTCCGACGGACGGCAAATCCGGGCGATCCACCAGAACGGTTTCGATGCGGGGCACATCCTTGAAGCGGGGCACCCGGTAGTCCGCGAGAAGCGCGTTAGTGACGCGCCCGTTCTCGAAACGAATTTCCTCGCTCAAAGCACCGCCCAGACCCATGATGATGCAGCCCTCCACCTGTGCGCGAAGGTTGTCCGGGTTCTGGATCGCCCCGCACTCAAAGGCTTGCACGATCTCAACCACCTTGATCGTGCCTTGCGTGCGATCGATCTCCACCTCGGCGCAAGCCGCCACGTAGGAGCCCTTCTCAATGCCGCAGGAGAGGCCAATACCCGTCGGCGGCCGGCTGTTCTTCCTGCGTTCGGGCCAGCGAAATCGCTCCGCCGCCGCTTGGAGAACAGCCCGCAAACGATCGTCGGCAAGATGAGCTAGGCGGAATGCTAGCGGATCAGCACCCGCGCCGGACGCCAGCTCGTCCATGAACGACTCCCGCGCGAAGCAGTTTGCCGTGGAAGCAAGAGCCCGATACGAGCCCTCGCGCAACGGCGAGTCGCTGAAGAAAAACCGCGTTTGGGTGTGCGGGATATCGTAGGGCGACTCAATCGCCGAAGCACCGGAGTTGTAGTTCGTGAAATTCCATGCCGCGATCGAGTTATGCTCGTCGAGCCCTGCTTCCACCTCGATCAACCCCGCCGGACGGAAGTAAGCCCAGGTCAGCTCTTCAGGCCGCGTCCAGCGCAGCGACACCGGCCGCTTCGCCGCTTTGGCGAGACGCGCCGCCTCGACCGCGACTTCTCCGGTGTGCTTGCCGCCGAATCCGCCGCCCGTGTCGGGGACGATCAGACGCACCTTGTCGAGAGGAACCCGAAAAGCGTCGGCCAGTTGCCCGTGAACGCGCGACGGCTGCTGGGTTCCGGTCCAAACCGTGAGGCGGCCATTCTCCCATTCGGCGACAGCGGCGCGCGGCTCCATCGGCGCATGCTGGATGTAGGCCACTTCATACGACGCCGACAGTTTGCGCTTCGACGCTGCCAGCGCCGATTCGACCGAGCCCTTTGTTCTCGTGCGCGGCCTCCGGCGGCCTTCCCCTTCCGTTACCGCTTGCTTTTTGAGGTAGGGAAATAGCTCGTTGCTCGATGGATGCGGCGGGGAGTCCCACTGGGCCCTGGCGGCCAGCGCGTCGACAGCTTTCCGCGCTTGCCTGGAGGTGGGAGCCGTGCAGCCGACGAAGCTGCCATCGCGAACAACCGTCACGCCATCCATCTTTTCAGCCGGCGCCAGGTCAATCGACACCAGGGTCGCGCCGAACGAAGCCGGCCGCAGCACTTTGCCGTAAACCATGTTCGGCCGCGCTATGTCGGACGGAAAGCGGTGCGAGCCGGTGACGATGTCGCGGCTGTTGCGCTTGCTGACCGAAGACCCGAGAACGCTCCACTGCTTGACCGGCGTCAGCTTCACTTCCTCGGGGAGCTGCTGCCGGAAAGCTTCGGCAGTCTCGGCGGCTTGCGCTAACTCACCGTAGGTGACACTTCTCTTCGCGGCTTGGGCATTCGCGCCTGACCCATTCGTGCCTGGCCCCGTGGAGCCTGGGCTCTTTGGGTCTGACTCAAAGACCGTGCCGTCCCGCACATCCAGCGTCTCGGGATCGGCGCCCCATTGCGCGGCTGCCAGCTGGACCAGAATCCCGCAAGCCGCCGCCGCGTCCTTGCGGACGGCAGGAATCGTGCGAGGCGTCGTGCGGCTGCCCGCCGTTCCGCCGTCATCGGGGACAAGCGAGGAATCGGCCATCACCAGCCGAACCTGGTCGACGCTGACTCGTAGCTCTTCCGCAGCCGCTTGGCTAATTTGTGTGCGCGATCCCTGACCCACCTCGACCTTGCTGGTGAAGACCGTGATGGCGCCGTCGTCAGCTATATGCAGGCGCGCGGCAACCGTCCCAGCCGGACCGCCCTGCCCGAAGCTCTGGATCGGCGAGCAGCCGTCGCTCGCCGCGATCAGCAGACCCGCTCCGGCGATTCCGAGAAACGACCGGCGGCCGACCTCAAATGAATAGGCCGGCCCCTCGCGGAGTTCATAACGCTCAAGCTCCCAGGTCTCTTCAGTTTTCTCGTTTGGATTCATGGCTGGCTCTCGGACCGACGCGAACTATGATAGCTGTCACCTGCATTTCTCACCACCTGAGGGGCCAGCACGCAATAGGCCGGTCAGGCCCGCCATTACTTCGTTGCGCTTGCTCGGGGTGCTCGATGCAGGCGCGGGCGTGGCGCGCTACGCCCCTACGCCGGCCCGGAGGTTGACGCGGGTGTCGAAGCGATGCCGGCAAAGACGTGTCGCCACGGATGGCGACTCGTCACGCTGGAAGCGTGCGCCACGTCGTAATGCGAGCCCGCCGATGGACCGTTGCCACTGGTTCGGATTTCCGTGGTTGAGGCAAAATGGCCTTTGGGCGGCGTCTCCCTGGGTCTTCGGAGGATTATGCACGTTACCGCTCGCCTCCAGGCGCTCCAGCGTGAATTTGCTGTTTGGTCGTAAGTTGGTGATTTAAAGATATATCAGTTTTCCAATTGCAGTGTTTTGCAGATGATTTCATGCTATAGGGATTTTTTGCCCTGGCTGAGGGTCGTCGCGTTCTCGCTGTTTTGTGGATGGATCGTTTGTTAGTCGATTGATTCTCCGCTATCAGAATAGCGGCCCATTTGCAGATGTCAACCCCCCAGCGCGCAAGCTTATTGAAAACACAGGGAATACTTCTTTTTGAATTCCGTGACCGGCTGGCGGCCGATCTTTGGCCTTGCAGGTAGAGGAGACGCAGGCTCCGTGGTGGAATCCGTGGATTGGGAGGGACCGGCCGTTGGACGCGGCTGGTCTTCTGGAAGAGAGATCGGGTCGTTGGGAAGCGTTTGCTCTTCGCCGCTATGCGGCGATGGACCGGCAGGATTGCCGGTCCCTACGGTGAACACACTAGAGTTTCGGTGGCAATGCGCGGTATCATTAGTCCGTAGTTCGTACCCTCGCTAATAATTGTTGCCTGAGCGGAATCGGCCTTGGCGCCGTTTCCCGATACTGTCAAAAAGGAGTCCTCTGATGCCCGTAGCTTTGATTTTGATGCTGATTTTGTTTGCAAGTGCCGGCAGCGCCCAGCCAGTTGCCGCCGGCGCTGTCAATTCAGCTAGTTTCGCCCGATCCGACCTGCCGAACGGCAGCTTGGCTCAAGGCAGTATCTTCTCCGTCTTTGGCTCGAGCATGGGACCGGCGGCTCTTGCACAAAGCACGAGCTTCCCGCTTCCGACCGAACTCGCCGGGACCTCGGTCCAAGTGACCGTCAGCATTTTCCAATGCAAGGATGAGCCTGAAACGGGTCAGGGCGGAAAAGGGCAAGCGGCAGGGTGAGGATCTCCTTTCTGAAGGGTTAGGTGTGAAAAGTTTCGAGGGGAGCCATGAATCAG
>Ga0114996_10009687_pt1 | contig 10537 bp, 10 predicted proteins | sample ArcticOcean_MG_C_4_FD_87039 | JGI IMG/M metagenome (GOLD analysis project Ga0114996, IMG submission 87039) | Marine microbial communities from western Arctic Ocean - ArcticOcean_MG_CB4_134 | ecosystem: Environmental > Aquatic > Marine > Oceanic | place: Arctic Ocean: Canada Basin | collected... | reverse complement strand
GTAGGTAAAAATACTCTCCAGGACTCCAAGGAAGCGGGGGGCTTCGACATCGACGCCGATCTCCTCCCGTACTTCGCGTACGGCGGCGGTCAGCGCCAGTTCCGCGAATTCAATGCCGCCCCCACGGGAACCAAGAAGGCGCGCTGGTCGAGAGGGTCAACGCCCACGGAAAACAGGTATTCGCCGCCGTGCGTGATGACGTAGACGGCCTTGAGACGCTGGAATCGACCGCTGCTGCTGATTTTCATCTTTCGGGGGACCTCCCGTAAGCCACGTAGTGCAAGTTGTCGTTGGCCAGAAAAGGTGCCGAATATCGTATGGGTTGCAGCGGCGAGCGGTCAAACTGCCGAATCACGTTGACCGAACTTTCTTGTTGGCCCAACTAGCCGCTGATATACTTTGGCTTCAATGACTCAGCACATTAATTTGCTCGCATACCCTGCGGGGCACTCCATTTCCCCGGCTTTTCAGCAGGCTGCCCTGGATCACTGCGGCCTTGATGCTCGCTATGCCGCCTTGTCGACGGCTCCGGATGCCCTCGGAGATGCGGTGGATATGTTACGGACCGAGCAGTATCTGGGTGCGAATGTCACGATCCCTCACAAGGTCGCTGTGCGACGTCACCTCGACGCGCTGGACCCCTGGGCGGAGACCCTGGGGGCGGTCAACACCATTGTGAAACAGGGCGACCGGCTCATAGGCCACAACACAGATGCTTACGGCCTATTGAGGGCGTTGAGGGAACAGGCAAATTTCGAGCCGCGAGGCCGGTCTGTACTGCTACTTGGGGCCGGTGGGGCCGCTCGTGCTGCCGCATTTGGCCTGTGTCGTGAGGGGGTAGCATCTTTGACCGTCGCCAATCGGACGCTCGAAAGGGCCGTCGATTTGGTTATGGCATTGAGGAAGGCGGGGCCGGTACTAACGGCGACCTCTATGGCAGTGGACGAGATCGCGGAGGCTGTGGAGGGAGCAGACCTGGTGGTTAACGCTACATCAGTGGGCATGAGTCACGGTGGAGCTGCTGGCGAGTCACCCATCGACGTTGGCCTGTTGCGCCCCGGCACGATCGTATTCGACATGGTCTACACGCCGATGGAAAGTCCACTGATTGAGGGAGCGCGTTCGGTCGGAGCGGTTGGCGTGTCCGGGCTGTGGATGCTGATATATCAGGGCGCGGCGGCCTTTGAGCTGTGGACGGGACAGGATGCGCCGGTCGAGGTCATGTACGAAGCGGGCAAGTCTGCGCTGTTGTCGGCGGCGAGGCCATTATGAGAGAAAACATTTTCCTCACCGGGTTCTCAGGTACGGGCAAGTCTACGGTGGGAAGAGCCGTAGCGCGCTTGCTGGGCTGGCAATTCGTCGATACGGACGAGCTGATTGTGGAGGCCACCGGCAAGCCGATTGCAACTATATTCGAAGAAGGCGGTGAGGCAGCGTTTCGACGTTTGGAGAACGAACACCTCACCGAGGTATGCGAGGCCGAAAGGCAGATTGTTTCTACCGGCGGCGGGATTGTGATGGATGACCGGAACCGCCGATTGATGGAGACCAGTGGTGTAGTTGTTTGCCTGGAGGCTGGACTCGGGACGATTCACCGGCGGATCCTGGCTGAAGAGGGTCCGGCGATCAGGCCGATGCTGTCTGACCCCGACCCCTTACGGCGCATCGGTGCGCTCAAGGCGGAGAGGCAGGCTGGATACGCTCGAGCACATTGGACGGTGCACACCGACCGTCTCACCCCGGAGGAAGCTGCCGGTGAGGTGGCGCGGGCTTATCGGATTTTGACTGATCGAGTAGAGGGAACTCCTACAACTCAGTCCTATCCCTCCAAGAGGGAGAGGGCGGGAAACCAACCTCATGTTCTCTCTGTACGTACTACGGCTGGAGACTATCCGGTATGGGTGGGCTGGGGGAACCTGGCCCAGCTTGGCGGGCGTGTTCGCGAGATTGTGGGCGAAGGGGCGGCCTATGTCGTGACCGACGCTGGCGCCTCGGCCCACGCAGCTATCGCCAGCGAGTTTCTGGCGGCGGCGGGTGTTCCTGTACAGGTCTTGGAGTTGCCGTCTGGAGAGGGCAGCAAGACGCTAGATACGGTACGGCAGATATATGGCTGGCTTGCGTCTCACAGAGCGGAGCGTGGCGATCTGGTGGTGGCCGTAGGCGGTGGGGTTGTCGGCGATGTGGCGGGGTTCGCGGCCGCGACCTATCTACGTGGGATGCGCTTCGCACAGGTGCCGACGACACTTCTGGCCATGATGGACTCCTCTATCGGCGGCAAGACGGGGGTTGATCTCTCGGAGGGGAAGAACCTGGTGGGGGCGTTCCATCAGCCGCAGTTTGTTTTGGATGACGTCAGGACGCTGCAAACACTGCCTGAACGGGAGCGAATCTCGGGCTGGGCGGAGGCTATCAAGCATGGGCTGATCGCCGATGAGGGACTGCTTCGCAGCTTCGAGGACAAGGGCGAGGCGATTCGCTCTTTGGATGGGGTTGCTACCACGGAGATCATCGCCCGGAGTGTCGCGATAAAGGCGGATGTTGTTTCCAGGGATGAGCGTGAGACGCTGGGCCTGCGCGTGTTGCTCAACTACGGACACACCATTGCTCATGCTTTGGAAGCGGCGACTGGCTACGAAAAGTATTTGCACGGCGAGGCTGTCAGCATAGGGATGATGGGTGCGGCGGCGGTGTGTCGCGGACTGGACATGCTCACCGACGCTGATGTCGATAGGCAACGGCGATTGCTGGAGGCCTATGGACTGCCGGTGAGGCTTGATCAAACGGGTCTGGAGGGGGCGATGGCGGCGGCGATGGCGTTGGACAAAAAAACGGTGGGTGGTGCCATCAGATGGGTGCTGCTCGATGGAATCGGCCACGCTGTTACACGCGCGGATGTGCCTTCAGACCTGGTGGACGAGGCATTGCGGGGGCTGTGTCCATAATCGAGACTAGAGCATAATGGACTGGCTATGGTTTCTGCTGCTTGGCCTTGGCACCGGCTGCTTCGGTGTCATTACCGGCACCGGCGGTGGTGTCATCATGGTCCCTGTGTTGCTGCTGGTCTTCAATATGGAGCCAACTGCGGTTTCAGGCACCTCTCTGGCGCTGGTCGCAGTGACCAGCTTCTCCGGCTCACTGGCGTACCTTCGCAAGCGGCTTGTGGACAAGCGCAGCGGCTTGATGTTCGCGGCGGCGGCCCTGCCGGGCTCCGTGGTGGCTCCCTTCGCGGTCAAGCTGGTTGCGGGGGATGTCTTCAGAGGCCTGTTCGGACTGCTTCTTTTGAGCCTGGCGGCCTACACGCTAGTGAAAACTCTGCGTTCGGGCAGTGGGAATTCCGAGGCGTCGCATTCGGTGAAGTCAGGCGTCCGGGCCAGGCACATCACCACCGGCAGCGGTGAGAATTTCGACTATGAGTTCAACGAGTCGCTCGCGGCCGCATTCAACTTCGTGGTCGGATTTCTGTCCGCGTTCTTTGGTACAGGCGGTGGGTTCCTCAGGACACCGGTGCTGATCTCTGTGTTCGGCTTTCCAGTCCGGATTGCCGTGGCGACGTCTATCTTCTCCCTGGCAATGTCTGCAACGGCAGGTGCCGGTGTCCATGCTCTTTTGGGGCATGTCGATTGGTATCCGACCTTTATTTTTGCCGGTCTGGGACTTCTGGTCGGTTCCCAAGTCGGGGTGCTGCTGGCTGCCCGGACACGAAACCAGTGGACGATGATGCTGCTGATCACGTTAATTTCGATTATGGGAGCGAGGCTTGTATTTGACGCACTATTGGGGTGATCTGTGAGGTTGTTTGATCTTGAAAATAGCGATGGTGATGCGCGTGCGGGACGATTGCACACTCCCCACGGCGATGTGACGACCCCTGCATTTATGCCGGTGGCGACCCAGGGATCCGTAAAGGCTCTGGATAGCGAGGACGTGGAGGCGGTTGGCGCAGAAATCGTGCTAGGAAATACCTACCATCTCTACCTCCGGCCCGGAATCGAGCTGGTGCGGGAGATGGGTGGACTGCACCGATTCATGGGCTGGGAACGGCCAATTCTGACCGATAGCGGCGGTTTTCAGGGGTTCAGCCTTGAGCATCTTCGCAAGATCGATGAGGGCGGAATCACCTTCAAGTCCCACTTGGACGGCAGTATGCACGAGTTCACGCCTGAGGGTGTGGTCGAGCACCAGAAACGGCTAGGGGTGGATATCATGATGCCCCTGGACGTATGCCTCCCTGCGGGGTCTGACAGAGATGTGACCAAGGCTGCTGTGGAGAGGACCGCCAGGTGGGCGGAAAGGTCGCTTGAGGCGCATGCTGGGGATGGACCGGCTCTTTTTGGCATAGTCCAGGGCGGTCTCATGGCCGACCTGCGCCAGCTCTCTGCGGAGCTCACGGTTGCCATGGGGTTCCCGGGATACTCCATCGGGGGGCTGAGTGTAGGCGAGACCAAGGCGGAGATGTACGAGATGGCCGGGTTGGCGACGGGTATGCTACCCACGGACGCGCCGCGGTATTTGATGGGGGTCGGCGCGCCCGAAGACCTGGTGGAGGGGGTTGCGCGGGGCGTAGACATGTTCGACTGCGCGCTTCCCACCCGGATAGCTCGCAACGGTGGGCTGTTCACCAGCGACGGCAGGGTGCATGTCTACACGGCCCGTTTCAAGTCGATGGAGGGCCCGATTGATCCTGAGTGCGACTGCTATACGTGCACCCGATTCTCGGCGGCCTACCTTCACCATCTGTTCAAGGCGAAAGAGCTGCTTGCCATGAGGTTGGGGACCATCCACAACCTGCGGTTCATTTTTCGTCTGATGCGCGACATGCGCACCTCGATCGTCGATGGGCGTTTTGCGGAGTTCCGCGCAGCCTTCCACCGGCGTTATTTGCCAGCCAGTGAGGAGAGACGACAGGAGCAGAGAGTCAAAAGGGGGTCCAAGGCCTGGGCCCCGGATGCTTGACTCTCTCGGCCATTCCGCTAGGTCGGAGCAAAAGAGTAGTTAGTAATATTGTGAGGAACACCCTCACACGCCCGGCCCTTCGGCGGGCTCAGGGCAGGCGACGGGGGTGCGCCCATCTGCACACCCCTCTTCGCCTTCTCACACATCAGCAAGTCGAAATGGCCCTCGGCGTACCCCGCCCCGCCCGACAAAGCGTGCGCAGCACTCTAGTCTCTTAGCCAGGTTTCTGACAGTGCCAGGCAGCTTGTGCTGCTGGTTTTGCCGTGGTTGTCTTTCGGATGGGTGGCGCCGGATGCTACCTCGCCATTGATGGTTACCTGGACCCTGCGCGCCGGGACAAGGCAACTGTAGACGCCGTGGGGCCGATCGGGCATGGTGCCGGTCTCGACACTGACCACGAACGGGTCGCCGAAGTCGTACCAGCTCAAGTAGATGTCGTCCTCATCGGTCGCTATGGTCTCGGTCCAGGAGGACTGGACGTTGCCGGTCTTGCCGAATTCCGCGTCGATGACGGGGATAGAGGTGTCGCCGAAGGCCGGATGCATCGTGCCCTGGATGTCCTCCTGGAGCCATCGAGCGAGAGCTATGTTGTCGGAGTAGATTACAACCTCGTCGTCGGTCAATTCACTGGTCAGGAACAGGGCATGTCCATCGCCCACGGGGGAGAGCAGGACCCGCCAGTGGCTCAGGCGCGTCGTGGGGTCCGAGCCTGGTGCGTCTGTGAGCTGGATGAACGAGTTTTCGCCGGTAAGCTGAACGTTGCTGGGATCGACGGGACTGGTCATTGGTAACACCTCCTGTTCGCAACAGCATATCATCGTGGAAGGGGCGGGGGTTGTGATGACGGGGCTGCTTGGACTCGGGAGCCGATGACGGGAAATTGCGATGTGTAGCGATATGTTACAGTATGTCGCATGGAGAGGCGAAGTGTATTCGGTGATGCGGCAATCCGGCGCTATGTAGGCGTCGGTGGACTGACGGCGTCGAAGCCCGCCCTGAGGATTCGCGAGGTCCCACTGCCACCACCGTCGTCGGAAGCGGCTCTGGGACGGTTTTGGCGGTTGGTAGACACGCTTCCGCAGGGCCTCGAGGCCGAGGATGGTCGGCGGTTCAAGATCATATATCCAGGGCGTCCTGGCGGTGCATCGGGGCCTGATTTTCGCGACGCGGTGATCGCAGGAGAGTCAGGGGAGCGTTTCACAGGGGATGTGGAGTTGCATCTTGTGGCTCCCGACTGGTACCGGCACCGCCATTATGAGGACCCGGCCTACAATGGCGTGGTTCTCCATGTTGTACTACACCCTGCGGGATCGCGAATTTCTGTCCAACGGTCGAAAGGCCAGGTGCCCATTGTATCGATGGGGTCTGCGCTGACAGATCTGCAGGAAACGCCGACGAATCGCCGAGCCCAGTTTCCTGAATTCGAGGATCTGGGTGGTGCTCTTGACCTTGCTGGGGACCGTCGGTTCTTTTCGAAGACTTCGGGACTGGGTCTGGAGTTGGAGCGTAACGAGCCTAGCGAGGTGCTCTACCGGGCTCTGTTGGAAGTCATTGGATACGCGAATAACCGAAGGCCATGTCGTCACCTGGCTGAGGCCGTTCCATTCTCGGCGCTGGCCTCACTGAGGGGTGAGCCTGGAGGAACAAGACTGGCAGCGTTGAAGGCGACGCTTCTAATTGCATCGGGTTTTGCACCCAGCATGAGCGATGGGTACGCCCTGGAATTAAAGGGGCTGGCGCCGTATCTCCCGAGAACGTCGAGAGTCCCAGTGAAAGAGTGGGCGGTGTCCGGGGGCAGGCCTGGGAACCACCCGATGAGACGAGTTGTTGGTGCGGCCCGTCTGATGGACAGGTTCGTCGAGGGTGGGCTTTTGACAGGGCTGGATGGAGCGGTCGCCAAGGGCAGGGCGGTCGTGCTGCTTCGCCTTCTCACAGCGGCGCCACATATTGGAGACGGACGGGCTCGCGAGATTGCCGTGAACGCGGCGTTGCCCTTCTTATACGCCTGGGCTGGCCTGAGGCGGGACAGGAGGCTCAAGGAGTCGGCGTTCGACCTCTACCGGCGGTTTCCTAAGCTGCCCGGCAATGCGATCACCCATGATATGGCAAGGCTTCTTGGAGACGACCTGGCAAGGGTGCGAGGGATTGGTGCACGGAGGCAGCAAGGACTGATCTACTCGTACAAGGCGATGATTGGACGGGGAGGTTTGGTCTCTCCGACGGTCAGGAGCCTGCGGCGCTGAGGAGTATGCTCTGGGCCTCGGCGGCTCCGAACAGGTTACCCTGGTTTTCGAAGATTTTGATCGCCTGTTCAAGGTCCTCGATGCCCTGGCGTAGGTTGCCCTGATTGAGATGGAGCACCCCACGGTTTCTGAAGGCCTCCGGGAACACCGGCTTTAGTTCAACGGCCTTGTCGAAATCCTCGAGGGCTAACTCGAAACGTTCCTCGTTGTAATGGGCCAGGCCACGGTAGTGGTAGGCCTTCGCCATCTCGGGGAGCACGCGGATGACCATGTCGAAGGAGCTTACGGCTTCGTCGTACTGGGCCGCATTGAGCAGATTGACCCCCGCCGTGTATCTGAAGAGGACGTCAGGGGGCTCCGGCGTGGCCGTCGGCTCTGGAGTCGGCTCTGGCGTCGGTGTGGGCTCGGGGATTTGTGTTGGTTCGGGGGTTGCCGTGTCAGCGGGTACCGCGAGGAGCACGGAGGTTGGTTCCGGGGCAGGCTCCGGGTCCTTCGAGCACGCGACTGCCGCTAGGGCTGTGATCAGAACGGCTGCTACGAGGTATTTTGCCTTGTTCATATAACTCTGAGGCGCCCGTCGGGGCGCTGGAAAATTCAGCCTCAAGGATAGCATAGACGGATGCGAGTGGACTCACAGTCCCCGTCGTGGTCTACTACGCCCGAGAGCGGATGTTAGATTGGGCGTTGGTGCTATGCCGCTGAATATACTGGCTTGAGACCAAAAAAATCCGCAGCCTGTCGAAGGGGAAGCCCCCAACGTAATGCCCATTTTGCAAGGTCGAAAAAACCTGGAACTGAGGGGATAGATTGATTAGAAGTTTGGATGGCGTGTGGCCGAAGGTCCACCCCACGGCCTTCGTCAGCGAAGATGCGTACGTAGTAGGAGACGTTGAGATTGGTGAAGGGTCCAGCGTTTGGCCGAGGGCGGTGGTCCGGGCAGATTCAGGGAAGATCACCATCGGAAAACAGACATGTATTCAGGAAGAATCGGTTGTGCATGGCGACAAGGACGTGATAATCGGTGATCGGGTCGTCGTCGGGAAACACGTGCTGTGCCACGCTCGGGACGTGGGCGATCGGGTGCTGATTAATACTGGTGCGACTGTTAACGACGGCGTGGTGATCGGCGAAGACAGTCATGTGGCTGCAGGCTCGGTGTTGATCGAGTTTATGGAGGTGGCTCCGGGCTCCGTGGTGGAGGGTGTTCCAGGTCGAGTGCGGCGAGAGGTAGATGAGGAGCATCGTGACCTGGCTCGGTCAGTGGCTGACGACTATGTGGAGAGGGCGCAACAGCACGTGCGCGAGGACGGTCTGGGGTCGACAACGGGCGATTAAAGCGGAGGTGTGACGGTTAGGGGCTCCGCGGTTCCTGCACACCCATTGTTGGCCGACGTGGACTTGCCCAGGGCGTGCGCGGTGCGCCCTGACGGATTGTCGGGCTACATTTTGTCCGGGGCCTCCATGAGCATCAGGTCGAGGCAGCGGGCAAGGACCGTGCGGGCCGCATCCACCAGTTTTAGTCGAGATTTCGTGACGTCAAGGTCTTCGGGCTTCGATGAAACGACCCTGCGCTGCTGGTAGAAGGTGTGGAACGACGTTGCCAGCTCGATGGCATAGTGCGGCAGGTGCTGGGGCTCCATGTTCTCCGCCATGAACTCGACGGTCTCTGGCAGTACGAGCATCTTCCTGATGAGGGCCAGCTCGGATTCGTGGTCGAGTAGAGACGTATCCCCATCGGTGAAGTCGATGCCCCGTTCGGTGGCCAATCTCAGGATACTGGCGATGCGGGCGTGGGCGTATTGGACGTAGTAGACAGGATTCTCCGCCGACTCCTCTTTGGCCAGCTCCAGATCGAAGTCCATCTGACTGTCGATGGAGCGGGACAGGAACACGAAGCGGCAGGCGTCTGCCCCTACTTCCTCGATTAGCTCGCGCAGCGTTATCAGATCACCGGTGCGTTTTGAGAGACGTACCACCTCGTCGCCGCGTTTTAGCGTAACGAGTTGGTAGAGGAGCAGTTCAAGGCGGCAGTCTTCGATGCCCAGGGCGGGGGTCATAGCCTTGAAGAAACGAGCGTGGCCTTGGTGGTCGGCCCCGAAGATGTCGATGACCCGATCGAAACCACGATTCTTGAACTTGTCGTAGTGGTACGCCATGTCCGTAGCGAAGTATGTAGGGACGCCGGTGCTGCGGATGATGACCTTGTCCTCGTCGTCGCCCAGGGCGGAGGAGGTGAACCAGGTTGCCCCGTCCTTCTCCGCAACGTAGCCCTGGTCTTTCAATAGCTTCATGGTCGCGTCGAACTGGCCGTCGGTGAATAGACTACGTTCGCTGAACCACGAGTCGTAGTCCACGCGCAGTTTGCTCATGTCGGAGCGGATCGCGTCGACCATGCGTTGCAGACCAATTTCGCCCAACTCCGCTTCCGCCTCAGCATCGTCCATTTCCAGGAACCGTCGACCTTCCTGGTCGGTGATCTTCCTGGCCAGATCGACCATGTAGTCGCCCTGGTAGCCTTCGGCGTGTACCTCCGCCGCAACTCCGTTGGCCTGCTTGTACCGCGCCAGGAGGGTCTTGTGAAAATGCCCCATCTGGTTGCCGGAGTCGTTGAGGTAGTACTCGCGCTCCACGGCATATCCGGCGGCCTCGAGTATCTTGGCGAGCGCGGAGCCGATGACCGCGCCGCGGGCGTGACCCACGTGCACGGGACCCGTGGGATTGACGCTGACGAATTCGACCTGGACTCGCCTGCCATCACCGATGTTGATGTTGCCGTAGGTGTCATCAGAATCGCGAATAAGGTCTACCTGGGTGGCGAGCCATTCCGGGCTGAGTGAGATGTTGATGAATCCGGGTTTGGCGGCCCAGACACGCTCTACCTGGCCTTCCACGGGGATTAGCTCGGCCAATTTCTCGGCGATCTGGAGCGGGTTCATCCTCATTGGTCGTGCCAATTTGAGGGGGATGCTTGAGGCGAAGTCGCCGTTTTCGATGTTTTGGGGGCGTTCGACTGAGACTGGGGGGATGTCAGCCTGCGGCAGCGCGCCGGAGTGCATCGCCTCCTCAAGGGCGTCTGATATCAGGGTGCGAATGTGATTTCCAGGGATGGTGGACTCAGACGTCATTGTTGGCTACAACCTCGCTTCGTATCGTATCGCGCAAATAGCGTAACACAGCGTATGGGGCTGACGGCCTTCGGCGAGGTGGGCTAACACTCTGACGAATAAGTCTTCGTGGACACGACAACCCCATCAGGGTCGGCGAGGCCCGCAGTATCCGGATCGCAGTTGTTCCAGATAGCCGTGCCTCGTCCGAAGCTATAGCCGCCCCACTCCGGATGG
>Ga0114996_10009685_pt1 | contig 10537 bp, 11 predicted proteins | sample ArcticOcean_MG_C_4_FD_87039 | JGI IMG/M metagenome (GOLD analysis project Ga0114996, IMG submission 87039) | Marine microbial communities from western Arctic Ocean - ArcticOcean_MG_CB4_134 | ecosystem: Environmental > Aquatic > Marine > Oceanic | place: Arctic Ocean: Canada Basin | collected... | reverse complement strand
GATTTGACAGTCAGAGGGGCGTACTCGTTGGGTTCGTCCATCGGGAAAAACCGACCATCAACGCATGATTTCGGCACGGAAGAGGAGCCAGATGTTCGGCCAGTTTTTATTTGTCCGCTATCCGTAGATGCGGAAACGAAATACGAGCAGGGAACGACGGGCGTATATCAACGTGAAAAACGACAGGCGGTACGCATCGATTTAATCGGCACAGACGGCAACACGTATAAGGAAACGCAGTGGACGGGGCCGGAGTACGAAGCGGCAATAGCGGCGGCGGTGACAGCGGCAGAGGTGTATATTAAAACTAATTATGGAACGGGGGCGTAAAGTGGCAATAGATATTAAAGATGTGACGTTTATCGACGAAGAGGATCTTGTACCATTAGTAGATCTTGAGATCCGTATTGACGAGCTAAAAATACAGACCGTCCAGAAACAAGCCGAGTTGCGTAAATTGACTGTTCAACTCCGCAGGGAGTTGGGCCTTAAAATGTCGGACAAAATCGACCTTACACAGGGCATCGCTGTCCCGATTGAGGCGGCCATGGAGGCTGCACCTGAACAAAATGGGGCCATGACATAAAATGGACACAGAGTACCTCCCGTTGGCCGTTTCGGCGATTATAATCCCTGCCATCGGATGGCTCCATCGCCAGTTGACAAAGTTGTCACAGGAATCCATCGAGCAGGAAACCGATATCGCAGGGCTGAAATTATATATTGCAAATCTCGATAAGGCTATGGCTCGGCGGTCGGAGCTGGACGTAATAGTCGCTCGGATGGAAGCGGCGGCTCATCGGTTGGATCGGGCTGAAGCATCCATAGACAAACTACGTAATGGGACACACAAATGACAAGAGAACAGGTACAGGCAAGGATAACCCTCGTCAAGATGCAATCTGAGAAAAGGAAGGAGGACGTCAAAGAGACCCTTCGGATGTTGCAAAACGACTTCGGGACCACCTCTCAAAGCGATGGGCAGGTAGTAAACCTCCTAGCCCCTAACTTTATGATGTCTACTCGGCGGCAGCTTGTTGCCCAGCTTTATCCTGCCGACCCTATATTCCATTGTCGTCCCAGGGTGAGAGGGTTTGAGGGTAGGGCAAAGGTTTTAGAGACGATTCTTGACTATTACTGGAGAGAACTTAAAGTTAAAAATCAGATGCGCCGCGCCATAGACGATGCTTTGATTTATGGGTATGGTGTTATTAAAGTAGGCATGGGATCTTTAGAGACCAAGATAGGTGAAGAACAAGACGAAGAAGATGCGCTTGAAGCGTCCACGATAGAGAATGGGCGGGTTATTGCTGGAGAAGGAATTAGCGTTAAGGAAACAGATAACCACGAAGTTCACCTACAGATGCATATCGAGATGATGGAAGATCCTTCCCTGTTGTCTATGGACTTAGCAGCAGAAATCTCAGGTGAGTTGAATATCCACATAGAGGAACACCAGGAATTTATTGAATCCAAACCCCCTTCTTTCCCCACGACAGCAGGCCGTGGCGCCAATTATGATTGGCCATTTGTGGAGAGCGTAGGGCCAGATGTATATTGGGACCCGACGGTTGTTGATCCCCAGGAATCTCCTTATATCATTCACCGCATTAAGAAGCGCCTAAAGGACGTGAAAGACGACCCCCTCTACAAAAATACGGAAATGCTGTCCGCGGACTCATACAACCAGGAAGAGTACAGCTCCTATAATGATGCGAATAATGAAGGGCGCTTTTCTTCCTATGTCCCTGAAGAGTTGGGAACCATCATGATCTACGAGATGTGGGACGCAGTTGAAAGATCTGTGTCCACATGGGTAGAGAGTGAGGAAGACCCTATCAGACCTCCCGACAAAGAGGCGTGGCCGATCTTCATAGAGGGCTACCCGTTCCACTGGTTGAACTTAACAGATATGCCAAATGAGGTCCACGGTCCGGGGGTCATGGAATACCTTAAATGGCCGCAGAAGTTTTTAATGAGGATCTATTCAGAGCTGGGAACCCATTCAGATCGGTCTGGCGTTAAATTTGAGGTAGACGAAAATCGTCTTAGCCAGCGCGAAACACAGGATAGCATAGAGGCTAAACTGGCAGACCCCACCTCCCATGTGGCGTTGTTTGTGCAAGAAGGCGGCGCTATTAAGCCTATCCAGCCAGCGATGGTAGACCCCACAAAGATGCAACTCATAGGGTTGCTCCAGGGGGTCATTAATGAGAACTCCGGGCTATCGGCTCAAATGAGAGGCGTCAGCGGGTCTGACACTGCTACGCAGGCGTCGATCATGGCGTCCGCTTCCAATATCCTGGTCACTGATTCTATCGATAGAATCCAGTCGTTTCAGGAAGGTATTGTAGGAACCGTAATAGGAGAGCTAAGACAATTCGGTCCAGAAGAACAACTTTTCTACGTCACAGGTCCCAGTGGAGTAGATGAGTGGATGAATTATTCTATGGCCGACGTTCAGGTAGCCTGGCAGGTCGAGGTGGAAATGCCAGCGCCTTTCCAGAACGAGCGGGATAAACAGGAATGGCTTAATATGTTCCATATGTTCTCACCTATTATGGACCCGGTAGGGAAACAGCAGTTTATGCTGGATGGTATGAGGTTGTTCGGTATAAAAAACCCTGGGATATATGTTCAGCAGCCTTCGGTGGAAGTACAGTCGAACATTGAATCAGAGAACAAGTTAATGCAGATGGGGGCGCCGGTACAGGCAAGGGCGGGGGAGAAGCATCCAGCCCACATCGAAGGACATTCAAGGGCAGCCCAAGACTGGAACACGACCATACAAAACAATATCGGACAGCTCGTAGAGCAAAGCGGGATTTCCCCAGATGATCCCGATGGGCCAAAAATAGTTGAGCAGCAGTTGATGCAGAATCCCCAGACACAACAGATCTTACAGTCGTTAGAGCTGGCGAAGGTCCACATAGAAGAGCATCAGCAGCTTATGCAGCAAGAGGGGCAAGCGTCCGGTGAGGGCGCTGGGCAGAGAAGGCAAGCTGTTCCACTCCCGACAGGCAATCAGGGGCGAACATCTAGTATTCTATCCAATCAAATACAGGGGACATAAGATGCCACAGGGAAAAGGGACTTACGGTAGCAAGGTTGGGAGACCGCCATCGAAAAGCGGAAAGAAACCTCCTCGTTTGAAAAAGGGAGTTGTTGTTAAAAAAAAGCGTTGATATCCTCTGATGGGAGTTTAGACTATGCCTAGATACGAATACAAATGTGGAGAATGCAAATGGCACGGCCTTCTATGGAGACCGATGGATCAAAGGAATGATGCCTTCTGCCCGGACTGTAGGTCAGGAATGGGAAGGATATACACTAAGATAGGAATGCCAAACACCCAGATTCCATCCGTGGACAATCATGACTTTAACAACGGGCAAGGAGTTATGGATGATGGGCTGGGAGAAGTAATAACCTCCCGTAGGCATAGACAGGAAGTGATGGAAAAGAAAGGATTGCATGAGGTCTCTAAGTATGACCGAGACCTCTTTCTTAAAGAAAGAGATCATAAGCCTATGCCTTATGAACAGGCGAAAAATCAGTTTGAGGAGGCTGAGGGGATGGCGAAGAGCGGCGAATGGAAAGCTGGATTGTCGGAGAAAAGAATAAAGGAGATAGAGAGTGGAAGCCAAACCAAAACGGAAGAGTAGTATGGTGTTGGATGATGACCGGGCATCTGCGGCAGATGTGATGGATGTAGCCTATGATCTAAAGTCGTTAAAGCAAAGGTTTAATGAGCTACTGGAGCGCTTTGAGATTCATGCAGACAAGTCATTCCTTGTTTGCCCGGACTGCGCCAAAGAAACCGGGGACGCGATCCCCTTGTACTGGGTGAATGCAGACCAGCTCTCCTTCGGGAACTATGTGGAAGTCAGGGCTGAGGCCACCTGCAAAAAGTGCGATAGCTACTGGCAGATTAAGATCCCACAGATGGTCCGCGCACAGCCACAGAACAGAATCTCTAACATAGGAGCCTATTCACATGGCGGCTAATAGAGACATAAACCAATCACCGGAAAACGAGAAGCTGGTGCATGAGATCTACGAACAGTATCAGGCGAACAATCAGATATCTCATGATAAGGCGAGAGCGTCTATAGCCAATGAATTTGGAATAAGTGAAGAGCAAGCGGAGGTACATCCTGCAATGGAAGATAGATTTGAACAGTTAAGGGCTAATGCGAATGCCAACCCTGGGGTAAGCAGCGTCAATCCTAACACAGGTGTCCCTGGTGCTGCCGTAGTCCCTCCACGGCCCATAGCTCAACCTATTCCTGCCCCTCCGCAGCCAGCATATGCCCCACCTCAAGCGTATCCTAATGATGCAGGGACTCTGGAGAACATCATCAGGGCCAATGGGTTTAACATCCTTCAGTCAGCCTCTGACTACAATCAGGGGATAATAACGCTTGTTATAAGCAGATAGGAGTATTATTATGAGTTTAGAACCTGAAGAGTATTCCGACGAACCCGCCTTTGAGGCCGATTCGCCCGATGAACTTCAGCCGGGTCCCGCACAGTTAGACTCAAGTGCCGAACCGGAAGAAGAAGAGTCTGTTGACCATAACACCTCTGACCCAAACGTATCTTCTCAGTTGAGAGATATGTATGGCCGTTATGGTGAGACGAATAAGAGGATGGATATGTTGAACGAGAAGCTGGACGCAATAGGCTCTACTCTTAGGGATAATTCTAAGGAGTCCAGTCGCGAACCAGAAGAAAGTATCTATGATTCTATGGATACCGGCCAGCGGGATGCCGCCAATAAACTTGTTGAGCATCATCCCTTAGTTAAAGAACTTCGGGAGTTCAAGGATAATATTGAGGGCAGCCGAGATGTTCAACAGAAACAACACCTGGCAGACAGCCAGGATGGCCTTGCTCAGGCTATCGAAGGGGTCAAAGCAGAACATGGCGCCAAAGAAGCTGAGGTAGTAGCCCAAGAGCTGTATCAGGTGGCTGAACTAACGCACTGGGACCTGGAACACCCATACTTTAAGGCTAAAGTGAAAGGCCATATAGATAGACTGGGTGGGAATAACCAGGATAAACAACAAAGCAGACAGCGGTCGTCCTCTGAAAGAGGCGGTACGAGGTCTAGCGGTGGCAGGCTACCGACGGCTAAAAGAAAAACGCCCCAGGGGAAGGAGTATTATTCTTTCCAGGCGGCGGCAGAAATAGCAGAGGAGCTTGCCAGTCGCAATAGAACAAGGACAAAATAATGCCTAATTCTGATTTAGGTCTGAGTTTTGCATCGTATAAAGACGAGGCATTTCTCACGGCTAATATGCAGATCTGGTTGCGGGATCGTGCCGTAGACCAGATCTTCGATGGAGTTACACTTTTTAAATGGCTTACGGGCCGTGACCAGACTGACATGACACTGGACCAGGTCCAGTCGAAAGGTACTCTGGAATATCGGGACGGCGGCCAGTCAATCGACGTTCCACTGCTTACTGGCAGTAACTCTACGGTACAGAGTTATCACCAGTATCAGACTATCGATACTACGCCCCAGCAGGGCATCGGTCCGTCTATGATCGATTGGCGTGAGTATGCTGTTACCGTTACCATCTCTAAGTTTGAAGAGCTGGTGAATATGGACAGCAAATCCCGCGTTATCAATCTGCTTCAGACCAAACAGGTGCAGGCTGAGAAGTCGATCATTGATCGTCTTAACGCTGATTGTTGGCGGGGTGAACAGAACCTCGCCGGTGGTTATCCACTCGGCAAAGCGAACACCACTGACCTTGAGGGAATCCCCTACTGGGTTAGCGGCGCTCCGAATAGTGCGTCGGCTGTTGCCGGTATTGTTCCTAACACCAATACGTGGTGGCAGAATAAGTACAACGGTGTAGCGCCGGTAGCTGCGGCCAATCCTTCGTTTGCCGCTGAAGGCAAGAACGATATTCAGCTTCTTACGATGGAAGCGTCAGCAGGTCCTGGTCTGGATGAAGTGGATGCTCTCTTCACTACGAAGACCGTGTTCAACTACCTCTGGGACAGTCTGGAAGATATGCGCCGTTACTCATCGGGCGATGTTGGTGATGTAGGCTACAAGCGGTTGTCATTTCAGGGCGTCCCTGTATATTGGGACCCGGCCCTTACGACTGCTACCTTGTACGGCCTCAACTCCGACTATTTCAAACTCGTTGTTCACCGTGATGCATTCATGAAATCAGACGGTTTCCGTCAACCCACGAACCAGACTGCTAAGACTGCCATCATTATGGCGATGTTGAACCTGGTCTGCATGAGTCGTCGTCGTCAATTTGTCCTCGGCAACATAGCTGCGTAAGGAGGTTGATGATGGCGTTTCTTTACACTACGGTTACTGGCAGTGCTACTGTTATAGGTTCTCAAAGGATGATCAGTTTCAATTTAAATACACCTACAAATCCGGGGACTGGCAGTGAAGCGCCCGGAGCTACAGGTAATCAGGTAACTGAGATTGTTACTGGGTTGAACTATATCACAGGTGCAACGGCTACAAATCGTGTTGCCACTGCGAATAATTGGAAGGTAGCGATTAACACTCCTTCTAATGGCAGTGCGACTGTAACAGGACATGCGACTGGAACTTTTGGCGAACTTACCGTATTCGGTTATGGAGGAGGTTAATTATGGCTCAATTAGTAACGCTAGATTGGAGACCTGTCGAATCTGAATTTGTGCGACAGGAATTTGATGTAGCGTCCAATGTTGCCCAGAATGAGTTAGGCACTACCGCCAGATTTAGGGATATCAGTGCTACTTCTGGAACAGCTAACCAGTACGGTTATGCTGACTTTAAGTATGTTAAATGGTCTGTTAGTGGAACAGAAGACGCAGGTGCACTTTTATCTGGCGGCCACGCTGTTTATTTGAACAATGCGATTGATCACATTGTCACTTGTGATCTTTCTGCCTCTGATACTACCAATGGTGATAGACGACCTGCTGGTGGTTTTTATTACGTCCCTACCACCAACCAGTATGGGTGGGTTCAGATAAATGGATTCTTTCCTACAGCCTATGATGTGAGTGGATTGACACTTGCCAATCTTATCACAAGGACTGACGCAGTATCAGACATCTTGTTTGCTGCTCGGAATGCGGACACTGAACCTGTCGCTGGAACAGTCGTCATCATTGGTACTACCAATGGTGATGGGGCTATTTCTTTAGGCGTATAACCTTTAGCTCTGTACAGAGGGTGTGGCATAGGTACTCGTATCCTGTTGATCCTGATGTAGATTCTATTATTGAGCCTATGTCAGACCGAGTCCTTACCACATCCTCTACACAGAGGGTGTGACATCGGACCGAGTCCTGGACACACCCTCTGTATTTAGGAGGTATCATGACTTTTGGTGAAATGAAAGATCTTATCGCCAACAGATTAGGGGACACCTCTGCCAATACGAAGACCCGTATCGGGGAGTTCATCAACGATATTATGTTCCGTATCTCTGATGATGTCCAGTATCCCGGTGAGGTCCGCTGGGGTCAGATACGCACCGAAAGCGGTAGGTTCTCGTACCCCTTAGATCCTGACGTTGCCTCTATTATAGAGCCTATGATCGTCTCTGAGAACAATGCCAATATCTGGATGACCCCTGTTGAGACGTTTAACGCTAACATCCAGAACCCTACCTCTACGGGCGTACCCCACAACTTTATGATGTACGGGAACTATGGCGTGGAGAGACAGCCTTCATCCACTTTAACTTTTACAGCAGAAAATGGCGTAGCTTTTTTAACTGCTGAGGTTACTGCTACTATACAAGGGATGGTTGATTTCAGAAACATCTCTGAGTCTTTAACCTTAGCAACTGGTGTGGCTGCGGCTGGCACAACTACTAACAGCTTTACGACTATCGACAAGATATCCCTGTCAGCCGCCGCGACCGACAGTATGATCGTCAAGTCCAATGGGGCTGCATCTACTGATATTAAAGTCGCCTACTTCGCTGTAGGAGAAACAGATGCTGCGACCTCTGCCTATGGATTGTTTAACCCTGCTAGCGATCTGAAAATAGTGAGCAGTGTAACAGAGGGATCTTCCCATAGCGTATCGATTACGGGCTATGGTCCTTTGTTGGGGGCTATAGATTCGGGAGTCTATCCGATACTTCAAGACAATGTTTATTTAGAAGAGGTTAAAACAGCTACGTTTAGTTCTTCTGATGAAACTTCTGTCAACAGGTACACAACTATTGAAAGTATTTCGGTAGATTCAGAAACTGATGGAGTGATTTCTATTACCTCTAATCCTTCTTCCCAGCGTATAGCCACGATACCTAAGAAAAAGAGATCTCTCGATATCCCGATAGTAGGGTTCTACCCCATCCCCGATGGATCAAAAATAAATTACCAATACTATAGGACTTTAACACCCCTGACTATAGACTCCTCCCGTCCAGCAATGGACAAGAGGGTCCACTACTATATCCGCAAGTGGGCTGAGACAGCCGTCAACTCGTGGTACGGTGACAGCTCTGGAGTATCAGAAACGATACAGAACGCCATCCCTTCTTGGCAAAAGGATATTCAATCAATAAGGAATTTACTGGGTCTCAGTGCGAACCCGGAGGTTGTCATCGGCGGCAGGGCAAGGAACATCAGCAGGCAGAACGGCCCATCTGCGATGTTAGACCCCGCGCACTATTCCAATTAAAAAATGAAACTCTACTCTATCAACTTGCTCGGTCCCCGTGAGGTAGATGCTATCACGGGAGACAAGATTTACCCCCCGATGTATCGCACCGTTCAGAATAGGCAACCTATCCCTGAAGGGACGGTGCAGAAGAGAAATTCAATCTCTTCAGAACAAATACTGGCAGGAACCTCCCATAAAGAAACGCAGCTCATAAGCTATATATATCTCAAGGCTGGCCCTGACGCTACGGCGGTATCCGCTGTATCCAATCGTTCCAATTTAACTACATTCTATAAGTGGACTGGGACAGCGTGGATCCTTATTTCGCTTGCCAATTCCACTGGGACTGCGACAGCAGCGAATCTAACAACTTTGACTGACAATGGTAAGACATGGGGATTGGATCAATGGGTAGGACACTCATTAGAAATAACAGATGTAACTGACAGTGATAAGATTCATTCTGCCATAATTACAGAGAACACAGGAACTATGCTGACCTTTCTTGCCACCGGATTTACCCCAGCTATTGGTGACACCTATAAAATCTCTTACGGCAATAGCCTGACAAACGATACCGATGACGGGGTCTACTATGTCTGCAACGCCTTAGACTTCAGCAATAAAGCGCCCTCCGCAGATGCTGTCACTACGGATCTGTTTGTAGTTAAACACAATGCCAGCCCGTCCAGTACGGGGGAGCCGCCATATGATGACCCTTGTTGCTATTCCATTGATGATGGATACAATGTGAATATGTTCGATGGTAGCCGGATAATTTTGAGCAATGGGAAGGTGTGGACAGGGAACTGGAAAAACGCCCGCTGCGCTGAATATCACCAGGGGAAGATGTGGGTAGGAGGGTTGGTAGAGTGTGACCTTACTGTTGGTGAAGATGAACCCTCTGGGTTTACGTTAAATAATGCCGTGACTCTTCCAACAGAAACCACAATTTACACAAATACTGTTAACACGGCTATCTCCGCTGGGACTGTGATAAACATAGCTAATGCCACTGGGGATCTGTCCGAAGATATGGCCGTTACAGGCGTTAGCGGGAATGCTCTAACTGTAGTAAGGGGAATCAACAATACCACAGCAGAAGACCACGATGCGGGTGTTGCAATAAATCACTATGTATCCGTTGTAAAACGTCCCTACCGGATCAGATGGTCTAAGAGTTTCGACTGGAAGACCAACTTCGATGGGCTGGGAGCTGGCAGCTTTGAGCATCCCGGCTCCAGCTATATAGATGTTCCTACCGTAGGGACACATGAAGTCGTAGGCATGAGGAGTTTTAGGGGGCGCCTTTATGTACTTACAACCAGCGATCTGTTTGTCGTAACCGGAACAACAACCGCGCAGTACGGCCTGGCACAGTTGTTCTCTACCCCATCAGCGATAGGGACAACGATGTGGACTAGCGATAGGTATCTGTTCTGGACAGATGCCAACGGGATGCATCAGTTCAATGGATCGCAGGAGAGGAACCTTACTGCAAAAGAAAAGCCAGTAGGGTTCAAAGCCTTGAACGTGGACAAGTATGACCTCTCAGGGGTTGGAGTTTTAGGCCGTTTGCCTACAGGATTTATAAACGAGAAGCTAAAGATATATGGTGTGCATTTCCCGTATACAGCCAATACCCCCGGCAAGGTAACGTGGCTGTACAACTACGAGAGAGAGAGCATAACAACATATACATATAGATATCCTGCCAGTGTGGAGGATATTACATATGTATCAGACTATCACGACAATGGAACTATCTGGGCTGGGACCTCTAATGCCGCCAGCAATAGCGCTGCGGCATATGGGGGTAAGTATTCCTTTGAGCCAGTGACCGATAACCCACAGGACTGGGAAAATGACTACGTGTCCCTG
>Ga0114996_10009683_pt1 | contig 10539 bp, 10 predicted proteins | sample ArcticOcean_MG_C_4_FD_87039 | JGI IMG/M metagenome (GOLD analysis project Ga0114996, IMG submission 87039) | Marine microbial communities from western Arctic Ocean - ArcticOcean_MG_CB4_134 | ecosystem: Environmental > Aquatic > Marine > Oceanic | place: Arctic Ocean: Canada Basin | collected... | reverse complement strand
TTGTTAAAACAGTCATTGAAGGTATGATTGGTATCAAGTTGAAAATCAACTATGAAATATATCGTAAGTCTGATAACCACTTACTTGTAACAGGTCATACATTACATGTATTTACAGATAAGAAAGGTAAACCAAAGCGTCCACCTAAATTTTTTATTGAAAAATTTAGATTTAATTCTCCCGATTAATTAGATAAACTGCGCTTATAGCAAGCGACCCACCTATTATTGTTGACCAAGCTAGATTTTCATCTAGCAAAATTATTGAAAGTCCAATTGCACTAGTAGGAACTAAATACATGAATGATGTTGATATTTTTGAGCCAAGGCGCATAGTAGTTAAAAAGAAAATTGTTGTTCCAAATCCAATTGCACCAACAGATATAATTAAGAAATGCGTCCAAAATGTTATGTCATGGTCAAAAACTTTTATTAACAAATCCCACGGGGCAAAAATAAATGAAAAGAAGAATGCTAGCATATAAACCCATAAACTAAAATTGAGGACATGAAGATCTGCATTAGATTTTTGGGTGCAAATTGTAACGATTGACCAGGATATAGCAGCTAATATAAAATAAATATTTCCAGAACTTATAAGTTCTAAAATATTGATTTCCCATATACGAATAAGAATAAGCCCACCTAAAATTCCCATAGTGATTCCAAAAAGGTCTTTTTTGTTAATTTTCTGATTGAATATTCTTGTTGCTATTAAATATGTAGTTATAGGGCTTAAGGTTGGAACAATAACTCCACCTAAACTTGCCATCCCTATTTGTGTACCTTTTAAGTAATTATAGTTATATGCAATAAGACAAATAGATGCAATTATTATATAGATTAAAGAAGATTTTGGACGTTTTAGATTGATTTTCAAAAATGACATAAACAAAGCGATTGTTAGCGCAGCAAAAATAAATCTCCAAACCATAATTATGTGTGGAGTGCTGTATTGACCTACAATTTTACCACTTGGCCAAGAAGCTCCCCATATTAGCATGGCAAAAATCATAAGAACATAAAGTCGAAGGTTATTATTATTTATCAATTTCATTAGTTCACAATTCAAAAATTAAAGATTATATAGTTTTAATATTTCTTTGTACACCTTCATTGGGATTCAGGTTCTTATAGTCGTAATTTCATTTTTAATTATTATTATTTTAGAGGAATTTATGTCAGGACATAGTAAATGGTCGACTATTAAGCATAAAAAAGCAGCTCTAGATGCTAAACGTGGAAAAGTTTTTACTAAAATAATTAAAGAACTTATGGTAGCTGCAAAAACTGGCGGTAGTGATACTGATTCTAATCCCAGACTAAGACAAGCAATATCAACAGCAAAAGCCTCTAATATGCCCAATGACACAATGACTCGCGCTATTCAAAAGGGTGCCGGTGAATTAGAGGGCGTTAACTATGAAGAAACATCATATGAAGGGTATGGCCCTGGTGGCGTGGCTATAATGATGGATATTATGACTGACAATAAAAATCGTACCGTTGCAGAAATACGTCATTTGATGAGTAAATATGGAGGTAATCTAGGAGAGAATGGTTCTGTTAGTTGGATGTTTGAAAAGCTGGGGCAAATCACTTTATCTGATAATTCTAATGAAGAAAAAGCATTTAATCATGCCCTTGAATTTGGTGCAAATGATTTTAACGTAATAGACAACACATTCGTAATTGCAGCTTCACCATCTGAGACTGTGAATATTGCTGAAGTGATGGCAGATAAAGGATATGAAGTAATTTCATCCACAGTAGAAATGGTGCCAAAGAATATGATGAAGGTTTCTGGAGATCAGGTAAAAAAGTTAATTTCACTTTTAAATTTGTTGGAAGAACACGATGATATTCAAAATATTTATTCAAATGTAGAATTTGATGAAGCAGATTTATAAATCTTAAAGAGTACTTATTATCAGTGAAAAAAATTGAAAGAGTAATTGGTGTGGATCCAGGTTTAAATACAACAGGTTTTGGTATTATTGATCAAAAAGCAGGTCAAATGCGCGTAGTTGCTTATGGAACAATTAAGCCACCATCAAAAGAAACTTTAGCCAATCGCCTTGAATATTTAAATAGCCATATGAATAATTTGCTTAGCAAATTCGAACCTCATGTAATGGCAATTGAAGATACATTTTATAGTCGAAATGTTAAATCTGCTCTTTTATTAGGCCAGGCTAGAGGTGTATTGCTGTTAGCTGCAGCTTCAAAAGGGCTTATGGCAATTGATTATGCACCAAGAAAAGTAAAGCAGTCAGTAGTTGGAAGTGGCGCAGCTGATAAAAAACAAGTTCAATATATGGTTAAACAAATTTTAAAAATAGATTCAATGCCTAAATCAATGGATATTTCTGATGCATTAGCTATTGGTTTATGTCATATTAATCAAAACAAATATTTATGAGTTTAATTAATTCAATTAATGGTAGACTTTTTTCAAAAAATCCCACGGAAGCTACTTTGGATGTTGGAGGTATTCGATTTCGACTTCACATATCAATTGCTACGTATGAAATGCTTCCTGAAAAAGGGGTGCCGGTAGAGATTCTAACACACCTTCATGTTAAAGAAGATATATTAGATTTATATGGTTTTAAGGATGAAGATGAACGAGCTTTATTTTTTAATTTAAATTTAATTAGTGGAATTGGCCCACGTTCAGCAATGAATATATTATCCGGTACAAATCCAATGGAATTTAAAAGTCGTATAATTGATGGAGACGTAAAATCTCTTACAGTAATCCCTGGTATCGGAACTAAAACAGCAAAGAGGATTATTGTTGAATTAAAAGAGAAATTTGAAACTGATATTAGTGAAAAAAATGATTTGGGATTTCTTGACGATGGTGACGCTAGTGTAGTGAAAGATGCAGCAAATGCACTTCAATCTCTTGGTTATAAATCAAATCAAATAAATAAAATACTAAAAGATCTAGAATCCTCTGGAGAACTTTCAGGTGGATTAGAAGCAGTTATTAGAAAAGCCCTGGCCAAAATTATTTAAGGATTTTATGGAATATTCAAAACAATTAAAAAAATTAGGTACTGAAACAGCATTTGCTGTTTCAGCGCAAGCACGTGCATGGGCTGAAAAGGGAAACAAAGTTTATCCATTCCATCTGGGTGATTTTAATCTACCCACGCCTGAAAATATTGTTGAAGCTACCTTAAAAGGTATTAAAGATGGGAAAACAGGCTATTGTCCTTCTGAAGGGATTCTTCCTTTAAGAGAAGCATTAGCTTATGATGTAGGTTCTAAGCGAGGCGTTAATTATGAGCCTGACAATATTTCAGTTCAGCCAGGAGGTAAGCCTACTATTGGAAAGTTTATTGCATCTGTCATGAACCCTGGTGATGAAGTATTATATCCTAATCCGGGTTATCCTATTTATGAATCTCAAATAGAATATCAAGGTGGCTTAGCAATTCCATATAACTATGTAGCTAGTGAAAAAGGGTTTGGTATTGATATTGATCGTTTAAAGTATTCGATTACTGATAAAACGGTAGCAATTATTTATAATAATTACCAAAATCCAATCGCTGCTGAATCTTCCATTGAAGAGATGGAAGCAATAGCTGAGCTTGCAATCGCAAATGATCTATGGGTTTTATCTGATGATGCATATTATGAAATTATTTATGATGGAGAAGCACGATCCATTGTTTCTATTCCTGGAATGAAAGAGCGTACAGTGATTCTTTATACATTTTCTAAAAAGTTTGCGATGACCGGCTGGAGAATAGGTGGCACTATTGGACCAAAAGAAATTATTAAACATATTTCAAAATTGAATGTGAATGCAGAATCATGCACTACTCATTTTATTCAAGCAGCAATGGTGGAAGCTTTGAACGGTGACCAAGCTGGTCCTCAAAATCTTTTGAAAACACTAAAAGATAGAAGAAATGCAACAGTCAATGGTTTGAATGCTATTAATGGTATAAATGTAGCTTTACCTAGAAGCACCTTTTATATATTTCCTAATGTAAATAATGTTATGAAAGAAAAAGGAATGACAAAGGTCGAAGAATTACAACTTGGTGCATTAAAAAATGCGAATGTATCCTTTTGTACTAGAGATCATTTTGGTAGGCCTAGTAAAGACGAGTTGGACTATTTTATTCGATTTGCATATTCAGGTATAGACGTATATGATATCAATGAAGGAATGGCAAAACTCAAAAAATATTTTGAATCATGATGAAAAAAACCCCTCTTTATAGTAGACATGTTGATCTTGGAGCCAAGTTAGTTGATTTTGCTGGTTATCAAATGCCAATCCAATATTCTGGTGTTATGAATGAACATAATATGGTTCGTAAAAGTGCTGGTTTGTTTGATGTTAGTCATATGGGTGAGTTCATTGTTTCAGGTGATGGCGCAGAAGAGTATTTAAATTATATCACAATTAATGATTTAAATATGATTGAGCCATGGCAAGCACAATATTCAGCAATGTGCTTTGAAGATGGAGGAATTATTGACGATTTAATTATTTATCGGTATCCTGATCATTTTATGTTAGTTGTAAACTGTGCAAATATTGAAAAGGATCTAGATTGGCTCATGGCTAATAAACCACAAAATGTAGATATAATGGATATTAGTCAACAAACCAGTTTGATAGCTTTGCAAGGGCCTAATTCTAGGAAAATTCTTCAATCTATTACAGACGTTCAACTAGATGATATCAGCTTTTATTGCTTTAAATTGGGAAGGATTTGCAATGAAACTGTTACTATTTCTCGGACGGGTTATACTGGTGAGCTAGGATATGAAATTTACGGAAGTAATGAAAAAATTATAGATATTTGGGATGCAATTATTTCTGAAGGTGGAGAGTCGATACAACCTGTAGGGCTTGCATGTAGAGATACACTAAGAACTGAAATGAAATATGCTTTATATGGGAATGATATTGATGATTCTACAAATCCTCTTGAAGCAGGATTGGGTTGGATAACAAAATTAGATAAAATTAATTTTATTGGAAAAAATGCATTAATAAATGTAAATAATAATTTGAGACGGAAGCTTGTCTGCATTAAAATGAAAGATCGTGGAATCCCAAGAAAAGGTTATATCCTTATGGTAGACGATGCAGTTGTTGGTGAAGTGACAAGTGGTACACAATCACCATCTTTAAATGAAGGTATTGGATTAGCTTATGTTTCAGCATCCCATGCTGAACTGGGCACTGAACTTAAGATCAAGATTAGAAAAAACTTTTTGAATTGCGTTATAATTAAGCCACCATTTTACAAGAATGGTTCATTGTATAAATGAATTATATAACTTTAGTTATTAATATTATAATATTAATAACCTTATCTATGGGAGCATTCTATTTATGAAGGAAAGAAGGCTAGAAATACTTGGCATACTTTCAGTGGCAGTTTCACTACTTATTTTTGCAAGTTTGATCGGTTATAATCCATATGAAGACCCAGGTATCTCTCCAAATATTTTAATTGAAAACCCAATGGGTATCTTGGGTGTCTGGATCGGGTATTTTTTTATCAAGTTAACCTTTGGATACAGTTCATTTATTCTTCCATTAATTGCAATTACCTGGGGCATTTGGTTTTTTACACACAAAGATTTTCAGGCAATTAGTCGATTGTCAGGCTATTTGATGGGTCTAGTGGTCCTATCTTCAATTACACTGGGTGCCGCGCAAATTTTTCACTATGGTATTGAAAATGTATCATATCGCTTTAGTGGAATGATTGGAGGCTTAATTGCAGGCATGATTTTTGATTTCCTTGGAGCCATTGGTATTCTTATCATTCTTGTTAGCCTATGGCTTATTCTTGTTCGTGGATACTTTGGGTTTAGTTTCTATAAACCTATAAAATTATTAATTGATGATTATAAGAAAAAACAAGCAGATAAAAGACTAGTAACAGAACAAGAATCTGTTGAAAATGAGAAACACCTTCATACTCAAAATTTGATTTCCAGAATAGATCAACAACGCAATAATGAAGAAGAAATATCAGAGCTTTCTAAAGAAAATCAAGCGAATGAGATTATTGAAAATATGCCTGAAGGCGATATAGAAGAAAAAGTTAATCAAGAAGAAAAATCTTTTCAAAATATCTCAAAAGAATCTGAAGAATTAAAAGTTGAAAAAATCTCGCTTACAAATGATACTGATCAAAAATTAGAGCAAGAATTAGAAGAAGGTATCGTTGAAGATTTAGAAGTAGGTGAAGTAATTGAAGAAGAAGAAGTTAATTTAGATGCAGTTGAAGAAAGGAAAGCACCTAAAAAAGAATACCAGCTGCCATCTGCAGAATTATTGACAAATCCAGTAAATATTCAAAGCGGCATGAGTAGGGATGAGTTAGTAGAAAGGGCCAATTTTCTTCAACAGTCATTGGAAACTTTTGGAGTTATGGGGAAAGTTGTTAATGTAAGTCCGGGCCCAGTAATTACTTTATTTGAAGTGGAACCTGCTGAGGGTGTTCGCGTTAATAAATTTGTAGCTTTATCAGATGACTTAGCTCGAGTAATGGAAGCGAGTCGCGTTAGGGTGATTGCTCCTATACCTGGGAAATCTTCTGTTGGAATTGAAATACCCAACCTCAATCCTGACATGGTATATTTTAAATCTATAATTAATTCTGAAAAGTTTGCTTCAGCTAAATCAAAATTAGCACTTGCTGTTGGTAAAACAACATCAGGAGAGATTGCGATGCTTGATCTGTCAAAAATGCCACATCTTTTAATTGCAGGAACTACAGGCTCAGGAAAGTCTGTTTGTATCAATACAATTTTAGCCAGTATTCTTTATAGCGCTACACCTGATGAGGTAAAGTTTGTAATAATTGATCCTAAAAAAGTTGAAATGGCCGTTTATAAAAAACTTGCTGATTATCACTTATTAAAAATTGAAGATATTGATGAACCAATAGTAACTACACCTGAGAATGCTGTTTTGGCTTTACGTGCAGTTGAAAAAGAAATGAGGCGTAGGTATGATGTATTAGCTGATGCAGTCGTCCGAAATATTGGCGAGTATAATAAAAAAAGGGTAGAAAATAGCGAAGAAGTAATGCCATTTATTGTAGTTCTTATTGATGAGTTAGCAGATTTAATGATGCTAAATGCTAAGGAAGTTGAAGCTCCTATTGCAAGACTAGCTCAGTTATCTCGAGCGGTTGGAATTCATTTAGTAGTTGCTACACAGCGACCATCTGTAGATGTTATTACAGGTGTGATAAAAGCCAATTTCCCCTCAAGAATTGCTTTCCAGGTAGCAACGAAAATTGACTCTCGAACTATTATAGACACATCAGGTGCTGAAAAACTTATTGGAAAAGGAGACCTTTTATACCTTGGGCATGGATCCTCTGAGCCATCACGTCTTCATAATGCTTTTCTTAGTTTAGAAGAAATTGAATCACTTATGGGCCACATTACAAAGCAGTCGAAAGCTGAAGAGTTAATAATATCTAGTCCAAGAGAAACAATGGGTGCTGGTGGATTGGTAGATGGAGGAGATGGTTCTGGATTTGATGAGCTTTTTGATGAAGCTGTAAAATTAGTTGTCATGCACCAACAGGGCTCAATTTCATTAATTCAACGTCGCTTAAAAGTTGGTTATTCTAGGGCTGCTAGATTAATTGATGAGATGGAGCAAGCTGGAATAGTTGGCTCATTTACGGGAAGTAAAGCTCGTGAAGTTCTTGTCGATGAATCTTATTTAGAATCCATCGATTAAAGTTTGATGAAATCTTCTTTAATTCTTATTACACTGCTTTCAGCAGGTGTTTTAGCTCAACCCAAGCAATGGGAACAAAAGTTCATTGGTGCGATGAATCATGATGATGGCATTTCTATTAATGTAAAGATAGAACAGATGCAATTTGATGCAAAATCATTTGATTCAGGTATTATAGAAATAGTAGATAAAGGTAATTATATTCTTGATTTTCTAACTGAAACTGTTTTTGTTTCGGAAGGTATAATTAAAACGTGGAATAAAGTAAATAATCAATTGATAATTGATAAGCTAATTGAAGGCGATGTAACTATTTTCGATTTACTCACTGGTGATTTTAAAGATGTATTATTTGAGACTCCTTATCAAAAGGGAGGAGTTATCTTAGCAAACTTTAACATTGAAATGATGGGATATAGTGGATACATAAAAACTAAAGAAAATGGCGAGCCAATTGAACTAAAAGTAAAATATGGACCTGATCAATTTTTACTGTTAACAGTAACAAATTATATCAAAGGAAATTTGAAATTAATAAATCAATTTAATCCCTTAAATGCAGAGATAATTGACCTCCGTGAATAAAATAAAATTTATATTCAGTCTTGTAGTAAGCATTCTAGGTCTTTATTATGCTTTTAATAAGGTCAATGTTGGGGAATTATGGTTTTATCTTAAGTCTGCTAATATCTTTTATATAATTATAGCGAGTTCGCTAATTATTTTTTCTATAGCTATTCGCGCTGAAAGATGGCAACTATTACTTGAGCCGATAAAAGTAATCTCTTTTCGCCCATTATTTAGTAGTGTAATGATTGGATATTTTGGTAATGCAGTTATGCCCTTTCGCTTTGGTGAATTATTAAGAGCTTATTCGATTGGCTCAATGAAGAATATTGATATTTCAGCTGCTTTTGGAACAATATTACTTGAGCGTTTACTTGATATGCTTGGTTTAGTTTTTACAATGTTTATATTTAGTTGGTTCTATCCCTTTGAACATGGTGGTAGAAACGCAATGATTTTTATAGCTTTATCATCAATTTTAGTTTTTTGCTTTATTATATGGCTAGGAGGTAGGCAATCTCAAATTATTCCAAATCTAAAGAAGCTATCAATCTTCGATAAACCCTTTCTGCAAAAATTATTAACAATTATAAATAATATAGTTGATGGACTTACTTCAATCAAAGATACAAAGCATGTTGGTCAAATTATCCTTCATACTATTTTCATGTGGGTTGTTTATTTCTTCGTAACATATTCAGTTATTTTAGCGACCAATATATCTATAAATTGGGTAGGTGTAGGAATTATTCTTATTTTTACTTCTTTAGCACTTGCAATACCTGCCGCTCCAGGAGGTGTAGGAACATATCATGCAGCAGCAGTTTATATTTTAACATCATATTTTTTTGTTGATAGAGTTGAATCTCAAGCTTTTGCAGTTATACTTCACGCAGTAGGGTTTTTACCTTTATTATTAATTGGATTTCTATTTTTTATTAGAAGTTCACTCCATTTTAAAGATGTATCAAAAGAAGTGATTTAAAAATGAAAAAATATGATACAATATTTTTAGATAGAGATGGAACTTTAAACCCTGATCCTGGATACATTAATTCTTTAGATGACTATTCTTTTTTTGATTTTACATTTGACGCACTTAGACAATTAGAAAAGCTTGGCGATCATTTCTGTATTATTACTAATCAATCAGGTGTTGGAAGAGGAATAATTGAGATTGATGAACTAAGTAGAATTAATAGTTATATACTTGATAAATTTTATGAAAATAAATTGTCTTTATTTGGGATTTATTATTGCACAGATCATCCTGATAATGCAACTGAATACAGAAAACCTGGTGTTGGTATGTTTATTAAAGCAGCAAAAGATAATGGTATTAATCTCAAAAGATCTATTATGATAGGAGATGCGACCTCCGATATTCAATGTGGACTAAACCTAGGCATGGATACAATGTTAGTGTTAACAGGGAAAGGAAAAGAAACTCAATCTAAATTGAATGAAATTAAACCTACTTATTGTGCTCAAAATATTCTTGAAGGTGCAAAAATAATAATAAGTGGAAATAATTAATGAAGGTTGGTGTCTTATTAGGTGGAAATTCTTCTGAACGAGATGTTTCATTAAGCTCAGGTGCAGCTATTATAAATGCATGTCAAGAATTAGGATATGAAGTTCTAGAGTTTGACCCAAGAGAAGGATTTGATTCATTGTCAATAGACATTAAGAATGTCGATTTAGTATTTAATGCTTTGCATGGTGGTGATGGCGAAAATGGAGTAATATCTAATGAACTTAAGAAGTTGGAAGTTAAATATACTGGTTCAGGTAAAGAAGCTTCAGCTATTTGTATAAATAAACATGCTAGTAAAGAAATTGTAAAAAAACATAATTTATTTACTCCAAGTTGGCTTGTTTTGGAAATAGGTGATCCTATTCCAAATGCTAATAATGTTAGTTTTCCTCTAGTTGTAAAACCTAATAGTGAAGGTAGTACCATCGGGTTAACAATTGTAAAAGATGAATCAAAATTAACTGATGCAATACAATTAGCGAGAAATTATGACAGTACGGTTTTAATTGAATCGTTTATTGATGGTAGAGAATTAACAGTCGGAATTATTGGTGAGAAAACATATCCAATTGTTGAAATAATTCCAAGCCATGAACTTTATGATTATGAATGTAAATATACTAAAGGGATGACGGATTATATTTGCCCAGCTCAGATAGAAGAAAAAATTAGTAAAACAATTC
>Ga0114996_10009682_pt1 | contig 10539 bp, 4 predicted proteins | sample ArcticOcean_MG_C_4_FD_87039 | JGI IMG/M metagenome (GOLD analysis project Ga0114996, IMG submission 87039) | Marine microbial communities from western Arctic Ocean - ArcticOcean_MG_CB4_134 | ecosystem: Environmental > Aquatic > Marine > Oceanic | place: Arctic Ocean: Canada Basin | collected... | reverse complement strand
TGTCAGGACATGGTCATCGTATCCGCCGGCTAAAGGCGCGGTGAAGTTGACATTGTAGGTTCCTGGAATCAGCGACACGTTGTAGTATCCGAGTGGATCCGTGATCAAGGTTCCCCATGCAGGGATGATACCGCTGGCTGCATCCGAAACCTCTATCAGCACATCGGGTTGCGCCACTCCTGCTGCAGTGACGGTTCCCGAGAGTTGTATACCGGGGTCCATCACCAGATCTCCAAGGTCTGTACTGGTGAGTACTCTGATCCCTGCTAGAAGGGTGGGAGCGACTCCTGTTGCTGCTGGCGGGATGATCATCAGATCGTAAACGCCGGGGTCGATGGCAAAGGAAAAGGTGCCATCGGCGGCGCCATTTTCATGGATGGTCGGATACAGAATGCCTGTCGCGGAATCGAACAGTTCCACATCGACTAGCCCGACCGGTACGCCAGTCGAGTCGATGCACCTACCAGAGAGCAGAACACCGTCGGGAAGCACGATGATCCCGAGGTCGACAGGAGCACCTGCAACCACACCGAGCGGCACGATCACGGTCTGAAGAACTGGACCGAGCAGGGGTGGATCGATTTCGAGCAAAAGCGAGCCGATGGGCAATAATACGTCGAATCGACCGTTGATATCGGTGGTGTCATTGTTGACGGTGATGGGGATTCCCGTCGCGGAGTGCTCTGCATCCAGGTCGGCCCCTTCAACCCAATTACCAATGGAGTCCTGCACCTCACCAATGAAGTGATAGCCGGGAAACATCTGGACCGTTCCAAGATCGAGAGGTCCATCCACGACCATCGTTGGATAGGAGTGTGGGATCCATTCCTGGGTCGCGTTGGGATCGACTGAGCGCAGCCCCGCGTTCCAGGTCCCTGCCGGAAACAACACGGAGAAGTTGCCATTGACATCAGAATCGTCATTGAACAGATCCGCAGGAATGCCCTGCGCATCGATGGCGTTCATGTCGATGCCCGATAGTGGAGCTCCGGTATCGTCGATGATAGAACCGGTCACGGTGAAGGCTGGGTTCAACACGATTATGCCCAGGTCGGTGTCACCAAACAGAAAGACATCGTCTAGCTGGAGGGGAAATACTGTCGGTGTGGGAGTCTCCATCGAAAATACAATTCGATATTCATCGACCAGTGCTGGCGAGGTGAGTTCAAAAATTCCAGCGGCATTGGTGAAATCCCCGGTCAAGTCGAGCCACCCGGAATTGGTTCCTCTCATGTCGATGTCGATGGGAGTCAAGGGATTGCCGTTGGTGTCGTGGACGATTCCGCTGATGATCCAGCCACTGCCGAGGTTGATGACTCCCACATCCATATTTCCGGAGAGGGCGAGTGAGAGGGTGGTCGACAGGAATCCAGGTGGGGGATCGACCTGCAGCGAGAAGGTTCCGGCAGGAACCGCCTCGAGGATGGTCATCGAAAAGGTACCGTCGGGACCGGCGGTGTCTCCACTGACCAGAATCTCTACAGATGGGGCCAGATCGTTGAACAGATCCAGGTCCGCCTGGGGAATCGGGCTCCCCAGGGCATCGGCAACGGTCCCGGTGATGACCCACCCCTGAGCTTGTAACTGGGGAGGCAGCAGCAGCAGTGCGCCGAGCAGAATTGCACTGAGCGCAGATGTCCACGACATCGGCAAATCCATCCCACCCCTTCTTTCTTTCTCCACACAACTGGTTGTGTTTTATTATCCACCCCGCAGGAATTTTGTAAACGATCGCTGCTCGCTTTTGTTACGTTATCGTAGATTGACAATAGACTGGCATTTACCCGGTACGAGGTCTTCAGGAGGCTTCACCACTTCGTCGCCTATCCAGCACGGAGTCGGGTAAATGACCCTGCCTTTCTTTGTAAAGTGGTAGTATGGACTAGATAGTCACTTCTGGAGAAGTCTCTCACCCCTCTGGGGACTGAGGTAGACTTCAGAGAGCCCTAGATCGGACGATAATGGTCCTGAAACGGACACCTACGATTCTCATCGGCATCTGGCTTCAGTGGCTCTGCCTGCTGTCGGCAGGACCGTTGCAGGCGGACCCACCGCCGGGCTATTACAATCCAGCCAATGGATTGGTCGGGGAATCCCTGCGCCAGGCTTTGCACCTCATCATCGATGATCATCAGCGATTTCCCTACACCAGTTCTGCGACCGATACCTGGGACATCGTCGGTGCCGCCGACGAAGATCCAGCCAACCTTGCCAATGTGATCACCTTCTATCGCAACACCTCGGTCCCGTGGTCCGCACAGAACACGACCAATGGCTGGAACCGGGAGCACACCTGGCCTTCATCCTATGGCTACACCAATGACAACTCCTGCAATTACCCATACTCGGATGCTCACCATCTCCATGCGGCCAGCCCCTCCTACAACTCGGCGAGAGGGAATCGTCCCTATGACTGGTGCTTGACCGGCTGTTCCTCCTGGGCCGCCGAAGGCACACCCTTCACCAATCTCGGTAGTGGTGCCGGAAACTCCGGATCGTGGCAAGTGTGGGAAGATCGTCGAGGGGATGCGGCACGATCGATCTTCTACATGGAGACGCGGTACGAGGGAGACACTCACTCGATCAGTGGCTGCAGCGAACCGGATCTCCGATTGACTGACAATCGTTCGCAGATCGTGTCGAACACATCGGCCAATCAGAGTATCGCCTACATGGGATTACTCTCGACCCTGCTCGAGTGGCACATCGAGGATCCGGTCAGTGCCGAGGAACAGTTGAGAAATGATGTGGTTTTTGGATACCAGGGAAATAGAAACCCTTACATCGATCATCCCGAATATATCTGTCAGATCTGGATCTGTCCCACCTCCGATACGACACCGCCGGCGACTCCGACCAGCCTTTCGGCGGTGGCTGGAGAGTGCCAGGTCGCCGTCGACTGGGCAGACAACACCGAGAGTGACCTTTCGGGCTATTCCATCTACCGATCGACCGCTGTTCTGGGACCGTTCACCTTGCTCACTACCAGCGGGTCTGTCAGCAGCCTGATCGATACCACAGTGGATGGCGGAACCCAGTACCACTACCAGGTCACTGCGACCGATGTCTCGGGCAATGAGAGTGCCACCGGCTCGACCGTGTCAGCGGTGCCGCTGACTGGCCAGGGGTGTGGAGCACCCCCCCCGGATCCCGGCGCCGTGAACTTGGTCATCTCGGAGGTGATGCCGAATCCTTCGGTGGTCAGTGATGCGGTCGGGGAATGGTTCGAAATCTTTAACCGAGGAAGCGCCACCGTCGATCTCAACGGCTGGACAATTCGCGATGACGATATCGATCTTCATCAGATCAACGCCCCCGCAGGCCTACTGATCGCACCCTTGGAGTTTCTCGTGTTGGCTCGCGATGGAGATGTTGTGACCAACGGTGGAGTGGTCGCAGATTACGTCTACGGAGGAAATCTGATCCTGGCCAACAGCATCGATGAAGTGGTCCTGATCGATCCGCTCGCGGTAGAGCGAGCGAGAGTGATGTACACTTCCGCTACTTGGCCCTTCCTGGCCGGATTCTCTGCGGAACTTCTCGACCTGCTGGCGCCCGATCCCAATGATCCAGCCGTCTGGATCAGCGCCACCACCCCTTATGGATCGGGCGATCTCGGCAGTCCTGGCGGACCCGGCTCGGCCATCGTCCCGCCCCCTTCTGGTCCACAGATGTTCATCCGTGGGGATGTCAATCGTGACTCCGCCCTCGACATCAGCGATCCGATCCTGCTGCTCGATCTGCTCTTCGGGAACACCTCCCAGCTCAGTTGTGAGGACGCAGGAGATGCCAATGATGATGGAAGCATCGATATCTCCGATGCTGTGGCGATACTGCAAACACTGTTCAACGGTTCCGGGCCGCTTCCGCAGCCGTATCCCATTGCAGGAGACGATCCCACTCCTGACGCACTCGGCTGCTGAGCAACGACGCTGCAGCCAGTACCAGTAGCCACCCGACTGGCGCCCCGAGACTGGCTGGGGCGAGCGTTCGATCGCCCAGTACTGAGCGCCAGCGCCGAGCAGTTCCACCAGCAGGAATCGATGCCGCATCGATGTGAGGACCCTGTCTCCACCAGATCGGCGACGGTGGGGTAGTCCCGGCGATCGATGGGAGCGGCGCCACGAACCCGATCTCTCCGGGAATGGCCAGACCTTGGAGCCGCGTCTCCTCGCTCCCCACGAGACCGCCAGCGACCTCCCCCGAGAGAGGATCACCCTCCAGTCGAGACCACCACAGTTGTGGCATTCCGCTGGCAGATCGGGTGACGAATCCTCTTCGGTGCCGTGGCTGGCGTTGCTCTGCAGCCGCTGCCAACAACTGCGACAGATGGGCATGAGTTTGGTCGACTGATCCGGGCAAACTGAATCGGTCGAGGCCGGAATACCAGGTCGCACTGATCCCCTTCTCGATGGGGCGAATCGCCAGGATCGGCGCACCACTGCCATCGACCCACAGCCACTTTCCATCGGGGTGACGCGATGGTGCGTCGATGGCGACTCTCCGGCTCGGTTCTGGTGGAAGCCTCGGGCCCGCTTCGATGAAGCGATCGACAGCGGACACCAGTACTGGTGAGTCCACCGGTTGCCAGCCTTGTTCTGTCGATTGCACTGCATCTTGCAGCAGAGCAGCGGCATGATTGGAACTTCGAGCGTGATGGAGTTGCCCCCCGGAATGACGACAGAGCTGTTCCACCGCAGATCGTTCGATCGAATCTCCAACCAGTACGATGTCGAGTTCGATGGCGGCCTTCATCAACGAGTCGCCGATGGCGATCCAGTCGTCTGGTGTCGTGCGCCCGTCGGTGATCACCACCAGCGATCGACCTCCTGGATGGTCGACCATCGCATCCCGGCACTGTCGCAATGCTTGACCAAGATCGGTTCCACCTCCCGATGTGATCTGAGGGGGGATCCGCTCGAGCCACGAGGAATCGATCGGAGTCCCCGGTTCGATGATCCAGTCGAGTCGATCGCGGAAGCCTGCGATGCCCCAGCGACTGTTTCGCGGGGAGCCATCGAGAAGCGCCATCGTCCCCTCGAGTAGTATCGTGGAGGATGCTCCCGAGAGACTGCCGGAGAGATCGAGCAACAACACTCCGAGATCCTCCAGAGGCGGATCGGGTGCCGCAGGGATCGCAGTGGCGAGGATACGCTCGAGACCCACGCGGGTCGGTTCATCGTCACAGAAGCGATCGGCGGGAAGGGCCAGAAAGGTGCCCCCCTGCTCGATCCAGGATTCCAGAGCTTCGAACTGCTCTGCCCCGATGGGGCTTCCATTCCAGACGATGACGGATCCCGCCGCCGGCTGTGGGAAGTGGCCGATACCCCCGACCAGCGAGAACTCCGGCTGCGGTAGCAACTTTGCAGCGATGGCCTCGGGATCGCTCCAGAGTGCTGCAGGGATCGATGACTCAACGATCACCACCATCCGATCGCTCTCATCACCGAGCGACTGCTGGGCTTCACGTTTCAGTAGCCAGACTCCAGTCTGCTCGGCGATCCATGGCCACTCGATGCGGGTCGTGGTGCCTTGCGGCGAGAGCGCCATTGCCGATTTCCAGCCCTCGATGGAGTATCGCTGACCCGGTCGGACGCGGGTGATCTGAGAATCGCTGAGTCGGCTCGGATCGGCGACCAGGGTGAGACCGACCCCTCGTTGTTGAACTCGCTGGATCAGATCGGGGGACGCCGGTGAGGCACTGTCGAGCAACTGCAGTGATCGCCCGGCATCGGTGGTCGCACTGATCTGCTCGAGGGTCTCGTCACCGATCAATGGGCGCGCCGAAGTGGGCAGCTGTCCGACTGCGATGGCGACGCAGATCAGCAAAGTCGCCAGAAGACCACTGCGGCCGAGCCATAGCGATCCGCACAGCGCCAGCAGCAGTGCCAGGATCAGCGGTAGTTGCGCGCTCGCCATCGCTGGCAATGATGGTGGCTTGCGAGTCGCAGTGGGCACCAGTTCCTCGATCATTCGACCCAACAGCACCGGCCAGTCGGAGCGACGCCCCAGGTCTCCATCATCGGGCAGGAATCCCCAGTGGAACCCATCATCGGAGCGACCGATCAGTCCGTGGCCCTGCTGATCGATCAGCAGCGGAATCCCGCTGGCCACCTGACCGTGCAGGATGGTCCAGTATCGAGGATGCAGCCCCTCGAGTAGCGCTGGAGCCGGGGAGGCTGGAACCACCCGGGGCAGGAACAGATCCGTCGGCGCCGCTGGAAACGAGATGAAGGGGCGAGAACTGGAGGTCGCCATTCCCCTGACGATGAGCAGATCGGGGTCGGTCTCGTCGAGGATGACGGATCCGGTCTGTTCCAGCACCGAGAGGACTGCCGCGACCGTTTCCAGTTGTGAACCATCCTGGATGGAGATCGGTCGCCGCACCGGAGGAACCTCGCAACTCGCCGAGTGATGCTCCCAGGAAACCACGATGGGAGTGCCGGGGGGAGGGGCGTCGATCTTCACCGTAGCCTCGCCATCATCGAGGATGAGGGTTTCTGTTGGACCATCTCCGATGCGTAGTTAACCGCGAGATTGTGACTCGATCCGGACATCGATGACGATCGCCTGGTCGAGAGTTCGGCGTGCGCCGATCACCGTCGGGTCAGGCATCAGCAAGCGTGGTCCCGCTGCAGTGAACAGCAGCGCCAGTGCCAACAGCAACGTTCGGATCGGCACACCGCGACTCTGCTGAGGCACCGCTCGGTGCCATAGCAAGGTACTGGGGACGACCAACGTGGTGGTTCCCGCCATCCAGCGAGTGCGTTGGAGCCACCACATCAGAAGGAACAACGGCGTCAGCAGTAGCCAGCCAGGATGTACGACTTCGAAGATCATCCGGAGACCACTTCGAGGGGGCCACTGCGGTGCAGTAGTGGTCGTAAGAGCGCCTCTCCTTGCTGCGAGGCATCGAGCGGAAGATGGGATCCCCCGCGGCGAGTCAGCCAGGAGTGCAGGGCACGCTGGTACCTGTCGAACCGTTCACGATATCTCTGACAACTGGAGCGATCGATGGTGCCGATCCAGGGAGGCTCTTGTTTGGCCTCCAGTCGGACCTGACCGCTGGGGGTGGGGGAGACCTCCTCGGGAAGCCAGGGGCTGATCCAGATCGGTTTTCTCCAGCGGTTCAGTCCCTGCAGTTGGTCATCGAGATCATCGAAGACGATGCGATCGGAGATGATCACCACTCTTCCTGGTCCCGAACCGGTCGGTTCCACTCGCTGCAGGGCGCTACGGAGATCTCCTCGGGTCGCCACTGCTGCGCGATCGCCAGGAAGGGCCACTCGCGCATTTCCGCCGTCGAGGATCCATAATCGATGAGGATCGCGACGAGCTCGAGCCACCGCCAGGAACAGTTCACAGGTCCACGACACCGCTTGTGGTTTGTCGCCGAAGCCCATCGAGGCTCCGCCATCGATGATGATGGTCAGAGGCTCCGAACTGTCGTCGCGATAACTGCGTGTCCAGCGCTGGCGGAGGCGCAACCAGACTCGCAGGTCGAGCCGATGCAGATCATCCCCGGGACACCACCGGGCGTGGTTGTCGAACTCGCCACTGGCGGCACTGCGTGAACCACGACCCTGGCCGGAGGACACTCCATTGACCGCATCTCTCCAGCGCAATCGACCGGCGAGTCGTTCGATCAGCCGGGAGTGATCGAGGGATGAAGCAGCGCTCATCGAGTGCACCAGATCTCGGTCACACCCCAGGGGCGGTCGATTTCGATGAGGGTCGAGGCGTTTGGAGCGTGAGTGATTCTCGGAGCCGATTGAACCCAGTGGACCGGCCTGTAGACCCCATCGTCTGGAGCCGGAGTCAGTGCCTGATGACTCTTCCCGTCGCTCGAGATCCGCCACAATCGGTCCGCCAGCAGCAAGACTTCATCTCCCCAGCGAGCCAGAGATGCCACCCGAAGATGAGGTCGATCCCGTTCGTCGGGTAGTGGTGGTGGGTAGAACTCATGCAGCGTGTGGCCGTCGAATTGCATCAGCCACGTTTGACCTCTTTCGATGCCGAGGATGACGATCTTGTCGGCGGTCGCAATCAACTGATAGGCACCGGAGCGGGGTAACGGTTCGCTCCCGGCTCGGCTCAACAGTCGTTGACCGCCCGCATCGATCAGCCAGAGCTGTCCATCGTCGTCGATGGTGCCACCGGCGAAGGCATGGGTGTCGGCAAAGGTCTCGGTGGGCTGCGGGTCCAGACTGCCATCGATGATGGTTGGGCGGTTCGCCAGCAGTAGAAATCGCCGGGCGCCGTCACCGTCGTGGACTTCGATCAGCCGCGGAGTGGCGCCATCGGCCCAAGGTAAATCAGGGTGGACGGTGGCTGGCGGTAGCGGTGCGAAACCGCCGACCCCGGGTAACGGTGGGGTGAGCAGTTCTTTCCACCACGAGGCACGCGATGCCCCGCTCTCGAAGTAGCCGACCAGACCCGAGTCGGTCAGCACTACCCGCTGGCGGTGACCCGCCGAGAGGAGCCATCGTTCGCCGCTGGGGAGCAGTGGCTGTGGTGCATCGATGGCATCGATGGATGGGTGCTTGGCGGTGGGTTCGATACCGTGACGACGGGTTCCAAGGTGGTGCAGATGGGAGGTTGGGAGGGGGCCAGGAAAGGTCTCGATGGAACTGGCTGGCATCGTTTCCTGCGGCAGCGAGCGAGGGGCAATGGCGGCTGCTTCGGAGGTGAATAACCCCGAAACACCGGCCACATCGACCCACCAAGACTGATTCCCCGCCGGCCTGAAATTGATCCAGCGCATCGATTCGGTAGACCGTACTCGGCGACCAGCGTCCTCGCCAAAAGTTTGCATCGCCAACTCCATCGGTGGTGGAACCGTGGCGACTCGAAGGCATTCCTGTCGGGCTGAGGATCCGAAGATCTGGTCGAGAATCACAGCTTTGGGCAATCCATCCTGATCGAGCAGCGAACTGGCCTCGCGCGGGACCCACCGGATCAGCACTCGTTCTACGGGGTTCGAAGTATCGATCACTTGCAGCGATCGATCATCTCCGCGAAGCCAAATTCCGTCAGTGATGCGAAGCCGCACTCCGCGTTCGTCGATTTTCCCGGCGATCGAATCCGCACGGGGCGAGTGCCGTTGCCAATGATCGAGATGGTAATGTCGATCGCTGGGGGGGAGCCCCACTCTTCGAACCGGTAGACCGGCGACGCTACCCATCAGTGCGCCCGCCGTAGGCAAGGAGGTCGGTGGTAGCAGGGCGATGGGATCACAGACCTCGGAGAGGTGAGTGAACTCATCGGGAAGGTTCCAGCGAGCGTTGATTCCCGGCGACCATTGCACCGCCACCTCTCCTCGCGGACGGATGCGCATCGATCGCTGGATCTGCTCGGGTTGGTCGGACAGCCGTCCCGCCTGGAACCAGAGCCTCGCTTCGAGAGGGGTTCCCTCGATGGCGCGCAGCGCTGCAGAGACTGCGAGGTGGGCATCCTGTGGACGGAAGGATTGCTGCAATTGTCGCTCGATACTTTCGGGCAGGCGGTCGGCACCGAGCCAGGTCGGTTTGCGCTGGTCGAGGATGAGTCGGGTGCTCAATTCCTGGTGGCTGTTGCCGCCACCTGCCAGCCGCCACAGGGCGACGGTCCTTCGCGCAGCGGACTCGTCACCGGCATCGAGCCGTTCCAGGGCACTGCTCAATGGCGGCAACCGATCGGGTCGGGGCGGGATCGACCGCCACAGCGTGTCGATCCCCATCGAGGCGCGCCACCGCGTTCCATCCTCGGTACCCTCGTCGATCAGCGGCTCCCCTTGCCAGTGCGTCTGCCCCAGCAGCCGCGCCAGTTGTAGGCTCATTCGACCCTCCTCGGGACGAGCGCCGAGAGTGAGGAGTTGCCGCGCTTCGGCGACGAGGCCACCAGAGATGGCGATCTCGAGTGCCGCCGCGACTTCTCCTCGCTGTTGAAGTTGCGCTACGCCCCACTTCCATTGCCCCGAACGATCGGCCAGCAGTTTCAATGGGGTGCTGGAAATCTGCGCAGCGGTGGCGGAGGGGAGGCGGCCCTCGAACAGTTGCAGTCCGCTGCGGATGTCGGCGAAGCGGTCACTCGGGAGCTGGTCGCTGGCGACCTGGCGAGCTTGTTGTGGCCAGCCTCCTGCCAGCCACATCGATGCCAGTTGATGGCGTATTCCAGCGGATGGATCGAGTGCAAGAGATGCCTCGAGGATCTCCACGGCTCGCTCGACATATCCCTTCTCGGTGGCGATGTCGATCGCTGCCTGGACCGTTGCAAGGGATCGATGTTGGAGACCGTGCTGGGCGATGGCATCGATCAGATCGTCGACTCGCTGCTGGTCGCGAGCCCACAGGAAGGCTCGTTCGACCCTGGACCGATCCTCCGGGGAGGAGGCGATCATCGAGACGATCGCTGGCAGCGGGTCGTCATCGTGGCCGTGAACCCCGAGGATGGGAAACAGTGCCAGTACGCTCACCAGGAGACCGAGGGTGAGTCTGGTGCCAGGAAATCTGGTGCCAGGAAGTCTGGTGCCAGGAAGTCTGGTGCCAGGAAGTCTGGTGC
>Ga0114996_10009681_pt1 | contig 10539 bp, 7 predicted proteins | sample ArcticOcean_MG_C_4_FD_87039 | JGI IMG/M metagenome (GOLD analysis project Ga0114996, IMG submission 87039) | Marine microbial communities from western Arctic Ocean - ArcticOcean_MG_CB4_134 | ecosystem: Environmental > Aquatic > Marine > Oceanic | place: Arctic Ocean: Canada Basin | collected... | reverse complement strand
TTTGTAAATAGACTTCTAGTGTCGTTTCTTGTATATCATTATCTGGTAAATAAACTATAATTACTTCATACGCGTTTTCATCTTCTTTCGCTTTTACAGTTATATTCGCTATTTTCGCTCTAGGTTCGTATGTTTCTATAGTATATCTAATTGTCTTTTCTAACCTAGAAGTTGTAAGCTTACTGAAATTTTCAAATAAAAGAATCCCAATACCACTATCTACATTTGGTTGAAATAATCTTTCATTTGCTTGCGTACTTAATAGGTTTCTTATAGACCTACTAATAGCTGTTGATTTTTTAACAGTAGACAAATCTCCATGAGATGGATGTTTTGTAAAATCCATGTCAAAATCTACGTAATCTTTTCCGTATGTAGTAGCCATATCTTGCTCTTAATATTTAGTTAAATTAAAATAATAGTGAAGCCATTTTTTCGCTAGTGCTCTTATCTTTCCATGCGTCTTTGTCAGTACCGGCCAATGCTTTACCAACTGCAGCTGCGGCGTCTTCTGCCGTAGAGTTTCCGGCAGGATTGACAGGAGCTTCTTCGTCATCAAGAAGACCTAATACCAGTGCTAATAAATCTATTGGGTTTTTACTACCCCCACCTGCAATAAGTTTATCACCTTCTGTACCAACAAATAATAGTCCTGCAGCATATCCTAAATCTGGAATTCCAGTTGCACTAGAGAGTTGGGTCTTTATTCCTTCATTTCCATCAGGTTGATTTGGAATGTAGAGGGCATATACACCTTGTGATGGTAATGTTATTTGAAAGAATTTTAAAAACTCGTCAATAATCTTAATCATATATTCTAAAAATGCCTCAACTTGTTTAATCATGTCTATCATGTCTTGAACAAAAGAGGCAGAATCTGAAATCATTCCTTTTAATTGTAATACAAAATTTTCTAATAATTGAAAAAATTCACCCCAGCCAGGAACAATATCTTTAATTTGAATTCCTCCAAAATCGGGCGGAGTTGACTCTGGGAGAATCATTAACTTTTCCATTGCAACTATTGCCACCTTTGGATATATCCTTAGTTCTTTTGGTAATTCTGTAGTATCTCCACCCTTCACAACATAATTAGGAAACACATCATCTCCTGTTGATCCAGAAGTTCCTCTTTCTTCCATCTCTACAACCATATCACCAGTTATCCAGGGGTTTAGTCCATCAAGATTTCTAATTGGACTTATTACTACTTCCATATCAACCCATCTTTCAACTTCATTCATATTATAATCCGTCATCGTAGAAACTATATTTCCCTCATCATCCGTCTTTCCAACCGCTTTTCTTCCTACCATAGTTGTAGGAACTACAGAGCCTTCAACAATCTCCTTAATTTTCCCTAAACTCAAATATTTTTGTCCTCCTATAACATCACCCACTATAAACGATTGAAACTTAGTATCAACTTGAGTCAGTTTAACTGTTACATCATTTGGAGTAATAATCTCTGTTAATGCATCTAATAAATTTTTACCAGTAGATGATGAAAATTCAGGAATATCGGAAAACATTTGAGAGAATTTATTAAAAACATCAATAAATTCGTTAAAATTTCCAGAAGCAATAATAATTGCTATTGCTCCAGAACCACCCACAAATTCTGTATTTCCTAAAATATTGGGTTTACCTGGTGCAACTTTCGTATTAAGAGCCTTTCTTCCAGCCACATAATTTTTAACTGTTGAACCATCCTCACTCGCTTTACCTAGATCAAATAGTTCTAATCCAAAATCTATCTTAGGGTTCCATCCTGTATAAGCATTACCATCAACATCATATACTATTTCTTCTGCTTTCGGTGCAGCAGAAACCTCCCCCACTAATTTGTATCTAGGAACATCACCCTCATCATCAAATGCTTTTGTAAATTCTTTAATTACTTCTTTTGTTGTAAATGTAGGGAACTTACTTACTCCCCCGTCATCAGAACTCCTAAGAGGATCTACTAATGGATTTGAACTATCATATCCACCAGGAATCAGTTTTCTGGGAGAGGCTAAATGTGGTTTAGCATCGTCTGAATTTATCTTTGCTAGTGTGGGAGTATCAGTCTTGTCTGACCAATTTCCACTACCGTCTTTATATGACCATATTAAATCTCCGGCCTGATTTCTTAATTGTTCAAAACCATAATTATATTTTTGTGTTGGCGATACATTTCCTTCATAATAAGGATCAACATATAAGTACCAATAACCAGCCTCTTTTAAATCTTGAATTTGTTTAAGTACTTCATCTGCTAAAGCCTCCAATGCTATTAAAAGAGGATTAATATTTTGAAGTGTGGCTAAAAGTTTGACTACTTCCATTCCAGCACTAGCAAGACTAAGAGTACTTTTAACAGTATCTGCAAGAGCAGAAGCCGCGGCCGCCAATGAAGCAATATCCCCCGCCTTCGCAATTTGATGGGGTTTCCATTCAGCTTTCGCTGTTAATAGTGCACTAAATTCAGCCATTATGTTTTTCCTTTTTAGCTTTCTTAATCTTTGCCTTTAATACATTTTCCCAGCTTTGTCTCTTTACTTCCATGATCTCCGAATACATTCCAGCAAGTTTTTTAGTATTTTCTAACAATTTCTTAATATCATCTCTTCGTAGTTCTGCTTCTTTCCAATTATTTTCTTCTTCAGCCATTAGCTATACTCCTTATCTCTTCCATTAAAAATTTCATATTTGTTTCTAGCCTTTTTTACTAAATCTACCAAACTATCCAAACTTTGAATATCTTGTATTAACTGTGTCATCATTTTAAGATCTTTTCCTAGTAAATTATTGCAACTATTATAAAGTGCTCTACCATAAGGAACTAGGCCGCCTGTAGTATTTGCTGTTGGAATTGCCGACACATAAATTGCTGGTGCTGTTCCTCGTACAGTCGATTGAGATCCAGAGCGAGTCGGTACACCAATACGAGTATCTATTTCTGTAACTCTTTTTCCACAATTAGTACTTAATGTTCCCGCTTCAGTATGATAAGCGGCCCATGTAGTATTCGCAAAAGTTACAAGACTTCCCAATCCAGAACCACCATTACCGGCTCCTGTTCTACTAGTTAAAGCAGTAAGCCCACGAAAAGTTGCTAATGCAGATTGTAACGCCGGTAAATCGGTTGCTCTAAGTTCATCGGCCGTAACATAGGTATCGAATGCATTGTCACTTATACCACTTCCACCCGCTTGTGCTGTATCTACATCTATAACCGGATCACGAAAACTAATAGTGTCCGTTAAATCACCTACTGAATCATTTATAAATTGTACATCAGTATTCACCGACATTGATGCCTCATATATGTGTTTCTGTGCAAAATTATATTTACATGGAAAGGTGGTTGTAGCTGTAGCAATGGTGGCTGTCCAATTAGTTCCTGAAGTAATAGTAACAGAAGCGTAATATATTCTATTAACATAAACTAAATTATCTGAACCAAGAGTATAATAATTAGCTATGGTTGCGCCTGCAGTTGGTGGACTTGATGATCCACTTGTAGAAGGTAATGTTGTATTATCATCGGCCGGAACATCTGTTGTATTACCCACAGAACAAACAACTCCATTTGCAGTAACGGATGCTCCCTGTACTCTAGTTATAGTATCTGTCAATCCAGTTTTAGCGAGAGCAGTGGGTGGTTCTCCAACATTAGGCATAGGATGTGTAGTACCAACAGTAACCGTTCCACAAGTATACTGTGAAGTACATGGTATTTCATAATAGAATTTTTCAGCGCTATCAGTATAATATCTGTTCTCTGGTAAGGCTCCAGTCTCATCCGCTCTTTTTACATCCCATCTAACATATCTTCCTGCGGGAATGTCATCTTCACCTAATCCTGTGGGTTGTGTTCCTACAATTTCACCATTATCTACTTCATACGCCTTATGAGTTGATCCTATTGCTGGAAAGAATGGACTTCGTTCTATGTAAGGATATGAAGTTCCATTATATTCTTTTCCTTCAGAAACCCAATCACCTCTTGCACTCTTTGTCAAATCATTAGTTGCATTAGCACTTCCATTATTTGGATCAAAGAAACTAAGTAGTCCTATAAATTGAGAAGTATTAGCATTTAATAAATCATCTGCTCCCGCATCTGTTCCACTATAATCTCCTACATCATCACCAACTGGCTTCCAATCTGGATTTATTACTAATCCCTCTCCTACTATTTCTAACTGACAAAATATATCATTCTCTTGATAACCAAATGGTACACTATTTACAGTAAGAGTAACCGTTCCATCAACGGTTGCAATTCCTGTATTACTAAGTCTGATTTTACTATCTGCAGTTTTTACTCCTGCGATTGTCACATTATCATCCGGAATTCCTGTACCACTAATCACATCACCATATTTAATTTTAGCGAGATCACTATCAGAAATTCCTGTTACTTCTATACTATCTACTGTAGTTGTGCCGATGATTGTAAAGGTATTCACATAGTCAGTATGTCTCTTTAAATAAAACTTCTGGCCGAATGCTGCACCTAGTGTAGTATAACTAGTATTACTACCTTGTGTCAAATGATCTTGTAATGTCAAGGTATTTAATTCATTATACAATCCCTCACTTTGTAACGCTACACTAGCAATGTTCGCTTTAGCAAAGTCGGCATTCCATGTTCCTGCTTCGGTTGTTACATCTCCTCCCCAAGCAATTGCATTACCAAAAGCAGTATCACCATCTGGTGTGGAGTATGGAATAATGCTATCATTAATGTCTATTAATTCTCCAGTTACTCTTGACCTAACTAGATAATAATCCCGAACATCAGTACTAAATGTATTACTACCTTGTGTCTGTGTTCCGGCCAAAGTAGTTAAATTGATAGTAAATGTTTCACTAATATCGGTAGACTTAATTCCCATAAAAGATGTATTGGGTTCTGTAAGAAGCAAGGCACCATTTACTGTTTCATAAGACGGAAAATCAAATTTCTTAAAAGTGTGGCTTATCGTTTTTGCACCATAACATATAGCTCGTTGTTTTGCTAAACTTTCACATACTTGAGCAAGAGAATAACTAGCATCTAGAATAGATGGTTCCATTAATATATTACCTAATGTAGATACATTGTCATTACCTGTAGTTGTATCATCTTGAAGAAGATTATTACCTGTTCCTTGATCTTCCAATTGAATATAAAGAGAAAAGGTAACAGAAGTCAATTTTTCACATAATGCATTTAATCGTGTATTAGAAAATTCTCTTGATAACGTAACAGCATCAAGAATTCCAGTACGTGCAGATAAATGAGTAGTAGGACTACTATCCAACTCCTCTCTTATTTCAAGTAATTTTTTATCAATTGCTCCTGACATTGTAATCCTACGATAAAGGTCCTGAAAATGGTATTGGTGGTGCACCTGGGATTAACCCACTTACTACCCACGTTTTTGTCCAATCATCTAATATTCCTGCCATCTCTTTTGCGAAACTCATTCCCGATGGTTGTGGCCCGGAATATAATTGTATTAACGGTGATATATGAGAAGGTGCCACAGCCGGCGGGCCGATTTGATTTGTAGACAAATATGTTGCTGCCATAGATGTTAATGCTGATGCTATTTGAGCACCTATTGCTGCACCACCTGGTAATTGTGATGCAAAAACTTGTCCTATTGTCATTCCACAAGGAGTATCTATTACATTTGTTGTGGGGAATCCTCCTGCATTTTGTCCCATTTTTAAATAATTAGCAAATGCTTTTGCGATATCTTTTCCGGGCTTCATCGGATCAGGACTAGCAGTTGAAAACGTTCCCATTAATTCACTAAACAATGTTGCTTTAACTAGTGCCATTATTCAAAACTCCCACCAACTTTCAACGATTTCATCAAAGCCAGTTTAGCAGTAGCTGGAGGCATTGGTGGTCCTGACGGCCCTGTTCCTGTTGGATGTGTATGTTCTAATACTATATCTATTAGTTCATCCAATATCTCTTTCAATGTAGCAATTAATCCAGCAACTTTTACTTTACCTGAAGAACTCACCGTTACTTCACCTAATAATCCTTGTAATGAGGCTTCACCTGAACTACTCAATTTAAGTGTCGATAATAGACTACTCATTTGAGCACTTCCCACCACACTAGAAAGATCTATATTTCCCAATAATGCAGAAGCTGTAATACCAGTCGTTCCCAAATTAGAATTTAATTCTATATCACCAATAGGTTTTATTGCTATAGATGCTCCCAAACCACCAAGCCCTAAGTTCATTTCAATTCCACCAGAAATAAGATTGTCTGTACATTCCATTGCAATCTTACCTAAAGTGGCAGTAGTCTTTTTAGCATAACCTAAAGTCATTGATGGTAACACTCCAAATATAGATTCATTTATCGAATCAGTAATATTGAGTGTCATTCCTCCACCAGTTTGCATACCGATAGAACCTTGAGCATTTAAACTATATGATCCAGTTTGATGAGTTAGTTTTCCACCTACTGTTTTCTTCTCATCGCCAGTTGTCGTTTCAGAAGACTGTGCAGATTTTTTTTCAATAATCACATTATTGGCAGATAGAGTAAGTGTCTCCGATGCCTTTAATGTCATTTTACCGGCTATTAAATTAATTGACCCCAATGTATTATTAACATTAAATCTCCCTTTTTTTATTGCTATAGAATAATCACCACCAATCTTGTCTACTCTATTACCAAGAATATAATTTTCTTGTGAACCATCAACAGTCGTATAGTCACCCGCTTCAATATGTGTATATTTTGCCCCTAAAATAATATTATAATAATTGTTTACTATTTTATCAACCTTAATACCTACTGGATGAATTTCAGTAAAGGTGCCTGTTCGATGATACCAATGTAATCTCTCGAAATTAGGAGTATCATCCATTTCAATAACATGGCCGCTTTCAGTTTGATGTACATGATTATATGGATAGATTGCTTTCCAGGGGATCGGCGGTTCAGACCAAGATTTACCATCAGCAGTAGGAATTCCCATTTGACCCGCTTTTCGGTTTTCCATTTTTTCAAATACGATACCCGAAACTCTTGGATCACTCGTATCAGTATTTCCACGAATCCCTCTTGCTAATCTATTTGTAGTTGGTTCTTTTAAATAATCTAAATTTCTAGTCGTTGATAGTTGTGTATTTGCTAAACCCGTATCAGGATATGTTGATCTAAGTGACTGCTCTACAACCTTAACAGTAAATGGGGGAGTTGTTGTATTAGGACCGGTTGTTCCAATTATAGACCTCACCGATGAACCAGTTGCAGAAACAGTTTGTGGTCCACTTTGTGAAATTGCAACAGTTTGTACATCTTCAGTAGGATCAGGATTTGCATTATGAATAATGGTTGCTGGTTCTCTAGGAACCAAATCAGCTTGAGGATTATAGAAAAGATCTCTCTTTCCCCCCTCATCTGGAAACATTGGATGTCCGACATCTCCACCTTCTAATCTTGGATCAAGAAACCCTTGACCGCCTATAGCGGTTCCATCATTATTAATTCCTTTTGCATCTAATTCTGGAATTCCACCAATTGTTCCAAAAAACATTGGTTCTTGTCCGTCTTCTCCATCACGATAAAAACCAATTACCCATGTACCTTCAACTGGACCTAATGGTGAAGAACCAACCCCTGTTTGACTTGCTGAAGTAATCGGTGCAACAGGATATGCCCACGGTAATCCTGCAGTTGGTTGATCGTTCTTGTTTTCTGAATGCCAACCCAAAACTCTGATCTTACATCTTCCAAGATAAAGCGGATCATGGCGGTCTTCGACAACTCCTTGCCACCAAACGAACCCCCCTTTTCCCATAAAGTATGCCATAGTATTATCCTATTTTATTTTGCGCCTGTTCTGCCGGTTGTCGCATTGACTGTTGCAATTGGTCTATTAACATTTGTTGTATCATCAGCTTCCGGTATTGATCTATCTTTTCCAGGAGGAACTTTTAATGAATCTTTTATTGCCTCAAATTCGATATCATATTTTTCTTTAGTGAAATGATGGCGCAATTTAGTAATTAAATAATAACCACTTAAATACGTATGACTATCCGATGCTGTAATTCCATCCCTATCTTCAAGATATGTTGTAGGTAATTTGAATTCTATTAAATCTCCTACTGCCCTAGTAGATAATCCCGGCGCTCTAATATTTAATTTAATATTATTAGCTTGCTGGCTTTGTACTAATCGTGATTGCATCCATTGTTCTACTCTATTTGGAATAATGTTTAGATTAGATTTTACTTCTCCCTTTACACCTCTTGATCCTAGATCTTCTTTAAATCGAACATCATGTGCAAAATTAGAGGGATAAAAATTCATCACCGATTCGGGTGAACCTAACGCATCTTGCATTTCAGTAGATAGTTTTCCTGCTCCTAAATGAGTAAAAGAATCGCTAAAGTTTTTCTTATCTTTGGGTTGTTGAGGGGCCTCTGTTGTTTCAACTCCACCCGTTGCTGTATTAATAATTTTTTGTTTTCCTAAAGAAGTTGGATCTAACAAATTAAAATCTAATGTATCATATTTCATTCTAACTAAATCATGTGTAAGTAATCTATTTGCATACATCCCTGTTGATAAATTTTCAAGAACATCAAAATTAGAAGAAAATGAATATGCATCAACAGCCGTCATTTCTATAGCAATATTTGTAGCTTCATCTTTCTTTGCACCCATTCGTTTTGGCTGTACCACGTACACTTCTTTAACTGGTTCTTCTGGTGTGGTATATACTAATTCAGTTGGCGAGCCCGGTGCACCTGCTACTGTACTATACCCCATACCACCACCGGTCATAAGAGTTTCCATAGAAATAAAAAAGAACCCTCTTATACTTTCATAAAAAACAAAACTAGATCCAACCGCCTGTTTACCAGCAGATACTGCTCTTGATGCCAAGAAATTAAAAGCCTTGAATGGTGTTTGATTTGGTATAATTAAATCTGTAAGATTCATAGTAGGTTCAACAAAAATACGTTTAGCTCTACCCTGCCTACCTCGTTGAAAAAATTGTCTATAAAGAGATTTTACTATATCAGATATTTTTCGTGGTTCAAGTGAAACTGGATCAAGCGCGGATTTTCTAACCTTTTGTTTTAGATTTAAAATAGCCTCTTCAGAAACGAAAGATAATTTATAAGTTATTATTCCTTCATTAAGTTTCATAACATCAAGAACTTTAACTACTCTAAATTTTAAATTAATCAGGCCTTCATTTAGACTTCCTTCAAATGGGCCGGGGATTGCTGTTGAATTTCTTTGTCTTTCGATACCTTTTGTTTTTACTTGAATGTGTATAGTTTCTTCACCAATAATAGGAACACTTTCCATCAATCCCACACCATCTACTATCTGTATATTTCCAGTAAGATAACTTCCAAAAAGATCTTCATAGATATTAAAATCTGACCAAGCAGACTTTAGATCAACCTCTCCTTTTCTATTGGGAGAAGTAAGAGTAAGTTTTTGAAGCTCAAAATCACCAGGGAATGAGGGGAGCTTTCCTTCTTTTGGATTTTTTAAGAAATCCGTTTTAGATCCATGATCAGCTGACTGAGGATTAACGCCTGTGGTCGCTTTCCTCCGGTCCAGCTGTGTTGAAGGTGCACCCATCAGTCAAGTTTCTCCGAATGTTCAGATAGAATGTCTGAAACATATTTTCTATCAATTAATCTAATATCTCGTTTAGCGTCATTTCTAATTATTTCCCAATCATAACAATATACAATATTTCGATCAGCAGCGTCAAGAGCGTCGTAAGTTGTTATATCAACCTCAAGCGTAGCCTCTGGAATTGGTTCACTAGTACCTGTTGCTTCTGTTCTGGTTCTAACAATTTTTTCATAATGATGTATCCCATTTTTTGCGGCTGCCAGAGTTCCGTATTTGTTTTTAACATAAGCTCCAAATTCTCTAGAATTCAATGGCCAATCAAAAATGGGATCATGTATACCGTTAATTAAAAAAATTAACCATGTATATTTTACATCACCATATATCTTAAATGAAGTTATATCGGGACGCTCTGATTCTGGTATTGAATAAGGAAAATAATTAATAATATCATTTTTAAGAATGCTTTTTATTTTTGCCTTAACCATAATATTAATCGCAATCTTAGTTTTTCTGGGTTTTGTCCCAGTAATATCATAATTAATTTGTGGATAGTGTTGAAAATATTCAGACATGTATTATGCTCCTCCATCTATTCGTTCTCGATACATCACTTCTAGTTCCATAAACGAAAGTTTCATTGATATACTTACTGGAAATTGTGTGTTATCAAAAAATAGAGGCACACTCTCTGTAGTAAAATCTAAATCACAACCTAGTAATACTGATTTCCCTATATTAAACATAGGATTTGAACCGGTGGCTGGTAATGACTTACCATTAATATAATAATTAATCATAAATGTATCAGGATAACCAAACAACATTGAAGGTGAAGTTTTAGCATCTCCTCCTCCATGAGAAGGTAACATGGCTTTTTTAAACGCATTCACAATTCGTACACAAACCTCAGATTG
>Ga0114996_10009678_pt1 | contig 10545 bp, 12 predicted proteins | sample ArcticOcean_MG_C_4_FD_87039 | JGI IMG/M metagenome (GOLD analysis project Ga0114996, IMG submission 87039) | Marine microbial communities from western Arctic Ocean - ArcticOcean_MG_CB4_134 | ecosystem: Environmental > Aquatic > Marine > Oceanic | place: Arctic Ocean: Canada Basin | collected... | reverse complement strand
ATCGATGTAAAAAATAAATCCGCTCAGATGGAGCATGAGGCCTCCACATCCAGCATAGGGGAGGATCAACTCTTCTACTGCGCACAACGGGGGATCAGCGAGGAAGATGCGATCTCATTAATTGTCAATGGCTTTTGCAGAAAGGTGTTCAAGGAGCTACCAATGGAGTTTGCTATGGAAGCACAGCAGCTAATGGAGGTTAGTCTTGAGGGGAGTGTTGGATAGTATGATAGAATTTGAAAATTTAAATGTCAGGGTAGAGGATAAACTAATTATAAACAATTTTAGCTTAAAGGTCCTTTCAGGTGAGCTCCATGTTATCATGGGACCCAATGGATCTGGGAAAAGTACATTAGCAAATACAATTGCAGGTCATCCAAAATACACTATTGAAAGTGGAAAAATAATTTATAAAAACAAGCTAATTAACGATGTCTCTCCAGAGGAACGAGCAGCAAGCGGAATATTTCTCTCACTTCAATATCCAGTGAGCATCCCTGGTGTTAAGAACATATATTTTTTAAAGGCAGCGGTAAATTCTATTCGAAAATCAAAAGGACAGGATGAGATTGATACGATTGATTTTCTAAAAATGGTGAGAGGTATCCTCCCACTTGTTGGACTGGATGAAAGTTTTTTGCATCGATCTGTAAATGATGGATTCTCTGGTGGTGAAAAAAAGAGGAATGAAATTCTTCAGATGCTCGTTCTGCAGCCAGATTTATCCATCCTTGATGAGACTGACTCAGGCCTGGATATAGATGCACTAAAAATTATAGCAGAGGGAATAAAAAATTACAGAAATAACAATCGTTCTATTATACTTATTACCCATTATCACAGGATATTAGATTTTCTTAATCCTGATCATGTGCATATCCTAATTAATGGGGAAATCGCATTATCTGGGGACCCTCAGCTTGCTAAGGATTTGGAGAAAAGGGGCTATTCTTGGATAAAGGAGATGAAGGTCAAGTAGATTATGTTATCAGAGATTCAAAAGCAAGCTAAGAATGTATTTTCTAGAATAGGCTACCCTCCTATGAGTGATGAGAATTGGAGATACACAAACACAAAACCCTTTTCTAATTGTAAATCACATATCAAACAATCTGATTTTAAATCCACAGATTCTGGGAAAATAGATAGCGCGACTAATATTATTTTATGTAATGGACAAATTGCAGAAGGAATAGATAAAAATATTCAGGGGCTAACGCTCCTTAATCTAGAAAAACGCAATTCATCCGTGGGATTAGCTAAATTTTCACAAATATCTGATTATCATCACAGTGGAGTGATCGCTCACAATACATCAGAATTTACAGATGTTATTCACCTTAGTATTGGTGCTGATTATAATTCTGATGTTCCAATTAATATTGTTAGTATAGCACAGAATTTAGAAGATAATCATATTATTTTTCCTCGGATTTATATCCACGCAAAAGCTAGCAGCAATTCAAAGATTTTTATTCAGCATATAAATAATAATGCTCTGGGAGCAGCTAATTCAGTATCTGAATTCTACTGTGAGGAATCATCTACCATTGAGGTTATCCATGTATCTAATATTAAAAATCATAAGTTTATTGATTCGATATTTTTCAATCAAGAGGATAACAGTAAAATTAAATTCTTATCCACTGCATTTGGCGGGGAGCTGTATAGATCAAATATTGATATCAATATTAAGGGGAAGAACTGTGATAATGAATTTGGTGTATTGATACTTGGGTCAGGACACGATCATATTGATTATCATACAAACATAAATCATCAATCAGGTCATTCTATTAGCAACTTTTTGTGTAGAAGTATGCTAAAGGATAGTGCCAACGGAATTTTTAATGGAAAGATATTAGTTAGTCAGGGTGCATCTGGAACCAATGCGAGACTAAATAATAATAATCTACTGTTATCAGATAATACTCAGATGCAATCAAATCCACAGCTAGAGATAAACTGCGAGGATGTAAAATGTTCACATGGATCAACAACAGGGAATATAGATAAAGATGCTTTATTCTATTTAAGATCAAGGGGAATAGATAAAACCGAGGCCAGGGAGATTTTGATTGAGGGATTTATTAGTAAGTTACTAGCATCATTTGATTGTGAGCTTTTATCTCTTGGTGAAAAGGTAAAAAAATGGATACAGCTCTAAAGAAAAATTCAGATAGACTTAAAGAGATAAAGGATATGTTCTCATTATTTTCTGATCCTCTTGATATGTACGCTCAGCTGGTTGATGTTGGGAAGGGAGCTCATAATATGAATGATGATGAAAAGACAGATAAAAATATTATTAAGGGATGCACATCAAAAGCATGGATGATTATTTCAAAATTATCTAATAATAACTATATAATTAGAACAGATTCAGATTCACATATAGTTAGTGGCCTTCTTTATTTGTTTTCTCTATCAATAAACAGTCAATCAAAAAGCTACATAAATAATGTAGATGCGATTAAAATTTTGAACTCTATTGGACTTGATGGGCATATTACCAGCCAGCGAACCAATGGATTTATAAGTGCAGTTGAAACACTAAAAAATCGTATTAACTAAAGGATATATGGAAGTCCCTATAAAAATATTAAGAGATTGTGATTCAACCATCATACCATCTGGAGATAAAATCACTTTAATTAAAGGCACGCTAGTACGAATCACTCAGGCCTTGGGTGGAGATTATACTCTGTATGTGAATGGAAATCTTGTGAAGCTATCTGGGAAAGATGCAGATGCCATTGGAAAAAAGGTTGAGAAAGGCACAGATAAAACCAATAAAATTAATAATGGCGAGTACAGCGAGGAACTTGTGTGGGAGCAGCTTCAAACTTGCTTTGACCCAGAGATTCCAGTAAACATCGTTGATCTAGGACTAATTTATGATCTCTCAAAGGAAGGAGACAAGAAGGGTGGATATAGTTTAAAGATCAAAATGACACTAACTGCTCCAGGGTGTGGAATGGGTCCATCAATTGCGCAAGATGTAGAGAACAAGGTTATGGCATTACCTGGGATTAAAGATATTCTTGTTGAAATTGTATGGGATCCAGTGTGGGATCGGTCAATGATGAGCGAAGATGCCAAGCTAAAGCTGGGAATGTTCTAATGCCTTTTGATGTGATGGAAATAAGGAAAGATTTTCCATTCCTTAAGAAGAATTCTAATTTAATTTACTTTGATAATGCCGCAACAACTCAGAAACCCCAGTGCGTGCTTGATGCTATAAATAATTATTACTCAACCTTTAACTCTAACGTTCATAGGGGGGTATACAAGTTAGCAGAAGAAGCTACAAATCAATTTGAATCTACCAGGGACTGTGTCGCTAATTTTATTAATGCTAAAAATAGAGATTCTATTATTTTTACAAGTGGGACAACTCAATCTATAAATTTAGTGGCTCATGGATGGGCAAAAAATCATCTATCACAGGGTGATCACATACTCCTTTCAGAGATGGAGCACCATAGCAATATCGTTCCATGGCAGATGATAGCAGAGGAGCTTAATCTTATTATTAACTATATCCCAATCAATAAAAATGGTGAGCTTGATACATCAAATCTTGAGAATTTATTTTCAAATAAAACAAAATTAGTTTCCATTACACATCAATCAAATGTACTTGGAACAGTAAATCCAATCAAAAAAATAATTGGCCATGCACGGTCAAATGGATCGATTGTAGTAATTGATGGTGCCCAGAGCACAGCGCATCAAACAATAAATGTAGATGAGCTAGATTGCGACTTTTTTGTTTTTTCAGGTCATAAAATTTTTGGACCAACAGGAGTAGGCGTTTTGTATGGAAAAATGGAGCGACTTCAAGAGATGTCTCCTGTGATGGGTGGCGGAGAGATGATAGACAGGGTTAGTAAAGATAATTTTACTCTTAATAAAATTCCATGGAGATTTGAAGCGGGGACACCGGCAATTGCGCAGGTAATTTCTCTAAAGAGCGCTATTGATTATTTACAAACAATTGGTTTAGAGAATATCTCTTCATATGAAAATGAATTAATTGATTATGCAGAAAGAAGACTATTGGAAATTAAGGGAATAGAGCTATATAGCCCTATGAAAAATAAAGGACCCACACTAACATTTAACATTAAGGACGTGCACTCATATGATTATACAAAGGTATTGGATCAAATGGGAGTAGCAATTCGATCAGGGCATCACTGCGCTCAGCCACTTCTTGATAGCTTAAACATATCATCATCAAGTAGGCTAAGTCTATCTTTTTATAATACAATTGAAGAAGTTGATAGGTTTTTTAAATCGACAGAAAAAGCATTAGATATACTATTATAACTAATTATTTTTATCCTACCTTATTTAAGTAATAATTATTTTACTTTATCAAAAATATTTTTAAGCTCACCCTTTTGATGCAATTCCATTGCGATATCACACCCACCAATGAGCTCACCATTGACAAACAACTGGGGGATAGTGGGCCAGTCTGAATACTCGGATAGCCTGACTCTAATTTCAGGGTCCTCAAGAATATTCATAGTTTCATATTCAATGCCATAGGCATTTAAAATATTTATTACGGTAGCTGAGAATCCACACATTGGCATCAACTTTGTTCCTTTCATATATAGCATAATTGAATTATTTTCTATATCATTTTTTATTTGATCTTTGAGATCCATTTTTTCTCCTTTGTTCGTACAAATAAGTATATTTATTTTTAGATTATGATATAAATTTATAATAAGATAGCATGTAAACCAACTGAAGGGTAAAATATGTCTGAGCCCATGGCACTTACAAGAGATGAGAAAAGAGAGTTAATCTCCACAAAAACAGAAAAAGAATGGTATGCAATCTGTGATAAAATTAAGATTAAACGAAATGATCAATATCCACCATACCTTTCTAGGGAAATTTTACATCTCTATCAGCAGAAATTTCCTGAAAAGTTAATTGAAGATAAAACACAATGAAGTCAATAGAACAATGGATTGAGGAGTATGGTGAAAGTCATCAAAATTTTACCAACAAAGTGATTCACTGGATATGTGTTCCCTTGATCATGCTAAGTCTACTGGCATTAATATCAATATTTCCATTCCCAATTCATGATATTACACTGTTTAGTATCAATGGTGAGAAAGTATTATTAAACTGGACCATTATTTTTTTATTGTTTGCTATAATTTTTTATTTAAGACTTTCAATTTCAATTGCAGTTGGAATGCTATTAATAGCGTTCGCGATGATCGCCTCCATTAATTGGATTGAAGTTTTTGATCCAGCAATATGGAGATTATCACTTTCTATTTTTACTATGGCCTGGATTGGTCAATTTATTGGCCATAAGATTGAAGGAAAAAAACCATCATTTTTTGAAGATTTACAATTTCTGCTTATTGGGCCGGCATGGCTTTTAAGTTTTATATATAAAACGATAGGAATTAGACTATGATACAATTATTGAGAATCATTCTAGTATCATCTTTAGTATTATTTATTTCTGGATGCTCATTTGTAGCTTCAAGGCTTATTCCACTTCATGATATTCAGTCACCAACGGGAGAATATAATGTAGGAACACAAATATTTTTTTGGGTTGATGATGCGAGGGATGAGTGGTTTTCTAAAGAAGAGGGAGATAAAAGGGAGCTCGTTGTTCAGGTGTGGTACCCATCCACGGAATCAGAAAATGATACAGATCCGTGGCTAGATAATGCATCCCTTAGAGAACAGTCAATCATGGAGAATTTTAAGGTTCCTAAATTTATTGCAAAGGCAGTTGATAGAGTAGAGACAGATACATTCAAGAATTCAAATCCCCTATCTGGCAGCTACCCAGTAATCATTTTTTCTCATGGATTTGAAGGATTTAGATCCCAAAATACAACGCAGATACAAGAATTGGTTAGTAATGGCTATATTGTATTTGCTCTTGACCACACCTATGATGCGGTGCTAACAATACTACCAGATGGCAGAGAGATTCCTACAGCAAAAAAATATTGCAATGATTGTGATACGGAAGAATTTTACAATGTATTTTTACCTCAGATTAATACTAGAATAGCGGACATTAGATTTTTAATTGATCAAATAGAGAAAATTAAATCTGGTAAAATTAAATCAAATTTTTCTACTGCCATAGATATAGATAAACTGGGTATTTTTGGACACTCATTTGGAGGAGGAACAAGCCTTGCTACAAGTATTTTAGATTCAAGGATAAAATCATGTCTGAGCCTTGATGGCTGGTATACACCTGTTCACCCTGATATATACAACCAAGGGCTATCAGCACCATTCCTTCACTTAGGTCAGGTTGAGTGGAAGGATCCTATAAATTATAAAATACTAGATGAGATACTAGAATCAAAAGTAGATCTAGGTTACAAGGTTAGTCTAGAGGGCGCGCAGCATTATGATTTTACTGATTCTCCACACCTATCTGACTTCTCTTCAACATTCAAGCTGTCCAGTGATTTAGATAGTGATGAAATCCTAATGGTGACCAATACAACTGTTGTAGGTTTTTTCGATGAGCATTTAAAATCTAAAGAGACTAATTGGATTAATAAGTTAAAAGACAATGTAAATACAAAGATAGAGGAATTTCATTCTAATGAAAAATAATTTTTTTTTGTATCAGCTCCCTATTATTTCAATTTGCATTGCTCTTATTATGTATTTATATACATTTGATAAGCAGGATTTGAATCCAGGGCACCCAACACCAACTGAATTTACACAGAAGAAACAAGATAGAAAGATATATAAAGAGCTTAGAAAAAATTACTTTAAACAAATGCATAAGGCATCTCCTGATACTGATTGGAAGCAAATCAATGAAGATTATAGAATATCCAGATCAGTAGCCACCACTCAATTTAGAAGCAGACTAAATCCAAGTATTGCAACCAACTACATGGAGTCATTTTTCAACCGTGATTTAGAGGGTGTTTGGGAGGAAAGAGGAAGCAATAATTTAGCGGGAAGAGTACACACAGTAGATGTTGATTTTGATTCTGGAACCATATATTGTAGTTCATCAGGTGGAAATATTTGGATAGGTTCAATTGATGGAGAGGGCTGGGTATCTGCAAATGACTATATGCAAATAAATGATATTAATATGCTCAGATCTATTCCTAGTAGTGGGAATCAAAATAGATTACTTATTAGTGCTCACAACAAATTCTATTACTCTGACAATGAGGGATTTACTATTGAAGAATCACTAGGTTTAGAGGGAGTCACATCATGGGGAAAAATTTATAAATCTACTGTAACATATTTTAATGAGGATGATGGAATTAATCCCATTGTATATATTTTGGCCAAGGCATCCACAATCAGTCAAGCATGCTCTGAAACTAGCTGTGGATACTGGCTAAACTATGGATACACATGCGATCAGCTAATTAATAACTATGGTTATAACTGCTCAGTTTGTGAGGGAGATAGTTCATGCGAAAATCCAGTCGTCATGACAGTATTTAGATCTGATGATTTAGGAATAAATTTTTATCTGATATACGAAACTACAACGCCTAGTGATGGCTCATATGATATATGGACAGACAGGTATGAATCCTCACCACTATTTTTACTAGATAACGGTTCTTTGTATTCAATCTCAACTGACAACAATGAGATATCATTCTTAGGGGATGCAGGTCCTGAGAATGAAGGAGAGAATATTTTAAGTGGAGGAAAAGATCAAGATAATGATGGAGAATTCCATTTTCATGTAAAAATTGGCTCTAGATCCTATTTCTCTCAAGATGGAGGGATAACATGGCAGGATAAAGGCGAACTCCCGTCCTATACATTTTCACGAAATAGTTTTAACTGTTCATATGATAATATGAATTTAGTTGCAGTTGGAGGAATAGACCTCTATAAGAGTCTCAATGCAGGAGATAATTGGGAAAAAGTAAATGACTGGTGGGAATACTATGGTGATCCATCAATATATTTGCATGCTGATATTCCGGCTGTCCAGTTTCTAAAAAACAATAATGGCACGGAGATAGTTTATGTGAGTACAGATGGTGGGCTCTATGATTCAAATAATCAATTACATAGTGTTGATAATTTATCTCTGAATGGCCTTGGTGTGAGTCAATACTACTCAACCTACACAAAGAGAGAAGACCCGTATCAAATATTTGCTGGAAGCCAAGATCAAGGATTTCAAAGGAGCACAGATCATACAAATAGTGTATATGATTTTGAGCAGGTTGTCAGTGGAGATTATGGTCATCTTGTGGCTGGTGATAATGGTCATAGCATGTGGATGGTATATCCTGGTTTTGCTATCTACTATCCTGATGCATCATCTGATGCCAGTGGAATTACCTGGTATTGGGATATGAGTGGGGCTCTCTGGTTGCCACCACTAATGGAGGATCCATATGATCCTTCTTCTGTTTATTTAGCTGGCGGAGGATTATCTGGAGGGCATCATATTCTAAAATTAACTAGAAATGGGAATAGTATCCAGGTTGATGAGGGTGATTACAGCTTTAATAATACTATTACAGCTATGGCATATTCGCCGATTGATCCTTCTCATAGATATGCCCTAACATATAGTGGTAATTTTTATTATAGCTCAAATAGTGGACATAGTTGGACGATGTCCAGTGGCTTTACGGGTCCAGGATCACACTACTTCTATGGCGCAAAAATTCTTCCATCTAAAGTTGAATTAGGGAAAGTGATAATTGCTGGAAGTGGCTATTCTAATCCACCTGTATTTATTAGCTATAATCATGGGAATTCATTTCAAAATATGAGTGAAGGGATGCCCAGTACACTGGTATTTGATTTAGCATCGACTGAAAGTGAAAATTTTATTTTTGCAGCTACAGCTGTAGGGGCTTTTGCATATTCATTTGAAGAAAATCAATGGGAAGATATAATGGGTTTTGAGGGTCCGGACCAAACATATTGGACCGTTGAATATGTCCCAGAGATTTATTCTGCGAGGTTTGGGACATATGGAAGGGGTATTTGGGATTTTATTCTTAATGAGAACCTGGATATTCTGCTTGGTGATTTAAATCAAGATGAAATCATTAATATTCAAGATATAATTATACTAATAAACATAACGCTGTCAGCGACGATCCCAACAGACTATCAAATAATTTCAGGTGATTTGAATGGAGATGAAACCATTGACATACTAGATATTGTTAGTTGCATTAATATTGTTTTAAACACATAAAGTATTATTCCTTCAAAATAAAGATATTTCAAAAGATGGACTCTTATGAGTGAGATTAAGTATTTATTTCATTTAATAATTAATATATCATATCATCAAATATTTATTTAATTTTACTCATGTTACAGAAAAATAAAATATTAGTTTTAATTGTCCTTTCATTTATTTTTAGCATTGATACTGATGGAGATGGATATTCAGATAAAGATGAAATTCAAATAGGAACTGATCCCAAGAATAAGGGTGATAGATATTACTTAGGTTCATGGCCATATAACCCCTATAAAGATCAAATTGAAGGTTCAGTATTTCCCATTTCATGTCCCAATGATATTAGCTGTGAGTGTACGAGTAATAGTGATTGCATAAATGAAAATTGTCAAAAAGGAGTTAGAGGAGGATTGTTCTGCACTCCTAAAACTGGAGATATTTTCCCTCGATTAGTGGCTGTTGATCAGTATGGTGAATTTATAGATATTTATGACTTCGCGATGCAGGGGAAAAATATAGTGATTGAGTTTGGCCCTGCTTGGTGTAGCCCCTGCCAGGATTTATCTTATTGGCTCTCAACTGGAGATGACTCAATAATAAAAAATAATAGGTGGTGGAAAAGTGAGTATAGTATCATTCGTGATCAAGTTATAAATGATGACATCTTATTTATTACAATCCTATTTGAGAATGAATTAAGAGATCTAGCTACTTTTCAAACAGTTTTAGATTGGCATGATAAATATCCGAATAACAAGATAGTCATTCTAGCTGATGAGTATAAGGATATTCATCAGTGGATGAGACCAACAGGCTATCCATGCATTAATATAGTAGACGAAGATATGAGATTAATTACATTTACGGGGAGAGGCCTAACGGAGGCCTTTGATATTTTATCTAATTTAAAGTAATTTTTTCATTAAGATTATCAGAGTTCTCTTCATTTATAATTCCGTGGGTGGCATTGTCAATTGTCATGTACACAAAAGCTCCGACTAGTAATATTAATAGGAATTCATAGATACTTCTCATCGATTGTTTCTCTTATTTTTTTAAAATGGGTTAATTAGTGACATCTGAATATATTGAAATGGTTTTTCCTCATTTAGCCATCTACTTAATGTTTGAGATTCTCCATAGCTTAAAAATAGTATTGCTCTATCTGAGGCTAGTATAGAAATTTTTGCCTCATAACCAAGGGTATGGACAGATCTTTTATCAATAACTCCATAATCCTGAAACAGCGCAATAGATGTTTTTCCTAACTTTGTTCCAAGGATCTCCACTGGAATTGATAGTGGTAGAGGTTGTCT
>Ga0114996_10009677_pt1 | contig 10548 bp, 28 predicted proteins | sample ArcticOcean_MG_C_4_FD_87039 | JGI IMG/M metagenome (GOLD analysis project Ga0114996, IMG submission 87039) | Marine microbial communities from western Arctic Ocean - ArcticOcean_MG_CB4_134 | ecosystem: Environmental > Aquatic > Marine > Oceanic | place: Arctic Ocean: Canada Basin | collected... | reverse complement strand
GGGTTCATCTGGACTGATATATACATTGGGCCAGATGGAGAGAAGATACATCCTAGGTCTACTAGGAAGTTGCTAGAAGAGAATGCTCTCTTCTCAGGTAAAGAGAAAATCTTCTGGTTAACAGATGACTTCATGGCACATAAGAATATTAAAAGGATAAAGGGTAAGCAGTTTAGATATATACTTCCTCTTAGTAATGAGGCTAAGAAACTTATGGCTACTTCCACAGTTAAGTGGACTAAGAATTATCCTAAGGAAGGAGATTTAAAATGGAAAATTAAAACAGGCTATAAAAAATATGAACCTCTTGAATCAATGCCTTGGTTTGATTTAAGTGTAGTCAATGTTAATAAAGCTAATGTTAATTCTCATAAGGAAGCAGTGTGCACATGAAGTGGAAACTTTACACCAATAAATATTACTATCAACAAGGCATATATATTGTTGATGCTGATACAGAAGCAGAGGCATTTACGAAGTGGGATACTGAAAGATTTATAGGTACTGATGTAGTCATAGAGACAAGCGAAGATTACTTTGAGTTAGAAGATGAACTGTTTGACTGTTGTGAAGTTATGGATGAACCTATAGCTGTTATTGAAGTAGATGTTTAATGGAAGGAGTATGTGAGGGATGTGAGAGACAAATATTCGTAACAGAATATATTTATATCTATCCCGATGGTAGGGTAGAGAAGCAAGGTATGTTCTGTCCAACATGTATGTGTTGTTCAGTATGTGGAGAAGTTCTAACTCCAGATAGGTTAGCTTATACGGATTCTATTTATATACCTAGAAAAAATGGAAGGCCAAGTAGTAAACTTAGAATGACTATACCTGCAAGATTGTGTAGTGACTGTGCTCAAGATTTAATAAATGAAGAAGAGGAAGAGTGGGATGTTCAACCTTAAAAATATTCATGGAAGAAAGATACTCACTGGTGTGGATTCAAATGGTGTTAAGTGGAACCAGTTTGAGTTAGATTATCATAATGATTCTTATAGAGAATTATGTATGGAGTGTAGTTCAGTAATAGAGTTTGGATGGGAGTGTTCTGAATTACCAGAGATGAAAGTCTGTGATAATGATATCACTTATCCTTCTAAGCGTTCTTACTATCTACCATCTGAAGCAGCTAGTAGCCTCTGGCAATTGTAAGAATGGGTTTAATGTTTAGGGGGTTACTTTGTGAACCCCCTAAACATTACTACGGTGGGTTTATAAATACTATATAGCGAGGAGTTTAATATTATGGTAGAGCCAATCAATAGTAACGGTGTAGATATCTGGTCAGCTAAGTTTGATAACGTAGCGGTTAATCTTAGTCCTGATGGTGAGATGATTATCTCAGTACGAACTGGATTGTTTGACCAAGAAGGGAACAAGGTTGCTGAACATCGTCCTTCTAAGTCTTCAGGAAAGACTGATGTGATTGCTACTACAGGAGGAAACATTCCTGTGCTAACATTGCCTAGTGGTAAAGTTCTTACAGTAGGAATGACTGCCTATATTAAGAAATAATCTTTAGGTATGGTATAATAGGGGGGAGGATATGAGAGTATCCCCTCCCTATTTATAAGGAGATTTAATATGATGGAAGATATACCCCATGATTTTATGGACAAAGATAAATATGCAGAAGGTAGAGAATTACTTAATCAATTACTGATTACTCCAAATGATAATGAAATCTTTATGCATGTAAATAAAACAATAGCTTCTTCAAATATAGACGCAGCTCTATACTTATTGTATATTGGACATAGAGTAAGGTCTGCTTCAGGCATGACTAGTCCAGCACAGGAACTAAGAGATTTTAGAACACTACTTCAAACCGCTGCTGCATTAGGAGCACTAGTAGGTAGGGAAAGACTGCTTACCATTGAAAAGTTTGATAAGCTGTGGGATATGGACTCTTGGGAAAAAGATAGTTGATGTTAACTAAGGGAGAGAGAAGAGAACAAAAAAGAAATAGGAAATGGTATCAAAAAGCGTACAAGAATAATAGAAAATCCTTAGAGGTTGTCCTAGATGCTATACGAAAGAGGTTATCGAAGTGCTAAAGAATGATTTGGATGCTCTTGCTACTCAAGTACATAGATTACTTATTGAGAATAATCTTTTACGAGCTGCTTCAAAAGAACAGCGTGAGTTGAATGGAAGATTAAGAGTTACTATCAAGGAACAACACCTTGCTATTGAATCCTTAAGAAGAATGATGTTTGGACAGGAGACTGTATAATGACAGACAAAGAAAAGATACATCCTATTTCTACAAAGAAATACATTAGACTAGTTCCTTCGTGGGAAGCAGCAGCTAGAATCTTTAGTCAGAATCTATTGTATGGAGTAGATATCAATACTAAAATGAATAGTGCAGAGGAACTAATAAAAATGGGGAAACAATTAGATATACTACAGGCTCCTTTAGATGATTGAACAAGAACAGCTTGATGAACTTGTAGAGTATATTGTAGAGGCTATGGATGTGTCTGAACTAGAGGCTTATACAAGACAAACCCTTAGAGAATACTATGCTAGTCCTGAGGGAGCAGATGATTTTGATACCAACTATTCAGAAATGAAAAATATAGTGGGGAATGAAGAAGAAGAATGATGTATGACCCTAACAATATAGACCCAATCATATCAGACTTAGTACAATGGGAACTAAATGCAGAATCTCAAACAGATTTAGAAAACTTTTTCTTTACTAAGATGGTCTTCTACTATGAGAATAATCCAATAGCTTTAGATGATATGTTACAGTACAAGAAAGAATGTACTGACCCTGATACAGTATTTTATTGGGACGTAGAAAAGAAGAGTGTGGAATAGATATGAATACAGTATGGAGTAAGGCTAAAGTTCAAGAGGTACTAGACCAAGTAGAAATTAATTGGGAAGCAGTATCTACAGAATGGTGTGATTGTACTATGAGAGAAGATGGAACATACGATTTCCATATAGCTCCTAATCAACTATGCCCAGTATGTAAAGACTCTATTGATAATGACCATTACCATTGTGGGATTTGTAGTCGAGTTACACAAGTAGGATAATTTTGGAGGGAGTAATAATATAAGTCTCTCAAGTAAAAAGAAACAACGCAAGACTAAAACTACACATAAGGCTATTGCAAAGGAAGTATTAGTAGCTGCTGTAGTTGACCAAATTCAATTAGATATTGAGAAGAAGGAAACAGAAGCTGTAGTATTATTAGTAACTTACATACCTTCTGCAATCCTGCTTTCTTTTTTACCTGATGACTATTTAGATAAGGAAGTTATGATATAATGTATGATGTAATTAATAGAACTACTTACTATAATATACTTAGTTGTATTGAATGTTTAAAAGAAGAAGTATATGATCATTACTATCGTAATGGAAAAGGAAATCCTCCTAGCTCTAAAAGAATACTTCAAGGCTATGGATTTAAGATACGTCGGAAAGATAAATTAATTAAAGCTGCTGAAATATATCTTACTACTGTAGAGGTTATTAAGTAATGGATACTAGTATAATTCAGAAGACTATCTCATGGATAAATGATACCTTTGTACCAAGAGGACTAGAACCTATTGAAGATTTACCTGAAGCAATACCAGGGAAATCTAAGTACTGTGTAATTGCCCAAGTATTAAAATCTAACTGGGCATATGTTAGTGTTGGTGGAGATGTAGTAGATTTAAGAATGAATTATGAGTACGGTAACAAGGTAGGTTGGGATAATATTAGAGGTCATGTAGTTGGAGATGATAACACTGACCATTACCGTATGCATAATAGATTAAGAGACGAGTCGCTTATTGATATCCCTCTTGATGTATCAAAGTTTATTTCAGATTTTGATAGCGGAATATATCCTGAACTAATAGACATGGATGGTGTAGAACTACATTGGCAGGGTAATGAGGATTATATATCACAACTAAAGACAATAAAGACCAGCATGAATGAAAATAGTGGGGGGGTAACGTTGTGAACCCCCCCACTATTTCTTCTAAGTTAATAGACTGTGTAATATGTGGAAGACCTAAGGTAGGTATAGCCAACCAAAGAATACATGAAGGTTGGTGTTGGTGGTGTATTAAAAATAAGATGGAAGGCAGGGGATACGATAGCTATGGAAGACTATTTAAGTATGACTAAAGAAGAATATGAAGATACTTATGGGGAACGAGTTATCTATTGTAGAATACATAACATCACTGGTATAGATGGATGTATTTCCTGTGAACAAGAGGAGCAAGAGAGTGCCGAAGAAGAAGAAAACACAGGGTAAAAAGGAACAAGTATACATTTGTACTTGTGGTATTAAAGCTAAGGACAAGATACATGAAGGCTTCTTCTCTTGGCAAAATGTAGAGGGGAAAGTTGTAATGTTATGTTGGAACTGTGCAGATAGATTGCACAAGGATGTATTATCTAAAGAAGAAATGGAGGTAGTAAAGTAAGGTAAAGATTGAAGAGACTTAAAACTTACTGGTAGTGGAGAATCTATATAAGGACGGGGCTTCTTTGTGAACCCCGTCCTTATACTTATTATAATAGGAGAGTAGAGATGAGAGACTTAGGCTCAGAACATGAATACTTATCAGAGTGCTGTGATGCTTTCCCTACATGGGAGTTGGACATGAGTACAGCTGATATTAAAGGTGGAGGGCCATCAGGTTTCTGTAGTAGATGCTTAGACAATGCTATATTTTTCCTATCTTGTTATAAGTGTGGTTCCATTAATCAAGTGAGGAAAATAAACTCGCAGCTTTATGGAAATATATTAGTTTGTATCGACTGTTCTAAAGAAGAGGTTGGTGTATCATAGAACTAAAACAGCAACAGTGTTCTCAATATGATTGTAAGGGTAACTGTGAGAACATGGTAGAGATATTCAATGGGAAATATCCTTTAGACTTCTGTATAGAGCATCAGCGTATGCAAGAAATGGGTATACCTCTTAAGTGTTGGCGATGTAAGAGGGAGGAGTAGAGAAGATGGCCTACATAAAGAAGCCTAAGTACTGTCGAAGATGCTACACTCAGCTAGAGTGGTGTCGAGGTATTATATATCCTGGCACTATCATTAACAGTAGTAAAGCTGGTATCCTTATAAAAGGATATTACTATTGTAATACTTGTAAAGAAAGTAGAGTTGGTGGTACATTTAATATTAAGAGGAGAGTAAATGCATGACTATGAGTATGGACATGACTGTCCAAAATGTGGGATGAATAGTATCTGTACTATAGAAGATGGGTTCTGTGAAAACCAAGGAACCTGCAATGAATGTCTTAGAGAAAGGTACTATGAGATGAATGATAGTGAAGAAAATTCAGAGAGGTGGGCATACTAATGTTTAACATATTAAATAAACTTATGACAACAAGAGATAAGGAAACAGATAAGAAAATTATGCAGGAACAGATAGATAATACTAATCCTACTCTATCGGAAATACTAAAGATAACTAGTGAAGTGACTGATGAAGATAGGAAATATACTAACGCTATTAATACTGATTACTTAGACTAGGAATAAAACTATGCATAAGAATGAAGCACTTTACAGAGCCTTAGCTAATATATATATTGAGGTTGAGAAAGCATCTCCTCGTACAGATGTACTAGATTCTAGACCTCGACCTGTATCTAAGGAATTTCAAGAAACATATTTAGAGATGGTTAATTTTCTAGAAAGTATTCTTGAACTACCCGAAGGACATATACTTATGGGAGCAAGGAAACGTATTCAAGCACGGCTACCTCAGTCAGGTTCTTTCATAGGATATGCAGATGAAGGACTAGACTTAGTTCAAATGGTTAGTAGGAAGGTAGGTTGGGGGAAACGCTAATGATTATTGTTAGAACATTAACTTGTCCTGATGGAGTCATAGGATTAAATGATTGGCAGTACTTACTACATCCTAATAATACTTTAATGATGTTTGGGAATGAAGAAGAAGCAAGAGTATTCTTAACCGAACATGAAGTAAACTTAGAAGATATAGAGTTCTGTGTTATGGATGACGTAGGATTACCTACTGATATACCTGTTGTAAATAATACCCTTGGGTCTTTGTGACCAAGGGTATTATTTTACTTAATTGGAGGCTTTCGTAAAACATAATAATTAGGAGAGAGTATGAATTCAGAAGAGAAAGATATTTATTACAGGCAATTCTTAGACCACACTATCATTGACTATAAAATAGTAGATGGATTTCCTATACTAATAGTAGCTAAAGATGGTGGACTTACTTATGAAGTAACTGTTTCTAAGAATGAACAAGGCACAGAACCAGGGATTCTATTAGGGTTTCCAATATCTAATGCATGGAGAGAGCAGGGATGAAATACTTTTTAGCTGAGAACCTAGGTACGAGCGTCAGGAAAAGCATTTATGAAGTAGCAGGACATGGTAAACCATTAGACCATCAAGGTAATGTAGAGAAAGTAATACTACCAGAACAAAGTTATGGTGTCTGTCAAGTATGGTATAGAAATACTAAGTATGGACGTTCTCATAATGCTGAAGAAAGCCTTCTTGCTAATGGATTATGTGTAGACTGTTGGGATAAAGGTTTAGGAGGACAAAATACTTATCATCAGGTAGGCCAAGCAAGAGCTAATAGGAAAAAATATGCTACTAGAAGGGTTTTAAATGAAGTTAGCTAATTGGATAGCAGAGAACTTAGACTTAATGGAGAATGATATAGAAGAAGTATGTGCTGCGGGAGTAATGTGTGGAGTAAGATTTACTCAGTATGATACAGTAAACAATAGTATTAAGCCTCTTGATTATGACCATGAATGTACAAGATGTACTAATGGAAAGTATGCAATGTCTAATGGTACTTATGCTAATTGTAACAGATGTGATGGGCAAGGATTCATTACAGAAGATAAGGCTATTAGAAATTCTGTATTTGATATGAGACAGAAAGAAGAATTAAAACATATGATAGATTCTTCTAGGTACTACATAGAGAGGTCTATATAATATCGGGGTTTCTTTGTGAACCCCGATATTATATTTCTTGGAGGTATGGATGAGTCTTAACGGCAGTCTTGCATACTAAAAATTATATTAGAGAGAAGAAACACATGGCTAAAAAATTACAGAACAAGTGGCTAACTAAAGAACAGTACATGGATATAGAAGAAGCTATTGGAGAAGAGCAAGGTACTGAACGAAAAGGATATGATGCTAACCTTAAGATTACTACAAGGTTAGTAGCAAAATATCCTAGTCTAGCTGACCTTGTAAAAACTGCTCATCTGTCTACATTAATTACTTCTAGAAGGGCATACATGAAAAGGAGAGCAGCTGGTACTTTTTCTTGGCAGAAGAAATCTAATGTACAACCATCTGAAGTAGGAGAGCTACACCCACTATTAGAAAAGGAAGAAACTCCTAGTTCAGTAAGGCCACATATGGATAGGTCATCTTCGTCAACTAGAACGAGGGATTATAAGATGAATGATATTGTAAGTGAAGTGCAAGTACCTACAGTAACACCAGCAGACTTTCATATAGAGAGTGGAAAACTTAAAGCATCTAGTAAGATAAATTCAATTCAGAATTGGACAATGCACTCAGCTACCTTTACTAATACTAATGGTAGTGTCATAACAATACAGCTAGATGATTCATCAGCAAATCTAAGTAGTAAAAAGGTAATGAATATTCTTAAGAATATTCTTTAAGGAAAAACAATATGATTGAGAATATACCTAGTGTCTTTAAGGGTACGTTAGACTATCTTGAGAAGGAGAAGGAGCGACATCTCAATGATGAGATGACAGCAAGAGGAAAAGTAGAAGAGCTTAAAGAATTAAGAGAACGTCTACTTAACACATGCTCTCAGTGTGGAGAGTATGTCTATCCTGATTATAAAGATGCTAACATTCGACTAGAAACTCACATGGAAGAAAGGCATCCTAATACATCTACTCCTATGTCAGATTCTGTTAACAGGATTCTTTCAACACCAAGTTAAAGTATATACTTATAATTATTAGCCGTCTCTTTGTGAGCGGCTAATAATTATATTCTTTTTAATGGAGAATCAGGATGCAAGTAACTAAACAATGTGGATACTGTAACAAGGAATTCACAATGACACCGGCAGTAGCCGAAAGGAGAGAGCAGAATAGTAAATCAGGAAAGGTTTTCTGTAGTCAGCAATGTGGGCCAGCGTATAATAAAGAGAAGAAGATAAGAGAGAGAACCATACTAAAGAGTACGCAAGCACAAGAATATTTAGATGGTTACTTTTCTAATAACATTATCGGTGGAGGTCTTGCGACCACCGATAATATTATTTATGGTGGTGAATTAAATAATAGGATGAAGAAAGATATGAACGCAGAAGAAATGGCAAAGATAGTTGAAGCAAACCCAGACATGACAGCAACTGAGCTTATAGAATTAATGAGTACTGTTCCTGCTACTGCAACAGCTATAGTAGCTGAGACTCCAGCAGTAATTACAGAAGCAGCACCAGTATCAAGAACAGTTGGACAAGCACCTAGTAATGTTGGAAAGTTTCCATCTAATCCAGTACCCATGCAACCAGTTCCAGCCCAACAAAATCAAGTAGGTATTACAGCATGTGATGCTAAGTACTGGGACAATGAGAAAGAGTTCAAGCAATGTGCTTGGAGTCCTGAGCATAATAAATATTCATACCATGTAGTTGATACTACAGCAACACCAGAGAACCCTAAGGGAAGAGGATATATTGCAACAGCAAATGATTGCTTTCGTTGCAATGCATCAGGAGTACTATCAGAGAGAAAGCTACAGAGTAACTTTACTTATGATGTAGCTAAAGGAGAAACTGTTTGTAAGACAGTAGAAGAATATATTCTTAGTAAGAAACTAGAGAATCCCCTTATAGTTTAATTCATTACAACCCCCTCAGTAGTACTTGGAGACAGATTGGGCAGTGACCCTCGCCAAGTTCTATTGGGGGATTCATTATAACAATATAAATAAGAGAGAAGAAAAGTATTATGCAAGAAAGAGATAACGCTAGAATGTCAGTTGGTATGCACGTTGTAGATGGAAGCATGTCTGTTATTACTAATGATATAGATACTAAGTTTGTAAAGTATCTACAGGATGTAACACAGAAAGTATTGGGCGGGGAGATAAGTAAAGAGAAAGCGGTACGAATGATAGTATCAGAAACTTATGCTCAACTTCATACCTCCTGCTATGTATGTCATAAGACTATAGAAGATGATGAGGAAGTAGCACATAAGTATATAGACCCAGTAACTGACCAGATGCCTACTCCAGAATTATGGAACGATGGTTCTTCTTATGTTCCTCAAAGATATAGACATGCTTATCATCCTTCCTTTACTAATACAGAGTTAGGATATTCTATGGAAGAGAATGAAAGGATGAAGAAAGCATTTTCAGGAGAAGGTAGGATGATGAAGTTCTATGCTAGTCGTAGCAAGGATGTCATCTAGTTCCTTACCATATATATACCCTTCTCACTTTGTGATGAAGGGTATATATATTTTATTGGGAGTTGTTTCTTATGAGTAGAATGTTAGTTCTTACTTCAGGTGTTCAAGATATGATTAGGAAGAATGAATTAAAGGAAGAGGAAGTACAGTATAGTATAGATAGTTTTAGGATTGATGACTGGGGAGATATAGTAGAAGAAGATAGAGAATCCTTAAAGAAAAATAATGATAGTCTAAATAGCGGGGGAGAAGGGATGGTAATGGGAAGCTACTTGCAAGGTAGACTATGGATTATAAGGAACACAGAATCAACAACAGTATTACTTCCATCAGAGTATTAGTTAAGAGAGAGTAATACCTAGATAGTATATCCTGAAGCAAGGGTAGGAGATTGGTGTACAGTATGTAGAACTCGACACTATATACTGTATCTAAAAGTTAGTAGGGTTCTCCCTCTACTATGCCTTTTGTGAATACATGACACCTTGCTAGGGATACTTTACATCATGTCTAGTTTACTTACTAAAGATTAGTAGTACTCTATAAGTAAGTAGCGTTGCCTGGAAGCAAGGAAGAAAAATTATTTGAGCAGCCTCAATAAAATAGAAGGATTTATATTATGACTACCTTAAGAACAGACTTACTCCCTTATTACATGACTTGTATTACTTGTGACTGGGAAGAATGGGTAGAGGAATCGAGTTGGTTGAAGGCAACCTTAAAGCACATGGAAGTAAGTAAGGAGGAACATACTAGAACAGTACAGCAGAAGGAAGCAGTCTTAGTATGGGAAGGAAAGGAACATGAAGGAAGGAAGTATAGGAACCTTAGTATATCTTAGTAGAAGAACTATACTAATACTTAGGAGCTAACTAAGTATTAGTATAGTATTAGTATTTAATTTCTTGCTTTGAATAGGTCTGAAGTTAGTTGGTTCACCTCTCTGTTAAGATTTTCATTATCTATGACTAGTTCTTCCTTGGTATTACTATCTGTTATGAGGTCATTGTATATGTTGATACGTAAGACTGTCCACTTACTGAGGAACTTCTTGATGTCATT
>Ga0114996_10009668_pt1 | contig 10551 bp, 9 predicted proteins | sample ArcticOcean_MG_C_4_FD_87039 | JGI IMG/M metagenome (GOLD analysis project Ga0114996, IMG submission 87039) | Marine microbial communities from western Arctic Ocean - ArcticOcean_MG_CB4_134 | ecosystem: Environmental > Aquatic > Marine > Oceanic | place: Arctic Ocean: Canada Basin | collected... | reverse complement strand
TTCCAGATGGTTCAATTATAACAGGAATTTTACTGTTTAAGTCTGTTACTAATAAAACTCTAGATGAAAAAAAATTAACATCAACAATCCGGCCAATAAAGTTTTTCCCATCTAAAACAGCCATTCCATTTTTTATACCCTTATTACCTCCGTGGTTTATTATAAGCGAATTAAGGTATGGACTCTTTTTATCTAACATTACTCTAGCGCTGACAATATTAGATGATAAAATTATTTGATCATCAAGCAGTTTTTTTAATTGATTGTTTTCTAAAGTCAAATATGAATTTTCAGATACTTCATTTTTTAACTTTATATTTTCATTCTTAATTGCTTCATAATCATCAAGAAGACTTATGTGATCATTGATTTCAGAAAATATATACTTGGTTGCTTTTGAAGGAGATGAAATTATTAATGATCCTCTATAGATTACATCTTTTACAAATGATCTTAAATAATTAAGAGGTTTTAATTCAATTGTTTCAAGAAAGATTAGTAATATAGAGAGAAAGACAAGAGCTATTAATGAAAATCTTTGTTGTGTTCCTTTTTGAAGTAAAGCTGATCTAAAGGCTATGCCAAAATCCCCACGACTTGTATTCATAATTTTTTATAAAAAAAAATCCTAATTAACTAACATCGAAGAGAATGTTTCCTCTTGGTCTAAAGCTTTACCTGTGCCTAAAGCTACACAAGATAATGGGTCTTCAGCAATCACAACAGGCAAACCTGTATCTTTCGAAATTAGTTTATCTATATTTTTTAAAAGCGCCCCCCCTCCTGTAAGCACAAGACCCATATCAACCAAGTCGGCTGATAATTCAGGCGGTGTATTTTCTAAAGCATCTTTTATTCCACCTAATATTTGGGTTAAAACAGGTTTTAAAGCTTCAGAGGTATCTTCTTCTTTTAGAGTTATTTCTTTGGGTGTGCCTGATCTTATATCTCTGCCTTTCATTAAGTATGTATTGGCGCTCGTTGGTAACGCTGTTCCTATTTCTTTTTTTATTTTTTCTGCGCTAGCTTCTCCAACTAGTAAATTGAATTGCTTTCTCATATACGCAATAATAGCTGAATCCATAGCATCGCCCGCTACCCTCAAAGAATTTGCATAAACTACGCCGCCTAAAGACAATACTGCTATTTCTGTTGTACCTCCCCCTATATCAACAACCATAGATCCCGTTGCTTCCGAAATAGGTAGGCCTGCCCCAATAGCCGCAGCTATTGGCTCCTCAATTAATTGAACTCTTCTAGCTCCCGCAGCTAACGCAGAATCTTGAATAGCTTTTCTTTCAACTGGTGTTGATCCTGTTGGTACACAAATTAATATTCTTGGATTAGCAAAAGCCTTTTTCTTATGAACTTTTTTAATAAAGTGTTTTATCATTTCCTCAGTAACAATAAAATCTGCAATTACACCATCTTTCAAAGGTCTTACCGCAGATATATTCCCAGGCGTTCTTCCCAACATAGTTTTTGCCTCGTCTCCAACTGCAAGAACAGATTTTTTTCCTCTTTCTTCAATTATTGCTACTACAGAAGGTTCATTTAAAACAATACCCTGGCCCTTAACAAAAACTAAAGTATTTGCTGTCCCTAAATCTATAGCCATATCAGTTGACCATATTTGACTTAATTTTTTAAATCCAAACATTTATATTCCTTTCATTTTTTTTTGCTCATACTCCTCAGGAGCGGTTTTATTTCTTTTAATAATCATCTTATTTAATGCATTTAAATAAGCGTTGGCAGAAGCAACAAGAGTATCTGTGTCAGCCGCTTGGCCAACAGTCGTTTTGCCTTTCTCTTCAATTCTTACACTTACTGTAGCTTGGGCATCGGTTCCTTCAGTTACAGCATGCACTTGATATAATTGTAGCTTTACTTCATGTGGATACAATTTCTTTATACATTTAAAAATAGCGTCTACAGGTCCATCTCCTGTTTCTGATGTTTTTTTAATCTCACCATAAACATCTAAAGTCATATCTGCTCTTTGAGGCTCTCCTGTGCCAGCAAAAACTTTTAAGGATTTTAAATTAATAACATTATTGTCTGTGATCAAGCTTTCATCAACTAATGCTGCTATATCATCATCATAAACATGTTTTTTTTTATCAGCTAAAATTTTAAATTTTCCAAAAGCAGTTTGTATAATATCATCTGTAACATCCGCATAACCAAGATCAGTCAATTTATTTTTAAATGCATGTCTTCCAGAATGTTTTCCCATCACCAAAGATGTTTGTTTAACTCCAACACTTTCAGGCGTCATAATTTCGTAAGTATTTCTATTTTTTAACATGCCGTCCTGATGAATACCTGCTTCATGAGCAAATGCATTTTTTCCCACAATAGCTTTGTTAAATTGAACTGGAAAAGTTGCGTTTGAAACAACTTTTGAAGCTTTGCTTAATAAAGTTGTATTAATTCCTGTTTTATAAGGCATTAAATCATTTCTTGTTTTTATTGCCATAACAATTTCTTCAAGAGATGCATTTCCAGCTCTCTCACCAATTCCATTAATTGTACATTCGACTTGTCTTGCACCAGCCGAAACTCCTGCTAATGAATTTGCAACGGCTAAACCTAAGTCGTTATGACAATGCACAGATATTGTGGCTTTATCAATATTGGGCACTTTGTTTTTTAGAGTTGTAATAATTTTGGTAAATTCTGAAGGAACTGTATAACCAACTGTATCAGGAATATTCACTGTTTTAGCTCCACACTTAATTGCAAGCTCTACTGTCTTGCACATGTAATCCATATCAGTTCTAGTGCCATCCTCACACGACCATTCCACATCATCAGTAAACTTTCTCGCGTAAGTAACATGCTCTTTTATAGACTCGTACACTTGTTCTGGAGATTTATTTAATTTGTGTTTCATATGTAGTGGACTTGTTGAAATAAAAGTATGTATTCTGAATCTTGGAGCGGCTTTTAATGCTTCATAACAAGCATCAATATCTTTTTTAGAATGTCTTGAAAGCCCACAAGGAATTGAATTTTTTAAAATTTTGCTTATCGCAGTTACAGCTTCAAAATCTCCCGGGGATGCAATTGGAAATCCTGCTTCAATGATATCAATTCCCATTTCATCAAAAATCCTTGAGATTTGAGTTTTTTCTTCTAAACTCATTGATGCTCCTGGTGATTGTTCACCATCTCGCATTGTAGTATCAAATATATGAACTTTGTTTTTATCTTCGGACATTATCTTTCTTGTCTAGTTTTGACTTGTAAATATTATTTTTTTACAGAAATTATGATACAACCAAAGCGAGTTATGTGCAAAAGATTTTTTGTCTTAAATAGCCACCGCGGACCTACACTTACTTTTAAACAAAAAATTAACGAAATTTGCTAATTTTTATCTTTATCAACTAGTTTATTTTTACCAATCCAAGGCATCATAGCTCTAAGTCCAGAACCAACCTTTTCAATCGAATGATTAGCTAAATCTTCTCTTGTTTTTAAGAATTTTTTTTGCCCACTTTTACACTCATCCATCCATTCTTTAGTAAATTTTCCTGATTGAATGTCAGATAATACTTGTTTCATTCTTTTCTTTGTCTCTTTCTTGTTTATAATTCTAGGTCCTGAAACATACTCTCCATACTCTGCAGTATTTGAAATTGAATAATTCATATTCGCAATTCCACCTTCATAAATTAAATCAACTATTAATTTAACTTCATGGACGGTTTCAAAGTATGCCATTTCTGGTTCGTAACCTGCCTCAACTAAAGTTTCATATCCATTCTTAATTAGTTCAACTAAACCACCACATAAAACTGTTTGCTCTCCAAACAAATCTGTTTCAACTTCATCTTTAAAAGTTGTTTCTATAATTCCTGATCTTCCTCCTCCAACTGCTGAGGCATATGACATGGCAAGCTCTCTTGCTTTACCAGAGCCATTTTGGTGAACGGCAAACAAACAAGGTACTCCAGCACCTTTTTCATATTCGCTTCTAACTAGGTGTCCTGGCCCTTTTGGAGCTACCATAAATACATCTAAATCTTTTCTAGCACTAATAAGTTCATAATGAATATTTAATCCGTGAGCAAAAGCAATGCTAGTTCCTTCTTTAACTCTTTGTTCAATATGGTTTTTATATATTGCTGCTTGCAATTCATCAGGTGTTAAAATCATAACTACGTCTGCCCATTCTGCGGCGTCAGACAAACTCATTACTTTTAATCCTTTTGATTCCGCTTTAGCTTTACTTGACGATCCATCTCTGAGCGCAACCACAACTTCTTTAACACCGCTATCTTTTAAGTTCAGGGCATGAGCGTGTCCTTGACTACCATAACCAAAAATAGCAACTTTCTTTTCTTTAATCAGGTTTACGTTTGTATCTTTTTCATAAAACATTTTCATAAATTATCCTCTATTTTTGTTTATAAATTTCAAAACCCTTAGTCATCGCAACTACTCCTGTCCTAGATGTGCTTGCTAGGCCTAAAGGTTGTAACTTTTTTACTAATTCATCAATTTCTTTCTTTAAAGCAGAAACCTCAAACACTAAAGACTTTTCTGTTTTATCTAAAATAGTATGCTTATGTTTTTTACATAATTTTCTAGCTTTTTCCAGCTTCACTTTTGAAGAAACTACCTTTAATAATGCCATTTCTCTTAAAAGAGTTTTTTTATTTTTAGGAAAGTCCGCAACTTTATGAACGGGGATAAGCTTTCCTAGTTGTAATTTTATTTGTTGTAAAACCTGAAAGGTACCAGATGTTGCAATAGTTATTCGTGAAATATTTTTCTTTTTATCTACCTCGGCTACAGCAAGTGAATCAATATTGTACCCTCTGCCAGAAAACAATCCTATTACACGGGCAAGAGCACCCGCTTCGTTATCAACCCAAACAACAATAACATGGTTTTCAATTTTTTCTTTTTTATTTGAAAAACTATAAGCTGATTTTATCATAATTAAACTAATATCTTTCCTTCTTCAGAAATATCTTCTTTCTTGTCTTGTTCTCCTAATAACATTTGGTTGTGAGCTTTTCCTGATGGAATCATTGGATAACAATTTTCTGTTTTATCTACAACACAATCAAAAATGACGGGCCTGTTTACTGATAACATTTCAGTAATTTTTAGATCTAATTCTTCTAGTTTATTAGCTCGTATACCTACGCATCCGTAAGCTTCGGCTAGTTTAACAAAATCAGGTAAGGCAGCAGTATAACTTTCTGAATAGTTTTTTTCATGTAGCAATTCTTGCCATTGCCTAACCATTCCCATGTATTGATTGTTTAATATAAATATTTTAATTGGAAGTTTATATTGAACAGCTGTAGACATTTCTTGCATTGTCATTAAGACAGAAGCTTCTCCAGCAATGTCTATAACTAATTTATCTGGATGAGCTACTTGAACCCCAATGGCTGCGGGTAATCCATAACCCATGGTTCCTAACCCTCCTGATGTCATCCATCTATTAGGTTTATTAAACTTATAATGTTGTGCAGCCCACATCTGATGTTGTCCAACTTCTGTTGTTATAAAAGCATCTTGAGCTTTAGTTAGCTCATATAATCTTTGGACAGCATACTGTGGTTTTATTAATTCATTACTATTGGAAAATCCTAATGAATTTTTCTTTCTCCACACCTCAATTTGATTCCACCATGAAGATATTTCTTGTTTATTAGAATCTATAAAATTTGGGTATTTTTCTTTTAGAGATAAAATTAATTTTTTTAATACAGATTTAACGTCACCAACAATAGCTAGATCAACATTAACATTTTTATTTATTGAAGAAGGGTCAATATCAATATGAATTTTTTTAGATTTTGGAGAAAATTCGTCTATTTTTCCTGTTATTCTATCATCAAAGCGTGCACCAATATTTATCATTAAATCACAATCATGCATCGCATTATTGGCTTCATAAGTTCCATGCATACCTAACATGCCTAAGAATTGATTATTATCTCCTGGAAATGCACCTAGTCCTTGGAGTGTAGATGTAATTGGAAAGCCTGTTATTGAAACTAGTTCTCTAAGTAACTCTGTTGCTTCTGGCCCAGAATTAATTACACCACCACCCGTATAAAAAACAGGCTTTGATGATTTTTTAATAAGTTCAACTACTTTCTCAATACTGTTATCTCTCTCATTAAAACTTATATTTAATTTTATGTTATTTTTTTTTGCCTTGTTGGGTTTTGTGTATTTTCCTTTTTTAAATTGAATATCTTTAGGTATATCTACCAAAACTGGTCCTGGTCTACCTGTTAAAGCAACTTCAAATGCTTTGTGTAAAATAGAAGAGAGTTTATTTACATCTTTTACTAACCAATTATGTTTGGTACATGGCCTTGTTATACCTGTTGTATCACATTCTTGAAATGCATCAGTACCAATAAGATGTGTCGGAACTTGACCGGTAATACAAACTAGTGGAACTGAATCCATATAAGCATCTGTTAGAGCTGTAACAGCATTAGTGGCTCCAGGCCCTGAGGTTACAAGTAGCACACCTGCTTTTCCTGTTGATCTTGCATATCCTTCCGCTGCATGTCCTGCGCCTTGCTCATGCCTAACTAAAATATGTTTTATTTTTTTATGATTTTTAAGCTCGTCATAAATTGGCAGAACAGCTCCTCCGGGGTAACCAAAGATATGCTTAACATCTTGATCTTCAAGAACCTTAAAAATCATTTCTGCCCCAGTCATTAAATTTGCCATAAGGCTAATCTAACTGAGTTTTTGTTGTGGTCAAGTTTTAGGATATTTTATTAATAGCTTTTTTATATAAATCATTAATATTTGGAGAATAAATCATCTCCCATGATTTCATATGTCCTCTAGACCAGGTAAATTGCCTTTTAGCGTATTGCCTTGTTTTTATAGTAATAAGTTCTTTTGCTTTAAATAACGTTATTTTTCCTTTCAAATAATCTCTAATTTCATTAATTCCTATTATTTTATTTGAAGACAGCTCTCTATAAACTTTAATTTTTAAAAAATTTTCCACCTCTTCTATAGCTCCATTATTAAACATTAACTCAACTCTATTTTTAATATTTTTTTCTAACACTTCTTTTGGTATATTAATAAATAGTTTTCTAAAAATATCTTTTTTAAAATTTGATTTGGTCTCTTGGATAAGTTTAAACAAAGATTGTTTAGTAAATTTTTTAACCTCATATACTCTCATCGATCTATGGGAATCCGTAGGTAAAACAAAATTTTTAGCAAGGAGATCTATTTTTAACAATTCATTAAAGAATTTTTTTTGACCTAACTTTTTATGTAGTTTTCTTGTTTCTTTTCTTATCTTATCAGGTATTTCAGGGATTTTAACTAAGCCTTCTGTTAAAGCTTTAAAGTATAAACCTGTGCCACCTACTATAATTGGTGTTTTTTTATTTTTCCACTGATCTTCAATTTTTTTAATTACTAAATCCAACCAGTGACCAGTAGAAAATTTATCTTTGACTGATTTAAAGCCGTATAAGTGATGTTTTATATTTTCAGTATCCGAAGGACTAGGTTTAGAAGTTAAAATTGAAATTTCTTTATAAACTTGCATACTATCAGAATTGATAATTTCTCCCTTATAGTGTTTAGCAAGTTTGAGTGCTAATTTTGATTTTCCTGAAGCTGTGGGTCCTGCTAATAAAATTATTTCTTTTTTTTGCTCCATTAGAAGCCTAAAATTAAAAAGTTATTTTAACTTTACAGTTAAATATGATCTTTGGTTATTTGAATTATAAATTGCTAATAACAAAGTTTTTTGGCCTTTGTTTATAGTATCTTTAACTATTTTAGAAAATTGATTTGGACTTACTACTTTTATCTTTTGTATTTCGACTATGATATCATCTACTGATAAAAAAATTAAAGGACTATTTTCCAAAATTTCAGTCACGACAACACCAGAGGTGTTTTTCGGTAAATCGCGTTTGGAAATATCATCTTTATTTAATTCCCTTACATAGATTTTTAAATTTTCTATAAAAACATATTTGTTAGTATCTTGCTCAGTTGTCTTATCAGCTTTAAATCCTTCGGATGACTCTAGCCTTCCTAATAGCACTCTTTTAGAAATTATTTTTTTATTTCTCCAAATTTTAACTTCAACTTTTTTTCCTACTTTGGTTTGAGCTACTAACTTTGGAAGAGTTCTCATCGTGTCAACTTTTTTTCCATCAAATTCTAAAATGATGTCTCCATCTTTTATTCCAGCTTTATCTGCTGGGCTGTTTTCGGAAACACTTGCTACTAATGCCCCTTCTGCTTTTTCTAAATTATATAGTTCTGATATTTCTTTTGTTACTTGTTGAATTCGTACACCCAACCAGCCTCTCTTTGTTTCTCCAAACTCTATTAGTTGATTTATTACATTCGACGCTGGGTTTGAAGGTATTGCAAAACCAATGCCTATAGAACCAGATTGTCCAATGATCGCTGTATTAATTCCTACAACTTTTCCATTTAAATCGAAAAGTGGTCCACCTGAATTTCCTTGATTAATAGAAGCATCAGTCTGTATAAAATCATCGTATCTACTAAAACCTATATCTCTATTTCTTGAAGAAATTATCCCAGAAGTAACTGTTCCACCAAAACCAAAAGGATTACCAATTGCAATAACCCAATCTCCTACGCGAGCTTTGTCAGAATCTCCAAAAGCAACAGGAAAAAATTCTTCATCCGATTGTATTTGTAAAACTGCTAGATCCATATAAGGATCTGTTCCAATTACTTTAGCTTTATATTCTGTAGATCCATTAACGCTTACAAGAATATCTTCAGCACCTTGGATTACATGATTATTTGTAACCACTATTCCTTTTTTATCAATTATAAAGCCTGAACCAAGTGCGGTTGCTTTTCTTTCTGTAGGTTTGTTAAACTCCTTAAACATATCTTCAAAAGGTGACCCCGGAGGAAATTGAAAAGGAAATTGATTAGTGCTTGTTTTAATGGTTTGTGTGCTTGATATGTTAACGACTGAAGGCATTAGCTTTTCAACCAAATCAGCAAAAGAACTTGGTATATTTTTGCCATATGAAAGCGTGTTTGGAAATATTATTAAAATAAGTATTAAACTAAATTTTTTAATAATTGAATATGTTTTCATTTACTTTACCTTTTAAAATACCAAACAATAAAAAAACCAATAACTGCAAACAATAGCCCGCTAATTCTTAAATTATTAACTTCTATTTTTTCAATCATTTTTAACATATTTTTCATTTTTGATGGAAATAAGGCATATAAAATACCTTCTATAAATAATAAAAGACCTATCGCAATGATCAGTTCCTTCATGAATCTGTTTATTGGTTATTAGTCAGGCCTGACTTACCGAAAAATTTGAAGAAATCACTATCCGGAGAAAGAATTAAAGAAGTTTCGCCGCCTATTAATGCTGTCTCGTAAGCTTGCATAGCTCTATAAAAACTAAAAAATGCTGGATCTTTTCCAAACGCATCTGCAAATATTTTATTTCTTTGTCCGTCTCCTTCACCTTTCATAATTTCAGATTGCTTTTTTGCATTTGCTAAAAGAACTGTAACTTCTTTGTCTGCTGTAGATGTGATTGTAACCGCCATCTCAGCACCTTTGGCTCTAAATTCTTTTGCTTCTCTTTGTCTTTCAGTTTGCATTCTTTTGTATATGGCTTCACTGTTTGCTTGAGGTAAATCTGCTCTTTTGATTCTTACATCAATTATAGAAACACCAAAACTTTGTGCCTCAGCATTAACCCCTTCTTGAATAATTGCCATTTGTTTCGTTCTATCTTCAGATAATAAGGTCGCTAAACTTTGTGTACCTAGAACGCTTCTTATTCTTGAGTTTATAATTGTAGAAAGTCTTGATCTAACTACTCTTTCATCACCTACTGAAATATAAAACTTTAATGGATCTACAATCTTAAATCTTGCATAAGCGTCAACGATTAATCTTTTTTGATCAGATGCGATAACTTCAATTGGAGGTGCATCTAAATTTAAAATCCTGCGATCTAAAAAAACTACATTTTGGATAAAAGGAATTTTTACTTGAAGACCAGGCTCAACGATTACTTTTTTAGGATCACCAAATTGTAATACTATTGCTTGGTTGGTTTCTTTAACTACAAAAAGTGATAGGAAAATTAAAAATCCTATACCAGCTACAATTGGAAGCAAAAATTTATTTAATTTCATAATTAATTAGTCGCTTTCTTCGATAATTCTGGCAAAGGAAGATATGGTACTACTCCTCCAGCTTCTTTATCAATAATTACTTTATTTATATCTGCCAATACTTTTTCCATGGTCTCAAGATACATTCTTTCTTGTGTTACTTTTTTAGCTTTTGCATACTCATTATATATCGCAATAAATCTACTTGCTTCACCTTCGGCCGCAGCAACAACTTGTTGTTTGTAAGCTTCTGCTTCTTGTAAAATTTTTGCCGCATCTCCTCTAGCTCTTGGTATTACATCATTAGCATAACCTTCTGCTTCATTTTTTGATCTTTCCATATCCGCTCTTGCAGCCTGAACATCTCTAAAGG
>Ga0114996_10009664_pt1 | contig 10552 bp, 9 predicted proteins | sample ArcticOcean_MG_C_4_FD_87039 | JGI IMG/M metagenome (GOLD analysis project Ga0114996, IMG submission 87039) | Marine microbial communities from western Arctic Ocean - ArcticOcean_MG_CB4_134 | ecosystem: Environmental > Aquatic > Marine > Oceanic | place: Arctic Ocean: Canada Basin | collected... | reverse complement strand
TACAATTACATCTGGATGAATGTCAGCAATGGTTTCAATTACTCCTCGCAATCAGGTTCGAGGACCGATTCCAATCCGTGTTTAGCCGATGCAGATGAAGATGGAATTGTCGATTTCCTCGACCCCGACCCATACAATATCGATGTACGACGGTCCACGAGAATCACACTGAGCGATGCTGGTCTCTGCTCACACCGGTTAGACGCGATAACCGGTGAATGGGATTTTGACCCGGGTTACCATCTACTTCTAAACAGCCCATCTGCTTTCGACAAGAATAATGCTGGCGATCCTGAGAAGAACCGCTACGCTATCGGCTATTCTTCGCAAGATTCCTATCTCGACACAAATGATGACGGCAATCTAACGGTCGGCTTTGCCGCTGGCGGCGCCGAGTCCGACCAGCAAGGACCGTTCGCACTCTGGATCAAGGTCTGCGAGCAGAGGAATTGCGCAGATACAGAAGGGGGTAGGGCTGTCTTCGTCGCAGATGGTAGTATCTTGATTAATTCTCTATACGACCCCGCTGCAGCGAATGATGGAGAATTCGGAGACCTAGCTCGAGTAATTCCACCAAATGACAATCAGAAGTGGGTCCTTGACCTAGTCGCTGAGGCGCTCATTACCGGAAACAGTAGTGCAGATGTGGTATCATCGAAGGCGCAAGTCATCTTCGATGAGAGTCGCCATCAGCAACCAAATGTCGCCTCTGACACTTACAATATCATCTACTATATTCTGATTTATTTCACAAATGATTGGATGGCAATGCTGTTTTTGTTCCTTGGATTATTCGTCGCATTTGAGGCAGTCATCATCAAAAAGCAGGACCCAGAACCGTGGCGGCACGTTTTCAGTATCATTTACTACGGCTTCGGCGATGCTCGCCGATACGAGTATTACGGTCGCTCAAATAAAATCAAACAGGTATTATTGACTAGAGTCAGAAATGTAAATTCGTTAAGCCGTGAGGAATTCGATGCTCTACCTGCAAGCGAGTTGCAGAAGATGATTCAGGACCCAGTGCTGGTAAAATTCATCTTTGAAGACCGTCGATATTCACAACAAGAATTGGTTGCGGTTGTAAAACGAGTGAAGGCGTGGGGGAGGGCTTGATGATGCGTCATTTCTCTTATTGCAATTTTTTCAGTGGGCTTACAGATTTACCCATCGACAACTTTCACTTTGGGACGGTGCCAGTGTCTGGTGAACGGCTGTTCGGAGGTGGTGCATAATGTGGACTAGAAAGGCTGCGTTAATTCTTACCAGCGGACTTTCTCTGGTGCTAGTTGGCATGATGATGTCAAACTTCCAGTTGATGACGATAGGTATTGTTTTCATCTCATTCTTGACTGTAAACGGTTGGGTTAGCGGTCATGGTGATTTGGAAATCTCACGAACTCTGTCAGCAGACAACATGTACAAGGGTGACGATTTGTATGTCGAACTTGCAATTACTAATCATTCGAGTCGCCGGACTCAACAACTCGAAATTTATGACAATATTCCTCACGAAATGAAATTACGTTCCGGCCTAAATTACATGGCAGTGAATCTTGGCCCTGGTGAAACCACCCGCATCCGCTATGTTCTGCGATGCCCACTACGCGGTCACCATTCCATCGGCCCCGTCTCCATACGATTCCGCAATACTTTCAATCTGTTCAGTGAAGAGATGTTCATCAACCATCGCTCAGATCTTGTCATTTTCCCTCAGGTGCGCGACATTGAGGAGGCGATGGTTCGTAGCCAGACGCCGAAGATGTACACCGGCGCGACTACTCTACGGACTCCAGGTCCTGGCACTGAATTCTTCTCTCTACGTGACTATGTGCCGGGAGATCCATTCAAAATTATCAATTGGAAAGCGTTTGCTAGAACCGGCGAATTGATGGTCAACGAGAAGTGCCGAGATGCGGTGACAGATGTTTTCATTCTGCTCGATTCAAGAGAGATTGCGCGTATCGGAACAGTGCTGAAAAATCCGTTGGAAATTGGTTCTGTCGCCGCGGCATCGCTCGCTTCGTATTTCCTTCAGCGTCGGGATTCTGTCGCTCTAGCAGTATACGATGATCGGCTATCATTCCTACCTCAGGATACCGGTGATAAGCAGTATTTCAAAATTCTATCAAGTTTAGCGGGCGTATCACCAAAGGGCGCTATGCCGTTGCAGGCAGTGACAAACGCTCTCTCACCACGATTTAGTCGTGGCAGTCCGGTGTTCATCATCACGGGATTGGAGGGTGATAGCACTACCATCCCGGCCATTCGTGACCTCTGCGGCCGCGGTCACGAAGTAATCGTACTCTCGCCGAGTGGCATCGATTACGAGCGAATTATCACTCGAATTCCTCGTATGTCTTACGAGGTTCTGAAATTAGAGCGGCAAAATCGGTTGACTGCAATCGCTGGATTTGGTGCGAGGGTAATCGATTGGATGCCGGATGTAGAATTGTCACAGGCGCTGTTGCAGGTGAAATCGGGGTGAATTAATGGCAGAAGAAGTACAACTACAGCAGGAGGGCCTTACAACCCTCCATCTTCGTCATCTTCGTAAGAAGTGGCAAATTCTTTCGCTGCAAGTTCTAGCGACCATCTCACTACTCTGGATGTTTATGTTAATCACCCGCACTTACGGTGCGTGTGATTCGGCCGTTGTCGCATCAGCTAATTCTCGGAATGCGCTCTACTGGTGTCCCGCTTATGATCATACTTTGACGCTCGCTTGGATGCAGGCAATTCTTGCCGATGGGATGAGTGACCCTACATACAGTCTACCGTTACCAGATTGGATGACCGGTGCTGGAAATAGCGGCGACGGCCGTTACTTCATGCCGATAGTCATCATCTCGTTATTCACCGCTGGCTGGGTCGCTCTAGGCTCTCAAACCGCATTAATTCGCCGTCGAGTCTCGATTGGGATTTTGGGCGTGGCAATAGTCTACCTCGCTGGAATTTTCACTCTGACTTGGCTATGGGGAATGTTCTCGTCTTGGAGTCTTTACTTGCCGTTCGGACAGACGGTGTCGAGTGGTAGAAATCACGCCGAGCATCTAATCGGACCGCTGACTCTCTATATTCAATTGTTCATTATGCTGCTAGTTTTTGTGCCGATAGTTTGCGGCCTTCTCGGAATTTGGAATCTCTCCAAACGTATGCTCTCTTGGGCGGTTGCTTGGCCTCTGCTTTTCCTTGGCTTCCACGCCTTGCTCTCCTACGAGGGTGTACGCGCTAACTTTGATGTCGGTTTGGAGACTTTACCGAGTCAAATCGGAGAGGCGACCGAATTCGGCGGTCTAATGTCGCCTCAAATCGCTCCGCTGTTACTCATCGCTGTGCTCTTTATCGTCTTCCTCGAATCGGCGTTCGCTGTGATACGTCAAATCGAGTATGCGTTCAGATTGCCAGAGTCGTGCAAGAAGGATCCAGAATATGTTCGTCAGTTTGAGAATGTCATGAATCATCATCTTGTACATACCGTGGGTGTGATGTTCTTCGTCTGGTTGGTCAGTGCGTTAGCGATTAAATTCGATGATCTAATCATAAGTTTGGTTGGATTATTTGAGGGCAATCAATGGAGTGAGCAGGTGCGTGAGTCTCTAGAGTTGCAATTGACATATGGTACTGTCATCAGCGCGATGGTGTTCGTCGTCTTCGTTGCAGGTCTCCGATATATCGTGCCATGGCAGCGGATTATTGGATTCATCGAGGTGTCGATGAAGGAGCGGTCTGAACAGCCAGCGCCAGTCGTTGAAGAATTCTGATTGAGGACTTCAGTTTGGCAAATTCAGTATTGTCTTATTCAATGAGATAAAATTCGATTGTGCTGCTTAAGTTTCTGCCGATGAATCGTATTTTTCCATTTTACGGAATTGAAAATTCCAAACGGTCTTGGATTGTGGATAAAGTGCTTTCAGCCGGAAGGTTGGTGTAGATTTTTATCGCCGTCCGAAAATTCTGACCAGCGCCTCAGCGAGCATCATCGTGATTAGAGGGAGAAGAAAACAGGAGAGGGCGAGGCCGAGGCCATCCAGTGGGTTTAATCCGATTTCAGGTAAGCCAAACCATAGTCCAGATACGACCAGTGTGAGGGCCGTCAGAAGCGCTAGTCGCTCACCGAGCGGTGAACTTTTTTCACCATGAGTTTCCGACCGGCCCATCAGGGTTGTTGCCCCTGAATCATTATCCATCAGGAAACCTCCTCAAAGGTCTAGGTCTGCTAATTCTTCTTCGATCGCAGATAACGAATCCCGCTCTTCCGGATTGGCTGGGTCCGGAATCCCGTGTCGAGTGTTATCTCGGCCTCTCTTTGCATTGTCGATTTTGCCTATAGTTTCATCGATTGAAGCAATTTCAGAGGTTTCATCCGAACCACTAATCGCACTGGCTGGAACCAGTCCATAGGTTGAACGGGAGGATGAATCCGATCCCGATGTTTCGCCGGGCTCTTCCATTGGCTGCCATGTGTCATCTGCTGATTGATGAGATGGGCTTTCGGTTTTGGCTGTCTCTGAATTATCGGCATCGGTTGAGCCGATGCCATCATGAAGGTTCGTAGTTGGAGTTACAGAATCAGAAATTTCGCCTGCGCTGTATGCTGTAACCGTCGCTGCTCGGGCCGCCTCGACCGATAGAGGGTCCATTTCCCTGAGTGTTCTTTGTTCCACATCAGGTCGCTCCATTCCAGCCATCTTGACCTCTTCGAAGGGGAGTGAACCACTCGCTTGGAATGTCCATATTGCGCCTTGAAGGTGGCCATCGCCGTCATCCATTGCCAGTAATCTTCGGTCGAGCCGCTCGAGAACTTCGACGGTACCTGCAAGGTCGACTGCTTGACCGGCATCCCGTAAGTCTGCATCGATGTAAACCTCGTCGAGTGCACTCCTAATCAGTCGACGGATTTCCACCGAGAGGTGTGGAAGTGCTTCTGGTTTGTCTATTAGTCTTTCAAGTCTCACGATGCGTTCAGTCGGTATTCCTAGTTCGGAGAGGCTGCGCAGGACCTCCTGCAATTGACCTAGTAAAGTGAGGCTCATTTCGTAGCCATCTAGAATGTCTTCAAGGTCGATTACCACATTGTGGACCGTTTGAGCGAGCGTGTGTTGTAATCGCTGCTGCACTGACCATCGGGTCAAACCGCGTACTGCTGATGCGGTTTCTGGCGCTTGTGATGTTAGCAAATCCATTACCTCCGTCGACAGCAGGTGTCTCGGGGTTCTGGCCACATCATCGACTGTGTGTTGGATTACTGCGAGGCCGCGCTCGACCGCTCGGTCGAGCAAGACCATGCTGCAATCTCGAGCTCTGGCTCGGTCCATCCTATCGAGCACCGGCTCAAGGGCTCGCAAGCCATCGTCATCATCGAGCAGAGCACGAGCCAGCGGCTCCTCCTGTAACCTATTCCGAATTCGATTTGCCTCGGCTATATCGACCAATGCTTGGTCATGTGCTGATTGTAGATGTTCGGCCTCGTCTACGAGCGAGCGAAGGTCGGCTTCGGATTGTGCACGTCGAGCATCGAGGTCGCCGAGTTCTCGCATTATCGTCCTTCTTTCCGCCATCAATTCTCGAAGTTCAGATTGGAGGAGTGATTGTCGTCGGTCTTGGTCGGCCAATCGGCCACGTTCCTCTTCGAGTAAGCGTCGCATCGCGTGCGATTCACCTTCTAATGCGGAGAGTTCCAATCTTTCCGATTCAACTCTTCGACCAACTTCTGCAACTTCGGTAGAAGCGAGCCGATGTCTCTCTCTTAGTGCTGTAACCTGATCGTTCAAAACGCGCTGTACCCGTTCATCCTCATCGAGTGAAGTGCGGATTGAATCTAGTCTAGCAGATGCATCAGCGAGTTCTGTTTTGACGACGCCCTCTTCAGTAGTCAACCGTTCCAAATCATGTAATAATTCAGTCCGGCTATCCATTTCGCCTAGCGCTGATGCGATTTCTTCGACTCGCTGCTCGACCTGATGCTCTAGTTCAGCGATACGTCGAGTCAATTTATCGGCCCGCTGTTTACTATCCGTTGCTTCAGCGGTTGCCCGCCGCTCAGTCTCACCAGCGAGGTCTAATTCTTCTGATAATTGGACGACGCGTTCTCTCGCAGCATCGAGTAATTCAATGAGTTCAACATTAGATTCTTTAGATTCATCACGACTTTCTTGCGCTTCGGTAAGTAGTCGTTCGAGTCTGCCTTTCTCACGCTCAAGGTCAACACGAGTGCCCTCCAACCTCCGGAGTCGGTCACGGACCTCTCGGTTTTCAGGTCGCAGCACTTTCCGGCCACTCTCTGAGGGCATAATTTTGGATATCCCTGGCGCATCTATTTCCAGCATGGTCCACTCTGATTTCCCTACTCGAACCGTTTCGAGACCAAGTTCGAATCGGTAGAGCATATCTAGGCGTTGGCGTAATAATTCCAGTCGATTTTCGGAGCGCGTACGAACCGATGCAACAGCGTCGGCAAAGCCGGCGAGGGACCATCCGGCAACATTGCCACCCGTCATCAGTAATCTTGCAGAGCGCTGGAGTCTGTGTAAGTGAAGGTGGGAACTTGGTGTAGTGAAGTCGTGAACGGCGGTTTCTAGGTCGATTGAACCACTGGTTCGGATGCCAACCGGCATCCCGTCTACGAGAACTAATGAAATTATTTCACCAGATTTGTTCACGGATTGTAAATGTCCAACAAGCTGCGAATCTAATGCTGTTCGAAGTAAAGAAATGACTCCATCCACCCCACCTCTTCCTTCCCGTACAACGAAACCTTCAGGCAAAGGCTCACCCTGATCGTCCTCAAGTTCACCTATTGAAGGCTCGATAATCGATGATGCGTTGGTCAATAGAGCCCTCGCATCTGCACCGGCTTCAGCCCACATCGCGATTCCTGAAGCACCATCCCGAAGTATGGTCAGTAAACCATCTCCGAGTCGCATCGAAATCCAAGGCGATGGTTCGCCTTCGATAGATTCAGTGAGAACATCGGTTGCGGCTAGGTGTTTCTGAACTGCAGTAGCGATTGAATCTGGCTCGGCAGGAAGCAAGCCTTTGTTGTTGACAACGATACCATCTTCGAACGCGAGTGCGCCCCGAACGCTTGGCTGTTTGGAAAGAGCATCGACGACGAGAGGCATATCGCGGACATTGACCAGAAGCCCACCATCGCCAGAACCGAGAGTACTCAACAACGATGAGTCGGTTAATGATTCAGGCACGAGATTAGCCAGAGTTACTAATTGAGAAACACTCCATACCGTGACTCGATGCCGTAAATCATGTGCATCGGCTAATTCGATGAGCCGACTCTTGCCGGCGGCACCGCCTATGTAGCAGCGATTTTCCTCCGCTTCTGATAGCCATCCAATAGCGTGACCCGCAGCGATTAGCCTGTGCGCACACGGCGACCTAGCTCGTGGTCGATATGATGAAATGCAACCGAATTCAAATGGAAATTCGGTTGCACTCGCACTCAAATCAATCTCTTCGTCGATGGTTTCCCCTTGTGGCATCTCAAACATCCATCTCACCTCAGTAATTCTGCGATCATCGATTTAGTACGGCGAACTTCGTGCGAAGCGCGTCCAATCGAATTACTATCATCCAGTCGAAGCCGTAAAGTCTCCGATTCACCAATCGGTGCTAGAATCACTGCACCAATCGATTCGGCCCACGCTTCTTCCAGAACACCTAGTCCAAGTTCTCTGGCTGCGCGTTCACCACTGCTGATGAGTGGCGAATGTCCAGCCGCTTCAGCCGAGCCAGCCGCCAATTCTCCCATCGCGTCGGTCAACGCACTACTGCTGACCCCAGGCAGATGGCCAAAGGCGGCGATTATCCTCTGTAACATGAACCTCAAAGCGCATTGGGGCAATCCGCGGCTTCAAGAACTTGCCCCCCGGAGGGGGGCGAGATGACGATTTCACCATTCATTCCGATTCACCAATTGAATTTTTACTAATTCGGCAGAAAATCTGCCGATTTGTCTTGTGTATTTCTTCTAAATCGGCTTCAAAAATGTATAGCCTCAGGCCATCTATCGCGGAGTTCTTACCTAGACCTTCTCTCAATTGGAAAATTAAAAATTCAATTGCAAATTCACAGGATGCATTGAAGCGGGATGTTGTCTCGGACACGGTCCGTGACCAACGCTCTGGAGATCACTTCTTGCGACCGTTGTCATGCGGATTCGATTATCCATCAGCCTTACAGTGGTCGTCACCTCTGTGGCCAGCATCTTGCAGATTCTGTACGGAAGAGAATTTCCAAAGCCCTCCGCGCTCAATTGATTCTGCCTAAAACCACTTCTAGGCGCAAATCGAAAGATGTCGTCAAAGAAAAAATTAGGATGATTAAAATTCTTGTCGCCGTATCGGGCGGCAAAGATTCCGCTCTGATGTTGAACAGCCTATTCGATTTGATCGGGTCGCGACCAGATGTCGAACTAATTGCTGGAATCGTCGATGAAGGAATTGCAGGATATCGTTCACCTTCGATAATTTGTGCCGAACAGCTCTGCGACACAATCGGTATTCGATTGGAACGAATATCGTACACTGATCTAGGATTCGCCGAAATGGACGATGTTGTCAACAAAATGGATTCAATGGCTGCAAAACATACCGAGGCAGATGGTTTACTTCCGTGCAGTTATTGCGGTGTATTTCGGAGACAGGGTATCAACGCTCTCGCCCAACGGGTCGGAGCAGAGTACATCGCAATCGGACATAACCTCGACGATGTCGCACAATCTGTTCTAATGAATATGCAACGAGGTGACATTGACCGAACGATTCGTCTCGCCCCTCATACCGACATACCGATTGAAGGCTTAGCACCGAGAATCGTCCCTCTACGTTGGATACCTGAACAGGAAGTACACGCCTTAGCGATTTTCAACGGATTACAATTTCATCACGGTGATTGTCCTTACGCCGCAGGGGCACTGAGACAGCGCAGTCGTGATTTCATCGCTGCTCTGGAGGCTGATATACCTGGCAGCCGGCACGGATTGGTCCATTCGTTGGACCGACTGAAGGAGTTAAATTCTGAGTTGGTAGAAGCAAAAAATGCTGTTGAAGGTCAGAGTATGCCACTGGTGGAATTGGGCAACAATGTACCCGTGCAATTGGAGAATAGTGAATCCGTGGAATTGAATGACGCCGGTTCTGGCGAATTAGGTGGAAATGCTGTTACTGAATCTGGTAGAAGCGATAAGGTGGAATCCGGTAGCAACAAGACCGTAGAGTCAGTACCTCAAGGGGCGGGAAGAGGGTCACCGGTGGGGCGGTGTCAATCGTGTGGGGAAATTACGGGCAGAAAAATTTGCCAGGCGTGTAGCATGAAAGCATGGCTTGAAGAAGAATGAACTTCCGGTTCCGGCGATGGAATCTACTCTCGCCTTTGCTTATCTCGGAATGATTTTGACCGTTTCGTCATTCTCACTGGAGGTTCGGGGCAAGTTATCGAGTCGTTCAACCGCTTATTTGATGATGATGTTGGCGGGACAAGCAATGTTAGGAATTCGCGCTTTTGTCACTCAAGAATGGCCCTTCGCCATCCTCGCGGCCGTTTGGGCGGCAGTCGCCCTCTATGGTATACTGAAACCAGTCGGTTTGGTGGAGTCGGATGATTAATGTGGCGAGTTGAAATCGCTGACAATAACACTTCAAATTTAGAACGGACTTCTTTCCGCCTTTCTATTTCATTTAACCTGAATTAATCCATCAATGTCATGGTTTTTGTCGTTTTTTCAGCCCGGATATCGGGTATTAATTGACCCGATTTATGATGTTAGAAATGTTGTATTAGAGCAGGTTTTCGATAACGGAATCAAGGTCCTGCGAACGTCCACAATAAGCACAGCGCATATCGAGTGGCTCAGAAGAGATAACGCGAATTCGGCTTGGCATAGGCTCGCGTGGGTCTTTGGTGATGCAGTTTGAGAATGAGCAGCGAGCGATGTCGATCAGTTCTTCGCCGAGCGAAATCTGCCGTTTTTCGGCGACGCTATAATTTCTGATGATTGCGACAGAAGCGTGGGGTGCGATAATCGCTACGCGGTCGAGTTCGACCTGCGACAACTCTCTGTCTTCGATTTTAAGCACATCTTTTCGACCCTGTTTGTTCGATGGCACATTCATTACCATCGAAATTGGATTGGAACGGCCAGAATCAAGTCCGAGCATCCGTACCAATTGTGTCGCCCGCCCGGCTGGAATGTGGTCGATGACCGTACCATTGCAAATCGCGGTAACCCTACGCATCTCACTCATACCAACGCCTCCTTAACATCGACATCCAACATCCGACAGAGTAATGCCATTCGTGACACGACGCCGTAGAATGCTTGTTCGAAGTATTTCGCGTGTTTTGTCGAGTCGACATCGGCAGCGATTTCGCCGACTCGAGGTAGGGGGTGCATGATTATCATCGATGATTTCGCGCTGCTGAGGTCGCTTCGCTGTAAACGATAGATACCGGCGACCTTCTGATATTCTTCTTCGTCTGCGAAGCGTTCTTTCTGTATTCTCGTCATGTAGATGACATCGGCTGAATCGATGTG
>Ga0114996_10009659_pt1 | contig 10555 bp, 9 predicted proteins | sample ArcticOcean_MG_C_4_FD_87039 | JGI IMG/M metagenome (GOLD analysis project Ga0114996, IMG submission 87039) | Marine microbial communities from western Arctic Ocean - ArcticOcean_MG_CB4_134 | ecosystem: Environmental > Aquatic > Marine > Oceanic | place: Arctic Ocean: Canada Basin | collected... | reverse complement strand
GTTCAAGGCCCACGTCCACGAAGGCTGACTGCATGCCGGGCAAGACCCGGGTAACGCGGCCCTTGTGGATGCTACCGGCTAAGCCTTCCTGCGATTCACGCTCGACGAAGATCTCGACGAGCTGATCATTCTCAAGTACGCCGAGACGGGTCTCGTGCCGTGTCGACGAAACAACTAACTCTTTAGACAAAGGACACCTCCGCGGGAGGGAGGGCCCGATAGGCGGGTACGACCGAACCGAGGAGAGAAGCTCTCCTCAATCCAACCTTCTCGGCGTTGTCATGGGGCCTTTCAGTTACTGGGCCCCACGATTAAACCTCGAATCTTCGGCTCGGCAGCGGAGCGATCGTTCGACAAAGTCGGTCGCTCAACGCGCGTAGCCGGGAGAACCGCCGTCCGCTTCCGCGGAACACAGGCACCTGTCCATCCCTTTCTCAATCTCAAAAAAACTTCCTTGCTTCCATCGAACCGACATGAGTCAACTGCCCTCACGAGACGGTTCTAAACTGTTTCGGCTCCATCGATCAGTCCGGCGGCAGTTCGCGCACCGAACGCATCGGGAACCCCAAAGTACCCGGCCGGCAGCTTCTTAGTTCGTGAAGCGGCGTAACCGAACATTGTTCACCAATCCTAGCAACATGAACGTCGCAATGGTATTAGATCCACCATAACTCATTAGGGGCAAGGGAATCCCGGTCACGGGCATCCGTCCGATGACCATACCGATATTTACAACGACGTGGAAGAACAAAACCGCCGCCACGCCCATGCACATATACATCCCGGCGTTGTCGGCGGCTGTTTGCGCGTTACTCACAATCTTCATCAGCAAGCCGAAGTAGAGCGTAAGCGCTACGACGACTCCGACGAATCCACTCTCCTCCGCATACGCAGAAAAGATGAAGTCGGTGTGCGGCGTCGGCAGAAATCGCAACTGCGTCTGCGTGCCGCGAGCGAAGCCTTTACCCCAAATCTCACCGGAACCCACGGCGATACGCGATTGGATCGACTGGTAGCCGGTGTCCCGCGGGTCGCTTTCCGGATTCATGTAGGCGACAACTCGTTCCTTCTGATAGGGCTTGAGGGAGTACCACCCGATCGGCGCCGCCAGTATCGCGACCAGGGCGATCGCGGCCAAGTACTTCCAGCGAATTCCCGCGGTCCACACCCCAATCGCCAGGATCGGCAGATAGCTGAGAGCCGTGCTGAGGTCGGGCTGAGCCGCGACTACCAACATCATTAGGGCGAACACTCCGGTGAGTCTCGCGAGTGTCGAAATCGATATCCGTTCTCGCGGCAACTCCCCGAACACGTACGCTACCACCAATACGAGCACCACCTTTACAAACTCCGAGATCTGCAGACTCACCCCGCCCGGTAGCAGCAGCCAGCGGCGCGCTCCCCCCCCGATGTGTCCAAATACCGCCACGACCAACAACAAGACCAGGCATGCGACGTAGAACGCCGGCACGTGCTCAACCCACCAGTTGTAGTCCACCGTCGAGACCATCCACATCAGTACCAGGCCGATCACGACCCACGCCATTTGCCGCAGATGGGCGTCTTGCCAAGCGGTGTTCTGGGTAGCGCTATGGATCTCGATGACACCCAGCGCGGAGATGGCAAGTGCGAGGCCGATCAATACCCAATCGAAATCCCTGGCTGAATTCTGTCCCGTCACTGAGTTTGCCGTCCGATCGCGGCGGCGGTCTCGGCAACCGGACGGGGTCTCTGTTGCGGAACGCGAGGCGCGGATTGGGTCCAGCGCGACCGGATCTTCTTGTCGAGATGGCTCTTGATCACATCCCGCACCATGGGGCTGGCAAGGTGTCCGTGTTCGCCACCCTGAAACAGCGCCGCGACCACCAACTCGGGCGCTTCACAGGGAGCGAAGCCGACAAACCAAGCCGTGTCTTTCAGTTCCATATCCTCGTTGCGCTGTTTGAATTGTGTCGAAGCGAGCTGGGCCGAGCCGGTCTTCCCACAGATATCGTACCCTTCGATCCGAGCGCGTCCGCCGGTACCGCCATCATTCACTACGGCCCACATCCCCTGTCGTATCGTCTCCAGGTGGCGTTTATTGAGTTCAACCGCGATTGGGTCGGACGTCTCGTACTCTGGACGCAGGGCTCTCAGGTCGTCGTGAGCCACCAGATGCGGTCGATGCCAGGTGCCCCCCATGGCGACGCCTCCGATCGCATAAGCAGCTTGTAGTGGTGTCATCGTCAGCGCGCCCTGGCCGATGGATACCGAAATCGTTTCGCCGGGGTACCACTTTTCGCGGAAGCGCCTGAGTTTCCACTTCGTCGACGGCACCAAGCCTTCTTGCTCGTTGGGCAGGTCGATGCCCGTCCGACGTCCCATGCCGGCGAGCTCCGCGTATTCAGCAATGCGATCGATCCCCAGCTTGTTGCCGAGGGTATAGAAGTAGACGTTGCAGGATTTTGCCAAGGCGTTGCGCAGGCCAACCGTACCGTGGCCCGCCGGGGCGTGGCAACGAAAATAGCGGGTGTAAAAGGTCGCTCCTCCCGAGCAGGAGACGCCGAAGTCCTCATCGAGCAGGCCGGTCTCAGCTCCCGCTAGCGCCACGATTGGCTTGAAAATCGACCCTGGCGCTACCTGGGCTTGGATCGCCCGGTTCATCATCGGATATTGAGGGTCCTTTTGAATCTCACGCCAATCCTCGGGGCTGATTCCGCCAATGAACTTGTTGGGATCATACGTCGGCCGGCTGGCCAGCGCCAACACCTCGCCGTTGCGCGGATCCAGAGCAACAATCGCGCCCTTCTTGCCTTCCAGCGCCAACTCCGCCACGACCTGCAGATCGAGGTCCAGCGTGAGGCGCAAACTGTGTCCGGCCTTCGATTCGACCGTGCCAAACAGTTTTCGTTCCTTTCCCAGGCTGTCGACTTCGACAAGCCGCCTTCCGTCGGTGCCGGTTAGGACGTCGTTGTATTCCCGCTCCATGCCGGCCTTGCCGATCTCGGCCCCTGGTTCGTAGAACATGAAGTCGTCCTGGTCGAGCTCGTCGTCACTGATCTCCCCGACATACCCGGTCACATGCGCCGCCAAGCCGTCTTGTGGATAGAGACGCCGCTGTGATCGAATCAGCTCGAGTTCCGGAAACTGTGACCTGTGCGCTTCGACAAACGCCACTTCGGCCGGGCTCAGGTTCTCTTTGAGAATGGCTGCCTGATATTCCGGCGCATTCGATGTTTCGAGGCGTTTGAGGTTCGCGGTGAGGCGCTCGAAAGGGATATTTAACCCGTCCGCGATGATTTGCAGATGCTCAGGATTTAGCGACGCCCGTGACAACAAGACTTTGTGGCTCGGGCTGTTGTCGACAATCACCCGCCCATCGCGGTCGAGGATCTTGCCCCGCGCCGCCGGCACCGGCAGTGATTTGATGCGATTCTGCTCGGCCCGCTCGGCGTATACATGCGGGCTCTGCACCTGCAGTTGCCAGAAGCCGGAAAGCAGCCAAAGAAACGCCAACGCCGCCACGTACTGGAACACAGCGATCTGCACATCGCTCGCTTTGCGTGTTCCGTTCGGATAGGCGCTCATCGCGGACTCTTCAGGCCGTCAATCAGCCGAAATATCACTAACGCCACACCGGCGTGGGCTGCCGATAGTACCAATGTACGTGCGGGATCAAGAGCGGCGTCCGTCCCCAGTAGTACACTTTGCGTCACCCAGTAAAGCAACTGGTGGATTAGGTAGAACAGCGCCGCAAGCACGCTCCGGACGCCGGGGTAATCGATCTCGATGACTTGGCTCACCGAGGCGGCCAGATAGCCGATAACGGTCTTGATAATACCAAATACCCCTAGCGGACCATGGGTCAGAGCGTCCTGCGCCAAGCCCACGCCCGCGCCGATCAGGGTGCCACGCGGTACGTGCCGTTCCGTCATCGCGAGGTATACGGTAATCAATAGCGGCAGGTCGAATAGGCCTGCGCCGCTGATATATCTCGGTAGCAGACCTTGTGCGACCAGGGCGGTGAGAACCACACAGACCGAGCCGAAGGGTCCCAGTCGTTCGAGGGGGCGTCGGCGCAGAGGCGGATTGCCGAGCGATAGCGAGCGTATGCTGCTAGTCCGCACTGCTCACCACCCGATGTTCGATATTCGCACGACGGCCGTTCCGTGCCGAGACAGGCAGGCTAGGGATTCCGGTCCGCGGCATTCGCGTCCCCTTCAGGATCGGGCCGGATGTTTTCAACGGCGCGTTCCCCACCGCCTTCGATGGCATTCTCCGGCTGGTTCCCCGGAAGCTCGTTCCCCTGTGGCTGATTCCCGGGTAGCTGGTTCGACACGGTCGGGGATGGGGAAGCCGTTCCCCGGCTCGCTTGGTCACTCTGGGGAGGCCTGAGCGCCGCCGCCGAGGGGAGCCCCAGATTGAAATCAGGTGGCGGGGTTTGTAAGTCGCCCTCGCCGTAGCGATGTTGTTGGGCGGCTCCGAGCGCGCGGTAGCGTTCCAGCAGCGCGTCCGCTTCGGTGAGTGAAGGAAGCTCTCCTGAGGGTGCTTGGTCGCCGGCCGTCTCTGACGATTCATCGTTTGAGGCGGTCCCGATCCGGTCCCCCAAGCCGTTCGACGACACCGTGTCCGGCACTCCCGGCGGCATCGGCATCATGACTTCCGGTGGTTGCGGTGTCACGAAACGCGGTAGGTCTTCATGCACGCCCGCCGTTACCACCAGTACCTCATCGAGTCGGTTGAGCGCGGCGTACGGACGGACGTAGATCTCCTGGTAGTCGGAGACCGCCCCTACCCGCGTGACCTCGCCAACCGGCAATCCCCGCGGGAATACGCGGTCTTCGCCCGACGTGTATACGGTCTCGCCGATCGCGATCTCGACCTCGGCGTCAATATACTCAAGGCGGCCCTCGACCCGGCCCGTGCCTTTGAGCACGCCGCGGGCCCGCGAGTTCTTAAGCAGCGCACCCACTCCCGAATCCGCGTCGTTCATTAGCAGCACGAGCGAATAGCTACCGTGGGCCGCCTGCACCTTCCCGACGACACCGTCGGCCGTGATGACAGCCATCCCCGGCTTGATACCGTCGCGACGTCCCTTGTCGACCGTGACCTCGCGGGCGTTGGGGTTCGAGCCCACGCCTGTTACCTGGGCGAGCACCGTCTCGGATAGGATTTCTTGCTGATAAGCGAGAACTTCTTCCTCACGTGAAAACCGGGCCAATGCGCGGCGCAACTGTTGGGTCTCAAGTTTGAGACGCTCGTTCTCCGCCTCCAGCGTTTCGTTCTCCGCGCGGGTTCCTCGCAGCCACACGTATTCGTTCCACAAGGATCCGAACACGCCCGTGCCGTTGCCTAGGAGTTTTTCCACGGGCGAGATGAGCGCGGTCGTCCACACCCTCACCAACCGGACATCTTCACCCGTCTTGACCTGATAGCCCAGCAGAACGAACTGCACGAACAGCACAGCCACAAGCAGGGAGGCGTTTCGGTAGCGTGCGACGAACTCTTCCACGGCGCGGCTTTACTCCAGTGAAATACGGCGAAGCAATCGGAAGTCGCTCAACATCCTTCCGGTTCCCAGCACGACTGACGCCAGGGGATCCTCCGCGATCGATACGGGCAACCCCGTTTCCTCTCGAATGCGCACATCCAGGTTCCGCAACATGGCGCCACCGCCCGATAGCACGATGCCGCGATCACTAATATCCGCGCTCAACTCGGGCGGCGTTCTTTCAAGCGCTACGCGAATCGCGTTCATGATCGTATCGACGCAATCGGAAAGCGCCTCGCGGATCTCGCTGTCATCCACCGACACTGTGCGCGGCACACCTTCAATCAGGTTGCGCCCCTTGATCTCCATGCTGATCGGCTGATCGAGCTTATAGGCTGAACCGACTTGGATCTTCACCTGCTCCGCGGTACGCTCACCGATCAGTAGGTTGTATTTGCGCTTGAGGTAGCCGATGATCGCCTCATCCATCTCGTTGCCCGCGACACGGACCGAACGCGAATACACAATACCCGACATCGAGATGACCGCCACGTCCGTCGTGCCGCCGCCGATATCGACGATCATGTTGCCCGACGGTTCCGTAATCGGCAGACCCGCGCCGATGGCCGCCACCATCGCTTGTTCCACCAAGTGGACTTCGCTCGCGTGCGCGCGGTAGGCGGAATCCATCACGGCGCGGTTTTCGACGGGCGTAATCTCGCTGGGAACACCGATGACGATCCGCGGATGCACCAGCATCTTGCGGTTGTGCGACTTCTGGATGAAGTACGTCAGCATCTTTTCGGTGTAACGAAAGTCAGCGATCACGCCATCCTTCATCGGGCGAATCGCGACGATGTTGCCCGGCGTACGGCCGATCATTTCCTTCGCTTCTTTGCCGACCGCCTCGACGTCATTTGTAGTTTTATTGATGGCGACGATCGAAGGTTCGTTCACCACGATGCCCTTGCCGCGGACATAGACCAGCGTGTTGGCGGTACCTAAATCGATCGCCAAGTCACGCGAAAACAGGCTGAAAATGGACCTGAAGTTCATCGAGCTGCTACTTCCGTTCTATTCGGTTGGTGCAGGATCGCTGCACGGCGCGAATGCGCCGCTCGGCAGGTCAGGGTCGGGTGGGTGCGGGGAGCCCCGCCCTTTTGCTAGCGGCTACCGCTACCCCAGTGTACCGGGAAGTGAGCCGCCGTGGGGCTCGAAACTGTTGAAAAAGAAACATTTCCGCCAAATGGCTCATTGAAATGTGAGGCACGACACGTTCCGCCGGCAGTCCGCCACGCCTACTCCGGCGGCTTCCAATTCAGCTCCGCGTCCGGCCTTCGAACGTAGTTGGCGTCCAGTTCCTCCGGGTCGAGGGCTTCGCCGGCTGTCATCGTCTGCTTCGCCAAACGAGCCACCCCGGCGGCGAGAGGCGTATCCAGGGTCATATGACTGGTAGTCTCGGTTTCGTTTTCCCCAGCATCGAGAGGGGCCGCGCCGTCGGCACCAAACAGGCTTGTTTCGGTTGAAAGGAAGGTGACGTCGCGCCCATCGACCAGATCGACGAACGCCGGCCATGGCGTCACGACTTCATCCGCAACGGCCTGTCCGTCTTCATCGAATACGGCTGCGTAGACTTCTCCTCGCCGCGCGTCCATGACCGGCGCGCGGAAGCGTCCCTCGCCGAGTTCCGCCATAGCCCGCAGGTTCGATACGCCAACGACCTTCTTGCCGTTCACTTCCGCGAGTGATTTCGCCGCCGTGAGCCCAATCCGAATCCCTGTGAACGATCCCGGGCCGGATGCCGCTGCGAAGCAGTCGACATCCGTGAGCGCCGTGTTATTGCGTTCGAGCAGTCCGCGGATCTCTGGATACAGGTTCGCCGCGAATCCCTTGGGCGCCTCAATGGCCCGCACTTCTAGTAGCGCCCCGTCGCGCAGAAGGGCTACGCTGCCGAGACGGCTTGTCGTATCTAAAGCAAGGATGGTCACTCTTTCGGACCCAGTAGCTTATAGGTTCCGATTGCTTCGTAGAGCCGCCGCAGGCCGTCGACCCCGATCAGTCGCACTTGTATCGTCGTTGGGTAGCGGTCAGTGAACTTCGTGGGGATACGAAACTTCCCGAACTGCCCCGACCCCAGTATCCGATAGCCTGTCTTTGATCCCGGCACTTCGGCCGCCCAGACCCAGCGCGTACGCTTCGCGACGACCGAGTCTTTCGTCAGAGTTGCGTTGAATTCGTACTCTTCCCCGGCGACTAATTCGCGCCCTTCCGGCAACTGAATCTCGAACGGAACCTCCGACGGCCGGCTCTCGATCTCCTTCGGCTTCGGACGGCGCGACTCAAGATAGTAGGATTTGTTCATGCCCTCTTTCTTGCCTTCGCGGCGCACGTAGAGCACCCAGTCGTGCGAGGGGTCGGGCGGGCTGGATACCGTGAAGCGCTCACCCTTGAACTTGTCTTTTTCATGAATCCAGGTGCCGTCAACCGGGTTGAACCAGCTCACGTCGTACTTGCCCTTGGCCATCAGGAGTTCGATGCTGCGCGGCTCTTCGACGTACATCATGTACTCGATGCCCGTCAACCTCTCGCTGCGGTACCGGCTCAACTCTAGGGACATCGCCGGGCCGCCCGCCACCCGCGGATACGTTTCGAGATCCCAGTAGCGCGTCTGCGTGAAAAAGTTGTATAGGTGCGTCATCTGCCGCGCCCCTGGCGAATCGGCGAAGCGCGCATCCACGTCGAACTTGCGTCCGCCGTACGTGCCCGTGTTGCCGAACGTCACGTACTGCCCGTTCATCGCCGCGCGCCACATCCGATGCCTGAACTCCGTCGTATCGATGTGATGGCCGTGCGACTTGCCCGCACCGCTATCTTCGTAGCCGAACTCCGCGTTGACGTGTGGCACTGGATACATCTCATACTCCACCGCCGCCAGGTCGGTACTCGACGACTGTTGCACAACATAGTCGATCCATCCCTCGTCGAACAGCGCGCCCGAGGTCGTCACCGCGTGCGTCGATCGCGGATGCTTGTAGGGGTCCATCTCGGCAAGGTAGCCGTTGATCTCTTTGAGCAGACGCACGCCGTCGTCGTACTCTTCCCATTCCTGCACGCCCTGCCAGGTGATATTCATCGCGCCGTATCGCGCTACGAGATAGCGTACGTAGCGTTCGCGCTGCCGGCGGTCGGGCAACAAGTCGGCCAATTGGTTGCGGTCGCCACCGAGCAGCAAGTCGTAGGTGATGCCCTTGCTGTTCATGTAGGCTACGCGCCGATCGACGTCGCGGAAATACTCCGCCGGCGGCCGGTCGGGGTCAGCGAGCACCTTCTCCGCGCTTTCGTCGGGGCCGAGCACGAGCCCGCGCAGATGATTGAACTTCTGCTCGGCGCGCGCATCGATCAAGGCACGGAAGGTATCGAAGGGAATGGTGGCGAATTTATAGTTGGTATCGCCCATCCAGAAGTGCGCTGTCTCGGGCTGGTCATACCGGAAGTAGCGCATGTTGAAAATGCGCACGAAGCCCGGCGAGCGGGGCGGCGAGGCGTTGAAGCTGGCGATCTTCTTGTCGAGGCTTTCGATGTTTGAGATCAGCCGGAAATCCCAACGGCCTTCATCGAGCGGCGAGAAGCGAATCCGGAATGTCGCGCCGCCGTCCCAGAACGCCGGCATTACATACGTCGTGCCTTTGTTGGGCGAACGAAACTCTGCCCGCAGTTCAACACTCACATAGGGGTTCGGATGCGCCTCGATCTCGGCCGCCGACAGGTCCATCGAGATCTCGCAGGGTTCGTAGACCGGGACGCTCTCGCAGACTTCCAGGGCGAACGCCGGCCCGACGAGGAGCAGCAAACCGAGGGCTAGCGTTACAGAGCGCATCAGAAGCTAATGATAACTAGACGCACCAGCTAGTCGCCCGTTTCACCATCGTCGTCCTACCCCTCGATCACCTTCCGTAGCGCTTCGCCCTTTTCCATCCAACTCTTGTACAAGAGCATCACATCCGTCGAGATACAGAAATGCTTCACGCCCAGGTCCATGTAGTACTTCGCCTGGTCGGGTGACTCGATCTCGGCACGCGGCGCGATCCCGTGCTTCAACGCCGTCGCGATCACCTTCTTCTCAAGCTCTTTGATGTCAGGCTCGAACCATTCGCCCGGCCGCCCGATGCTCATCACGTAGTCCGCCGGGCCCCACTGGATCATGTCGATTCCCGGCACCGACAGCACTTCGTCGAGATTCTCGACGGCTGTCTTCTTCTCGATCATCAACGCCACGACGACATTGCGCAATGCGTCCACATACTCCTGCGTACCGCCGTACAGCATATACGTGAACCGCCGTGTCCCCACGCCGTGCGTGCCCTGGTCTTCCGGCGTCTCCGGCCGCACAGCCTTGACGCATTCCTCCGCGTCCGCCGCCGTGCGGCAATCGGCGAATAGCACGCTTTGAAAGCCCGCTCCGATCGCCCGTTGCGACAAGAACTTGCGCGGTTCCTGGTCGACCTTGATCATCGACGACATGTTGTGCAGCTCGGCGGCGCGGCAGATATTTTCGAGGTCATGCAGGTCGAAAGGCGCATACTCCGACACAAACTCGATGTAGTCGAACATGCCCGTATGCCCTGCGATCTCCACCACCGACGGCCAACTGCTGTGAATGTGTGTGGCAACTGACGGCTTGTCGGCATCGAGCAGTTCCCGGATCTTGTTTGGTCTCATCTTTTCCTATACGTCCTTCCACTGGAACACGACGCCCAGCATCTCTTTCTCGCGCCGATAGGCCATCTCATAGGCCTCGGCGATATCTGTGTAGGGGAACCGGTGAGTAATCAAGCGCTTCGGTTCAAGCCCGCCGTCCTGCATCAGCGACAGCACATGCTCGCATGAGCGGTCTCCGTCAAATCGCTCCGTGCCGCGTGGCGGATACAAGTAGCCGTCCTGCTCGCACACGGCGATCAGCGAGATCCCCTTGATGTAGAAATACTCCATCGCCAGCGGATTGAAGTCCAGCGGTTTTTCGCCACGCCCGGAAAGCGCCACGATCGATACGCGTCCGTTGTTCCGCACCGTCTCGACAGCCGTGCG
>Ga0114996_10009656_pt1 | contig 10556 bp, 8 predicted proteins | sample ArcticOcean_MG_C_4_FD_87039 | JGI IMG/M metagenome (GOLD analysis project Ga0114996, IMG submission 87039) | Marine microbial communities from western Arctic Ocean - ArcticOcean_MG_CB4_134 | ecosystem: Environmental > Aquatic > Marine > Oceanic | place: Arctic Ocean: Canada Basin | collected... | reverse complement strand
TGCTTCTTCAATCGAAAGACCAAGTGGCTCGGCACACTGTGTGCGAATCGCCTCTCGCGCCGCTTCAAGACTCAACGACATTTCACCGCCTGCAAAATATGCAGGATCAAGCCGACCAAGCACTAGGTTCGCGTCGGTAATCGTTGACTGATCGCCTCCGAGTCCATAACAAACAGGACCAGGGTCAGCGCCCGCTGACTGAGGCCCAACTCGTAACGCTCCACCAGAATCGACCCACGCGATCGAACCTCCGCCAGCCCCAATTTCAACAAGATCAACTACTGGAGTACGGATCGGATATCCGGAAGCTCCACCGAACGCACCCGTACCGCTTTGTGCGGCTCCGCCTACGCTATAGTCCTTCGTAATGTTTGGTTTTCCATTACGAATCAGACTCGCTTTCGCAGTTGTTCCTCCCATGTCGAATGATATGACGTTTGGGTGTCCAAGAGCAGTCCCCAGTGATGCCGCTGCAACTGCACCGGCTGCCGGACCAGATTCAACCATGAAAACGGGATTCTCTGAAGCTGCTTCGGCCGGATAAACGCCTCCATTGGACTGCATCACAAGCAGCTCGCAAGTTATTTTCGCTGCTTGAAGTTTTTCACTAATCGATGCCAAATATGTGCTAACAATCGGTGCCACAGATGAATTTATAACTGTGGTCGAAGCCCTGAGATATTCTCTGAATTCAGGAACAACGTCAGACGACAAAGAGATGATTACGTTGGGAAGTTTCTCTGCAATCGCTTTGCCAATGCGTTGTTCGTGATCGCCATTGCGGTACGAGTGAAGCAGACAGACAGCTACGGCCTCTACCCCTGATTCGGCGATACGATCGACGACTTTTTCGAGTGCAGCCTCATCGAGCGGAGTTACGACTTGACCCTTGGCATCAAGTCGTTCCGGTACTTCAAAACAGAGCTGGCGCGGTACTAAAGGTGCTGGCTTTTCGAACTGCAGATCGTAAAGAGAAGGTCGTATTTGCCGTGCGATTTCGAGCATGTCTCGAAACCCCTCAGTAGTAACGAACGCTGTTTTCGCTGTTTTGCCTTCGATGATTGCGTTGGTTGCGACTGTGGTCGCGTGTACAACGTGTTCGATATCTTCAGGTTTTACTGAATCGTCTAGATCAAGCAGCTTTTGAACCGCAGAAATAAATCCCGAAGCAGGATCGGAAGGTGTGGAAAGAACCTTAGAAGTTGTAACTCGCCCCGTGGTTGAATCGACCAGAGTTCCATCGGTGAACGTGCCACCGATGTCGACACCAATTCTGTATCGGCCTGCGCTGTTTGCGGTCAATTTGCGGCCCTCGAATTTGTCATATTAGTTCTAGTTTTTATGGTTGCTGATTCGTCGACAGAATCAGTATTCGAATCAATTATTACGCCGTAGAAATCTTTGGCGCGCTGGCGGTTGACCTTGCCTCCGATCACATCCTTCAATACAGCACTCGGATCGCGTTCTGTAGGCGGCCCGTATCCACCACCACCAGGAGTTTGGAAACTCACAGTGTCACCGGGTTTAAGCTCGACTACGCACTTCGATGTGAGTTCACTCGACTCTTGACCGGGATCGTCAGGATTGAGAATGTAGTAAGCCTTTCGACCTTCCATTCCGCCAAATATTCCTTGAGGTCCTTGGATGTCCCGATCCGACAATACGGTGAACGTAGCTGGGTCGTCTGGAAAGTGATAATCACGCCTCATACCGAGTCCGCCACGGAATTTACCTGGACCTTCAGAATCTTCGATCAAAGAAAGTCGTGATACCCGCATAGGGAAGTGAGATTCAACCTCTTCAACGGGAGCATTTTCCGTATTTTGCCCGTGTTGCTGAACAGCATCCGGGCCATCAGAAGTCGATCTACCCCCGTAGCCACCTGCAAGCGCTTCGTAGTTACAGTGATACTCGCCATTATTGCGATCGATGATGCCGAATCCTGCCTGAGCCATCATCGCTTTTGTCGAAGCGGCGATCTTCTCAGGCATTCCCGGAGAGAACGCCTTGAATAGCATGTCGTTGATACGAACCTGAGTCTCCCACCCACCCACGACGGGAGCTGGATGAATCGCATGAACGACCGTTCCCGGCTTCGCGTTCATCTTGATGTGTCGGTAGAAACCATCGTTTACTGGCATATCAGGCGCCATGAGCGCTCGCAGTGCGTAAGCACATGCCGAAAAAGTCATCGCCTTTGTGGAATTTACTGGTGCTCGACGTTGAGGATCGCACCCGTCAAAATCAAAAAATACTGATTCGCCTTTGACCGTGATTTCGACTTTAAGATTCACTACTTTGTCACTGAAACCATCGTAGTCAAGGAAGCCTTCAGTTCCGTAAACGCCATCGGGAATGTTGGCAATTTCGGAACGAGTGCGGCGGTCGGTGTAATCGACAACAGCAGCAACGTAATTGTCGAAATCATTCACACCGTACTTTTCGACAAGATTTACAAGTCGACGTGCGCCAACAGTGTTTGCTGCCACCTGTGCTCGGAAATCCCCGGTCGTTACCCTCTTGGATCGTATTTGAGCGAGAAGGAGTTTGAATACATCATCATTCATTTCTCCACGCTTCACGAGCTTCACGGGAGGAATGATGACGCCTTCTTGGAATATTTCCTGAAAAGGGCCAATAGATGCTGGGGCACCCCCTCCGACATCTACATGATGCGCTAGCGATGCCACGTACCCCACAAGTTCGCTGTTGTGATGCACCGGACCAAACACCGTAACATCGTTGAGGTGTGACCCTCCACCGAAAGGGTTGTTCACGACCAGCATGTCGCCGGGTTCCAGATTTTCAGCACCGTATTGAGCGACCGAAGTAGGAATTAGTTCTACGAAAGATCCGAGATGAACCGGCTGAGTGAATGCTTGTGAAATCGGACGGCAATCACGGTCGAAAAACGCACATGAGAAATCTTGTCGAGTCTTTACATTCGTTGAATATGCAGATCGTCTTAGTGCGGCTGCCATTTCCTCGGCAACTTGCGTCAGTGCTGAACGGACCACCTCGAATTGAATCGGGTCGATCTGCTGAATAGCGCTGGCCTCACTGCTATTTAGCACTACGCAGTTCCTCAGTTGTTTGTTTGTTCACTTGCTGTCTCGAAATATCGATATCAACGCCGTATCGTTCACGTGCACGTTCTATGGAAATTTTGCCCTGCAAAGCATCTTCGAGAATGACTTGTGGGTCTCGTTTGAACGGTTCTCCATACCCGCCCCCTCCAGAAGTCCGGTAGCTAATGACATCACCGGGTTTAAGCTGAACTGTCGTTTTCGACGAAAGATGTTCTTCCTCGCCGTCTTTGATGATTGCGTAGATTGATTTACCGCCGTTCTCACCGCCAAATAAACCTCGAGGACCGAACTTGTCACGGTCTGCAAGGATCGTGAAGGTTGCTTCTTCAGGGAACATGTAATCCCGACGTAGACCGAGTCCGCCCCTAAATTCGCCAGGTCCCTCGGAATCAGGCACCAGTTCGTATCGAGTGATGCGAACGGGATAGTTGGATTCGGTTTCTTCTACCGGAGCGTTTTCAGTGTTTTGCCCGTGCGATTGAACAGCATCAGGTCCGTCAGAAGTCGAGCGTCCGCCATACCCACCAGCAAGTGTTTCGAGGAAACAGTAGTACTCGCCTGTCTCGTGATTCTCACCACCGAAACCTGCGTGGCATTGCATCGATTTCGTACCGGCACAAACGGCGTCGGGAAGGGCAGAGGAGAGCGCTTCGAAGATGAGGTCGTTCAAGCGAACATGAGTCTCCCAGCCTCCAACGACAGGTGCTGGGTGAACGCAGTTTGTGACGGTGCCTTCTGGCGCGTCGACGTGGACATAACGATAGAAACCGTCGTTAACAGGAAGGTCACGATCCATCAGTGCCCTTAGTGCGTATGCGCAAGCTGAAAAAGTTTGAGCAAATGTTGAGTTCACAGGAGCACGTCGTTGTGGATCAGAGCCGGTGGTGTCGAACCTGACTCCGTCATCATCGATCGTAACTTTCACAGCGAGTTTCACAACATCATCAGTGAAGCCATCGTTATCGATGAATCCTTCGGCCTGAAACACACCCTTTGGTAGCTTTGCCACTTCGGATCGGGTTCGGCGATCTGTGTATTCAATAATTTCGTCTATGTATTGATTGAATTCATCAATGCCGTACTTGTCGATGATTTCTCCGATACGGATGGCACCTGTACGGTTCGACGCTATCTGTGCTCGAAAGTCGCCCGCTGTTTCGCGTTTAGAACGAATTTGCGATAGAACGAGCCGGAAAAGATCGTCATCAAGCTCGCCCTTCACCACGAACTTAATCGGTGGGATGATGATGCCTTCTTGAAAGACTTCTCTGAACGCACCAACCGAAGCTGGCGCACCACCACCGACGTCAACATGATGCGCAAGGCACGCCGTATAGCCGACTAACTGGTCTTCATAGAAGACAGGGCCAATGAGTGAAATATCGTTGAGGTGAACTCCCCCGCCATACGGATCGTTCGACAAAATCATGTCGCCGGGACCAAGATTTTCTGGTCCATATCGTTTTACGGCTACTGGCACATGACGTACGAACGAGCCGAGATGAACCGGCTGAGTAAATGCCTGCGCTACTGACCGAAGATCCTTGTCGAAAAATGCACAGGAAAAATCCTGACGAGTCTTCACGTTGGTCGAATACGCGGAACGGCGAAGTGCAATCGCCATCTCTTCCGCCGCCTGCGTGAGAGCGTTGCGAATGACTTCGAATTTAATAGGGTCGATTGCCGGAGTTGTCATGATCGGGCGATGATAGCTCTCCCGACCCTTAACATGTAATGATTTAGGATCAAAATGATGGATCTATCAATGTGAAAACGACTAGAGAACTAGAGCGCTTTCCACACTGATTTTCCGCCTTCAGAAACGACTTTACCGATACTCGAACCAGTCGCAAGATGGCCTGTGAAAATGATCCAATCCTGAGTTGTCGCTAGCATGAGAATGCTTTTACGGGCTTGAGTGGACATTGTGGTATTCCAGTCGAATGTCGGGCACCAGTTCTGTTCTGTGACCTGTGCAACGCTATGGAACAGATCGCCAGTGATAACAGCTGTCTGACCACCAGATTCAACGAGTATGCACTGGTGACCCGGAGTGTGACCGTTGGTTGGCAAGGTTGAAATTCCAGGAGCCAGTTGTTCAACACCACTAATTAGCTTTAGTGCACCCAGAGCTTTGAGTGGTTTGACTGACTTATCGAAGGCTGGATTATCGTTCTCTGGCTTCGAATAATGTTCCCAATCACGAGACGCAATCCAGTGAGTAGCGTTCGGGAACGTCAACGATGGGGTTTCGCCATCGTAAGTGACATTCCAACCGATGTGATCGCCGTGACAGTGAGTCGTAACTACGATATCGATATCTTCTGGCTGCACTCCGAGATTTGCGAGGCTATCGAGTAATATGCCTTGTTCGCCAGTGTGGTCATCAGCAACATCACCCATACCAGCATCGATCAGAATGGTAGGGCCTTCTCCGCTAGTCGATCGGATCAGGTGCCCCCGCCATTCGGGATGCCACTTGTCATCCGCAGTCAATGCAATCGAACGGTAGGGATCCCACGCCTCTGGAGGTACGTCTGGGAAGACTGACGACGGATCGCGCGGTAGCGAAGATCCATCGAGTACAGCTGTGATTTCGTAATCGCCGATAACGAGTGATGTGGTCATTTAGATTAGAGTCCTCGGTCTTTCTTCACACGACGCCATTCTTCAAATGCTGGTTCCCGCGGTGGGTAGTACTTGCCGGGTGGGACACCTTCGGCTTCGATCTTTTCTTTGAGGTAGTTTTCGACTTCTTCGTGTTCTGTGGCGTGTTCAAGAACTTCTTTCGCCATCCATGACGGAACGACAATAACTCCATCGTCGTCGCCGACAAGAACGTCTCCGGGACGAACAAGTGCGCCACCGCAGTTGATCTGAATACCTTCTTCAGCTGGGGCAGCTGTTGGTCCGCCGTGGAGGCTTCGTGCCGTTGCATAAACCGCGAGGTCGTAGTTTTCGTCACGTAGTACATCGAGATCACGGATTGCTCCGTCGATCACTACGCCATCTGCGTTATTCATCTTTAGCTGGAGTAATTTTACGTCACCAGCGACAACGGTTTTAGTGTCTCCTGCAATATCGGCGACAAGTACATCACCGGGTCCACATTTGCCCATAGCGCGGTACTCAGGAGAAGTTTCGCTGTTTGGGTTTTCTGCAAGTAGGTCGGCGCGGTTTGGTAGAAAGCGGAGAGTTCGCGCGCGAGCTGCGAGCTTTCGTCCCTTGGTGAAGTTTTCGAGACCTTCGCAAACGCACAAGGTTGATCCGAAGTAGCGAACTGCGCTGTAGACAGTTGCTGTCGGGAGCTTTTTGAACCCTTCCAGAACTTCGTCGGGAACGTGAATTGGATTCATGTCGAAGGTAGGCATGTCAGACATTGGTGAGTGTATCTCGTTTCGGATTTTGAATCGCCGTTATTGATTGGTCGCGGTCTACCCTCAGTCTACCCGTAGTCAGCAGTCTGAAAGACGTGGAGTAATGGGTGAGATACTACTCTCCGATTCAAAGATTCCGCAACATGAACGGGCTCAGTGAGAATACGATTTCGAGATGCCAAAGAATCTGTTCATCAACGGTGAATCGGGTATCGGTAAATCCCTGACGCTTGCGTAGCATCAGAAGAGTTGTTTCCGCGTCGACTATTAGGATTCCTTAGTCCAAGAAATACCATTGGTGTAATCGATCAAGGGTGGAGGATCGAAGGTTTTACCGGTTTATCGGGCGTTGTTGCGAATCGTGACATGGACAGCGATTGCCAATTGGGATCGTTGGAGTCGACATGGGGCTTTCCGACCGATGTGTTGAAGTCGAGTCGGAATCACACGCTGGGTCGAGTCGTTCGCTACGCCCAATCAGAATTGCCTCAAATGAACGCGTAACGGTCTCCGAGCCTCAACCAAAAAGAGTAGTGTGGGCGGCAACTCCGAGCTTCACCCAGTTTTACTTCACGGGATATTGCAAATGTTGCCACCCGGTATGCCACTTTCTCGTTTCACGGTTCTAGATCTAACTAGGGTTCGCGCCGGGCCGACCTGCGTGCGCCAGCTCGCTGATTGGGGAGCAGACGTCATTAAGATCGAGGCTCCGCCCGACGGTAAAGAAGCATTGGGTGGCGACCGAGACAACTCCGATTTTCAGAACTTGCACCGCAACAAGCGATCGCTCACTCTGAATCTGAAATCTGATGCTGGACGAGATGTCTTTTACAAGCTAGTCGAACAGGCCGATGTTGTTGTTGAGAACTATCGTCCCGACGTAAAAAATCGACTTGGTGCCGATTACGAAACCCTCTCTAAGATTAACGAACGAATCATTCTGGTTAGCATTTCCGGGTTTGGTCAGGATGGACCTTATGGAAACAGACCGGGGTTCGATCAGATCGCACAGGGTACTGGCGGGCTAATGTCGATTACTGGCGCTCCCGGAGAAGGCCCGATGCGAGTCGGTATACCGGTTGCGGATCTATGCGCCGGAATGTTCGCTGCGCAGGGGGCGATGTTGGCGTTGTTAGAACGCGAGGCGTCGGGTCGTGGTCAGTGGGTGCGAACGTCGTTACTTGAAGCGATGGTTCAGATGCTCGATTTTCAAGCAGCGCGCTATCTCAAAGAGGGTGAAGTGCCGGGACAGGCAGGTAACGATCATCCGACGAATATTCCGACTGGGGTGTTTCCTACAACGAATGGCCACATCAATATTGCCGTTGCGGGAGCGATTATGTTCGAACGCTGCTGCCAAGCGTTGGGGCATCCTGAGTGGAACTACGACAAGCAATTTTCGACTTCAGCCGCTCGATCGAAAAATCGGGCTGAGATGAACTCTGTAATTTCGGAAGTGACTAAGATGAACACCAGCGAACATTGGATCGAACTGCTGAACGGTGTTGGATGTCCGGCAGGGCCTATTAACTCGATGGATCAGGTATTTGCCGATCCTCAGGTGCAGCATTTGGAGATGGCGGTTGGCGTCGATCACGCAAGGCTTGGAAAGTTTGATGTTGTGAATCAGGCGATAAAGATGAGCAGGACACCGTCGGAAATTCGCACGGCGAGTCCAGATCAAGGTGAACATACGGATGCTATTCTCGCTGAGCTTGGGTACGCAGAGCCGCTAATCGCACAGATGCACGAAAACGGCGCTGTTTAGCGATTGTGAAATTGTGTGTCGACTGATCTTTTGATTATTTTCGGACGAAATACGAAGGAATAAAAATATGAGGCAGCTGCAGCTGCGGACCGACAAGATGCTGGCGCACGTCGAGGACGGCGTTGGGTGGATTACATTCAATCAACCGAACAAGCGGAACGCTGTTTCTTTAGCAATGTGGCAAGCGATTCCAGAGATCATTGAGTATTTCGCAGGAAGCGACGAAGTACGAGTCGTGGTGCTGAAGGGAGCTGGCGATAAAGCGTTCGTGTCGGGCGCCGATATTTCTGAGTTCGAAGAGGTTCGTAATACCCCTGAGCAGGTCGAAATTTATGAAGCTGCGATGGGGGCTGCAAACTTCGCTTTGAAGTCGCTTGAAAAACCATTGATTGCGATGATTAGAGGCTTCTGCATTGGTGGGGGTATGGCGATAGCGTTGACCGCCGATCTACGAGTGACGGCCTATGACGGTCAGTTCGGTGTTCCTGCTGCGAAGCTGGGATTGGGCTATGGGTACGGCGGAATTAAGGAACTGATGAACATCGTTGGTCCTTCGTTCGCCAAAGAAATTTTCTTTACTGGTGGGCGGTTTAGTGCCGCTGATGCCAAGACGATGGGCTTGGTGAACCGCGTAGTGCCGGGCGACGAACTAGAGTCGGTAGTTACGGCTCTTGCTACGACGATCGCTGAGAATGCACCAATGACGGTCAAGGCTGCCAAGACGGCGATCAACGAGGGAACGAAGAATCCAGACGAACGAGAACTGGATCTAGTCGCCGCAATGGTCGAAGCTTGCTTCAACAGCGAAGATTATAAAGAAGGTCGCCGGGCGTTCATGGAAAAGCGAAAGCCTGAGTTCCAGGGTAAGTGATCCAAATAGGGCGCTTTGAGCCTTTATCGGTGACTACCTAAGTGCCGTAACTACGCCAGATAAATAGTGGACTACCTGACTCGGCGGTGAGAGCATTTATGTACCGCAGGTACGGGTGGATTAGGGGATGTCTGAGCCCGCATCATCCAATTCGCTCTTCATATTCATGCTGGACCTGCGCCTCTTAAAAACTCTCATCGATATTAGTTTTTCTAGGGAAGATACGGATAGTGCAAACTTTTCTACCATACCCAGATTTCAAAAAAACAGCTGAATGTTTGGACTGGCGAAGATTAGGTAAGCAAAGAATTGAAGCAATGCAAATCTTAAGAGCATTGGAAAACCATAACTATGGCTGGCAGAACCATCCGGCAGTCAATATGTGGCGAGGTTTCGAAGCGATGCTTGCGGTATACCACAACACAATTATCGAAGAGTGGATATCTAGGGGGTACCGAAATAGTATGAAAATAATTGCACCAAATAGCGCAGCGATTTCTCCCTCTTGGCTGGGTAACTCCGACTTCCATGCAAGCCACCGAAGTAATCTTCTACGAAAGGATCCTGAACACTACGCACAATTCGGCTGGACCGAAAGCGATAACTTGCCTTACGTATGGGGATCTGATCAGCAATTATCAGATAAATAAGTGGAAGAACAATTATTAATAACTCGTGGAAAAGACACCTGCTATGTGCTGCGTTCTCAAATAACAGTAGAGAGCAATTTAAGTGATACTTTTGCCTTTTTCGCAAATGCGGAGAATCTGAATTTAATAACGCCTGATTGGCTAAAGTTCACGATAGTCTCCGATACTCCCATCAAGATGTCCTCTGGGACCCAGATTGAGTACCGACTTAAAATTCATGGTTTTCCTGTGAAATGGAGGTCAGAAATTTCATTGTGGGACCCTCCGCACAGGTTTGTGGACACGCAAGTTAAAGGTCCGTACCTCATGTGGTCACACATGCACACGTTAGATGTTTCTTCAGACGGTCAAACTATCGTGAACGACTACGTGAAATACAAGGTCCCATTTGGAAGGCTTACAAACAGGCTGTTTGTAGCACGAGATCTTCGAAGGATATTCAGGTATAGAAACGATGCGACTCAAAAAGCACTGAGTTTCGAACCCCGATAGAACAGCCGAATTAAATAGGTCGAGTTCGGTTTGATCGGCTAACAGTCGATTCCGGTCAATTGAGCGTTTATGTTGATAAGACCTGACCTATAAGAGAAATATTGGGTATTTGTAACCAATAGTGGTTACAGATTTGGAGACAAGCCAAGTTCCGGTATTGAGCGAAACACTCAAGTTGAACTTAATAAAATGGTGCCGAGGGGCGGACTCGAACCGCCGACACATGGATTTTCAATCCATTGCTCTACCAACTGAGCTACCTCGGCATTGGCATCCACTTACTGTGCTATCAAGACCTGTTCGGTCGAC
>Ga0114996_10009654_pt1 | contig 10560 bp, 4 predicted proteins | sample ArcticOcean_MG_C_4_FD_87039 | JGI IMG/M metagenome (GOLD analysis project Ga0114996, IMG submission 87039) | Marine microbial communities from western Arctic Ocean - ArcticOcean_MG_CB4_134 | ecosystem: Environmental > Aquatic > Marine > Oceanic | place: Arctic Ocean: Canada Basin | collected... | reverse complement strand
CGTGGGCGGGCCAGCAGAGCATCGCTGCGATCGCGATAGCACGCCGGGTTAATACGAAAGCAGGTGGCCGCATGGTGGTTCTCAGTGCGAGGTTGACCAAAAACATCTTAGCCCGAAGCGTCAGCGAGGGACGCGAGATCAGCGGTTATCACTTGTGTCCCTCGCTGACGCTTCGGGCTATTACTTTCGGGTGTTGAAACACATTCTGGAAAAACAACGTTCACACGCATCATTATACTCAAAACCGACGCGGCCCACGCACCGAAGGGGCGAACCGCGCCGGAATCAATTCACAGGGACGCTACTCGCGTTTCTGCTTCTGCAGACTCTTGTGATACTGCTTGACAAGTTCTTTGTAACGGTCCGGGAACTTCGCCTTGAGCGCACTAAGCACTTTGGCGCGCTCGGCCTCTTTGAGTCCTCCCCACGAGTCCGCGGGGTTGCCGCCGATCGTGCGACGTAACGGGCCGACCTGACCGGCACCCGCCGGGGCTTTTGATTGTGATGCGGGACCGCCCGCGTTCTGCCCACCAGGTCCACCTTGGCCCGGTCCATTGCCTGGTTGCCCACCTGGGCAACTACCGCCGTTCGGTCACGAACCGCCTTGCTGCTCTTGCTCCTCAGCTTCCTTGATTAGCTTGTCGAGCATCGCGATTACGTTGCTTTGTTCTTTTTGAGTGCCATCGCCAGAGTCCTCCAGCGCCAGCTTGCGGCGAGAAAAATCCATGCGATCTTCGACGTCGATCAGTGAGCCCTTCTTGATGTACTTGAGTTCCTCGATGCGAGTCAACGCCCCGATGATCATTCGCTCGGAGGCGTCGGGATTCTCTTCGATGAATTTCTCCAGCGACTTCGTTGCGTTCTCACGATCCAACAGGCCCGCCTGGGCGATGCCCTGCATGAACAGCGCGTCACCGCCATAAAGCGTCTTGTCGGCCAACTTGCCGGAAGTTAGCTTCGCCAGTGGCGAACGGGCCGCCTCATAGTCTTCTCGCATCATATGGGCACGAGCCTGAAAGAAGGCGGCCTCCGCGGCCAGATACGGGTCGTCCGAGGCGGCGAGTTTCTTGAGTATCGTGACCGCTGCGGTCGTGTCTTCTTCGCCGAGAGCGATCATCGCTTTGCGAAAGTCCGCGTTGGTCTCGCGCAGCGTCTCGGTAATCGTCGTCTGACGACGATCAGGGTCCTTTCGGCTTTCGGCCAGTTGGTCGAGCACCGCCTTACGGGCATCGGCGTCGAGCGTTTTGCTCTGGCCGACCGCCTTGGCAAAGCCGTCGAGAACCGCGTCCGCCTTGGGCGCCGATCGTGCCACCGTGGGGATACTGCCCGAGAGTAGCGCCACGGCCACCACAATCGCGTTCAGAATACGTGATCTATCGATATTCATAACAAACCACTCCTTTGACGAACCTAAGTCTAATAACGGTCGACAATTTCTTGGGTCAAGTCAGCGATTTCTTCTTGGCGTTTTGAAATGTTGCTGATCTCCTTCGCCAGCACATTACCTAAACCGTCTTTCGGCCGTGCCTTGTCAAATGACATCGTACGCCGATTGACTCGCATTTGGGCCGCTTTGAGCAGCTTGAGTTCGGCCGAGTCGGGCAGCAACGGTGGCTGTTGCGCTTGGCCCCCTTGTTGTCCTCCTTTTCCGGACTGTTGCTGCTCTTCGGCCGCCTTTTGTGCCTTTTGCAACGCGATAATTAACTCGCGAAGCGTCTGTTCGATTTCCTGCTGAAGGTCTTGGGTGTATTGACCCGTCTGATTGTTTTGTAGCAGATTTCCGACGCTTTGGAAATCGTCACGCAGGCCTTCGACCACGCGAGGGAAGACGACGCTCGTGCCGTCTTCGACGATAATCGCCCTGGCCTGCTCGGTTAGTTCGGCCAAAGCCTGTTCCTCGGCGCGATACTTTCCGATCGCAATACGATCGGCCCGTTTTTTGGTCCCCTCGACCCGGCGACGGTCCACTTCGGCCGTTCCCCTGGTCACCGGAATTTGCCGGCCGAGGATCCGCTGAAACCGGGCCTCGAGAGCAGCAAGCCGTTCAAGCTGCATCTCTTCGCGAAGTTGTGCCAGCCGTTCTTCGATTTCTTCGATCGCCTTCTTGAGCTGGTCGACCGCGTCCTGTTGTTTTTGAGAGGCCTTGCCAGGGTCCTTCTTGCTCAGATCGCCCGAGGCCTGCTGCATCTGCTTCTTGGCCTGCTGGACGTTCTGTTGGCCGGGCTGCTGTTCGCCCGACGGACCGCCCGGCTGTCCACCCGGTTGTCCCCCGGGCTGTCCGCCTGATTGCCCGCCGGACTGACTTCCTGACTTCGACATTTCTTTGTCGAGTTCGGCGGTTTTGTCGGCGGTTTTGTCTTGTTTCTTGGCAAGTTCGTCGAAGGCCTCCGGCGGGAGCGAAGCGATTCGCTTACGTTCTTTCTTCAGGTCGTTGAGCGCTTTGTTTAACTTTGCCAGCGCGTCGGTTTCGTCTTGTTCGGCCGCTTTCCCTTTGCCATCGCCGAGCTTCTCCTCGGCGTTTTTCTGATCTTTGATGGCGTCATTCAATGATTTTTCGCCCGGCTCATCGCCACTCTGTTGACCACCTTGCTGTCCTCCCTGTTGACCTCCTTGTTGACCTCCTTGTTGACCTCCTTGTTGTCCTCCCTGTTGTCCTCCCTGTTGTCCTCCTTGTTGACCGCCCTGCTGGCCACCTTGCTGACCACCTTGCTGACCGCCCTGTTGGCCACCTTGTTGTCCGCCCTGCTGTCCGCCCTGCTGTCCGCCCTGCTGTCCGCCCTGTTGTCCGCCCTGTTGTCCGCCCTGTTGTCCGCCTTGTTGTCCACCTTGCTGGCCGCCGCTATCCTCACCGGCTTGGCTGATCTCGTTGGCGAGTTTTTGGGTTTCGCCGCGGACCTTCCGCTGCTCGTCCGCAACCTTGCCTAGACCTTGAATTCCCTCGGCACGTGCTTTGGCCGTTTTGTCGAGCACGCCCTGTTGTTTCTTGATGAGGTCCTCGAGTTTGGCAACCTGACCATCGAGCGTTTTCAGCGTTTCGTCCTTGTTATCGACCTTCTGGCTTTCTCGTTTCAGACGGGCCTCTTCTTGAATCAGTTCCTGTAGCTGCTCCTTCCACCGCTCGAGTTCTTTCTCGCGCTCCTTTTGCCGTTCGAGTTCACTATCCTCGTCGAGGAGGATCTCGATGATCTTTTGCAGCTCGTTGATTACCTCTTCCTGTGCCTTGGGCAGATCTTGCTTGTTGGCTCCGTCAAGCCGCTGGGCAATCTCTCGCATCCGTTCCTCGATCCGCGACGACTGCGAGGCGGAGAGCGCGGCCATCAACTTCTTTGCCTGATCGGGCTCCTTTGCGGCCAGCTTGACTGCCATCTGGCGGAGCTTTTCTTTGAGCTCTTTGACCATCCGGCCGACGCGTTCCTGACGAACACGTAGCGGACTCTTGGAGGCGGTCGTTGCTTTTGGCGCCGGGGTCTCTTGGGCGACGACCAGAGTGCCGGCCATCATCAACACGAGACACCACGAAAATGATCGAGCGATTCTCATGACAGAATTCCTTGTACCTAAAATATGTCGGAAGCCGACCTCGCGAACGCTTACTCGACGCCCGCCGGTTCTAGAGGTTTCTTCGGTTCTGTTTTGCTCTTGGGTTGCTCGTCAGGATCTTTTTTCTTCTTGCTCTCTTCGCCCTGTTCCAGGATAGCCCGTTCGCTTGCTTTGATCGTGTCCTTTCGCAGCCCCTCTTCCTCTCGCACAATCTTGCGAAATTCGTTGATCGCTTCCTGATACCGGCCAGCCAGTGCCATCTGCGCAAGGATGAGCTTCATCTGGCGAAGAATTTCCTTCTGTAATGTAATGGTGCCGCTCAGCGATTGGTTACGATCTTCCTGGCGACTTGCTAATCGGCGAACTCGATCGAGGCTCAGCGCGGCTTGCTCGATCTCGCCGCCGAGCGAGTTCTCTTCGCCGCGTTTGGCGAGCGATTCGATCGGCTTGACAATCTGGTCGAGCATCTTTTTCTCGAGCGCCCCACCGGGTTCTTCGAGTCGGTTGTTGCGAGCCTCCTCGACGAGTCGTCGCAGTTGGACCGCGATCAGCCGACACCGGTCACTCACCAACGCCTGGCGACGCTGCAGGTTAATTACCTTCAGCCGCTGCTTGTCCGGCAACGATCCCCGGCCACGAGTTTCGGCCAACAGATCTTCACAAGCGTCATGCATCGACTGTTGGTCATCGACGATTCGCTGAAAATCTTGTGAGTGAAATTTGGCCCTTCGAAGCAGATCCTCGCGCAGCTCATCCGCCGTGACGATTCGCAATGAGAACCGATTTGATTTGCCAATGTTGGGGCCATTGAGGCTGTCGTTGTCGCCCGCCGCCACGTGGAACTTCAGCCACTGACCAGGCTCTAGCTTGAGCGGCCCGATTTCCCATGGGTACTGCGTCTTGATCTCTTTCTTGTTTAACCGCACATCGGCACCCGAGATAGTCTGCCGACCGGTCGGCTTCGGCTCTTCGCCCGCCTTGACCTTTGGAGCCGGCTCGTCCGTATCCTGTTCGACGAAGTAAACAATATCGGCCGAGGTGACGGCGAACTCGTCCTGCAATCGACAAGCGATCGGCACTCGGGCCCCAGGAACGATCATGCTGCTGATTCCCACCAGATCGGCCCGAACGACCGGTGGCAAGTCACGCCGGACTTTGAGCTCGAATCGATAGGGCCGCTTCGATTCAAGGCCGGCGGGCGGTTCGTTGTCGCGCAAGTGAACGGCATACGATCCGCTTTTCAGTTTGTCGGCGGGGATACGGGTGTGAAAATTATTGCCCGAGACGGTCGCATCGAACCGTTCTTCGCCGACAACAATGTATGCGTTGCGGAGCGATTTGTTCGCCTCGCCAACAATCTCCAGCTCGCTACCGCGATACGCATAGTAGGGCCCCTTGCCTGGCGGAAGTTTGCGGCCCGAGTCGCTGATGTATTTCGGTGGAATCAACGTTAGACTCATCTCGTCGACGGAAGGACGCGTCACTAAAACGACGGAGTACCAGGGTGTCCGATCATCACCGCCGTAGACTCGGAACTCGAACGGTTCGAGCACGTTCTTAAACGTCAACTCAAAATTGTTCTCACCCTTCTTATTCATTGATGCGGTGGTTTTGGTGCGCCACAGTCCCTCGCGTTTCATCGGTCTCGATTCGAGATACACCACGTCGGGAATCTCCTTGTCTTCTTGAGCCGATACGACCAACAGCCAGTCGTCGCCCTTGGGCAAGATCAGCGTACCGTTTTCGACGCCCTGAACCACCAAATAGGTCTTTTGTGGCCAGCGCTCGTTGCCCAACAAGATATTCCGATTGAGCCAAATTTGAGTCAGGTTGGGCCGTGCCGCCAGCGCCGTGCCACCGACCAACAACACAATTACTCCTAGCAGTAAGTTGCGCCAGAAGGCCGAATCGTTCAATATCTGATCGAATTGGACCGTTTGGGACCGTTTTTTGCCCTCTTCGATCGTCGCGGCGACCATGGTCTCCGAGACACCCAGGGCCGAAAAACCACTCATCCGCGAGAATTGCACCGCACTGATCAGGCTCTGCCCAAGCTCCTGATTCTGCGACTCGACCCGTTGGCATAAGGTGTCGTCGTCGATCATGTGGCTTAGCGGTCGGATAAGAAAACGATAGATCACAAAGACCGTCAGCCCGCCCATGAGCACCAGGCAGATGCCCCGTTGGACGACGTCCATGCGGAAATTCCAGTCGATCAGTGCATCGAGCGCGATGATCCCCGCCACCACCAGCAGCAGACGGCTCAGCCCGCGAACCGCGAGCCACAGATTGACCGAACGCCGTAACGAGCGCAACTGGCCAGAGATCCGCTCGGGCACGGCGTCGTCGTGAGTTCTCGGCACGGGTAAGGTCGCTTGCGACATTCGGTAATCCTTTTCAGGTCTCCTGCGAACTACATCAACTTAACCATCTTGCGAACGGCCCACTCGACACTCAGCAGCACGATTAATAAGATCATCAGATACTTGCCGACTGACGAGTACTTGTTATCCCACAGCGGCATCGGTTTGCTAGAGTGGACGATCGTCTCGTCCCGGAGTGGCAGATCGAGTGCCACTTGGTTGAGTTGATTGATTTCGTAATACTTGCCGCCGGAGACTTCCGCGATTTCTTTCAGCAGCGGACGATTGAGCCGCGGGTCACGGGTCTCGATCGCCGGCAGTTCGACGCTAAACGGCTGTGCGATGCGGAGTGTTTCTCCGGCTTTGTCGCCTTCCAGTTCGACAGAGATCTCGTTGACGCCGAGATGCGTCGCACGCAAGACTGCTTCGTACTCACCCGGGCGACCCTCGATTGCCTTGAGCTGCACTTCGGTCGACTCCGACTTGCCGCTCTTGAGGCGGGCCGTTATGGTCGGGTCGACAAGTGGTTCTCTCGCTCGATTCAACAAACGGGCGTGGATCGTGACCGGTTCGCCGACGCTGTACTTCTTGCGATTGAGTTCTAGCAGCCCACGACGACGACCCTTGCTGAGTCGACCCTGCACGAGATAACGGATCGTTTGGATCCAGAACTTCTCGAAATACTCGGCGTCTCGCCCGACGCGTCGCCAACGCCAGGTGCCGTTGAAGCCCATGAACACCGTGCGACCCGCGCCGAATTGGCCCGTCACCAGCAGCGGCGACCGACCATCGACACCGCCTCGCTCTTTGTCTTCGCGTTCGAGCAACACCCGGGCGGATGGCTTAGCGTCTTGTACCGGAAAGGACCAGAACATCGGCGGCATCTGATTCCAACGTTCCTGGTTAAACGCCGAGTCGGTAGTGAACCGCATGATCGGTTGTTCGATGTTGGCCGGCACGACGCTGAGATCCCATGGCTGGGTATATCGGGCCGTGATATCGTCAAGTTCCATGAAGCCATCATCAAGTTGCACCGGCAACAGATCGCCCATGCCGCGGTACAGGCCGAGATACTTCGAGGCATATTTTGGGCCGGCCATATAGAGCAGCCCACCACCGTCTTCCACATAGTCGGTGAGGTCTTTGATCCAATCGGGGCTGAACTCGCTTGGATCGGGATCGAACAATGCGATCACGTCATAGTCTTCGAGCTCTTTCCGCTCGAACGGCATCTGATCGATACGACTGTTGCCTTCCTGCGCCATGTTGGGGTCCATCGACTGCAACCAGACGGAAAGATCGAACTGTTTATCGCGAGAAAGCATCGCCTGCACCATGCGATACTCCCACGAGGGACCGCCTGCGATCAACAGTACCTTCGATTTATCTTTCTTGATCTCAATGGGCGTCGAGCGGGAATTGTCCTCGACATCGGTCTCGTGCTCTCGCGGGGCAACCGCGATTCGATAGATGTACTTGCCGACCTTCTTCTGGCTGTGGCTAAAGGTAACCGAGACCTGTCCCCCTTCGGCCGGAATCGGGGCCGCTTTGCGGCCAATCTCGACGGCCACGTCGGGTGTCTCTCTGCGAGCTTCGGTGAGCACGACTTCGAGCGACTGCTGGCCGACGCCCTCGGCGCTGATCACGGCGTCAAGTTCAAAAGGATCGCCTTCCCAGACTTGTTCTTCGGCCACGAGATCAAACACGCGGATGTTTCGCGGCGCGCTCGAATCGCCCACAGCGACGGCATAGATCCCCACGCCGCGTGTGGCCGCCTTCTTGGCCTCTTGGGCCGGATCGTCGTCCTTCGAGGTGTCCTGGCCGTCGCTGATCAGCACGATGCCAGCGACAGGACTGCCGGCCACGGACTTCAGCGCCTCGCGAATTCCCTTGGCGAGATAGGTGCCTTCACCGTGGGGATTGAGGCGAAAGGACTTGTTGTTCGTGTTATCGGCGTCCGCAGGAGATCTCCGCGTTTCCCCCCCGTTCTTGCCGCCATGGAGCGCGAGCAGTTTGAGCTTGCCCTTGGCTTTGAGATCTTCGAAGAACTTGCCATCGTCGCTATTGAGCAGCGATTCGAGCAGCTCGTGTCGCGAGGGCATCTCTTTGCGAATCTGCTCAGCCGTCTTGCCAGTGGCGGCCATCACGGGCGCGATCGATTCGCTTTCGAGGTAGTTGTCCTTGCGCCCCATCGACGCGGAGTCGTCCACCACGATCAACACATACGGCTGAACGGTTCGCTTCTGCGAATAAACGACTGCCGGGCCGAGATAGACCACAAACAGCAGCGCCAGAAAAACGACGGTCCGCGATACCGCCAGCGCTATTGCCACGCCGTGGGGACAGGTCTTGATCTCGCGCCGATACATGTAGAACACGCCGTAGATGATCGCCGCGCTAGCCCCAAGGGGAGGAAAAATTGCAAGCAGTGATAACAAAACGACCATCCGCACCGCTCCCAACGCCACGGCCACAGTGCGTGTGAGCGTTTTGCTTTCGGCCAGATAGATGCAGACGACACCGAGGAGGATCGCAATGGCCACGCTGGCCAGGCCAAAGGGATTCCACGACTCGGGCGCACCGCTAAACCAATCGAACGAGATCACCGCATCACCGGGGATGTCGTCGAGGTCGAAGCCGAGAAAATTTAGTATCTGCCGTTTATCCACTTCTGCTTACTCCTGAGGTCGCGCATGCGCGACATGATCAATAACGATGAACGCGGCTCACGTCGGACATTTTCCGATGAGACACGACGTTTCCTTCGGCGTCGACTTCAATGATTCCCGTGACGTCGACGATTAAAGTGTTTCCACTCGGCAGACGCTGGGCGTCCTTGGGGCTTCGCAGCCCGGTCTTGGACCAAACGGCTTTGCCGGTCGAATCGTATTCGACCACTTTGTCCGCGTCGTTCTCGACCACCAACGTGTTGCCGTTGGCCAGCCTTTTCGCGGTACGCGGTTTCTTCAGATCCGTGATCTCCCAATGCACCTTCCCGGCGCGATCGATCTCGACCACACGGCCCTTGTCTTCCAAAGCCACCAGCGTGTGATCGTTTGGTAGACGCTGAGCAAACGACGGCTGACCATCGAGCTTGTGCCGCCAAGTCACGGTGCCACCCGGATCGACTTCGATCACCTCTTGCGATGTGCTGCAGGCAATTAGTGTATTTTCATTGGCCAATCGCTGCACACTTTCGGGAGCCCCCGGCAATCCGCTTGCCCGCCAGATCTCTTTGCCGCCCGCGTCAAACTCAGCCACGTAGCGAAGTTCGAACGACCCGACCAACCGGTGACCGTTGGGCAACCCCTGACAGGCACGAGGACGCCTGAGACCGTCGGTCTGAAAGATCTCTTTCCCCCCGGCGTCTAGCTCGATCGCCTTGCCATCGCCAAAACCGTCGAGAAACTGACAGATCAGTGTGCGTCCTAATGCGACCGGCGCCTCCTTCAGCGGCAACCTAAGCTTCGCCTTGTCGCCTTCTTTCTCTCGCCAAGCAAGCCAGCGCGCTGCGGCAGCCGCGCGCTGCTTCTGGGCCGCATACGGATGAAACCCGTGCGCCTGGCCGGTCAGACCGCGAAGTGTCGCGATCGCCTGGGCGCGAACGACTGTTTTTTCTGACCGCAGCAACGTCCCCAATGCTTTCAGCGAGCGACGATCACCCAACTGGGCCAGCGCGCGGGCCGCGGCATATCGCACCTGATCGTCCTCGTCATCCAAGAGTGGCGCGAGATCGTCGATCCCCTTTTTGCCACGAACCGCGTAGAAAACCGAAACTGCGGCCACACGCAATTTGGCGTCCTTGCTCTGTAGTGGCTTCCGCAAAATATCGATGTCATCTTCCGTCACCACCTCGATGAGCGTCTCTTCGGCGGCCCTAAGCAGATATCGCTGATCGAAATGAGGAAGCGCCCGCGCGATCAGCAATGTCGCGCCGGGGGGTCGCGTTTCGCGAATCGTCTTGAGCGACGTCTGAATCGCGTCGCGACGGCGCTTCTGATGATCGCCACCGACCTGCGACCAGTCGCCTTTGGCGTCGATCAATAATTCGAGAGTCTGCACGGGCGCATGTTTGGCAAGGCCAAGCCGCTGGATGCTCTCAACCATCAGCGGAAGCGGTTGACCGCTGTGCTCCAATTTACTCGCCGTGGTCAGATCGTATGGATTGGGATCGGGCTTGTCGCGGAGTCGTTTCACTCGGGCTGCGGTTGCCTTGACCTGTGCGGGTAGCGCCGCGCGAAGGTCCGCAAATGCGCCGTCCCAGTCCTTGCGGTTGGCGCGAATTTCCATGCGTTTTAGCAGCGAATCGAGATCGTGGTTCTCCTTGATCTTGCGATCCAGCATCGCCAGCAGATGAGTCTGCGACATGATCGCGGTGACTCGGGCCAGACCGAGGCCATAGAGCCGGTCGCCGTCAGAAAACAGATTTCCCAGCGGCTCGTTGGCCGTGGACTTGACCCGCCACGTTGCGACTGGTTTTAGGTCGAGGTCGAGCTTCGTGACCCCTTCGCCGGCCGGCACAAAGACCGCGTCGGTGGTCACGCAACCGCGGCCGAAAAACTGAGCCGATTCGGCAGAATAGATCCAACGGTAACTCCCCTGTTTCGCCAGATCAATTCCCGCGACCATCGTCGGACCGCCGATGATCAGTCGCTGG
>Ga0114996_10009651_pt1 | contig 10560 bp, 6 predicted proteins | sample ArcticOcean_MG_C_4_FD_87039 | JGI IMG/M metagenome (GOLD analysis project Ga0114996, IMG submission 87039) | Marine microbial communities from western Arctic Ocean - ArcticOcean_MG_CB4_134 | ecosystem: Environmental > Aquatic > Marine > Oceanic | place: Arctic Ocean: Canada Basin | collected... | reverse complement strand
TAAAAGCCTAAAAGAGGATTAGTATATTTATATTTATTACCATTTCCGAATGAATAAAAAAAATTTCTGTTTTTTATTTTTTCTAATAGTTAGTTGCTCAAAAACAAATGAACAGCCTCAGCAAATTAAGCAAGCTGAACAAATAGTTGAAACACCTAATTGGGGAGAATTTATTGATTATCGTGAGGGAAATATCCCTTTGATGATTATTTCTGTTCATGGTGGAGATTTGGAGCCTGAATGGATTGAATCAAGAACTTGTGATGGAGCAACTGTTGTAAGAGATAGCTATACAAGAGATGTTGCAATTGAAATTGAATCACAAATAAAAACGAATGGATACAGTCCTTATGTTGTTTTAAATAATCTACATAGAAAAAAACTAGATTTAAATAGATCATTAAATAATTCTAATTGTGGTGATCAAACGACGCAGCCATATTGGGACCTTTTTCACAAACAAATTGATGATTTTAGAACACAAATTCAAAATCAATTCGGCAGCGGATTAGTAATAGATATTCATGGTCAGTCTCATGAAGAACAGCGAATAGAACTAGGATATTTATTGTATTCATCAGAATTAAGGATGGATGCTACAACTATTAATAGTGTCGACTTTAAAAACCGTTCATCAGTTAAAAATTTATTAAATAATCATCCAGATAATTTGAAATTGACTGATTTATTATCAGGAGAATCATCTATGGGAAATTTATTAACACAAAAAGGATATGCTTCGGTTCCATCAAAAGATGATGTAGCTCCTAAAGAAGGTGAACTTTACTTTTCAGGCGGATATAATACTGTAACTTATGGATCAAGAGATATAGGAACTGTTGATGCAATTCAAATCGAATTAAATATGATTGGTGTTCGAGACACTAATGAAAGTAGAACATTGTTTTCTAAAGAATTCGCAGAAGTGCTTATAACATATTTAAGAACATATTATAAAAGCGATCTTTAAACTAAAGTTGTTAACTATTCGGGAAAAAGATACCTAACAGCATCTTGAGCCATTAGATTAGAGTTATGAGCAACATTTGGAACTTCATCAGTTTTGATCCAATTAAATAATATTTGATCTTGATTAGCTTTTTCTTCAGACGTTATAAAAAAGTACCGACCTCTCGCTCTTCTATTTAACCCTTGTTGATTGTCAACAATTTCGTTATGACGTAATGATGAGGCATTAGGATCAGTGTCGTTCTCAGCTAAGTGAATAAATAATTTTTTTGAAAAAGCTAAAGTTAGAGTATTTGAAGAAAGTTGACTTTGATTTAATCCATAAGGAAAATCCACTTCTGATTCTGGAACTGTATACCAGCCCGCATTTGAACAAACAGCAATGTTTAACTTGCTTTCAGGCATGAATAAAGTGAAACGATGAAGAAATTGAGATCCCGCTGAATGTCCCCAACCATTATAAGTTTCTTGGTTTCCAGAAATTTCACTTTTAATATATTCAAATAATGGATCTAGCATAGAAAATGTCCACTCTTCCATTGGATTAAAAGTTCCTGTGCTTGGATTATCTCCATCATCAAAAATATTACCTAAATTATACTCGTCTGATGAAAAATCACTTGAGTCATACTCAGGTGCAAAAGCCATAAAATTTGAATTATTAGCCATGTTTATCCAGTAATCACGATAATCGATAGCATTTCTTGATGCTCCATGAAACGACATTAGTATGGGCATTGACTTGATATCTCCATTGGGAATATGATAATAGACGTTAATGGTTCTGTTACTAAAAAAACCATTAGCTGTGAAACGAAATACACCTGTTGAATTAGAACTAAGAATAGGCCCTTGATTATTAGTTTGATTAACTTGAGTAGTATCTATAATAGTTGTGGACTCGTTTTCATTGCTTGAGGAGCAGGCATTGTTCAAGAGAAAATAAATAAATAAAAAATAAAGTTTTTTAATCTCCATCCCTTGTATTAATTACTTTTTAAAAACGATTAAATCAGCAATTTCTTGACATTTTTTAGAAACTTCACTATCGATCAAAACATAATAGATTTTTTTTCCATTGTTATCGACGCCAGAATATCTTTTTGATAATCCTTTTGAAGATTGATTACTCAATTTTGAAAAAATAACACATGCTGCAAGATAGGTGCCGTTAGCACTTTGATGCTTCATGTCATCTGTCAATAAGTTATGTTCTGGGTAAGTTAATTTAAAGACATCGAATGCTTTGCCTATAAGAAGTAATTGACTTGACTTGTCAATCCCAGCTTGCACAAGATTTTTTTCAATAGGATTTTGAAATTGTAAATCTCTATTTGGATTATCAATTTTAGGATACATCCATGTTGAATAAAAATATGTTTTAGTGTTGGGGGGTAATAAATTTTTAAATTGAGTATAATATTTTTTTGTAGTATCAATTGCAATTATTGGATACATACTATTTTCTTGAAATATAACACTAGTATATGATTTTGTACTTATTAATTCTTTTGTGGAAAGCTGTTTATCACCATTCCAATGTTGTTTAAGGCTAGCACCTCCTGATGTTGATTGAATTACATTCCAATTCAAGCTTCTCTCTTCTGCCATTTTCTCAACTATAGATGGAAGGTTCCAGTAAAAAGTAAAACTATTTCCAACAAATAAAACTTCTTCCTTAGTTTGACATAAAACTAAGGTCGTATTTAAAACAAAAAGAGCAATTATTAATTTTCGCACTATTAATTTTTATTTGTCTCAGTAGTACCTTCCCAATCAGGATCAGCAGCACCAATCCATTTATTATTAATAGAATCTAATGCTACAGCATGAACTCGTCCAAAGCGGGCAATTTCATCAATCATTTTATGAGGGTTTTTTACACTATCAAGTTTTGCGTTTAGTTCTTTTACTCCAGAATGGTCTTCTATCCAAAGACTGTCTTCAAATGGATAAACCCTTGGTAACATGAGTGATTTTTCAAGAGTATTTTTCTGTTCAATAAACCTGCTTGTAACTTGAGTTACTGCAGTTATAATACGACTACCTCCTGCAGCTCCGAGAGCTAATACAGGTAAATTATTTTTAGAAATTAAAGTTGGTGAGATATGAGAATTTGCTCTATCTCCAGGTTTATAATCCCCTAAGTATCCTCCAAGAGTTACAGCATATATAAAGCCTAGATCCTTAGAAGCTACTTTTGAACCCATAAGAGGCCCAACTGTTTGAGTTAAACTTACAATATTTCCATTTCTATCAGCAGTTGTTAAATGAGTAGTGTGACCAATTGTTGCAATCCATGACTTAGGTAACTCTTCAATACCAGTATTGAAAACTATTTTGCTATCACTTTGAATTTTATCAGCAAAAATTTTAGCTTGATTATAAGATAATATCAATTTAAGAGAATCTTCATTGCTTTGATGTTTTCTGTGTTGATATGCAATTTCGGTAGCCTTCCCAATATTAATTGCCCATTCTTCTTCATTGTTGGCAGAAGGTAAGTTGTCTAAAATTTGTAAAATTTGAATAGTAATTGCACCAAATGAAGGCAAGTATAATGAGTGTATAACGTGATCTTTAAATTTACCTTCAACAATTCGTGATGTTAAAGCTTTATAATTTTTTAAATCTTTAATGGTCAAGATTCCCCCATTTTTTTGAACATCAGACACAATTTTTTGAGCCACTTCTCCTTCATAAAAACCTTTAGCTCCTTTATTTGCAATCATCATTAGCACATTGGAAAGATCTTTTTGAATTAATAAATCACCAGCTGTATATGAGGTTTTATCGGATTTTAAAAAATATTGACTAGTACCTTCAAACTCAATAATTTTTTCAAATGCCATTTTTTGCCTTAATGCTTCTCCAGGTAAAATTGAAAACCCTTCATTAGCATATTTAATTGCAGGAGCAAGAACTGTCTTTAGCGGAAGATCTCCGTTTTCTTCTTGTAATTTAACTAAACCAGCTACAACACCAGGTATTCCAATTGTTGGATAACCATACGAATGTTTTTCTTCTGTGGGTTTGTATAATGAAGGGACTTCTGTAGAAGCGTCTATTCCTGAAATTTTACCATCTTGTGTTTTAAATATAGCTTGAAGTCTACCGCCAATCCCACTCATGCTAGGCTCTACAACAGCTAAACTAAATGCTGCTGCAACAGCTGCATCAAAAGCATTACCTCCTTGTTCATACATTTTCTTTCCAGCTAGAGAAGCAAGAGGATGTGCAGAAGAAATAATATCATTTGAGTATTTGTTAGGAGGATTATTACTACATGCTAATAATATTATTAGACAAATTAATAATGATACCCTAGAAGTGGGTTTTTTCATTGTAAAAGTTTATTTGTTGTTAAAGTAAAAAAAAAGGCTTGTGATATCACAAGCCTTTAAAAATAAATAAATTAATTACTGATTAACTCTTGTTACAGTAAAAATCCCAGGATCTTCTGCAGGTGCATTAGAGTTAGAATTTAATTCATTAGTTGGATAAGGCATTCTTTCAGGCCGTGGACCACTTGATGGCCCCTCAACTAATACATAAGGTACTGCAATTGCTGCATCAGACTTTCGTAGTCTTCTGGAATCGTTATACGGCATATGCATGCCAAATCCTGAAACATAACGCTCTTCAATCACCTCTCTTAAAAAGGCAGTTTTGGAGTCTATATTATCAGAATTTTCAATTCCACCATTTGCAAAATCAGCTGTATCATATGCTAAATATGAATAAGTTTCATTTTGAAAATTAGCATTTACGTGTCCACCTGTATTCATCCAGGCTCTAAGTTCGTTAAGATGTGGTAAACCGTCGCCTAACTGACCTGCACGAGCTGCAGCCTCAGCTAAAATTAGCTGATTCTCAAAATATGTTACCATGTTCTGAGGTTGATTTTCTTGAATAATTCCAGAATTTGCTGCACCACCAGAAGAAGTTATAGTATAGAAAGCTTTTCGTGCTGCTTCATTGGTTTTAGCGTTGTTTCTTGAAAGAGCATTACTTGCGTCTAAAATTTGAATAAGATAACTTTCTATTCCATCAACACTATTTCCAATATCTCCACTTCTCGAACCTTCTAAAATAGTCCAAAAAAGATTTTTGTCTCCTGAAGCAGCACTACCTGGCTTAAACATCATATCTCCACTAGCTGAAGATATTCCATTTTGAGCTGCACTGAGTGCACTAGCATAATTCTTTTGGTGTAAATAAAAACGTGCTTTTAGAGTATAAGCAGCAGCTATCCATTTTGCTTTGTCACCACCAAAATAAATATCTTCCGGAATACTTCCAGAACTTGCTCCGTTTAATAGTGATATTGCATCATCTAATAAGGAAATAACACTTGTGTATACATCAATTTGAGAATCAAAAACAGGATCTGAAATCTCAGGATTTCCACTTTCAGAATAAGGAATGTCACCAAATAGTGATGCTCCTGTTCCTACAGCATGAGCTTCAATTACTTTTGAAAGACCAACTAACAACTGATTACTAGAATTATTAGCTATATGTCGCATATTAGAAATTACTCCAACATATATTTGAAACCATTCATCATTTGACTCAGCTGTAGATAGACTAAACCCATAAATATTAGAGTATAAAGACGAATATCCAATTAATTGACCAGAGTACATTCCACCAATTCGGTTTAAGTGACCACAATTTATTTGAACATTCGCTACCTGAGCACCTGTTAAAAATAAGCGCTCTTCAACATCTGAAACGATGATGTCATTCGGGTTATCATTAATTCCTTCAACAACATCTTCACACGACATTGTAAAGATTAGGGAAAGAGATAACGTTATTGTATATATTATTTTTTTCATGTTTTCTTAATTAAAAATTAAAGGCTGCTGTAAATAAAACTGATTTAGACTGTGGATTTGTAAAATAATCCAGTCCAAGTGCATTTCCAACACCATATTGATTTACTTCAGGATCAATTCCAGGAATATTATTGATATTAATTAAATTCCTTCCTGTTACAGTAAGTCTAATATTATCTAATCCTATTACAGAATTTAAGCTCTCATCATCTAATACATAGCTCAATGATAATTCTCTTACCTTAGTAAAAGTTGCATCGTAAACAGAGAAGTTATAAGCTTGGTTGTCACCAAAACCCCCTCCAATTCCAGTTCTGTACCAGTCTTCATCTAGAAGAACATTTCCACCCCCGAAATCTTTCACATTTCCACGAACGGTTGTTCCTGAGGGTATAAGATCTCCATCGTGATTACGAAGATCTTGTGTAGTTGTAATTCGATTAGCTGTATCCATTGTAGTTCCAAACCTTCGAAGCACCCATAGGGTTCTTGGAGAAAAAGCCCCTCCTTCAGAATGTTCAACTACTACATCAAGACTTAATTTTTTATAATTAAGATTAAATCCTATTCCAGTTCTCCATTCAGGGTTCGGATCACCTAAAATAACCGGACTAGATGTTATTTGTGGAAAACCATTCGCATCTAGAATAAAACTTCCATCAGCATTCGTTTGAGAACCTGTTCCATATAAAATTCCTAAAGGTTGTCCAACAATAGCTCTGGAGCTTACAGAAGCACCAGGACTTAAAGAGATAGATTCTGTTCCATAAAGATTAGTAACTTCATTTGTGTTTTTTGACCAATTTATAGATGTTGTTAGCTGTAAGTTGTCTTTTTTAATAGCATTCCAACCTAGATCAAGTTCAATACCCTTGTTTGTCATATTCCCAAAATTTCCATACTGAGTAGAAAAACCAGATGATGGCGAAAGATTCACGTCTAATAAAATTCCATCAATTAAGTTGTCATAATATGTAAAACTAAAAGTAAGATCATTATCAAGAAAACGTAAATCTGCTCCAAGCTCCCACTCTGTTTTAATCTCAGGTTCAAGATTAGGATTACCTAAGTTATTGTCTAATCTGTAACCACCTCCAAAGGAATCTATACTTAATGGGTCACTGTATGTACTGTAAGTGAAACCACCTTCAGCTAACGTTTCAAATTGATGTGGAGAAGGCTGAACACCTACTTTACCCCATGAACCTCTAAGTTTTCCAAATGATAGAAAACTGGAGTCAAGAGCAGTTTTGGTAAAATTCCATGCTACATCAGCAGATGGGTAGAAAAATGCTCCTTTAATAGTTGAAGAAGCTTCCATTCCACCTGAAAATTCTACATAAAGCTGATCATACATTTCAAAGTTTAAAATTCCATAACCTCTATTTGACCTTCTAAATGTTTTAAAGTTGTCATAGGCTGTAGCTTCAGCTGATGTGTTTAGAGATGATGTTTGTTTTCTAGAATCCACTAAAAACCCAGTAATACTTCCCGAATTTCTATTATATTTCCTATCATTCAAACTCCAACCAAGAGTGGATGTTAAACTTATGTCTGAACTGAGATCAAAAGTAGCTCTTCCAATAAAATCAAAGTTGAAATATCGATATGAAATTTCATCTTCTGCATATTGACCAGTGTTTTTTGCGCTTCCAGCACTTCCAATAGGAAAGAAGTAAGACCTTCTGTCATCAGTAAAATCTACATTACCTCTTCCAATAAGTTGAAGCCAGTTATTGGGCTTAATTGTTATCTCAGGTGTAACTGATATACGATTTACATGTGTCATGGCCTTTTGTTCATTAACTGTCCATCTTGGATTGTTATATGAAGGGTTTTGTGAATTACCTAAGTACCTTCTGTACGATCTATGTCTATTAACAGTCTCTTGACCAGATGAACTAGTATAAGTTCCAATATAATCAGTATTATCAAAATCAGGAGCTGTTCTAAGTAATCCTAACATAACACCACCAGTATTTGAACTCTGTTGAATACGATTTGATTTAGTATAGGTATATGCAATTTTATTAGATAATGAAATTTTATCATTTAGCTTAGCATTGTAATTTAATCGCAAGTTTGTTCTATCATAAGTGGAACCAATAATTATACCTTCTTGGGAAAGATTAGAAAGACTAAAAAAGTATTTACTATTTTCATTACCCCCACTCATTGTAAGGTCATTTTGCCAAAATGTACCAGTTTGGAAAGCGGTGTTCCAGTTTTTATCTACAAAAGTTTCTTTCGAGTTTTTTGCTGTTATAGGATAGTAAACTGATCCATTTTCTGCAGTGAAAAATTGTCCCGATGTGTCAAAAGTATCAAGGCCACCTGCACGACCCGGAATATAGTCCCCCCATGATTCAGCACGAGTAGCACCATAAGATCCAGACCTTCCTTGCCCCCAAGTAGTTTGCATAGGAATTCTTTCTGAAACTTCATCAAATGAATATGATGTTGAATATGTGATTTTTGCTTTTCCGGACTCTCCTTCTTTTGTAGTAATTACGATTACTCCATTGGCAGCCCTACTTCCCCATACTGCAGCAGCAGAGGATCCTTTTAAAACTTGAACGGAAGCAATATCACTAGGATTAAGATCATTAATTCTTGATCCTTGCGTAATACCCCCGCTTCGACCACCACTAGCACCAGAATAATTAGTTTGATTATTCATTGGAACACCGTCAACAATAATTAACGGATCACTAGCACCAGAAATAGTATTAGCTCCTCGAATTCTTATTGTACTTCCAGCTCCTGGGTCAGCATTTGATCGTGTAATTTTTACACCAGAAGCTTTACCGCTCAAAGCATCTGTAAATGTTGGTTCTCCTGATCTAACAACAGCTCCTGTGTTTATCACAGAAGATGTAGCCCCTTGTTCATCACGAAGAACTTTAAACCCTAAAGAGGTAACCACAACTTCCTGTAATTGTTGTGTATCTTCTTCTAGAATTATATTAATTGAGGATTGGCTACCAACCTGAATGTTTTGACTTATAAACCCTGTGTAGCTAACTTCAATAGTGCTTGAATCATCTTCAACAGTAATCTGATAATTACCATCAAAATCACTACTAACACCATTATTTGTTCCTTGTTCAATAATATTTGCACCAGGCAAAGGACCATTTTGATCACTTATATTCCCAGTTATGGTTTTTTGTGAAAAACCAATATTAAATGCAAATACAAATAATAGAAATAAATTTATCTGTTTTTTCATCATGTTAAAATTTTGTTAAACAATTTAATTATTTATAATTAAAAAAAACAATATAATCTACTTCATTTGCACTTCAATAACAATTTAATTTTTTCCTACACCAGGCAAATCTTTTCCAGGTACAGCTTGAGTCCAAGGATATTTTGCAGATTTCGCTTCAGGATAAATTTTATTTAAATTTTCAGCATTATATATATATCCGTTTTTTATCACATTGATTAAACTGTTAGTGTTACGAATATTTTCCAAAGGATTTTTATCTAGGACAATTAAATCGGCAATTTTACCAATTTCAATACTACCAATATCATTTGCTAATCCTAATGCATCTGCACCAATTATTGTAGCAACTTTTAACATGTCATGATTAGTAATTCCGCCAGAAGACATACTCCATAACTCCCAGTGATAACCAAGGCCTTGAAGTTGACCATGCGAACCAACACCAGCTAGGCCTCCAGCCTCAACAAGATCTTTTACAAAAACAGCGTGATCTTCAAAAACATGTTCTTCATTCATAAACCAGCCTGCATTTCTTCTTCTTGATTTTGAATCTAATTCTGATTTTGGTGTAAAACGATTCAATTTGTCATCACCTTGAACATCCTCAGTAGCATAGTAGTAATTTTCTGCCCATGGTCCACCATATGCTACAAGTAATGTGGGGGTATATGCGGTTTTTGAATTTGCAACAAAAGTTATAAAATCTTTATAGAGAGGATATATTGGAAAAGAGTGCTCGTGTCCGGGATATCCATCAAGAATTTGTGTCACATTTAATTTAAAATCTAATCCTCCTTCCGTTGTAGGCATTAATTTTTGCTCTTTTGCTGCCTGAATAATCCATTGTCTGTTTTTACGATTCCCGGTTAAATACATTTTAATAGTTTTAGTATTATAGTATTTTGAATATTGCTTTAATACATTTCTAGCTTGCTTCAGGCTTTTTATGTTATAACCCCAATAACCTACGCCCGGTCCTGTAGAGTATATTCTTGGCCCAGGAATTATCCCAGCTTCTACCATGTCAGCATAAGTTAAAACATCAGTTGTTGCGGTTTGTGGATCACGAGTGGTTGTAACACCATATGCTAAGTTAGCTGCATAAACCCATACATGGTTTTTGTGTAACCCCCAAGAAGGCCACATATGAGCATGTGTATCAACAAAACCAGGAAGAATAGTTTTGCCTTTTAAATCTTGTATAAAAATTTGATCTAGATTAGCATTAGTTATCTTTTTTTCTTTTAGATACTCTTTATTCATCATGTCAATTCTTCCGTTTTTAACATCAATGATTCGATTATTTTGAATCAAAATATCCCCATCTTGAATAATTTGATCATTCTTCATGCTAATTATTCTTGCATTTTTAAGAAGAATTAAACCTTCAGGAATATCTCTTTTGGCTTTCACAATTATGTCTAATTCCTTTGCTTGATAGATTTCATCTTCATCTTCATCTTCATCTTCATCTTCATCTTCATCTTCATCTTCATCTTCATCTTCATCTTC
>Ga0114996_10009649_pt1 | contig 10562 bp, 7 predicted proteins | sample ArcticOcean_MG_C_4_FD_87039 | JGI IMG/M metagenome (GOLD analysis project Ga0114996, IMG submission 87039) | Marine microbial communities from western Arctic Ocean - ArcticOcean_MG_CB4_134 | ecosystem: Environmental > Aquatic > Marine > Oceanic | place: Arctic Ocean: Canada Basin | collected... | reverse complement strand
GGTCGAACTCGGGCAGCCCGACGGCTCCGAGCAAAGTCGCGTCGGCTTCGACCGCCAACTTTTCCGTCTCTTTCGGGAATGGCCCGCCTGTCTCATGGATTGCAACACCGCCAAGCAATCCCTCGGTCAGATTCAATTCATGGCCCCACTTGCCGGCCACATGCTTGAGGACACGAACGCCTTCACGAGTGACTTCCGGCCCGATGCCGTCGCCGGGAATGACAAAAATATTCAGTTTCATGGATCGATTAGCCTTTTATGCTCAGCCCCTAATGAATGCCGCTGGCCAAAGCCCAGCAGCCGCGTGGAGTCGGGAATTCCCTATTGTACAAGCGAGTGGGCAAACGGTCTGAAGGTTGACGGCATGATCGCCCCAGGTTGCGAGCCGGCCCTCGTTTTTCACTCGCGCCCGGATTGAGATTGCCTCTTATAATGGTGATGCCAAGAGCAGCCGCGCCGCCGACTCCAGCGCATAGCTAGTCTTGAGCTGAACTCGATCCAAGGCTGGCCCCAAAAGCACTCAGTGACTCTTTGTCAACCTTTGGGCCTTCAGAGAAACAAAAGGAACATATGATTCGACTAGCAACCCTCGTTCTGGCCGCGGCGGCAATGCTCCAGGCCCAAAGCGACCCAATCCGCGTGATTGCGTTCGGGGCCCACCCCGACGACTGTGACCTGAGGGCATCGGGGCTGGCCGCCAAATACGCCGCGGCCGGTCACAAGGTGAAGTTCGTATCCGTAACGAACGGGGACGCCGGCCATTTCTCCGAGGGCGGTGGCATGCTGGCCGCCCGGCGCCGCGCCGAAGCCCAAGAATCAGGCCGCCGGCTCGGCATCGAATACGAAGTCTTAGATAACCATGACGGCGAGCTGCTCCCCTCGCTTGATGTCCGGGAACAAGCCATCCGGCGCATCCGCCAATGGAACGCCGACATTGTGTTGGCCCCTCGCCCGAATGACTATCACCCCGATCACCGCTACACGGGCGTGCTGGTCCAGGACGCGTCCTACATGGTGACCGTCCCTAATCTGGTCACCGACACGCCCGCGCTGCGCAAGAACCCGGTCTTTCTCTACTTTGCCGATCGGTTCAAAAGGCCGGAGCCGTTTCGGCCCGATATCGTCGTCTCGATCGACGACGTGCTGGAGAAGAAATACAGCGCTCTGGACGCCCACGTCTCGCAAGTCTACGAATGGCTGCCCTGGCACGCGGGCAAATTGGGCGAGGTGCCCCAGGACGCCAAGGCACGCGTGGAATGGCTCAAAACGCAGCGGCGATACGCCGTGCCCGAGGAGTGGAAACAGAACCTGCGCAAGTGGTATGGCGCCGGCGCGGATTCGATCCAGGCAGCCGAGGCTTTCCAGATCACCGAGTACGGCCTGCAGCCAAGCGACGACGAGATCCGCCGGCTATTCCCGTTCTTCCCGAAATAGCCGGTGTATAGTCAAAGTCGTCGCCGAACATGTCAAAAACTTTCAGCAGTTCGGACAGAGGCGTGGATGGAAGTCCACGCTCAGCCGTTCAACACCAGCTGCGGATACACATCGCTGAAACCCGGTTCGAAGAATTCAAAGACCGCGAGAAACCTTGACCTTAACTGCCTCGATAGTGAAATTCTTTGCAAAACGTGGCACAAAACTTCGCGGCTTACCGAGGAGTTCCGTGCGCCGATGTGGCGTGAACCTCCAGGTTTGCCGCGCCTCGATTCGTCGAGACGTTGCGGGGTGTCCCTGTGGCTGAAACCGGATTTCGCGCCCCGGGGCCGAACAAACCGACGAATCGGTTTGCGGCAAGCGTGGACGCTCACGCCACGCCGGCCCCCGCCGCGGACCCGTCTCGGGACCAGCTTGTGCGCCTGAACCAACTCTTCGCAGAAATCTTGCCCGCCAACCCCTTTCATTGGTCAAGACTGGGGGCCATTCTAGGCGATGAGCGCGTCTGCAAAACGGCAGCCGACTACCGCGGCCTGCCCCTTCTTACAAAAGATGATCTGGTCGCCGATTCATCCGCGCATCCGCCATTCGGGACAAACCTCACCTACCCGCTCGATGACTACACGCGCTACCACCAAACCTCGGGAACGACCGGACAACCCCTGCGCGTCCTCGACACCGCCGAAACCTGGGACTGGTGGGGCCGCTGCTGGATCGAAGTGCTCGAAGCGGCGGGCGTGACCTCGGCGGACCGGGCGTTTTTCGCATTCTCGTTCGCGCCTTTCATCGGATATTGGTCGGCCCACCAGGGCGTGTCGATGCTCGGAGCAATGACGATTCCCGGCGGCGGCTCCGACTCGCTCCGCAGGCTCAAACTGATTTTCGACACGGGAGCCACGGTCCTGCTGTGTACACCGACCTACGCTCTGCACCTAGCCGAAGTCGCGGAACGAGAGGGGCTGAATGCGGCCAACTCGTCCATACGGGTAACGATCCACGCCGGGGAGCCGGGAGGCAGCATCCCCGGCACGCGGGCTCGAATCGCCGAAGCCTGGGGAGCGCAAGTGTTCGACCACGCAGGCGCGTCCGAGATCGGCGCCTGGGGAATTGGCGACTCCGAAGGCAAGGGTCTCTACGTGAACGAAGCCGAGTTCATTGCCGAAGTCGTTGATCCCGACTCGCTCGAACCGGTACCGGAGGGCGCTGTTGGCGAGCTGATCATCACGAATCTGGGACGCGGCGCTTGGCCGGTGATCCGCTACCGAACCGGCGACCTGGTGCGGCCCCGGCGGGTTCGGGCAGGAGGTGGCCCCGCGAAGCTGCTGCTCGAAGGCGGAGTGCTCGGACGCCGCGACGACATGATCACGGTGCGCGGAGTGAATGTCTATCTCTCTGCTCTTGAGAACATCATCCGGTCGATCGCCGGGTCCGCCGAGTTCCGAATCACGGCAACGAAATCGGATGAAATGGATCAAGTGGCGATCGAGTTAGAGGGGAGTAGCGTGGCCGCCGACGGCGTCACGAGAGAGATCGCCGACCAAATCGGAATCCGAGTCAGCGTCGAAGCAGTAGCCGAAAACTCGCTGCCCCGCTGGGAAGCCAAAGCGAAGCGCTTTCACGATTTGCGGAGGCGGTGACCGGCTGAGAGCCGGCCGTTACTGTTGAGCGGCGAGGCCTGGCATTGGCGCCCAATATCAGGAGTCTGGCCGGCTGGCGGATGGAGCGAGTCGGAAGCCCGTTGAAACGGGCTGAGGAATACGTTCGGGGGGCTGGGTTACCGGCCCTACAAGGACCGGCCTATTGAAATCAAGCCACGTGAACGTGGCTTAGCAGCCCGTGGCGTAAGCCCTTCTACGCGAAACAAGAGTACAGGAAGGTGTGAAAAAATGCTGGGGACAGCCAGCCGCGGCCAATGTCATTTTTGATAAACAGGGAGTTAGGAACGGCCGCTTGTGGCAGTCCCCGATTTTCGCCCGCGGCCACTTCAACCGCGAGCTGCTAGGCGGGCTTGAACGAGAAACGATCGGAGGCAGCATTGAACTTCGCAAATAAAACAGTCGTCATCACCGGGGGAGGCCGCGGAATCGGCCTCGGCCTCGCGCACGATCTTGCCGCCCGAGGCGCGTCCCTGCTCATCAACGACAACGGCGTTGAGTTGAACGGCGAACCCGGCGACCCCGGTGTTGCCGAAAACGCCGCCCGCGCCATCCGCGAAGCCGGCGGGCAGGCGGTCGCCTCGGCGGACTCCATCGCCGATCCAGAAACCGCGGCGAAACTGGTCGAGCTAGCCGTCGGCGAATTCGGACGCTTGGACGCCTGGGCCAACGCGCAGACCATTACCCGCGACCGCATGCTGTTCAACATGTCCGACGAAGAGTGGTCGGAAGTGGTGTCGGTCGATCTGGGCGGTACGTTCTACGCCATGCGCGCCGCGCTGCGTCACATGAAGCAGCAGAAATCGGGACGGCTGCTCAACCTGATCTCGACTTCCGGACTGATCGGAAACTTCGGCCAAGCCAACTACGCGGCGTCGAAAGCCGGCGCCTTCGGGCTCACTCGCGTCGCCGCGCTCGAGATGCAGCGCTACGGAGTCAGCGTCAATTGCGTCGCCCCGTTCGCTCATACCCGCATGACCGAGAGCATCAAGGGCGTCACGCCCGAGCAGCTCTCCTACCTCGAAAAGGCCCGTCGTGCCAAGGTGAGCCACATCACCCCGTTCCTAGCCTATCTCCTCAGTGAACGCGCCGAAGGGATCAGCGGGCAGGTGTTTGGAGCGCGCGGCTGTGAGGTCTTCCTGTTTTCGCAGCCGCGTCTGGTCCAAACTCAACAGAGGCCCGGCGGCTGGAGCGACGACTCGATCCACAACGCCCTCGATGAGTTGCGGCCCAGCTTTGTTCCGCTCGAAACGGACCTCGAACTATTCCAAAGCGACCCGGTCGTATAAACTACGGGTCTGAAGGTTTTCGTTCCTTCTGTAGGTTTTTGTTCCTAACGATCGCGAGAATCAGCGCCAAATGAGCACCAACGGCCACAGCCCTTTCGAAGGACCCGTTCAAACCGCCGGCGATGCCGCGCGGGTTGGAGAAGAGTACAAAACCGCCGTCTCGAAGATCATCACCAGTCACACGATCAACGAGCTATACGGCGCGCAGGTATTCGACGAGCCGGCCATCGCCCTAGCCCCGAACCCCTATGAAAAGTGGCTCACTTGCCGGATTGCCATGGAAGAATACGGCCACCATGTTCGCTTTCGGCGGCTTGCCGATGACCTGGGCATCGAGGCAGAAAAGCTCGACGCCGGCAGCGGCAAGCACCTAAGCATCTTCGAGTATCCGCTTGAGGTTTGGCCCGATTTCCTGGCCATCAAAGCGCTCGCCGACCTGGCCGAGATTCTTCAGATCGAAGACCTGCTGGAGTGCTCCTACATACCGCTGCGCGATGTCGCGCGCGCCACGATGCCCGAAGAAAAATTCCACGCCGGATACGGACGGAGCCGCCTGGAAGAACTCGGCAAAACGCCCGAAGGGAAAGTCCAGGCCCAGACCGCCATCGACCGCTACTTCGAAGTGATGTTGCCATTCTTCGGCCGAAGGGACTCGCGCAACAACGAAATGTTTCGCAAGTGGGGCGTCAAGCAGCGCACCAACGGTTTCATGAGAGGCGACTACATTGCCCGAGTCCAGCAGATCACCGAAGAGCTGGACCTGGCGATGCCGCCGGTGCCCGAGAAATACCAGCCTGACCTAGACGAATTTCGAGCGTCCGCGTCGTGATCTACCTGGCTCCGGCTGCTGACGTGGCGTACGGCTCTGCCGTGCCGCGTTGGGGCTCTGCCCCGCCGTATGGCGAACGAGCGAGGCTCCTCACTCCATAGATAAACCTGATTTCTTACGTGATGAGATTCCCCAAACCACGCGCCACAGGCGCGAGGCGGCACGGCAGAGCCGTACGCCACGTCGGCACACCGCGGCACTGGCCGTGCGGGGTTTCCCCCTTGTTCACGAGCCACGGCACCGAGGCTTCCTCATGAGCACCCAGCCCACCCCAACCGACGACCAAGAGCAAGTCCGCCAAGACTTCTACCGCGAACTCGAAACGCAAAACATGGGTCCGCTCTGGGTCCTGTTTCGAAACACGATGACCGCCGAGCCCAGGCAGCGCGAAGTGCCGCACCTGTGGTCATGGGAAACCGTGCGCCCGCGACTGCTCAGGGCAGGCGAGCTGGTGACCACCGAAGAAGCCGAGCGCCGGGTTCTGATGTTCCTCAACCCAGGTGACGAACGCAAGATCGGCGCGACCGCAACTCTCTACGCGGCCATGCAATTGATCCTGCCTGGGGAGTCGGCCCGTGCCCATCGCCACACGCCCACCGCGCTGAGATTCATCGTCGAGGGCAGCGGCGCTTTCACCTGCGTCGACGGCGAGAAAGTCCGCATGGAGCCTGGAGACTTGGTCCTGACTCCGCCGATGGTTTGGCATGACCACGGCAGTGAAAGCGAGCAGCCTGTGATCTGGCTCGACGGCCTGGACATCCCGCTGATGGTTGCGCTCAACTGCATGTTCTTTGAAGGCTACGAGGGGGACGCTCAGCCCGTTACCCTGCCGCCCGCGCACTCGGAAAAACTGTTCGGCCGGGCGCTGATGCCGCGGGGAAGCGAGCATTTGGCGAGCAGCCGCTTTTCACCGCTGTGGAACTACCGCGGGACGGAATCCCGGGAAGCTCTGAAAAGTCTCAGCGAAAGCGAGGGCCCCGACCCCTTCGATGGATTCCTGGTGCGCTACACAAACCCGGCCAATGGCGGGGAAGTGCTCAACAGCATCGGTTGCCGCATACAGCTCCTGCCGAAAGGTCTGCATACGAAGGCGCATCGCCATACAACCAGCGCGGTTTACCATGTCGCCGAGGGAAGCGGCTTCTCGATCATCGACGGCCGGCGTTTCAACTGGACCCGCGGAGATACGTTTGCCGTGCCGATCTGGTCGATGCACGAGCACGCCGCCGGGACCGGGGACGCGGTGCTGTTCTCGCTGACCGACGATCCGCTGATCCAGGCGCTGGGCCATCAACGCACCGAAGTCCTGACCGACAACGGCGGATTCCAGAAAGAAGACTTCAAGCTAGACCCGACTTCATGAAACTCACAACTTATCGCCACCGGGGCGAAGACCGCCTCGGAGCCATCAGTCAAGATTCCGTCATCGACCTCAACCGCGCGCACCGGGCCATTTGCTCGACGACCGCGCTGGCGGATGCGGAAGTCCCCAGCCAAATCGTGCAGTTTCTCCAAGGGGGCGAGAGAGCCTTGGAACTAGCACGGCAGGCCCTGGCAACCGTGGAGGGCGGCATTGCGAACAACGATCAGTTAGTGGCGGAAGGCATCCTGGTGCCGAAGAACGCCGCCCAACTGCTGGCCCCTGTTCCGCGGCCGCCGAAGATCGTAGCCGCCTGGGTCAACTATGGCGAGCACGGCAAAGAGTCGAAGATCCAGGCACCCGACCAGGCACCGCTTTTTTTCTCTATTTGGCCGACCGCCGTCATCGGTCCTGGAGCGCCGATCGTGTTGCCCCGCATCAGCCGCGATGTCGATTTCGAAGCCGAACTCGCCTTGGTGATCGGCGCCAAAGGAAAGGACATCCCGGCCGACAAAGCCTACGATTACGTCGCGGGCTACACCTGTTTGAACGACGTCAGTGCGCGGGACTTTTCCCTCAAACGAATGATCGGAACCGTCGGTCCCTCGGTGATCCAAAAGACCTTCGACACGTTCGCCCCGATGGGCCCCTGGCTGGTCACGAAAGACGAAATTTCCGATCCACAAACGCTCGACATCACGCTCGATATCGACGATGAGCGCATGCAGGACTCCAATACCTCCACGATGAACCACCACATCCCGCGGATCATCGAGTACCTCTCCCAAATCGCCACCCTTGAGCCCGGGGACGTCATTACGACCGGGACGCCTCCTGGAGTTGGGTTCGCGCGCACGCCGCCGCGTTTCCTCAAGCCCGGAGAAAGGGTCCGCATCGAAATAGAAAAGATCGGGATACTGGAGAACCCTGTCATCGCCGCTGCGGGCCGGCCGGCGGACTGGTAGGCATGGGAGGCGGGCCTGGGCGAAACAGAGCGGCGGCCACGACGAAGGATATTGGCAGTCGACCGCGATGATCCGTGTTGCCGAGACGGGAACGGCGGAACGAGCGACCCTGATTCATCCAGAGGTTAACCCACATTTCTCAATGTTTGTGCTTTTAGCCTTTTTTGGCCGTCATTGTCCTCTCATTCGCTAGCAAATGACTCTCAATGGACTTGTCGCAGTTTGGCATAAGTCATTCATTTATGGGTGGTTAGTTTTTTCAATGAGAGGATTTGCGAGGATCTGAGAGGATTTCGCGTTTTTTGTGCGTGGCGGGCCTTGGATCGCTTGCCGGGGGTTTCCATATCGACACTGATTCATCGCCAATTGTTCCTTTCTTATGGTAGCAGGCCAGAATCGGTTGGCAATGGGGTGATGGTAAAAGTTGTTGAAAACACAGGAACTATAATTACAATTTATCGGTGACCGAGTTCGTGTTGGCTGGTTTTTCTTGGTTTGCGGGCCGGGGGGGCGGCCGATTCAGGCTACACCCCCAAGCCCGCATTTCTCACCGGCTGACGGTCGAAGCACATGAGAGGCCCGCCATTACTTCGTTGCGCTTGCTCGGAACGATTGGGCGTCGCCGCGTTGCGGCGATGGACCGGCAAGATTGCCGGTCCCTACGGCGCGCGCCTCGTACTGACAGGCCTCTCATGCACTTTGCCTCGCCACCCGATGAGAAATGCGGGCTAGGGACGGAGACTGCTGCTATCCGTCGAATTCGTCGATGCTGGTCGCCTGTTGAGAACGAGCCGTTCTTGAAGCGCGCCCGGCTCGGCTTTCTTTCGATCACGATCGGGCTGGCGCTGCTCGTTGTTCCCCATATGGTTCCCCATATTGTTCCCCATATGCCCGCGCAGACGGGCGCGGATTCAGATTCTCGAGGGCCTGTTCTCCCCACATTCAGCGAGATGAGCGCAACCGCTGGTATTGGCTTTCGGCACGAAGCCTCGAAGACGTCGCAGAAATATCTGATCGAGACAATGGGGGCGGGAGTGGCCGTGCTGGACTACGACCAAGATGGCTGGATGGACCTCTATTTTGTCAACGGGGCCGCCCTTAACGACCCCATGAAACCGGGCGATGCACCCAGCAAGTCCGGCCCGCGTTTCTGGAATCGCCTGTACCGCAACGATGGCCAAGGCGGATTCACCGACACGACGAAAGAGGCCGGGGTCGCCGGTCACTCTTACGGCATGGGAGCCGCCGTTGGGGATTACAACGGCGATGGATATCCTGATCTCTACGTGACGAACTTCGGGACGAATACCCTCTATCGCAACGAGGGGGACGGCACCTTCACCGACGTGACAAAGCAAGCTGGAGTCAGCGGCGGGGGATGGTCCACCGGGGCTGTTTTCTTCGACTACGACAAGGACGGCCGGCTCGATCTCTTCGTCGCCAGATACCTCGATTGGAGTTTCGAAAACAGTATTCGTTGCGGCGAGCAAGAGCCAGGGAAGCGGGTCTACTGTCATCCCCGGCGCTTCAAGCCGATGTCGCACCTGCTGTACCAAAACAACGGCGATGGCAGCTTCAGCGATGTCTCGGAGGCATCCGGCATCGCGCGCTTCAAGGGAAAAGGTCTCGGCGTGGCGATCAATGATTTCGACCTTGATGGCTGGGTTGATCTGTTTGTCGCCAACGACGAGGTTGCTCAGCAACTATTCCACAACCTGGGCGACGGCACCTTCGAGGATGTGGCGGTGAGCAAAGGCGTCGCCTACGACGACGACGGGCGAGCTTTTGCCGGCATGGGGGCGGACTTGGGCGACTACACCAATGACGGCTGGCCCGATCTGTTCGCCAATGCACTGGCACGCCAAACCTACGCTATCTACCGCAACCGGCAAGGGGTGTTCGACTACGTGAGCGGACCGAGCGGGGTGGGTTCGGCGACGGACATGCACTCGGGCTGGGGCAGCAAGTTCTTCGACTACGACAACGACGGCTGGAAGGACCTCTTCGTTGCCCAGGGGCATGTGATGGACAATATCGCACTCTCGGACCCGGACGTGAGCTATCTCGAACCGCCGCTGCTGCTGCGAAACGTTTTCGGGAAGTTCTTTGATGTTTCAGCGCTGAGCGGGGCGGCGTTTGCAATTCCTCGCGCCGGCCGCGGAGCCGTAGCCGCGGATCTCGACAACGACGGGTTTGTCGACATCGTGGTCAACGCGAATGATCAACCGGCGGCGGTTTTTCGTAGTCGTGGCGGAGACAAGCAGGGCGGAGACAAGCAGGGCGGCACGGGCAATCACTGGCTGACCGTGGATGTGATTGGAAGCCTCAGCAACCGCGATGGCATCGGCACGCGGATCCGTCTTGTCTCGGAATCCGGAGGAGAGCAGTTCGGCTTCGTGAGCCGCGGCGGCAGCTACCTCTCAGCCGGAGACAAGCGTGTCCACTTCGGCTTGGGATCGGACGAAATCGTCGAAAAAATCGAGCTAACCTGGCCCAGCGGCATCGTCCAAACCCAGGAAAACATCAAGGCCGGCCAACTCATCACCATGAAGGAACCGTCGGCATCCCAGCCCTGACCGGAGGGTTGTGGTCAATCGCGAAGCCCGCAACCTCACCCCACCCGATAGGGCGCGATCGCCTCCTCGTCCAATTCAACACCCAGTCCGGGCGCATCCGGAATGTCGAGAAACCCATCGCGGGCGACGATCTTTTGCTTGGTCACAAAGTCCCGCAGCGTCGTCTCCTCTTCGACGACAAACTCGAGGATGAACGAGTTCGGGATCGAGTTCAAAAAGTGCAGCGCCGCCGCAACGTTGATGTAGGTCGTGAATCCGTGATTGACCACCGGCAGGCCGCGGTCCACTGCCAGGCTGGCGACCTTCATCGCCTCGGTAAATCCGCCGACCCGTGTCATGTCAACTTGCACGATGTCGATCTTGCCGCGATCCATGAGCTCGATGAACGAGAGCCGGTTGCTCTCTTCTTCTCCGGCGGCGATGCGTACGTCGACGGCTTCGGAGAGTTTGCGGT
>Ga0114996_10009647_pt1 | contig 10563 bp, 13 predicted proteins | sample ArcticOcean_MG_C_4_FD_87039 | JGI IMG/M metagenome (GOLD analysis project Ga0114996, IMG submission 87039) | Marine microbial communities from western Arctic Ocean - ArcticOcean_MG_CB4_134 | ecosystem: Environmental > Aquatic > Marine > Oceanic | place: Arctic Ocean: Canada Basin | collected... | reverse complement strand
GATTTGTCTTCTGTGTCAAAAAATATTACCGATAATTCTATTACATTTATCAATTTAACAAATGGAGTGACGTATGAATATCGAACCCGAGCAATAAATAACGTTGGTAATGGTCCTTGGTCTAACAGTGTAAGCGCAGAACCCTCCACAGTTCCAGATAAAGTCCAAAATTTAAGGGCCACCTCAAAAAACAAAGCCGTCGATTTATCATGGGATACACCAAATAATAATGGAAAACCAATTTCGTCATATAAATACGAACAAACCGTCGGCAATAAAACCGTCGAGGTCGAGCTCGACCCAACTCTAACTACGCATACCATTTCGGGTTTAGTAAATGGACAAACCTATAGTTTTAAAATGCGCGCGATTAACGGAGGCTGGGGCTCGGGCAATGGAGCTTGGTCTGACAGTGTTTCTTCAATACCGGCAGCAAAGTATCCGACATATAAAACTTGGAGAATTCTATACTCGTCGACGCCGAGCTCGCGGATACCGTACACATGCGGAATAAGATTTTTTAATGAAAATGGCGCTTTGCTTGAGTTAAACTTGAAAAAAATATTTAGATCAGGCGCGGGAGGCAGCGGCAATTGGGCTAAACACCAACCTGGAAACTTTGATTTGAACTTTTCCTACGCTCAGGCAGTCTCGGGGGACAAGTGGTTTGGACATCATTTTGAAACTACACAAATGATTTCAAAAATTCATATTGGATCAACGGCCAGTCTGAACCATATTCCCACTTATAGTTGGGGGAGTCTATTGGGTGGGCGGTCATTTCCAGAATTTTTGATTCAGGGAAGTAATAATGCTTCAAATACAGAAATAGGCGGGCTTAGAACAACAATGACCGGTAATTGGACAACAATTATGACTGTTACAGCAAATGATTTATACGAGCCTTCTCCCATCACAGACACAAGGTCAACCGCTGCTAAGGGGAAGTCAACAAGTTACATTCAAGGCAACCAACTTACAATGAGAATAATAGAATTACCTACTAGCTAATATTCGGGTTTATGTTTCTTAAATATACAACCGTGTGGAAGTAAACCGGAATTTATATTAATCTTACCTGTATCTTGAAATTGACAATTATCCATCCATATTTTAACAATACAGAAGGATTTTTTGGGTGAAATTGTAATTCCATTAATATGTTTTGACATTTCATCACAGTGACTAAGTGTTTCACCGACTAAAGAATAACTTGCTAATTTCCAAGAACGATAAACATTTTTATTTGCAATTTTATATGAAAAACAACCACCATTGCGATTTTTTTCATCTTCCCACATAGGAATAACTCCTTTTCTCATTAGAAATAACATACAATTTTTAATCATTTTTTCAGGTAACATTCCATATAATGCTACTATATCATGAACAGTTGTTATCACCATTAAATTTTTATAACTATCAACTGACCAATCAGTATCATGTGGTAAATGAGCCCACAAAACCCATTTATCATATAAAGGTTTTTCTAAAGAAATAGAGTCATTCTCAACTCGAGAAGCATCCATTATGTTATATATTATATAATTTTTTTTAAATTACTTTTTTAATATCATAATCTTTTTCACCTAAAATAATATACTGATTATGGTCTATTGTAAAAATATTTACCGAATTATCTATGATATGAAGTTTATAATTTTCTTCCAAATCTTTTTTAAACCAATACTTCATGTACCATTTCAAAAAATTTTTATCAAATATTTTGTTTCCTTTTAAAAAAAAATAATGTAAATTTTGATGAATTTCCATTTTTTCGTTATTTTGTTCCAATTCAACCTGTAAAAACGGTTTTTCAACAATAACAAATTCATCGTCATCTCTTTCGTTTATATTTTCATATATCTTACATCTATTTATCTCTTTTACCTTTTTTGTAACAAATCCCCAATCATAATTATCTTTCTTTGGTATTTCAATAACGGTTTCATAATCATTGGTTGAAGTATTACGTATAGTGAATTTTTCTATTATCTTAATATTTTCATCCCCCGATTGTTCTTCATCAAGTAAAAGTTTAATACAGGGTTCAATATTATTATCATAAAAATCTTCTAAATTCGCATAAATATGAAAAGTGCTCCAAGTTACATCGTAAAAAAGTTTTTCGGCATGATTTCTATCATATAAAAAATAAAATCCCGCGACCGATGCTAAACAAGATCCTCCGGCAAACAAATAATAAAAAAACATATATATATTTATTTTTATTATTTTTAAATAATAATTATATAAATTTCATTGCGGTAGCCTTTGGACCTTTTTGTTTGAGTTTTCCCATAAGAACCGGATGTTTATGCCAATATGCATCCCTAGATAAATTATTTAAAGCTTTTTCGCATTCTTCTTTGGTATTTCTTTTAATACATCTTCCTGTACCATAATGTATTTTTACCGGCTTTCCACCTTTCATCGATAAACATTTATCTTTACTGTTCCATCCCATTTTTTTATTAGGTTTGGCAATCCAAAAAATTATTTTGCCCTTTTTATTCTTATGTGGAATACACCAAGCCATATTTTTTGTTTTGTATTCAATTCCTTTTATATTACTACCATCTAAATTGGATGCTTTTTTACCATTTTGAGCATGAAAACTTGCTTCGTGGAATTTTATAGCATCATTTTCTTTGTCTTCACTCACGCCTGATAAATATTTGCTATCCTTGGGACGAGGAATTGCACTTTGAACAGCCATTCCACCAAGTGCAGCATATTTTGTTTGAATTTTCTGTGCAGCTAATGCTTGACCGGCTATATCTTTTCCTTCAGCGGCGGCATTTTTTACTGCATCTTTCATAACTTGTGGATCTTGACCAGAAACTGCTATTGGACCACTCGGGAGTTTATCCTCTGAAGGCTGGTTAGGCGCCTCCGGGAGGTGTTCTTCGGGCGGTTTCCAATCCTTATAAGATTTAAGTTGAGATTCACTACAATTTTTTTTAAAAAATTGTGCAAAAGTCTCTTGGTTGTTGTCGCTGTCTCTTGGGATGCAGTTTTCATCTTGTTTTTTTTCGTCTTTTACACATGTACACAGATACAACTTTAGATCCGCCATGGCGCCCGGCTCAATAAGCTTTTTTATCTCTTCTTCAGTAGGATCACGCCCAATCTGTTTGCGAAACTCATCACGTTTAAATGCCATATCATCAATGTAGCGATCTTTGGGATTACATGGTATATCAAACTTGCATTTTTCAGCCATCATTTTATCTTTCTGTAGATTTTCAGAATCTTGCTCAGCATCTCCTAACTGCTGTTTCTTTGTTGAAGACAACTTTTGAGGCTCTGCTTTAGGTTCCTTCTCGTCGCTCGTGGTGGCGCTGCTGGTGCTGCACGTGCACGGGCAGTACGCCGAGTACGCCGCCGCCGCGGAAATCATTCCGTATTTGGTGCCACAGGCCGCATGCGGCGTCCCGTCTCCATCGCGCGGGAGCCTCTTCGCGCACCACCACCACTCCTTGCAGGGCTTTACACCAGCATTTTCCTGTGGGACTTCCTTGTCTTTTCCAGCAATATCTAACCCTTCCTTCCAATAACGAAATGTATAATAAATTTGATATAATACAATTGGAATAAAAATCATTAATAATATTGTATTATGTTTCATATATATTTAAAAAACATAATAAATCAGCTAAATAGTTTATCGTCCATGAGGGTGACCGCCAGCGCCGCTAGGTGCACCCCGCCCGCCGCCGGGCGGTCCACCACCACCGGGAGGTCCACCGGGAGGTCCACCACCACCGGGAGGTCCGCCACCACCGGGAGGTCCACCACCGCCAGGAGCTCCACCACTTCCGGGGGGCAGCGCGGCCGGGTTCCCGCCGGGCGGACCGCCCTGACCACCACCCTGGCCAGCAAATCCTCCTCCTGCGGCAAAGTTTCCACCTACAACTTTAGGCTGTGCATAGGGGTCACTTCCTCCCCCCGCGGTGCCCGGGGGCGCGCCCCCCATTCCACCAGCTCCAGTTGCCACAGCACCGTGTTTTGACGAGCCAGCAGGGAGACCCGATGCTAACCCAGGATTATTTACTTTATTCATAACCATACAAGGTGCCCAACCAATACATTCATGTCTCGGGTCAAGATAATTTTGGTTCACTAAACAAACACCTGCCGACTCCGCCGAACATAGTTGTCCGCAAGCAGCACTTGCTGTTTTACACGTGCCCGCCAAATTTGCCGGGACGGGTGGTATACAATTTGGACATTTCCAACTCTTACACTGAGGTGTACACGAAGCACTGCAAAAAGTTTGGCAATTTGTATTTTTTTTTCCTGCACGAGGACTTGGTTGTTCACCGCCTGGGGAGCCAGTAGGCCAAGCTTTTCCTTCTCCCCACGCCCTCTTAGCTTTTTGGTCATCCATAGCTTTTTGTGTATCTGAAGATGTTCCACCACCAGCAGTTTGAACATTTGGTTTGTCAAATTCATCCTTTAATTCGCTATTAGGACCTCTTTGTCTCCCATCCGGCGTATTATCCCCCTGTAATGGTTGGGCATAAGCACCTTGTATACCGTCAGGTGGAACAATAATTGGTTTTACAATATAGCCTTGTCCTCCTGGACTTTGCGGGACACCTGGGACAGTTTTATTACCGGGAGTTTGTGGAACTCCGGGGACACTTTTATTACCCCACCACTTCCAAGGAATTCCACCTCCATCTTTTCCAACTTGTTGAGCACCAGATTGCTGTTTATACACCTTTGACCGACCTGTTGTTGGATTTAATCCAAACATAATTAACAAAATACTGATGATTAAAGTCATCAAAATAAATGGAACAAAAACAATAATCCACGATACTATTCCTAAACCACGCTGACACAATACATTTAACAAGATGGTAAAAGCAAATGTAACCCAAATTTTTAAAAAAGCAGTATTATAAAATCCTTTAATTGTATCTATAACAACTTGTGTCGTTGAAAAAATTAAATATATTAATGCGGGGGGGCACAATTCTGCCAACATATACTATATATTACGAAAAAAAGCCAGAAATCCAATAATTTATAAGTTTTGGTTTTCAACTTCCTCATCTGAAATTGCATCATCTTCATCTTTTATGTCTTGTTCTACATTTATTTGAGAATCTTCCATATCACTTATCGGTTCGTTAGAATTATCATTTTGTTCATCTTTCCATTGCGACCAATGTGCTTCCGCCTCATTCGCTTCATCTTCGTCGTCATCTTCGTCGTCATCTTCGTCGTCATCTTCATCATCTTCATCATCATCTTCATCTTCGTCATCTTCATTATTTTCTTCATCAATTCCCAATGTATTCATATCATTATCTAAAATAATTTCTTTCCAATTTTGACTGTCTAACTTTAGTATTTTTGTAGAATCTCTTTCTATTTCTTTTATTTCTAAATTTAAATTTGCAAAATTTTCATATTCTTCTAATTTTTCTTTAAGTTTTAATACTTGTTTTTTTAATATTTCATTATCTTCTATTAATTTTTTAAAAAGTGGCATTTCTTTTAGTTTTGAAATATTTATTCTAAGAAAATTATTCTCTTTTATAATTTTCTGATTTTGCTGTATAATATGGTGTTGAACAACATTTTCAATATCATTCAACATTTTTGTAGTTGCTGGTTCATCTATTTTATCTGTCATAATTATATTAATAATAATTAATCGTTTAATACAATTATAAAAATTATTATTATTAATATAAGGAATGGACCCCGAATGCACCGATATTATGACAAAAAAACCAAAGGACGCTGATATAATAACAAAAGAGGTTGCTCAAGAAGAATTTAATAAAATTAAACGAGAAAAAATATTGGAAATGATAATGGCGCAAACAAATTATAGTGAGGAAGAAGCTTTGGAACAATTAAAAATTTGGAAATACAATACAATATATGTTATAAAGGCGTATTTAAATCCAAATTTTATGAAAAAAAAAGAGGAAAAGAAGAAAACTTTAAATCAACGATTAATAGGAGAAATTCGCGATTTTTGTGATAGGGGACAAAAAATATACGATATGCAACAAGAAATGGCACAAAAAAAACAAAAATTAATGAAAAATATTATTTCAAAGGAAAATGAAAAAATTAATGAAAATTAAATTTGTCCGCTATAATATTTTTTTTATTTGCGCTTTGTTTTTTTCTCCTTAAAGAAAGAGTCTTTCTTTTAATATTTTTATTATGAATACTCATATAATTAGGCGTTGGATCAAAATTTTCTTCGTGTAATTCGGGTAATATTTTTGTTAATGGTTTATCAACAACCAATAATATATGATTATTATTTAAAAGTTGTCTATATTCTTGTATTGTCAAATTTCCATAATATTTATCTAAAGTATGAAACGGACATGGTGCAGGTTTAATATTATTTTTATAATTAAAAACTTCTCCATATAAATTATTCAATAATGCAAACCTTTCCCACATTGTTGATGAATCTATTTTTTCTCTACTAAGATATCCAACAGCACATTCTGGACTGCAAAAACAACCATAAACTTCTGTTTTTTTGTCACCGCCATTTTTTATTCTTATACGTGCTGGTATATGAATAGCGGGGTTATCAAAAGGACAAGTACACCAGAAACAATCAGATTTTTTATCATAAATATTATTTTTATGTAAATCTTTTTGCAAATCCCTCAATTTATTATAAACTAATTTTGTAGAAGCAACTTCATTTTTTTTTTTTAATATTTTTTGTGTTTTTTGTGCTTTTTTATTATCATTATTGTTATAGCTATATAATTCATATTTATTATTGTTTTCTATATTAAAAGATTTAATATTATGAACTTCTGGAGTATAACCTTTATTCAAAATTTCTGTTTCATTATTTAAATCCTTTAATGAACATTTTAAATGTAAAATTATATTAGGTTTTATTTCCTGTTTAGTATTATTCTTAATTATATTTTTTATAATCTTCCCCCCTTTAGGTTTTCTACCCCTTTTCTTATTTATTTTTTTTTCTGGGGGTTTTTTGGGTTTTCTTCCTCTCTTTTTTTTTGGGATTTTTGGGGTTTTTGGGTTTTTTGGTTTTTTTGGGGTTTTTGTTTTTTTAGTTTTTTTAGTTTTTTTAGTTTTTTTAGGTTTTTCCATTTTGTAATATTTTTTTAAATATTTTTAAGTTATTTTGTTAAAACATTTACGACAAACAGAACGATAATTTTCTATTCCAACGATTCTTTGTCCTTTTTCATCTGATAATCTTTGAGTAAAAATTCCGGCGGTTCCATCTTTACAGCCCATACAAATTGCTTTTTTCTTTTCAATTTCGTCCGCTAATGGTATTAAATCTATTATTTGTCCGAATTTGGATCTAGTAAAATCACCATCTAATCCACAAATATATACTCTTTTATTATATTTTTCAACAAGTGTAAAAACTGTTGTATATAAATCATTAAAAAATTGTGCTTCATTAATTAAAAAAACTCGGTAGTTATCTACTTTATCAAGAATTGAAATAAGATTATTTACCGAAAAACAAGGAATCATAATCTTATCATGAGAAGATAACATTGTTTTATGGTAACGTATATCTGATGTATGATTAATAACACAACAAGAAATGTCGCATAAATTATACAATCTATAAATATTCAAAAGTTCTGTTGTTTTTCCAGAAAACATAGGACCAAGAATAATTTTCAAAAATCCCAATTCGCCAAAATGTATCATTCTACTTTTTTAAAAAGTAAAATGTTTAAACTCTTTTGTTTATATTTGGTGCAAAAGTTGCGCCACATCCACAAGTACTCGCCGTATTTGGATTCTTAAAATAAAAGGATTGTCCCATAAAATCATTCTTCCAATCAATTTCTGTCCCCAATAAATAAAAAAGGCTTTTTCCACAAACTCTTATTTTTTTATCTTTTTCCAAAGATATTTCTTCATCCAATTTTTCAATAGGTTCTTTTGTGGGTTCTAATATATATTTTAATCCATTACAACCCCCGCCCGCCACTGAAAATAATACTGTTTTGCGGTTATGTTTACATAATAATTCTACTAATTTTTTTCGTGCCATTTTTGTTAATTTTATAGCCATTATAATATAGATGGGGAAGAAGAATCGTCAGAGCAAGAAAAAACAGAAAAAGAAAGAAAAATACGATAAAGGATTCAAGAAAATCAATTTTTCCGTTTTTTTCTTTTTTTTCTTTTTTTTCGGCGTTTTCTGGTTCTTCTACCCCCCTGTGCGACCGCGCGGGCCACTGGCATATTCAGAACTGCGACGAGTTCATTAATTTTTACCCTGAGTTCATTAATTACTTCGGCGGTGTTGCCGTCGTTGATATAGTCGGCGGAGAATTCGGGTTCGATTGGAGTAATATTAGGCATTATATATATATACTAAATAAAATATATGCGAATTAAATCAAAAAACATATGTAGATGGTGTAAAAAATGGGCTTCTTGTATGTATTGTGTTCTAATCAATGTTATTAATTTGGCAGGAATAGACATTTTTGACAAGGAGGCGGAGAAATTTATACAGTCGGGTGATTCATGGAGTGGGAAAATAAAGATTCGGGGAGCAAAGAGAATATTAGATGTTATTTTAACACCGGATAAACGAAAGGAATCTACGGCGGCATTATTATATAATGAACACGTTTAAGGATTTCTTATTGAGGATTTGGATTGTTCAGCATATTATTTCTTGCCCGCGCAACATTGGTAGGACCAATTATGCGACATAAAACGGTGAGAGCTTCCATTGAAAAATTATTACCATCTAATTTCAATGTGATTAGATTTCTACCAAAACCTCCTGCTATACATTTTATAATTTCAAATAGTTCCGCGTCTCCCCATCCAGCATCATTTGCAATTAAACTTATACAATTTCCCGCTCTCAATGTAGTTACGGCTTCATTTATGTCTGAAGTAGTAAGTGATGTCATTTGTAAATATAACAAAATTCATTAATGTTTCAATTTTTTAAAAACTTTGCCATCTTGTATTTTTTGCAATTAAAAAATAGAAGAAACAATTTTAATCAATAAATAATTTCTTTGAGCGATACTCAATAAATGGTGGACAGCTGCCATGCCAATTATCTACATCACGAGCAGGATATTTTTTTTGCGGCTGTGTGAGTGTAAACATATTATACCCGGTAAGTGTTAACGTTCCACAATAAGCAGCAATGTAGCCTGGTGCGATTTTACGAAAAAGGTGCTGCATTTTTTAATATCTGAATAGTTTCTTAAATCGTTTATTGAATTCATTTTTAAATCAATTTTTTTAAGGAGCACAACACACAACACAACAAACAGCGCGCACCGACTAATATTATATACAACAACCAAGTATTTCGCGCAAATGTTGCTTTTTTTATTGCATTTTCATCTTTAATCATATTGTGGAAAAGCATAAACCATTGAACCAACCAAATAATTGGCCCATAGCCGCCTAGGAAAAATCCCGAAAAGTAGAGTACCATGTGTATATGATTTTCGTGCGTCATTATAGCTAGTTGTTGTCAAGGTATATTCCATAACAATTAAATCAATTTTTTAAGGACCCCTATTCAACCATGGTTTTTCTTGGACTTTCTTTTTCTTTGCTTGAACAATTTTATATTTTTGAATAGCATTTTTTATGGCGTCTTCAGCCAACATCGAACAATGCAATTTAACTGGTGGTAAATTTAAATGTTTTGCTATATCCTTATTTGTTATTTTCTCGGCTTCTTCAACTGTTTTATTTTTTATCCATTCGGTTGCATAACTGGAAGCGGAAATTGCCGATCCACACCCAAAAATTTTATTCTTACAATCGACAATTATATCATCTTCTATTTTTAATTCTATTTTCATTAAATCGCCGCATGCGGGCGACCCTACAAGATCAGTAAAAACATTTGGTTCACCCTTCTTAAACGACCCAATATTTCGGGGATTTTCAAAATGTTCTATAATTTTTTTATGATATTTGCGAATACGAATAAAACGACCTAACATTTATATATAAATGGAAAAGAATTGCTTAAGTTTCAAAGGTGTAAAACTATTTAAACCTTGTATTCTACTTTTTATAAAGAATGGAACATATGCCATGGGTGGAAAAATATCGTCCAAAAAAATTTGAAGATATTGTTTTGGAAAATACAAATAAAAAAATTTTGAATAATGTAATTAAAACTGGTTACTTTCCTAATTTACTTTTTTATGGACCACCGGGCACAGGGAAAACAACAACAATCATAAATATTATTGATAAGTTTCAAGAAAAATATAATCAAAAGAGAAAAGGACTAAAAATTCATTTAAATGCTTCAGACGACCGCGGAATAGATATTATAAGAAATCAAATAAATCAATTTGTTAATACAAAAACATTATTTGGGAAAGGTTTAAAATTTGTTATATTGGATGAAGTTGATTATATGACTAAAAATGCACAACAAGCTTTGCGATATTTAATTCAGCAATATTCAAAAAATATAAGATTTTGTTTAATATGCAATTATATAAGTCGTATAGATATTGCTTTACAAAATGAATTTATTCGTTTAAAATTTTGTCAATT
>Ga0114996_10009640_pt1 | contig 10566 bp, 9 predicted proteins | sample ArcticOcean_MG_C_4_FD_87039 | JGI IMG/M metagenome (GOLD analysis project Ga0114996, IMG submission 87039) | Marine microbial communities from western Arctic Ocean - ArcticOcean_MG_CB4_134 | ecosystem: Environmental > Aquatic > Marine > Oceanic | place: Arctic Ocean: Canada Basin | collected... | reverse complement strand
CGTTTCGAGAATCTCGTCATCATCGGGATCGGAGGGTCCGCGTTGGGCGCCCGGACGTTGAGGGACGCACTGCTCGGACCCTTGTGGAACGAGCGCTCGAACGAGGAGCGGGCCGGCCGGCCCCGGATGTACGTCCTGGACAACGTGGACCCCGACGCCGTATTGGACGCGGTGGAGCATCTCGATCTTCGCCGTACGTTGTTCAACGTCGTCAGCAAGTCGGGATCCACCGCGGAGACCATGGCACTCTACCTCGTGATCGAGGGGCTGCTGATCGAGGAGCTCGGGACAGAAAAGGTGGGGGAGCACTTCGTGTTCACGACGGATCCGGAGAACGGGGCCCTGCGCTCGATCGCCGAGGCCGAGGGAATCAACAGTCTTACGATTCCGGGGAACGTCGGGGGGCGCTTTTCCGTGCTTTCTCCGGTGGGTCTCTTTCCGGCCGCTCTTGCCGGCGTGGATGCGGCGGCGCTTCGCGCTGGCGCCGCGCGGGCCGACGAGTACTGCCGTACGCCGGTGCTCCAAGAGAACCTGGCTGGACTCATGGCTACGTTACTTCACAGGGCTGACAGCGAATCGGGGGCCTCGATCCACGTGTTGATGCCCTACTCGGAGCGCCTTCGGTCCTTCTCGTTCTGGTTTCAGCAGCTTTGGGCCGAGTCTCTCGGAAAGGCTCACGATCGCTCCGGCAATGTCGTCCACACTGGACCGACGCCGCTTCCAGCGGTTGGGGTTACCGATCAACATGCCCAGGTACAGCTGTTCATCGAGGGGCCTCTGGACAAAGTTGTCATCTTCCTCGCGGTCGGCGGGGCGCGGCGGGACGTAAAGATCGGAAGCCACCGCGCCTCAGTGCCCTCGGTCGCCTATCTCGGAGGTCACACGCTTGGTCAGCTGATGGATGCCGAGAGACAGGCGACCGCCGAAGCGTTGCGCCGGAGCGGCCGGGCGAACATGACTTTCGAGATCGAGTGCCTGGACGCGTCGACGCTCGGAGAGCTCTTCATGCTCATGTCCGTTGCTACGGTGTACGCCGGCGGGTTGTACGACGTGAACCCACTTGATCAACCGGGTGTCGAACTGGGAAAACAACTCACGTATGGACTCATGGGACGGGAGGGGTACGATTCGCCGGAACGATCGGATCCGGACCTCCGCCGGCGGCTCGAACAGGGATGACCAGAAGGCTGTCCAGCAGCCTTCTCGGGGCTCCCTGTGATCCGGCCCCCCTCGGCGGTATCTTCAGATGGTGGCGGGTGCTTTGCCCCGCCTCCAGAAGCTACAGCAGAAGCCCGCGGGAAAACCCCCGGGTAGGAACCCGCGGGAGAACCCGCGGCTAGGAACCCGCGGGGAACCCGCGGAAGGAGTGGATATCATGCGTAATCAAGAGGACCCCCCCTACATCATCGTCGAACGGGATAGCGGCGGGAGCTTTGGGTCGTTCTGCCTCGGCGCGTTGGTCGGAGCTGGCCTGGCGCTGCTTTTTGCTCCCCAATCCGGCGAAGAGACGCAAGAGGAGATACGGGCCCGGGCCAAGAAGCTCCGCGCTGCGGCCGAGGAGCGCATGCGTGAGGCTCAACTGACGCTCGAAGAGCGGTTGGAGCACGTTCGGGAGGGCGTCGAGTCCCGAGTCGAATTGGTGCGTGACGCGGTGGAGTCGGGACGTGCAGCGGCCGAGGAGGCCCGTACGGATCTCGAAGCCAAGCTCGAGCGCACCAAGACCGCCACGAAGGCGGGGATTGCTGCGGCGAAAGAAGCGGCTGTCGGCGCTAAGGCGTCTCCGGAGGAGGACGTCGAGGAATAGTGACCGAGTCGCGACGCTCGTGAGCGCCGACCAGTAGCGGCCCCCATCAGTTTGCGTCCCGCCCGCTTTAGGGAGTTCTGGTCCCGGGCGTACCCCCGTTTTAGGGAGTTCTGGTCCCGGGTGTACCAGAAATCCGCCGAGGACGACATCTTCTTCATGGCCGGGGCGATCAGTTTCAACCTTCTGATTGCCGTCGTGCCCCTCTTTCTCTTGGCCGTCGGTGTCTGCTAGGCTACGTCCTGCGTGCCCGGTACGGGGACCCCTCTGAGGGGCACGGCAGATCAATTGGCGTACGGCACTGATGGCTGCGACGGTCATGGCCGTATCCTACGAATTGATGAAATGGGGGTTCAGTTGGTACGTCACCTCTGTAGCCGACTACAGCTCTGCGTACGGGAATCTGGCTACGATAGTCGTGCTCTTGTTCTGGATCTATTATGTGGCGGTAGTGTTTGTCCTCAGCGGGGAAGTAGCCCAGGTTTACAGCACGCACAAAGCGGAAGAGGCGCAGATTCAAACTGCCTTCGGGGGCCTGGCCTGACGCTGGAGGACTGTTGAGCAAGCAGAATGGTCCCGGAGAAAACGGCCGTAAGGTCGTGGGGCGCAATCGCAAAGCCCGGCACGAGTATCAGATCCTGGATACCTATGAGGCTGGGATCGTGCTCAAGGGACCTGAGGTGAAGTCGCTTCGGGCCGGGCAGTTGGCCTTTCGGGATGCTTTCGCTCGGGTGGAGGGCGGGGAAGTCTGGCTCTACCACCTCCACATTTCACCCTACGAAGAAGCGAACCGGGCCAACCAGGAGCCTGATCGTGTACGTAAGCTACTGCTGCACCGCGAGGAGATCCGCCGTCTGGTGATTAAGACCGGGGAGCAGGGACTCACCTTGATTCCCCTCGAGATCTACTTCCAGAAGGGGAACGCGAAGGTGCTTCTTGGGGTGGCGAGGGGACGCCGTCTTTACGACAAGCGCGAAAAGCTAAAGAAGCAGACCCAGGATAGGGAGGCCCAACGCGCCATGAGCAAGCACCGATGATCGGATCGACGCGACCGAGCGTTCTCGGCATCTTGGCCTCGTTGGTTATGGCCCTCGGCGGGCCGGCTCCCGGCGCTGCTCAAACGGGCGATTCTCTCGTCGTGTACGGCCCGGATGACTCCTCTCTCTCGTTGCAGGTCGGTCAGTTGCGCGGGTACGCGACAGTGTCTCATGAGGCGTTAAGTCAGCTGGGTTGGGCGATCGAGGTGGATCCACCTAAGCTCCGCGCCCAGCTCGGCTCCGAGGGACCTGTGGTCGAGTTTCTGTTGGGCAGCCCGTTCTTCAACTGGGACGACGAACTGCTCCAACTGGTGAGCCCGCCCTTTTCGGGTGGCGGCTCCATTCAGATTCCACTCCAGTTCGTGGTGGACTTCCTTCCGGCCCGGGCGAGCGAGGCGTACATGCTCTCGCCGGACGAGAGGGCTCTCGAAATCCTGGACATATCTCTATGGCCCGAAGGTGATACCGAGATCCGGCAGGTGGAGACGGCGCGCTTAGGAATCGCGACCCAAAGCGATCTCGCCGACCAGAATGACCTAGACGAGGACGAGACGCAGGACCGCCCAAAACGAGTTGTCGTGATCGACCCGGGCCACGGGGGTGAAGACCCGGGCACTACGGGTAGTGGTGGGCGCCGCGAAAAGGATATCGCACTGGCCATCGGGCGTTATCTGGAGAGGGAATTGAGGGGGGAAGAAGACATCGAGGTATACATGACCCGCGACCGGGACGAGCTGGTTCCACTCTGGGAGCGTGGCCCACAGGCCACCCTCTGGAAGGGAGGTCGCTTGGGCGTCTTCCTATCCATCCACGTGAATTCTTCCCCGACGAGCCCAGCGGTACGCGGGTTCGAGACGTACTTTCTGTCTGCGGCCCGCACCGAGCACGAACAAAGGGTGGTAGCGATAGAGAATGCTCCGAGCCAACGCGAGGCCGAGTTGAATGGTAGCGAGGTGGAAGATGTGGATCTGACCTTCATTTTGAGGGAACTACAAAAATTCGACCACCAACATTGGTCGTCCCTACTCGCGGAGGGGATTCAGGAGGAACTGGAGGACGTACATCCCGGACCGAATCGAGGTGTGAAGCAGGGTGGGTTCGCAGTGATCACCAATGTTCTCATGCCGGCGGTGCTGGTGGAGGTGGGGTTCATTTCCAACCGTGAGGAGGAGCGTGCCCTTTCCCGCGGGGAGTTCCAGCGCGAGGTCGCCGTGGCTCTCGCACAGGGAGTCCGGAGATTCTTCGAACGGTATCCGCCGGGGCAAGGAGTCGCGGGTCAGGACCCTCCCCGGTGAGAATCTTCGGCCCGACACACGTCGTCGCCATCGCGACGGTGGGGTTGGTGCTTTTGGTGGGCTGCGCCTCTTACAACACGCTCTATAACGCGGAGGTGCTGTACCGGGAGGCCGAAAATTTGCGTTTGACGGGCCAGGACTCCACGGTTCGGGAGCGGTACCGCGAGGTCGTCGCCAAGGCCAGAAAAGGGTACGAGTCCGACGGGGACGGGGGCCGGGCCGATGATGCCCTCCTCCTCATCGCCAAGGCCCACCTTCGCCTAGGAGAGCTTCCGGAAGCCGACCGGGCGCTCGAGCGCGTTTTCGAAATCAGTGTCGATCCCGACGTGAGAGGGCAGGCCGCCTTGTACCGAGGCGCGGTTGCCGTGGCGGCTGGAGAGATGGCTCGCGGGATCACACTTCTCGACGAAGCGATCGCCGGCATGGATGAACCGATCCATCGGGCGGAGGGTTATCTCTGGCGGGCTCGCGCCCAGCTTGAACAGGGGATGGTAGAACAGGGGTGGCAAGATCTGGACCGGGCGCGTGAGGCTCATGACGGCCATGTGGTGCCGGCGGATCTCGAGCGCGTCGCCTGGGGATTTGCTGTGCCGGATTTGACTCGTATCCACCAGGGAATTCAGGCCCTGCTCTTAACGAGGCGGGCGCAAGTACACGGGGACTCCATCCGTTCGCTGGTTCGACGGTTCGCGGACCGATGGGGCGCAACAAGTGCCATGGTCCTTTTGGACCACGCCGAAGACACACATTGGTCCCGAGAAGAACGGGACCGTCTGTTGATGACCCGCGCCTGGCTCACTTATGAGGCGGGCGATACAGGTCGGGCGAAGAAAGACGCACGTCGGGTCGGGTCGGGCGTGGGGGAGCAGGCCTCAGACGCGAGAGTGACGCTGGCGAGGTGGATGCTCGCCGAGGCGGAGAAGGTGGGCGACCTCGCCGCGCTTCGGTCCGTTCTTCTCCCGGCGGTGACGTCGGAGGAAGCCAAAACGCTCCTGAACGCGATCCGTCGGATAGAGCTTCTCACGGAGTATGGGCTCGAGGGTGAGCCCATCGCGCTGATTGGCGCTGCCGAGATTGCCCGAGATCGGCTGGCGGCTCGACGGCTCTCGGTGGCACTCTTTCAGGCTTATGCGGGTGCGGCACCGGATACACCGTGGTACACCAAGGCGCTCCTCGCGGCCAGGGAATTGACGACTGATCCCACAGAGCGGGAGCGGCTCAACGAGCGACTTGATGCGCTCCCGGGGGATCCTTATGTGCGCTATGCTCGTAAGGGTCACGATGTGCCGGAGCTCGGGGAGTTGGAGTACCGGCTCCAAGGGGCGCTCGACCCACTCATCGGGAGGGTCGACGAAGAACTAACCGCCCGGCGGCAACTCACGGGCGTCCCGAAAGAGTAAGACCGATCGATACGAACATGCCTACGAACAAGCCCACGGACACGCCCACGGACAAGCTACTGAGCCAAACCCTGTTCGGAGCGACATTTCACAACCCTGTGCTCCTCGCCTCCGGAACGTGCGGATTCGGCGAGGAACTCGGGGATGCCCTCGACCTCGAGGCCCTGGGCGGCATCGTGACGAAGTCGGTGACGTTGGAACCTCGAGCCGGTAATCCAGCGCCGCGCCTCGTGGAGGCCGGAAACGCCATGCTGAATTCGGTTGGTCTGGCGAACCCCGGTTTGGAACGTGTGTGCTCAGAGAAGCTTCCCTGGATGAGGGAACACCTCTCGGGTATACAGGTGTTCGTGAGCGTGGCGGGCCACATACCGGACGAATACTGGCGCATTATCGAGGGACTCGAGTCGGTTGGCGGCTTTCTGGGGTACGAGCTGAACCTTTCCTGTCCCAACGACACTCGCCTCGGTGGGCTTCCCTTTGCCCTGGAGCCCGATGCTCTCCGTGGCGTCGTTGAAGGTGCGCGGAGACTGACCGATCGGCCTCTCCTCGTGAAGCTCGCTCCCAACGTTGCGGACATCGGGCCCGTTGCGGAAGCAGCGGAGGACGCCGGTGCGGACGGAGTTACCCTCGTGAACACGATGCCGGGTCTGGTCATCGACATCGCGTCGCGGAGCGCCGCCCTCGGTGCCGGCTCGGGCGGTCTGTCCGGACCTGCGTTACGTGCTGTAGGGGTGCACGCCGTACATCGGGCTCGGGCGTGCACGTCCATTCCTCTCCTTGGAGTCGGTGGAATCACGGTCGCCGGGGACGCGATCCAGTATCTTTTGGCCGGCGCATCCCTTGTCCAGGTCGGCACCGCCACCTTCGCTGATCCGAGGACCGCGCAGACGGTGGCAAAGGGCATCGCCCGGTACGGGGCAAAGATGGGAGTCGAGAACATCCAGGACTTGATCGGAGCATACCAGGGAACGGATCGTCCGGTGCGCGTCCCGGGAGGGCCACGCTGACATGGCTCAGGTGATCATCCCACTCGACGTTTCGACCTTGGACGAGGCCCTGGGCCTGGTAGATTCCCTCGGTGAAGCGTCTGACTTCTACAAGGTGGGGCTTGAGCTCTTCACGCGTGAGGGCCCGCGGGTGGTCCACGCGCTCAGGGGCAGGGACAAGCGAATCTTCCTTGACCTCAAACTGCACGATATCCCGAACACGGTGGCCCGGGCGGTTGGTCGTGCCCGAGATCTCGATATCGATCTCTTGACCCTCCATGCCACGGGTGGACGTCGCATGATGGAGGCCGCGGCCGAGGCGGCCGGAGACGACCTCATACTTCTCGGGGTCACCGTGCTGACGTCGATGACAGCGTCCGACGTGAAGGATTCGTGGGGCCGTGCGGTGGACTCGATCGAGGAGGAGGTCGTGCGCTTGGCCCGGCTCTCAAAGGAATCTGGGGTCGGGGGTGTGGTGGCGTCGGTGCGGGAAGCGGCTCCGATAAAGGAGGCCATCGGGGCCGATGTGGTGGTGGTGACGCCGGGGATCCGCCTTGCCGGGGACGATGCCCACGACCAGGCCCGTGTCTCTACGCCGGCCGAAGCGGTCGCGGCCGGGGCCGACTACTTGGTGATCGGGCGTTCCATTACGCATGCGCCCGAGCCGGCGCAGGCGCTCCGTCGGGTTTACCAAGAGATGGCCGGCCCAAGCGCGGTGGGAACGGCATGACGGTTCGGGCCCCGACGAGGATGCAGCTGTGATGGAGCTGAGCAGACTTCGCCCCCGAGCGTTGGTCCTGTTGACGTTAGGTGTCGCGGTCGGTGTCGGTGCCCCCGCCGTATGTTTCGGGCAGGGCCTCGAACAGGCTGCCGCCGGATTCGCCACACAGTGGGCCGCCCGTGACGTCTCTCGGCTCCAGAGTCGATTTTCCCAGAGCGGCGTGAGCATTCAATGGGAGGCGCGACCCCTCGGTGCTCTCTCCCCCCAGCGCGCCGGAGCCTCCATTCGAGAGTACCTGGGAAACCGTGAGGCCGCGTCGACGCGTGTGTCTCGAGTCGGGGAGGTGGGTGGTGAGCCCCCGCGGGGATTTGCCGAAATCCGGTGGGAATCGAGGATCCGGGGGATGTCCGAGATGGTCACGCGGACTGTCTTCGTGGCTTTCGTATACGAGGATGGCACTTGGTGGGTGGCTGAACTTCGGGTCCTTCCCCAGACGCGGCTTTGACGTTGGCCCTGAGACTCTACGACACGTTGACCCGTTCGGTGAGGGATTTCCAGCCAGCCGAACCGCCCGTCGTCCGGCTTTACGCATGCGGCCCCACCGTATACGACCACGCACATATCGGTAACTACCGGAGCTTCCTGGTCTACGATCTCCTCCACCGCTACCTGAGGTGGTCTGGCTACGAGGTCGACTTCGTCATGAACCTCACCGATGTGGACGACAAGACCATCGACCGTGCGTCGCAGGAAGGGAAGGACGTGCGGGATTACACGGCTCCGTTCACCGAGTGCATCCTGGCCGACGCGCGAACCCTCGGAATTCTTCCGGCTCGTGCCTATCCATTGGCCACCGGTTACGTCCCCCAGATGGTGTCGTGGATCGAGCGACTCGAAGAGAAAGGACTCGCCTATTCGACGGAGGACGGGTCGGTCTATTTCTCGATCGGTGCGTTCCCCGCCTATGGCCGCCTCAAGGGGCTGGACCCGGAATGCGCACGCCCGGGTGCCCGCGTGGCGGACGATGATTACGAGAAAGAAAATGTCCGCGACTTCGCCCTCTGGAAGGCGGCCAAGCCCGTGGATGAGGCGGTGGGCGCCGCCTGGGATTCCCCGTGGGGCAGAGGGCGGCCCGGTTGGCACTTGGAGTGTTCGGTCATGAGCATCGCCGAACTCGGAGAGACGCTGGACATCCATATGGGCGGCGAAGACCTGGTCTTTCCGCATCATGAGAATGAGATCGCCCAGTCCGAGGGGGTGACCGGCAAGGCTTTTGTGCTCCACTGGGTCCATGTAAAACATCTGGTCGTCGAGGGTGAGAAGATGTCCAAGTCCCTCGGCAACACCATCACGGTGCATCAACTGCTCGAAGAGGGACAAAGGCCGGCTGCCATCCGTCATCAGTTGCTCGGCGCACAGTACCGGAGGGAATTGAACTTTACCCGAGACGGTCTCACGGCTTCCGCGGTGGCTGTCCAGCGCCTCTTGGACTTCGAGGCGCGGTTGGCGGAGACCGTCGGGGTGGATGGGGAGGAACCCGACGGCTCCTCAGGGCCCCTGGCTCGTTTGGCCGGTGAAGCCGTCGAGGCTTTTCGTGCGGCGCTTGATGACGACCTCAACTCAGCCGAGGCCCTCGCCGCCTTGTTCGTTTTCGTGAACCGCGTGAACGGCGAGTTGGATGCCGATTCGGACGTCTCCAAATCCGACTTGGAATCTGCGCGAAGGGCACTCGCCTCGATCGATGAGGTGATGGGGCTTCTCAGCGTGGCAGGGCAGGGCCTCGAGGTGGATGATGATTTCGAGTCCTGGATCGTGTCACTGATCGCAGAGCGGAGGGCGGCTCGGGCGGACAGCGATTTCGCGCGCGCAGATGCCATCCGTGAGGAGCTGGGCGAACGTGGCATCGTGCTGGAGGATTCCGCGGGTGGCACGCGCTGGAAGCGGGTCCGATGACCTTGAGGAGCGAAGTATGACGACGGCCGACCCGATCAGTGAACCGAATCTGACTCCCATCCAAAGGTTCGGGGAAGCGATTGCCGACCGTGTACAGCGGTGGATGCCGAGCCCGTTCCTCTTCGCGATCCTCCTGACCTACGTTGCCGCAGGCGCCGCGTTCGTCTCTCAGGGGTCCGCAGTGACCGAGATCGCCCTCTCTTGGTACGGAGGCTTCTGGGATCTGCTGGAGTTCGCGATGCAGATGGTGATCATCCTCGTGACCGCCAACGTGGTGGCGTACCACCCGTGGGTGAAGCGTGTGATCCTCAGCCTCGTGCGGCTTCCGAAGAACGGACCGCAGGCCGTCGTTCTCGTGGGTGTCGGGTCGATGCTGACCGCATGGGTGTCCTGGGGCCTCGGCCTAATCTTCGGGGCGATTCTGGCCCGTGAAATGGGGAAACACGCGGCCAAGAACGAAATGCCTGTCCACTATCCGCTGTTGGCCGTGGCCGGTTACATGGGGATCAGCCTCATTTTTGGATGGGGGATGTCCAGCTCCCCGGGCCTACTGCAAGCCATGGAGGGGAACTCGTTGATGCAGCTGGGGTTCGTCGATCGCGTGATCCCCGCGACGGAGTGGGTCTTCCACTCCTACCCTCTGACTCTCACCGCTTTGTCGATTGTCTACGTCTCGATTATGCTGTACCTGCTGAGCCCGCCGAAGCAGAACTGCCGGGCGATCGGGCACTACGTGGATCTCGGCGTCGACGAGGATCCGCGTGTCGAGAACACCGGGTCGACCGCGCCCGCTCGCTCGAGCGGCGCGAAGCCGGCGATAGCCGACAAGATCGACAACAGCAGGATCCTCGGCGGCATCATCGCGTTGACGGGCGTCGTAGTGGTTTTGAGCGTGTTCTTGAGGGAGGGCCTCGTTGCGCTCAACCTGGACAACTTCAATTTCGGGTTTGTCATGATCGGCCTGCTGCTCTACGCAAGCCCGACCAAATACCTGCAGGAATTCTACGACGCAGTGAAGGGGAGCGCGGGTGTCATCCTGCTCTTCCCGTTCTACGCCGGGATCATCGGAATCATGACGGGGACCGGTTTGGTCGATTCCATGACCACGGTGCTGCTCTCGGTTGCTAACGCGGAGACGTTCCCGGTGGTGGCATGGATCACCGGAGGGATCCTCAACGTCTTCGTACCCTCCGCCGGCGGTGAGTGGACGATTATCGGCGGGCCGATGATGATGGCCGGTGCCGAGTTGGGAATCCCTCACGGCCAGACGATTGCGGCCTACGCGGTCGGGGACGCACACACGAACCTCCTCAACCCGTTCTGGGCAATCCCGCTGCTGGCCATCACCGGCCTCCGTGCTCGGGACATGTTCG
>Ga0114996_10009639_pt1 | contig 10567 bp, 6 predicted proteins | sample ArcticOcean_MG_C_4_FD_87039 | JGI IMG/M metagenome (GOLD analysis project Ga0114996, IMG submission 87039) | Marine microbial communities from western Arctic Ocean - ArcticOcean_MG_CB4_134 | ecosystem: Environmental > Aquatic > Marine > Oceanic | place: Arctic Ocean: Canada Basin | collected... | reverse complement strand
GTCACGAGAGGGTGCAATTATGGGAAGTTTAGGTCTCGATGTCGATGCTGAAATAAAGAAACGAAGTGGCCGGTTGCTGGTCGAAGCGAAGGTGCGTAATTCGACCAGTTTACCGCTGGAAGGAATCGATATGCGACTACGCTACGACGCTGCAGAATTCTCTTCAATAGGGGGTAAAAAGGAGATGATTCACCACCTCCTCCCCGGCCAGAGCGCAACTTACACATTCACTCTTGAACCGCGGCGAGCAGTCGAAGAAGTACCACTAACTCTGCGAGTCAAAGCTCGATTGCTAGAAAATACATTGAACCGTGAAGTGAACCTCGGGCCTATCAGCATGGGTGTCGCCAAAGGGCGGCCGGAAGATAGTGATGTTCGAGCACACTCTTGAGAATAGGGTGGTTCTTCATCGAATTCATTTTCTCGCGCTGACATATTGCACCGCATTGCGGAAAATTGCTAATCCTTCACCAATTCCAATTGAAGATGTTCCTTCTTCAGGTGTAGAATCATTTGTCGCTGTTATCTCGCGAGTCCAGGTAGCACCTAACCAAGGTGAATGGTTCGCTTCAGGGTGCGGCATCAAGCCAAAGACTAGGCCGGTTGGATCGCACACACCTGCGATGTTTCGCCAACTCTGATTTGGTGAAATTGGGTAGGGAAGAGGGTTGTCTGATGCACTAGGATATGATGAATTTGGTTCAACGTAACGGGCTGTGATTTGGCCGGCATCAGACCAAACGCCGAGTAAACGCTCATCATCGGTGACAAATTTTCCCTCTCCATGTCTAATGGGGACGCGCATTCGTGTCAATCCTTTCGTCCAAACGCATGGACTGTTTGGGTCGAATTCTAGTGTCACCCACCTATTCTCATATTGACCGCTATCGTTTTGTGCTAAAGAGGCGGTTTGAGTGAAACTAATTTCTTCATCACCAGGTAGTAAACCCATCTTGACGAGTACTTGGAAGCCGTTACAAATACCGATTACTGGGTTTCCAGCGGCTATGAATGCCCGTATCTCGTCGCGTAAGCCAAAGCGGAGTCTGTTGCCGAGGAGGCGCCCGCTGCCGAGATGGTCGCCGAATGAAAATCCACCTGGAACGGCCATTATATCATAATTGGATAGTGATATTTCACCTTGTACTAATCGATTAATATGAACGCGCTCAGCCGAGGCCCCAACCATCTCGAAGACAGCCATAGTTTCCAACTCACAATTGACTCCAAACCCGGAGAGAATCGCTACCTTAACCCTCTGCTCAATCACTCCCGACCACCATCCAAAGTTGCCTTCCAAGAGGTGCGCAGTTGGGACATTGAAGCGATGAGCGCTGGTTCGTCGCCGATTGATATTCGTATTTCATCACCGGCGACGACGCTGCCGAGCCTATGGCAAGCGTGACCATCCATCGCCGCCTCGAACTCTTCGGCTCGGTCTGGCCGGACGCTGACCAAAATTCGACCGAGGCTCTCACCGAATAGTGCACCCCATATATCGAGGGGGAGGTTTTCGGAAGTGGGGTTGTCGTGTTCTGGTAATGTGTTGTTTGATGGTTTTTGTCCGATGCTTTTCGGTGCATCTGAATACATCGGCGAGATATCGATTTTCGCACCAGCATTCGCACCAAAACAACATTCTGCTAAAGCAACCGAAAATCCGCCATCACTACAATCATGCGCACTCGCTACGAGGCGTTCTTGCATCGCGGCTGTCAATGAACGATACATGCTGAGATTACGAGAGGTATCGATATGTGGAAGTGCCCCTCCGATGCCGCCTTTTGCTGAGCCCGCATTCCCGAGGTCGCGCAACATGAAAGCGAACTCGGATGCGCCTAACTCCTGATGCGTTTCACCACAGAGATAGATGGTATCGCCTACCCGCTTGAAATCAGACGATACCGCTTTTCTGACATCGCTATGGTTGCCGAATAGGCTGAACAACATAGTCGGTGGGACACTTATTTTCTCGCCGTGCATTACAACATCGTTCTTCATCGAATCCTTTCCACTGATGCATGGTAATTGATACGCTCTACAAACTTCGTCTAGAGCGCGATTCGCTCGTACTAATTGCGCGAGTTTGTAGCGGCCATCTGGAGTCTTTGCTGATTCGACTGGGTCGGGCCAACAGAAATTATCTAGGCCAGCAATCATATCGAGGTCAACGCCGACGCAAACCGCATTACGAACCGCTTCATCGACAGCAGCAGCGACCATTCCGTACGCATCGATATCAGAGTATCTCGGTGCGATCCCGCACGAAATTACCGCCCCGTGAGTTTCGCCCTGAATTGGGGCGATGACCGCTGCATCCCCTGGAGCGTCATGATTAACTCCACAGAATGGTTTGATAACAGATTGCGCAATGACCTCGTGGTCATACGAGCGAACCCACCACTCTTTGCTCGCAACATTCGGCCGAGCGAGCAAGCGTGAGAGTAAGGCACCCATGTCGGCTGGAGAAATGGAGGGAGGGAAAATTATTGGTTCTATTGAGGGTGGGGTCCATTCTGATTCTAGATGTAATTGAGGACAGCCGTCATGTAAGAATGAGATAGGCAGGTGGGCGACGGTAGAGTCTCCGTGTTTTACTACGAATGAACCGGAATTGGTGAAGGTTCCAACTTCACTAGCCTCAACTTCATGAAGGCTGGCGAGCGCTTCAAACGCCGCACAATCAGCACGCTTAATGCCGACTGTCATCCGTTCTTGTGATTCTGAGACTAGAATTTCCCATGATGAGAGACCTGCTTGTTTCAGTGGTACTGCGCTTAAATCTAGTACTGCGCCGCCGGTCAATTCAGCCATCTCCCCGACACTACTGGAGAGTCCTCCCGCACCGTTGTCAGTAGTTACTTGGAGTAATCCTTCATCTCTCGCTTCAAGGAGCATGTCAACCATCTTTTTCTGAGTAATTGGGTCGCCGATTTGGACCGCACTACTCGGTGAATCTTGAGTCAATTCGAGGCTTGAAAATGTCGCGCCGTGGATTCCATCACTACCCACTCGCCCACCAACCATGTAGATGATATCACCAGGGGTTGGGGTCTTGATATGGCTTTCACGACCATCGGGTAAGCGCCTCGGCATGATGCCTACTGTGCCACAATAAACTAGTGGTTTACCAATATATCTCTCATCAAATACCATGGCGCCGTTGACGGTTGGAATCCCTGATTCATTTCCACCAGCTCGCACGCCGGCGTGTACTCCTCGGAAAACTCTTGATGGGTGGAATAATCCTTCGGGGATTGAACCGGAATAATCTGGTGGCCCGAAACAAAAGACATCGGTATTAGCGATTGGTCGGGCGCCGAGGCCCGTGCCTAGAATGTCTCTGTTGACGCCGACGATTCCAGTCATCGCGCCACCGAAGGGGTCGAGGGCGGATGGGGAGTTGTGAGTCTCGGCTTTCATGCAAAGGCTCCATTCATCACTCCATGCAATGACTCCGGAATTATCATGGAAAATTGACAGGAGCCAATCTACTTCCTTCTGAATATCTAGGGTCGGTTGCCGAATGTGAGTTGCGAAGAGTGAGTCGATGATGCTGTCTTCACCAGTTTCGTGGTCGACATGGTGGATTAATGAAGCGAAAATTTTGTGCTTGCAGTGCTCTGACCAAGTCTGCGCCAAACACTCTAATTCAACATCGGTTGGTGCACCCTCTGGTAAACCCAATTCCACCCGTTCACTTCGTACTTCGGGTTTTCGATAGTGCGCTTGAATGGTTTGCATTTCTTCGAGATTGAGGGCGAGTAGGCCGCGCTCGCTGATGGAAATTAATTCAGCATCACTTACTTCAAAGGAAACTGTTGCTGGCTCTTGGCGAGTGATGCTGGGCAATTCTGGGAAGTCTAGATTTGGCCAGCGGCGAGCGGTGCAATCCTCTCTGTTTGCAATGCTACAGCGTTCGATCATAGGGTTATGTAATTGAGCGGCGAGCCAAGGAGCATCAATCGATTCGGGCACACCCCAGAAATGATAGGCGATAGTTGTCGATACCGCGGCTGCTCGGTCTGGAAAAATTGTCTTCAGACCGTCGATTGCGGCGTGACCGCGATTATCGGTGACGCCTGGCTTGAAACCGACGAGTATGCTGATGTCTGGTGTTGAAGAGAATGTGTTAGATTCGAGGAATGAGGTGTTGACTAGCGCACTTTCAATAATTGGATCGCTGAATAGGTCCGACTTGGCGAGTTCTAATTCCTCATCACTAAACTGCCCTTTAATTAGATAACCGAGCGAACTTCTGACATCGCTGATTAAGACATTGTAATCTGTTGCTAATTGATGCTTAACAGAGGCGCCTCTGGCATCGATTAACCCTCCCCCAACCTGAGGCAATACCTCGACTGTATGGGTCGCAACACTAGACATGCCCGCTCTCCGGTGTGTTGGCCTTCGCGGGCCGTCCTTGAACGCTTGCCCGAAATATGGTGATGGTTTATGTCGAATATTACAATTGAATCATGGTCAAAATACTCTACAACTTGGATTGATTTACTGAAAAAAGAAGAAATATGGTACAATATATAAATTAAAAAGAGGTTGAGATTTGGGAAATAAGGGCCGAGATATACTGCGGGTTGTTGGGGGATTGGAATTATTAGATTAAATTCGGTTGGCTTAGAAACCCATGCCGCCCATTCCACCCATACCACCCATGCCACCCATGCCACCCATATCGGGCATGCTCTCTGATTCATCAGATGGCTCATCGGCAATCAGGGTCTCGGTCGTCAAAACTAATCCAGCGATTGAGGCGGCGGATTGTAAAGCGTAACGAGTCACCTTGACTGGGTCTACTACTCCCGCGGCGATCAAATCAACATATTCTCCAGTTCTAGCATTGTAACCGAATGATGGATTATCGCTTTGAATTATTGTGTTGACGACGACACTACCTTCTTCGCCTGCATTTTCAGCGATTTGTCGCATCGGGGCACTCAACGAATCGCGAACCGCCGCGATACCTATCGCATGGTCGCCGCTGGCGTTTGCATGGAGTTCATCAAGTACTTCTCGGGCACGGATAAGTGCGACGCCGCCGCCACAAACGACGCCTTCTGACATCGCAGCTCTGGTTGCATTCAACGCATCATCAACACGCGCCTTCTTTTCTTTCATCTCGGTCTCTGTTGCCGCACCAATTCGTAATACTGCAACTCCACCCGACATCTTTCCGATTCGCTTCTGTATCTTCTCTTTGTCCCACTTGCTGGTTGTGGTCTTCTCTTGGCTTCGAAGAATTTCAACACGATCTGCAATCACAGACGCATCGCCGCCACCACCGACAAATGTCGTTTTATTCTTACTCAAAATGACGCGTTCTGCACCGCCGAGACTTGTAGGTCCTTGCACTTTCAAATCTCCGGCCTTGTCCTTGACGATAACCAATGCACCTGTTAGGGTCGCGATGTCTTCGAGAATATCCCCTTGTTCATCACCAAATCCTGGTGCCTTGATGGCTGCGGCTTTCACAACTTTACTCGCAACATTTAGCACTAAGGTCGCCAATGCTTCTCCCTCAATGTCTTTTGCGATAATCAATAGTGGCCGCTTCTGCTGCATACTCGCTTCCAGAGCGGGTAACATATCTTGGGCACTATTGATCGTATGATCGGTGATGAGGATGGTGGGGTTTTCTAAAACCGCCTCTTTCTTCTCTCGATCGGTGATGAAATACGGGCTGATGAAGCCCTTGTCTACTTCCATTCCCTCAACTACCTTTAGGTCGGTCTCGGCAGATTTTGCTTCTTCTACTGTGATTACGCCCTCATGACCTACCGCTTCGACTGCCTCAGAGATTAAACTACCAATTTCATCATCGTTGTTTGCCGCAATAGAAGCGACTTGTTGAATCGTCTCGCTCTTCTCAACGGCAACAGCCATCGTTTTGAGTTGTTCGATAACCGCTTCAGTGGCTTCATCAAAACCGGCCTTCAATTCAACCGGACTTGCTCCGGCCGTAACATTTCTCAGACCAGTGTGACATAATGCTTGGGCGAGGATACTAGCGGTTGAGGTGCCGTCACCAGCGCTATCTTGCGTCTTACTTGCGACCTCTTGAATCAACTTTGCACCCATGTTTGCAAACGGGTCTGACAACTCGATGTCTTTTGCAATTGTAACGCCGTCATTGATAATTGTCGGGCTACCCCAACTTCGTTCGAGGACAACGGTTCTTGCGGCTGGTCCAAGGGTTACTTTGACCGCGTTGGTTACCGCGTCGATGCCTTCCAGTAATTTGCGTCGTGCTTCTTCTCCGTAGAGCATTTGCTTTGCCATTTTATTCACCTTCTATCTCCATTTTTCCTAAATATTCAAGCGACCTTTGCCTGCAGATCTTCTTCTTTAATCAACATATATTCGATTCCAAGCCATTCCAACTTAGTACCACCATACTGTCTGTGAATCACCCGGTCACCGACCTTCACATGCTCAACATCGGGGCCAGTAGCGACCACTTTTCCAACATTCATTTTGTCGCGCGCTTCTTCTGGAAGTAATAATCCAGATTGTGTTTTTTCCGGTGCATTCTCAATTTCGAGGAGCGCCATTTCGCCTAGTGGTTCGATTCCAATTCCCATATTATTCACCTGAGTCACTATACAACCCGCGGTTGTCGAGTCGGGCGTCTTTCTTAAACCCGACGCACTCATTTCTGATGGTTTTTGTCGATTATTTGGATGGTAAATTGGTAGGTAACATTAAAGAGAAAATATCGAACTTGTAAATGCCAACATCATGGCTGATAAATTGTGGTTATAATTGGTGATATTTTTAGAAGTGTTGAAAATTGAAATTGCAATATTGTCTGTTTTGGACATATTTGCTATTTTAATTAGAAGAAACTTGGGTGGTTTTCTTTTTCTTCGATTTACTCTGAGATTTACTCTGAGATTTACTAGAGATTTTGGTAATCTCCTCTTTACTAGACCGCCCGAGCAATGGTTTGAGGTGTTGACCGGTGTAAGAGGAGGGTTCGGCAGCGATATCATGTGGCGTTCCTTGAGCGATTATTCGGCCACCTTCATCGCCGCCCTCGGGACCCAAATCGATAACCCAATCAGAACATCGGATAACATCGAGGTGGTGTTCGATAATGATTACTGTGTGGCCGTTGCGGCGAAGCCGAATTAGAACTCCTATCAATTGGTCAACATCGGCCATCGCGAGCCCGGTCGTGGGTTCATCCAGCACATAGACTGTGTGTTTGTTGGTTGGACGATGTAATTCACTAGCTAATTTGACTCGTTGCGCTTCACCTCCAGAAAGAGTAGTGGCTGGCTGACCGAGCCGAATGTAACCGAGCCCAACATCGACTAAGGTGCTGAGAATACGGTGAATCGTTCGATGGGTTTTGAAAAATTCTGTCGCTTCGGAGGTGCTCATGTCCAAAATGTCGTGAATGGTTCGCCCCTTCCATTCGACTTCTAGCGTTTCTCTCGTGTACCGCTTGCCTTTGCAAATATCACACTCAACCCACACATCGGGAAGGAAATTCATTTCGAGTTTTGTCGAGCCGGCGCCCTTGCACGCCTCACACCTGCCACCGCGCACATTGAAAGAAAAATGACCGGGCGAATATCCTCGTTCTTTTGCAAGGGTTGTCTCGGCGTAAAGTGAGCGAATGTGGGTGAACACACCAGTGTAAGTGGCGGTATTTGAGCGAGGAGTTCGTCCAATTGGTGATTGATCTATAATGATGGCTTTGTAAACTTCCTCGATGCCTGTTATCGTTCGATGTTTGCCTGGACTCGCGTCTGCACGGTGTAATTGTCGCAGCAATACGGGGGCCAATACTTCGGTCACCAAACTAGATTTACCCGAACCGGAAACTCCGGTCACGGTGGTCATACAACCAAGTGGGAATTTAACATCAATATTTGCTAAATTATTATGTTCAGCGCCTTTTACGGTGAGCCATTTTCCATTTGGTAATACTCTATCTTCTGGTTCTATTATTGATCGCTGACCCGTAAGATAGGCAGCGGTGACGCTTTCTTCTGACTTCAGTAGAGTATCGAGGGGGCCATTGGATACAATTTGTCCACCGGCCCTACCAGCGCCGACCCCGAGGTCGACTATCCAATCTGCTTGCCGTAATGTTTCTTCATCGTGCTCTACGACTAAGAGAGTGTTTCCTATCTCACATAATTCACGAAGCGTTCGTAATAACCTACCATTATCACGTGGGTGCAATCCGATGCTTGGCTCATCGAGAACATACATTACACCGGTTAGCCGGGTGCCGATTTGACTCGCTAAACGAATACGTTGGCTCTCTCCGCCAGATAATGTGTTAGCACGGCGGTCAAGTGTAAGATAATCTAGACCGACTAACGCCAGAAATCGCAACCTCGATTCGACTTCCTTCAGGACTTCACGAGCGATATACATATCGCGTTCATCAAGAGTGGTAGTAGCCTGAATAATCGGGCCATCAGGTAACGAACGACCAAATTCTTCCCACGATTCTTCGTCTATGGTTTCACCATTCCAAATTTGTACTACCGCTAGCGCTTCAAGCACACTACACGATGAAATATCTGGTAGAGAAACGCCGCCTACAATCACTCGCCGTACCGCGTCATTCAATTTGCTGCCGTTACAATCGTTACATGGCTCATCTGTCATGAATGAAGCGAGACGGGCCCTGGTCCGATCAGAAGTAGTCTCAACTATTTGCCGCGCGAGTTTAGGTAGTACACCCTCCCATGGCTTGACAGATTGGAAGGAGGAACCTTTCTTTGAAGTGTAAACAAATTTAATTGGAGTAGAACCGGAACCATGCAATAAGATATCTCGCTGATCCTCCGAAAGGTCACAGTACGGTACATCAGTAGGGATGTTGTAAAATTCTGCAACTTGCTGAATTTCTCTACGATACCAACTCGCATGCATGGATGAACGGAAGGGTCGAACAAAACGACTCACATTTTCAGTAGAGTCAATCAATAGATCTGGACTGAAATCACGCTGAACTCCGAGGCCTTGGCAGGCTGGACAGGCGCCGAGTGGATTGTTAAAAGAGAATATTCTTGGGCTCATTTCTGGCAGAAATGCTCCATGTACTGGGCAGGCAAATTCTTCCGAATAAGGCACCACCTCCCCCGCCGATGTCCCTCTTGCACGCTCACTGCTCAATTTGATGTCGGATTTCGGGGTGGAAAGCGATTCTACGGCGATCGCTCCTGCACCGAGTCGAAGTCCGATTTCGACTGCTTCAGTCAGACGCTGGCGGCGGCTTCTTAGAAGCCTCAGCCTATCGATTCTGACATCGATATCATGACGGAGATTCTTTTCTAGGGTTGGCGGTGAATCAAGGTCGGCGTCACGGCCGTTGACACGCCCTTGTAAGTGGCCTTGGTCGACGAGTGAACTGAATAAATCCGCATGAGTCCCCTTACGATTTCTGATTACAGGGGACCATATTGCGATTGCGTGTCCTTCAAATCGCCACAAAACATCATCGACTATTTCTTGCACGGTTCGACGCGCCACCTCATCACCACACTCAGGGCAATGTGGCCGGCCGATGCGGCCCCACATTAGTCGAAGGTGGTCCATTATCTCAGTAACGGTCGCGACGGTTGAGCGGGGATTATGGCTGCCTTGTTTCTGATCGATACTTATGGCGGGTGATAATCCTTCGATCGCATCACATTCTGGTTTTTTCATTTGGCCAAGAAATTGACGAGCATAAGATGAGAGGGATTCGACATAACGGCGCTGCCCCTCAGCATACAGGGTGTCGAATGCTAAACTGGATTTACCTGAGCCGGAAACCCCACTAACTACGACAAAACAACCACGCGGTATCTCTACATCGATGTTCTGAAGGTTGTGCGTTCTGGCACCTCGAACGACTATCCAGCCGTCATCTCGAGTTGTTACCACATCATCCACCTTCAATCCCCCAGTGCAATATCTGATTGGGTTCGTCCGCCGCTCTTGAACTCATGCGAATATCAATTCACCAAGCCAAGTTGAATCCTATTTGATGGAATGGAATGAATTAATCGAAAAGAAGGGCGCTGATGGTGCTTCCTGCAGGAATTTCGGCACCTGCTGGAATATCCAAAATACCATTGGCCAGAGCCATATTAAGAGTATTACCAGAACCTTGATGAGAGGGTGATATTGCAATGAGATTGTTGTTCTTGTAAGAAATTATAACTCGTGGGAAGGTCTGTTTTTTCCGATTCGCCCGAAATGATTCCTCAACGATTACCGGCACTCGTCGTGCTGTTAAATTCGGGTCATCAATTCCGGCCCCTTGGGAAGCCGCAAGCCATGGGGCGACGAGAAGGATGAAGACTACCTGAGTAGAAACAGGATTCCCAGGTAATCCAAAAATGGGTTTGCCGCGCCAAGCACCGAATAATGGTGGTCCGCCTGGTTTCATGGAGATTCGCCAAAAATCTACCTCACCTTCCGACTCCATCAAAGCACGGATGTGATCGGCTTCCCCCATACTAATACCTCCACTCGTAAGAATGACATCTGCTCCAGCAGCAATATCCAATGCCGACCGAGTTTCATCAATGTCATC
>Ga0114996_10009638_pt1 | contig 10567 bp, 11 predicted proteins | sample ArcticOcean_MG_C_4_FD_87039 | JGI IMG/M metagenome (GOLD analysis project Ga0114996, IMG submission 87039) | Marine microbial communities from western Arctic Ocean - ArcticOcean_MG_CB4_134 | ecosystem: Environmental > Aquatic > Marine > Oceanic | place: Arctic Ocean: Canada Basin | collected... | reverse complement strand
GATGAGCATGGGTGAAGGACGGAGCGTGGTGCGCGTCGCTGTGAGTGTCGTGGCGCTGGCGGTGATGTTCGGGGTTGGCTGGGTCGTCGCCAAGAGCGGGACGGGACAGGCGGTGCCGGTCGAGTCGTTGACCGATCTGGAGCGCGACTTTGCCGAACGGATGCAGAACGTGGTGCTCGTCGGGCACTTCACCATCGAAGGGCGGGAACGGGGTGGGGGTAGCCCCGAGCGGTATGAGATCGCGAGTATCGCGAAGGTGGGCGACGATCGGTGGCGGTTCGACGTCCGCATGGTCTACGGCAGTGTCGACGCCACGTTGCCCGTGGTGGTGCCGATTCTCTGGGCGGGGGACACGCCAATGGTGTCGATCACGGATTTCACGATTCCGACCCTCGGCACGTTCACCGCGCGGGTCTTTTTCTACGACGACCGGTACGGCGGCTCCTGGCAGCACGGCGAGTATGGCGGGCTGATGTACGGCGAGATCGAAGCGATGGACGAGTAGCGAGCTCCGGTCCCGGCTATGCAGCTCAAGGACTCCATCGCGGTCGTGACCGGCGGGGCCAGCGGGATTGGTCGGGCGCTGGCGTGGCGCTTCACCTCCGAGGGCGCGCGTCACGTCGTGGTCGTCGACATCGATGGCGACGGCGCACGAGCGGTCGCGGCCGAGGTCGGCGGTACGGCCCTGCGCGCCGACGTGACCCAGGGCGCGGAGGTGGCCGCGCTGGTTGAGGAGATCGAGGCGCGGCACGGGCCGATCGATCTCTTCTGTTCCAACGCCGGTCTGTTCATCTCGGGTGGCGCCGAGGTCCCGGATGACCGGTGGCAGTCGATCTGGGACGTGAACGTCATGGCGCACGTGCACGCCGCCCGCGCCGTCCTGCCACCGATGCTGTCACGTGGGCGCGGCTATCTGCTGCAGACCGCGTCGGCCGCCGGACTGCTCAGCCAGATCGGGTCGGCGCCCTACTCGGTCACGAAACATGCGGCGATCGGTTTCGCCGAATGGCTGGCGATCTCCTACGGTGACCAGGGGATCGGCGTGTCCGTGCTGTGCCCACAGGCCGTCCGCACCCGGATGACGGCGGGGCTGGATGCCGGCTCGGCGTCGGCGGTCGATGGCATGCTCGAGCCGGAACAGGTGGCCGACGCGGTCGTCACCGGACTCGCCGATGAGCGGTTCCTCATCCTGCCCCACCCCGACGTGCTGGAGTACATGCGGCGGAAGACCGCCGACTATGACCGCTGGTTGCGGGGAATGCGTCGGCTCAAAGGTACGTTTCCAGACATCTCCGAGGTGGGCTAGCAGGGCGGCCGGGGTGAAGCCCCGTCTGATTACTAGCAGGCCGCTGAAAACCGATACGGCGGTTTCCGGGCCTCGCTCGGAAACCTCTAGAACCTGCGTTCGTAGCGCCAGCCGGTGTCGAGCATCCAGATCCGGTGGCGGGGACCGTCGCACGCGACGTCGCCCGTCTCATACCCGCAGTCTTCGGCGTAGAGCGCGACCCGGCCGCCGTCGATCGCGTGGAGCCGGCCCAGGAGGCGTTCCTGCGGCCAGGTATCGACCGCGGCGAGGATGTCACGGACGGTTGCATGTTCGGCGAACCGGGTCGTCAACGCGAAGGTGGGGTTCGCGAACCGGAGCTCGCGTGCCTGATGCGCGCGGAGCGCGTCGGCGGGCCGCCGCCACTGATGGTCGTGGATTTCGCCACCGTCGACACGGACGGTGTCCGTGCCCGCCGCCGCCGCGAAGAACCAGGTGGCGAACCGGATCGGGCTCGCCGCTGGTGTCGTCCAGTGACAGACAGGGTGCAGACGTGCGGGCGCGATCCGCACCCCGGCCTCCTCGTGGGCCTCTCTCGCCGCCGCCCGCCGCGCGGCGCCGGCCTCGTCGGCCTCCTTGCCAGGCAGGTGATCGACCGGGTCGATCCCTCCGCCGGGAAAGACCCAGTAGCCACCCATGAACTTCAGGTCCGGGTTACGACGCAAGTACAGAATCTCCGGTCCGCCCGCGGTGTCGCGCAACAGCACGACTGATGCGGCCGATCGTGGCTCGACGAGGGGCGAGGGTGTGTCTGGCATGCGGCTGCCCCATGGTACGCTGTGTAGTCCGCTTCACCGGGCCGCACACCTCGCTACCGCCTCCCACCATGTCGCCGCTCGATACCGTCATCGTCATCCTGTGCGGCGCCGTCGGGTTCACACTGCAGGGCGCGGTCGGGTTCGGCATGGGGATGCTCGGGTCGCCGATCCTCATCCTGATCGACACCCGGCTCGTGCCCGGACCGGTCCTGGCGTCCACGATGGTCTTCACGGCGATGATGACGCTCCGCGAGCATCGTGCGATCGATCTCGGGGGACTCCGGTGGGCTGTTGGGGGGCGCCTTGCCGCGACGGTTCCGGCAGCCCTCGTGCTCGCGGTGTTGCCGGCAGAGCAGTTGAGTCTGGTGTTCGGGATCATCGTGCTGCTGGCGGTGGCGATCAGCGTCTCCGGACTCAGCGTCGAACCTCGGCCCGCGGCACTGCTGGTCGGTGGAGCCTTGTCCGGCATCATGGGCACGATCGCGTCCATCGGCGGACCGCCCATGGCGTTGCTCTATCAGCATGCGTCGGGCGCGCGTGTTCGCGGCACGCTGTCCAGCTTTTTTCTGGTCGGCACGATCACCTCGCTGGCGGCGCTGGTCTTCGTGGGGCGGTTCGGTCGCGAGGAGCTCCGGCTCAGCTTGCTGCTGCTGCCCGGCGCCCTGTTCGGGTTCTTTGGCTCGCGCCGGCTGGCCACCAGACTCGATCGGGGCTACACTCGGCGGGCCGTGCTCATGGTCGCCGCAGTGGCGGGGTTCATCGTGGTTGCGCGGTACTTCACAACGTGACGCGTCGGCCAGTGCCGCCCGCTAATGGGTTACGCGTCGCGGCCGATATCCTGTATGTCTCGTCCGTTCGACCGGCCTGCTACCGGCACCAGGAAGTCAGCACGTGCGATCAACAACGGCCACTCGAAGACACTCTGCTTGCGCATTCGTCGCCCTGTGCGTCCTGGTGGGGGGGAGTCTGTCGGGTCCACTCAACAGGGCGGCATCGGCACAGAGTCTCCGTGGGAGCGTCGCGTCGCTGGATCTGCAGTCGATCCAGGCCGACCGCCACGATTTCACCTATCTGCCTGGAACCGTAGAGCTCAAACGGTTCGTCGACGCCGGCATCCTGGTGCCGGTGAGCGGCAACCGCGACTATCGGCTCAAAGACGTGTCGTTTCCGTTCGCGCGGACCGAAGTCCGGCTGTTCATCGAACGGCTGGCTGGACAGTATCGCCTGGCCTGCGGGGAACCTCTGGTGGTGACCAGCCTGACCCGCCCACTCTCGCACCAACCACGCAACGCGTCCGACCGGTCGGTCCATCCTACGGGGATGGCGCTCGACCTTCGGCGGCCACAGGGCCGTTGCCGCCAGTGGCTGGAGGACACGCTGCTCTATCTGGAAGACCACGCTGTGCTGGAAGCGACGGCCGAGCGCAGACCACCGCACTATCACGTCGCCGTCTTTCCTAGCCAGTACGCCGCCTACGTGGAAGGGGCGGCAGCCCGCGCCCCCGAGCCGACACCCCGTTTCCACACGGTCCGCCGGGGCGATACCCTCTGGGCGATTGCCCACCGCCACGGCGTCTCGGCCAGCGTGCTCCGCCGTGCCAACCAGCTCCGGTCGACGACCATTCACCCGGGGCAGACCCTACGCGTGCCCGTCGGTCGGCCAGGCGACTAGCAGCGTACCGAACAGCGCCTGCCAGGGCCCCGCGGGGTTCGAGGCAGCCCCGCCTAAGCACTATTGTCCTGAGCAGCCGGCAGGGTACAATGGCGGCACAACGGTTGCCGCTCTGCCGACGTGCGCGTCGGACCGAACACGCTGGTTTTATGGAGTCCCGAATGAAGGTATCGGCTGGTGTGATCGCTCTCGCGCTCCTTGTGGGTGTCCAGCCCGTGGCTGCGCAGGATCTGCCGCGGTTGTCCGATGGGCGTCCCGACATGAGCGGGATCTGGCAGACGCTGACCGAGGCCAACTACGACCTCGAGCCGCACATGGCCCGGCATTCCCTCCAGCTCCGGGAGGGCCCACTCGGACCGCTGCCCTCCATTCCGACCCTCCGCATGGGCGCGGTCGGCGCGGTGCCGGGGAGTCTCGGTGTCATCGTGGGCGGCGGCAAGATCCCCTACACGGCGGCGGCCCGCGCCCTCAAAGAGGAAAACGCCGCCAACTGGATCGACCGAGACCCCGAGGTCAAATGCAACATGCCTGGCGTGCCGCGCGCCACCTACATCCCGATGCCGTTCCAGATCATCCAGAGCGAGAAGGATGTCTTCATCGCCTACCAGTTCGCCGGGGCGGTGCGGGATATCTACATGGACAACCCTGGCCCCTCGCAGGTCGACTCGTGGATGGGTTGGTCGGTCGGCAGCTGGGAAGGTGACACGCTGGTCGTCGACGTGACCGGCCTCCTCGAGGGCACCTGGCTTGATCGGGCGGGCAGCCATCACAGCAACCAGCTGCATGTGGTGGAGCGCTATACGATGGTCAGCCCGAGCCACATTCAGTACGAGGCGACGATTGAAGACCCCGAGGTGTTGACCGAGCCGTTCACAATCAGCATGCCGCTCTATCGTCGGATCGAGGAGAACGCGCGGTTGATGGACTTCCGGTGTGTCGAGTTCGTTGAAGAGCTGCTGTTCGGCGAGTGGCGTCGGACGCCGCTGCCGCGCTGATCGAGCGAGTGCGAGGAGGTGGAGATGCGGAAGATTGCCATGTGTCTCGGCGTACTGGCCATGGTGTCCCTGGCGTTGGCGTCGGGCGCGTGGGCGCAGGGCAGTGATATTCCCCGCACTCCGAGCGGCCATCCGGATCTGTCCGGCACCTACGATGTGTCGACGTTGACCCCGATGCAGCGACCGAGGGCCCTGGAGGACAAGCGGTTTCTGACCGACGAAGAGGCGGCCGAGATCGCCGCGCAGGAGTTGCAGCGGAACACCGCTCGCCAGCAGGATAGCGACCCCGATCGCGGTGCTCCGCCGGCGGGCGGCGACGGCTCTGCTGGCGCGTCCGGCAACGTCGGTGGCTACAACAGCTTCTGGATCGACCGCGGTACCGGCGCGTTTCAGATCGACGGGGAGTGGCGGACGTCGATTCTGATCGACCCGCCGAACGGCCGCATGCCGCGCCAGACCGAGGCGCGGATGGCCGCCCAGAGCGCCGCGCGCGCGGCGCGCGGCGCGCAAGTCCAGCGGCGGGCCAACGACGGCACCGCCTACTGGCTCGAGGCTGGGCTGGACGCCTCCGGGCCGTATGACAACATGGAGCAGCGCCCCTTCGCGGAGCGGTGCCTCCTGTCGTTCAGCTCGACCGCCGGTCCGCCGATGATGCCCGCGCTCTACAACAACCACAAGCGGATCGTGCAGAGCGAGGACACCGTGATGATTCTCGTCGAGATGGTGCACGACGCCCGTATCGTGCGGATGAACGCCGAGCACGACCCGCCGGAGATGCAGAAATGGCTGGGTGACTCGATCGGGTGGTGGGAGGATGACACCCTGGTCGTCGAGACGACCAACTTCCGCGACCGGCCGGCGTATTCGCGGGGCTCGAAGAATATGACGGTGACCGAACGCTTCCGGATGGAGAGCGCCGACAAGCTGGTCTATGCCTTCACCGTCGAGGACCCGACGGTCTGGTCGGCACCGTTTACCGGTGAGTATGCCTGGCCGCGGAGTGACAACAAGGTGTTCGAGTACGCCTGTCACGAAGCCAACTACGCGCTCGAAGGCATCATGAAGGGTGCACGGGTGCTCGAGGCCGAGTTCCGTGGCGAGGACCCCGAAGGCGTCGTGAACCCGACCCGGTAGACAACCTGTGGGAAGACGAGCATCGGTAACACTGTCAGGAGACGTACGATGAGCAAGCAGACACGTGTGATGTGCAGAAGCGGTTTGGCGGCCCTCGTCCTCGCCGGTCTCGTTGTCGCGGTGGGCGTACCGGCGATGGCCCATCATGCCTTCGGCGCCGAGTTCGATCCCAACCGTCCGGTGGTGTTGCGTGGTCCCGTGATCAAGGTCGAGTGGGTGAATCCGCACACCTGGATCCACATGGAGGTCACGATCGACGATGGGAGCAAGCAGGTCTGGATGGTTGAGGGCGGTACGCCCAACACACTGTTGCGACGCGGCCTGTCACGGGACACGATTCCGGTCGGCGCGATGATCGTCGTCGACGGCTACCAGAGCAAGGACCGGAGTGCGCGGGCCAACGGGCGCGATGTGACCTTCGAAGACGGCCGGAAGTTCTTCATGGGATCGTCCGGGACCGGCGCGCCGCGTGACGGCCGGGACCAGGCCGAGCCGGGGCGCTAGCTCACCCCGTCCGCTCAACATTCTGGCGGTCTTTCCAGGCACCTGGGGCTCCGCCCCGGGTGCCTTTTTTTCCGCGCGCGGTCGGTCAGCCGCGACGCGTCCCTGCCGCCGTGGTCGACCCTCCTTCCAGAGGAGACAGATTGCCATGATGATATGCACCCGGTTCGTCGCCCTTGTTGCCCTGCTGGGCTGCATCGCCACCGTGGACACAAGCGCGCAACCGGCGGCGCCAGATCTGTCCCGTCCGGAGACGGTGGTCGAGATTCTCATCGACGCGGCGCAAAGCGGCGAGACCAGGCTGCTGTCGCATCTGTGTCACCCGGAGATCGCCCCTGAGCGGCTCGACCCGCGGGCGCTCCAGGTCTGCGGGATGACCGCGGACCACCCCAGTTTCGTTCCGTTCCAGGGCATGTTCGCGGAGATGCGTGCTGGCGGCGAGGCCGAGGTCACCGCGAACGAATTGCTGACGACCGCCCGGGTGCCGATGGTGCGGGCGGGCGACAGCACCCCGGTCGGCTTCGTGAACATGATCGAACACGACGGGCTCTGGTATCTGCGCGGGTTTTAGCAGGGGGCTGAACCACGCCGGCGAGGGCGCGCGACAGTGCGCGCCCCGCGGGCCCAGAGTGGGGCTGAGGGGCCCCCGCGAGGGGTTCGGGGCGAAGCCCCGTGTAAGCACTAGAGATATCAGCTGTCGGGCGGTCAGGCGCCGTCGGTGGGCGGCGCCACGACAGGTGTCGGCGCGACGGTCATCCGCTCGAGCAGCCAGACGACGTTGACGGCCACCGAAGGGCAGAGCCCTTAGATCGACGTTGAACCGGCAGGCGCCGGACTGTAGCATTAGCAGATCATTTCACGGACAGGTACCGGCAAACAGAGGGGGACGGGGATGGTGGGTCGAGCGTTGTTGGTCGTGAGCGCGTCCGTCATGTTGGTGGCGGCGCCGGTCGCGGCACAGTCCGACTCCACGATGCCGCGGACACCACACGGTGACCCGGACATCCAGGGGATCTTCACCTTCCGGACCATCACACCCCTGGAGCGTCCCGCCGCGTTGGCCGACAAGGCCACACTGACGGAGGAGGAGGCCGCCGCGTTCGAGTCGTCAGAGCGCACGCGTCAGAACCGTGATCTGTTTGACCCGGAGTCGGGGGCGCCCAGCGCCGGCTATCAGTCGCGGGCAGAGGGCGGCGTGCTGTCCTACAACGAGTTCTGGTACGAGCGTGGCATCGAGCTGACCAGCGACAAGCGGACATCGCTGATCGTCGACCCACCGGATGGGCGTCTTCCGTGGCGACCGGAGGCCAACGAGGCGCGGGCGATCAGCGGGCTGAACCTGCGGAACGGGTTCGCCGACACCTACACCGACCGCAGCCTGTCGGACCGGTGCATCATGGGCTTCAACTCGGGTCCGCCGATGACCTCCGGCGCGTACAACAACAACGTTCTCATCTTGCAAACGGCCGAGCACGTCGTGCTGGTCAACGAGATGGTACACAACACACGCATCATCCCGATTGACGGACGGGGCCACGGCACGGTCAGACAGTGGGTCGGCGATTCGCGTGGTCGCTGGGAAGGCGATACGCTGGTGGTCGAGACCACCAATTTCCACCGCGAGACCGCCGCCCGGGGGTCGAGCAAGGACACCCATCTCGTCGAGCGTTTCCGGCGGGTCGATGCCGACACGGTGGTCTACGAGTTCACGGTCGAGGATGAGAGCTCGTTTACCCGGCCCTGGACCGCGATGATCCCGTTCCGACGCACTGACGGACCGCTGTTCGAGTACGCCTGCCACGAGGGGAACATCGGCATGCACGGGATTCTGGCCGGAGCTCGTGAGCTGGACACGCAGCCGGTCGACGGCACTCGATAGCGCCCGCGACGCCGACGCCCTCTTTCATGGAACTCGCGTTCTCGGACTTTCTTCGCCTCCGCGCGCAAGAGCTGCTCGGCACCGACCTCAACCAGGTCCGGTTCTCCGACATCGGCATGACCTACTGGCTGTCGATCGCCGTGGTCATGGTGGTGGCCTTGACGCTCGTCCGCCTTGGCCTGGTGCCCTCCAGACACCGACGGCAACACTCGGGTCATGTGATCGAACGCCAGTTCAGACAAGGCGTCTGGGCGCGCGCGCTCTACAACCTGCCGAAGCTGCTGCTCGGCCTGGCACTGGCGGTGCTGCTCGTGGCGATGGCCGACCCGTATCTGACGGCGACCGAGGAGGTGGCCGGCGACCAGGAGTCCAGGATCCGCATAGACCTCGTCGACACGTCGCTCTCGATGGCGTGGGAGCTTCCCGGCACCGGGCGGTCGCGGGCCGCGGTGGCGCGCGAGGCGCATCTGGAGTTTCTCGAGATGCGACGCGACAAGAACGACCGGGTGTCGTTGTGGCTGTTCTCGTCGTTTCCCTACATGGTGGACGACTTCGTCATCGACGACGAGCTCTACTTCTTCCAGGTCATGGACGCGCCCTACGCGATCGTACGGATCCTCGCCGCCCAGTCCGGTACGCCGACCGACGAGATGTTCGTGCCTGCCGACAAGGTCCGGATCCTCGACAGCGAGGGGAATACCAACATCATCATGGCCCTCCAGTCGGTCATCCGCCATTTCGACCAGGACGCGGCGAGTCTCTCGGCCGGTGCCGCTCCACACCGGGCGGTGCTCATCGTGACGGACGCCGATGTGGACGAGATTCCCGAGGTCGAGTTCATCGAGCTGAGCAGGCGCAACATCGTGCCGTACATGATTTTCATCAATGCGGCCGACACCCGCCCGACGCGCACAGGGTCCCGTGCGTCGGCCACCAGTGCGCCGGTGGGTAACACACAGGCGTTGATCGACACCATCCGTGACTTCGGTGGCGACTACTTCGACGTGACCGACGCCGATGGGTTGGTGCGCGCCTACGAGGCGATCGATGAGGCCGAGACGGTGCAGGTGGAGCTGTCGCACCGGGCGGTCAAGGTGCCGATCTATCCGCGCTTTCTGCTCATCAGCATGATGCTGCTGCTGGTGGGTATTCCGGCCGGGTTTGTCGCCGAGTTGATGTGGGGGACACATCCCTGACACCGACGCCGGCCAGGCAGAGGGGATGGGCGGTCCGGACTGGCCGGACCGCCCAGGGAGTTACTGCCCGCTGGCCTTGCGCATCTCGAACTCGCCTTCGAGGTCCATCAGTACAGCCTTGATGGCCTTCGCCCAGATGGCATTGCCCTTGTCGTTGAGGTGCAGTCCGTCATCGACAAAGACATCGTCCATCACCTTGCCGTCCGCTTTCAGAAACGGTGTGGCGACGTCGATGAAGTGCAGCCGTTCGTCGCTGGCGGTGATGCCCTCGAAGAGCGCGGTGGCCTCCTGCGCCTTGTCCCAGACCGACACCCGGGCCAGGCTTGGCTTCACCGAGAGCACATACACGCGGGTGTCCGGCAGCGCGGTGTGGATCTTCGAGATGATCTGCTTCAACTCGCCGGCGATGGTTGACGGCGCCACCCCGTAGAAGGTGTCGTTGTCGCCTTCGTAGATGACCACCGCACGTGGGTTGTAAGGCATCACCAGCCGGTCGACGTAGTGGAGCACGTCAGCCATGGTGCTGCCGCCGAAGCCCCGCGGGACGACGGTGAGGGGCGCCAGGTCCGCCTCCATGGTGCGCCAGCGGGCGAAGCTGGAGCTGCCCGTGAGGACGATGGCGCCCTCAGGCCGCGACGGGGCGTCGGCGTCGAACGCCGCGACGGCGTCTGCCCACCGTGCCGGGTCGGTCGATCTGGGTTGCGCCGTCGCTGTCGACACGAGACCGACGACAAGCAAGGCCGCCGCGAGCACATGGGTATACCGCATCTTCATCTCCATCCTCCAGGGTCCCTCGAGACCGTTGACTGATATATGCAACCAATCACTATAGCGGCGAATGCGGGTCTCATCACGCTCAGTAGTCGTCCTGGTCGAGCGACACGCGGATGATTTCCTCGTCGTTCCGTAGCACCAGGTGGCGGTTGGCGAACGCTGGGTGTGACCAGACCACTAGCCGGTCGCTTTGCCCGTGACGGGCACGTGAGCCGGACCCCGGTCGCGCACCCCCATAGCCCGACCGCGAGGTCGGGTTCATCAGATGGGTCCGGTCCAGCTCGACGTAGCCGTCCGGGTTGAACTGCACGATGATGGGGTCGCCGTTCTCGTTG